>Ga0209751_10000205_pt1 | contig 64158 bp, 74 predicted proteins | sample RifCSP13_1_FD_184019 | JGI IMG/M metagenome (GOLD analysis project Ga0209751, IMG submission 184019) | Soil microbial communities from Rifle, Colorado - Rifle CSP2_sed 13_1 (SPAdes) (version 2) | ecosystem: Environmental > Terrestrial > Deep subsurface > Rock core/Sediment | place: Rifle...
GGCCCAATCGGTCCCGCCGCTCCCGAAGCCGGTCTGCTGGTAGGCCTGCCAGTTCGCGCCCAGCTCGTCGTAGTGCTTGCGCTTCTCCGGGTCGGAGAGCACGGCGTGCGCCTCGTTCGCCTCCTTGAAGCGTTTCTCGGCGGCCGAATCGCCAGGGTTGCGGTCCGGATGCAGCTCGCGGGCAAGGCGACGGTAGGCCTTCTTGACCTCGGCCCGGGTCGCGCTCCTGGGGACTCCCAGGACCTGGTAGTAGTCCCTGTACTCCATTCCGATACGCCCCCGAGGGGTGGACGCCTAGGCGGTGCCGGCCGGCGGCTGCTCGACGGGAAGCTCCTGGGCGCCCGGCAACGGAACGGCGGGCGCCTTGCGCGACGGACGCGATCCGCGGGGCGCGCGAGCCGCCAGGGGAGCAACCAGCTTCTGGCGCGCCGCTCGCTCGGCCTTCAGGCGTGCCGCAGGCCGCGGCGCGTCGATCAGGGCCTCGGCCAGGACCTGGTCCATGGTCTCGACCGGCACGATCCGCAGCTGGGTGCGCACCTCGTCGGGGACCTCGACCAGGTCCTTCTCGTTGCGCTGGGGGATCAGCACCGTCTTCACCCCCGCCAGGTGGGCCGCCAGCAGCTTGCTCTTGAGTCCGCCGATGGGCAGCACCCGGCCGCGCAGCGTGATCTCGCCGGTCATCGCCAGGTCGCGGCGCACCGGTCGGCCGGTGAGCAGCGAGGCCATCGCGGTGGCCATCGTGACGCCGGCGGACGGGCCGTCCTTGGGGGTCGCCCCGGCCGGCACGTGGATGTGCAGGGTCTGCTTCTCGAAGACGCCCGGGTCGATGCCCAGCTCCTTCGTCCGCGCCCGGATGTAGGACAGGCCGGCGCGCGCCGACTCCTTCATCACGTCGCCCAGCTGGCCGGTCAGGATGAACTCGTCCTTGCCGTCCATCTTGGTGGCCTCGACCTGCACGATGTCGCCCCCCGCATCGCTGACCACCAGGCCGGTGGCCATCCCCACCTGGTCCTGGTCGTCGAGCTCGCCGTAATCGAAGCGGGCCGGTCCCAGGAACTCCTCCAGGACGTCGGGGGTGATCGTCACCTCGGCGGAGGCATCCGCCGCCACCTTGCGCGCCACCTTGCGCGAGATGTTCGCGAGCTCGCGCTCCAGGTTCCGGACGCCCGCCTCGCGGGTGAAGGCCTGGATCAGGCGCACCAGCGCGTCTTCGCTGATGGTCAGCTGCTCGGGCTTGAGCCCGTGATTCTCGAGCTGCTTGGGGATCAGGAAGCGCTGGGCGATGCGCAGCCGCTCGAGCTGGGTGTAGCCGGGCAGCTGGATCGTCTCCATTCGGTCGCGGAGCGCGTACGGGATGGTATCGGACATGTTGGCGGTGGCGATGAAGAGCACCTTGCTGAGGTCGAATGGCACCTCCAGGTAGTTGTCCTGGAAGCTGAAGTTCTGCTCCGGATCCAGGACCTCCAGCAGGGCCGATGACGGGTCGCCCCGAAAGTCCATCCCCACCTTGTCGATCTCGTCCAGCATGAAGACCGGGTTGGCGCTGCCCGCATTCTTGATGCTCTGGATCACCCGGCCGGGCAGCGCGCCGATGTACGTGCGCCGATGGCCGCGGATCTCGGCCTCGTCGTGGATCCCGCCCAGGCTCATCCGCACGAACTTGCGGCCCATGGCCCGCGCAATGCTCTTGCCCAGGCTGGTCTTGCCCACGCCGGGCGGCCCGACGAAGAGCAGGATCGGGCTGCGGATCTTCTCGGCCAGCTTGCGCACCGCGAGGTATTCCAGGATCCGCTCCTTGGGCTTCTCGAGCCCCCAGTGGTCCTCGTTGAGCACCTTCTCGGACTCGTCGAGATCCAGGTTGTCAGGCGTCTCGATCCCCCACGGCAGGCTGACCAGCCAGTCGACGTAAGTCCGGATCACGCCCTGCTCCGGCGACGCGGACGGGATCCGCGACAGGCGGTCGACCTCCTTGATCGCCTTCTCCTTGACCTCGGCCGGCATGGCGGACTCCTCCACCTTGCGGCGCAGCTCGCCGGCCTCGGCGACCGCGGGGTCGTCCTCGCCCAGCTCCTTCTGGATGGCCTTCATCTGCTCGCGCAGGATGTACTCGCGCTGGGTCTTGTCCATCTCGGACTTGACCTCGCTCTGAATCTTGCCCTTGAGCTCGAGGACCTCGATCTGCTTGGCGAAGAACTGGCCCACCAGCCGCAGCCGCTCCGCGACGTCGATCGTCTCGAGCAGCTGCTGGCGCAGCTCGGTGGTCATGTCGGGCGAGTACGCGCTCATGTCGGCCAGCAGGCCGCCATCGGTGATGTTGCGGGCGGCGACCGCCACCTCGGGGGGCACGGATGCGCCCGAGGTCACGTACTGCTCCACCTGGGCCTGGACCGATGCCATCAGGGCCTCGATCTCCACGCCTTCGGCGGGAGGCACCGTGATCGTCTCGATCCGCGCCTCGAGGTGGGGCTCGGTCTGCACCAGGTCGAGCAGGCGGATGCGCTGCTGGCCCTGCACGATGGCCCGGATGGTCCCGTCCTGCAGGCGGATCACCTGGGCGATCTTGGCCAGTGTGCCGATGCTGTACAGCTCCTCGGCGCCGGCGATCTCCTCGGTCTCGTTGGAGCGCTGGGTGATCAGCGCCACCGGTGAGCTGGCGCGGACCGCGCGCTCGATCGCCTTGACGCTGCGGTCACGCCCCACCTGGAGCGGGACGATCATCTCCGGGAAGATGACCGTGTCGCGCAGCGCGACCAGCGGCAGGACCTGGACCTGGTCGGGATCCCGATCGGCTTCGGCGGCGGAGTCCCGGATCTCATCTGTCATGGCTAGGGTTCCCTTCGGGTGGAGGCGCTCACCGGCTCCGGCTCGCCGTCCTCGACGTATCGCTCGACATCGCCAGCCTCGAACAGATCGTAGACGCGAATCTTGCCGTCCGCCTCGAGCTGCAGGATGACCTTGACGCCCGCCAGGTTCACCCCCTGGCGTCGGGTGAGGAAGCGGATGATACGCACCCGCTGGATATCGGCCTCCGAGTAGAGGCGCAGGTTGTTGCGCCGCTGCGGGCAGACGAGGCCCTCCTCGTCGTAGATCCGCAGGGTGCGCGGGTGCACGCTGGCCAGCTCGGCGGCAATGCTGATGATGTAGCGCGGCCGGCGTGGGTCACGCAGCGAGATTGGCACGTGGCGGTACCCTAAGGTCTATCAATATCGTTGTCAAGGGTGCTGCCAACGGTCGCCGGGCCGGAGCTCAGGCCGCCCCCGTCACTCCCCGATCAGGAGCCTGCGGATCTCGGCCTCCTGTTCGGCCGAGGTGATCGTCAGCAGCGCGTCACCCGCCCGCAGGCGCGTCTCGGGACGCGCGGCCAGCGCCCGGTTGTCCCGGACGATGACGGCCACCGTCGAGCCCTCAGGGAGCGGGATCTCGCGCAGCTCCTTGCCGACCACCGCGGAGCGTTCGTCGAGCTGAGCCTCGAGGACCTGCACCTCCCCGCCCTCCAGGTCGGCAAGGTGGAGCAGGCCATGGACCGGGATCTCGTGCTCGATGGCGGCCAGGATCGCCCGGGTCGGGCTGACCGTGTCGTCGATGGCCAGCTCCCGGAACAGGCTCTCGTTCTTCGGGTTGTTGACCCGGGCGATGGCGCGCGGCACGTTGAACCGCATCTTGGCCACCTGGCAGGCGACCAGGTTGTCCTCGTCGTCACCGGTCACCGCCGCCACCACGTCGGCGCGGCCCATCCCCGCCTCGGCCTGGTACCGCCCCTCGCAGCCGTCATTGGGAATGACGATCTTGCCCAACTCGTCGGCGATCTGCCGGGCGCGGTCGGGGTTCTTCTCGATCATCACCACCTCGTGGCCGGCGGCGAGCAGCTCCCTGGTCAGGTAGTAGCCCACGTTGCCGCCGCCGATCACCACCACGTACATCGGCTCAGGCCTCGCTCGACTCGGTCGGACCGGCAGGCGTCTCGGGACGCGGCGCGGACAGGATGTCGCGGACGCTGCGCGGCTCGGCGGTGGGCGGCTCGACCCAGCCGCCGGTCGCAGCCGCCCCTTCGGCCGCGGCCTTGACCAGCGCGTCGGCGAGCAGCACGGTGCGACACATCGTCTCCAGGCCCAGGGTCCGATACGCCTCGGCGCGCAGCGGGTCGTTGATCTTGGCGATCACGCGCGGAATGCGGAAGCGGTGCTTGCCGAGCTGGGCCGCCATGGCGTTGCGGTTGTCGCCCTCGGTCAGCGCCATCAGCAGGTCGGCCATCTCCGCACCTGCCTGGCGCACGGTGTCCTCGTCGGTCCCGCTGCCCCGGATCGTCACCCCGCCGAAGGTGGCCGGCAGCCGGGTGAAGGCGCGCAGGTCGGTGTCGATGACCGTCACATGGTCACCTCGCTGGTCGAGCTCGGTGGCGGTCCGGGCGCCGACCCGGCCGCAACCGACGATGATCACCCTCATGGCGTGGACGCCAGGTCCTCCGTCTCGTCGCGCAGGCACCACACCGGCGCGGTCGAATTGCGCATCACGTAGGGGACGGTGCGACCCGCATCCCAGCCGCCGCCGAAGCGCTTCTTATAGGGTAGCCCCATGATGATCAGCTCGGCGCGCTGGGCCACCGCGTCATCCACGATCGCGGTGCCGGCGGCGCGGGCCTGGGCGATCCCGGTGCTGACGCTGAACTTGCGGTCGGCCAGGAAGGCCTCCGCCCGGCTCAGCAGCTCGTCGGCGTAGGCCACCGCCGCGGGGTCCTGCGCGTCAAGCTCGCGTTCGAACGGGACCTCGATCACGTGCAGCAGCGAGACGCTGCCGGCCGTGCCCTCCAGCAGCGTGGCCGCCAGGCGCAGGGCGGCATCGTCGGCGGCGGTGCCGGCGAGGGGGACGAGGATGCGCTCGAAGGTGAGCAGCGCTGGGCGCTTTTCGCGGCGAAAGAGCATGCGGCCGCTATCCTACGCGCCGCTCAGCGCCGACGGGACGCTCTGTCAAGGGACAGCAGGAATCCCCCACAGGCGGTCATTAAGAATCCCCAGAGACGGCCACTAGTCCTCCCCACCCTCTAAGTCCGTTGGGGGATGGGGATGAGGGGCGGATCCAGTCTGGACGCAGACCCACGGGCAGAGGTCTGCCCATGGCCGCCCGGTCACGCGAACTGGCCTGCGGGTCGGAGGCCGCGATGGGCTTCCAACCACGGACCAAGTGGCGACCTGCGGACTATCCGCCGCCTCGGAGGGTGAAGGAACTGATCAGGACGCTGCTATCCGGTCGACCACAAACGTCCATCGTCTCGAAGATGTCTCCCTCGCGGGCGATGATTTGGCCGGATGCGGTGAGCTGCAGTTCGCCGTCGACCGCGACGGCCGCGTAGCCCGGCGCCCACACCGGGCGCCTGACCTCTCCTGAACCAGTGTGCTCAAGGAGCACCTCGCCCGTGTCGCGGTCCCACGTCAGCCGCATGTCAACCAACGCCACGCCCAGGCAAGGCTCGCCCGGCGGCTGCGTTCCTGTGACGAGGGGAACGCTCACGCGGTCAATAAGACTGGGTGACGGCGTTGCTGAGGCGCAGCCGCTCAGGGTTAGCGCGGCGAGCACGCACAGCGCGACGTTTCTCATTGTGACCTCCTCTCGGATCCCCGCGATCGGGAGACCGAGGTGCAAGGGGTTCCCAAGGGCCAAGACGAACACGAGGCGCGGCACGTTCCGGTCGGGCGCGGGAGCCGGAGCGTGATCGCGGGTCGGCCGGTCAGCGGCCCCAGGCCAGGCGCTCCACCAGCCGCGCCGGCAGGTCGACCTCCCGCATCAGGCCCTGGGTGCGGGCGATGTCGTACGCCACGCGGCGGTACTCGGCCCGCCGCGACTCGGTGTCGAAGACCAGGTACGACGCATCGGGGTTGCCATCGCGCGGCTGGCCGACGCTCCCCGGGTTGAGGATCGCGCGCGATGCGTCGAGGGTGATCGGCCGGCCCGGGATCGCCTCCATTGCGGCCACGCGCTCGCGATCGGCGTGGTAGATCACCGGCAGGTGGGTGTGGCCGCACAGGCACCACCGCGTCCCGAACTCGGCCAGGTTTGCCCGCGCCACGCCGGGCGAGGCGACGTATTCCCAGATCGGGTCACGCGGCGAGCCGTGGACCGCGGTCAGCTCCCCCTCGGTGCGCCGCATCGGGAGCGAGGCCAGCCAGGCCCGGCTCGGCTCGTCGATCACGGTGGCAGTCCAGTGCACCGCGGTGGCGGCATCCACGTTGAACCAGGAGGTATCCACGGTGCCGATGGCGGCGCCGTCGTGGTTGCCCAGCACCGCGCGGACGTCGCGCTCGCGGAGCCTGGCGATCACCTCGTTGGGCTGGGGGCCGTAGCCCACGATATCGCCCAGCGCCCAGATCTGATCGACCTCCGGGAGGTCGTCGAGCACCGCGTCGAGCGCGGCAAGGTTGGAGTGGATGTCCGACACGACGGCGAGGCGCATGGGGTCCCGAGTCTACCCGCCGGGCACGGAAAATGCCTCCACGGTGGCGTTTCAGTCTTCCCGGTCACGGGCGGTGTCGCGGCCGGCTCTCGCATCGGCCCCGCGCCGTGCCCGGTTACCGTACTCGGCCGCCGGGGAAGCAGGACCCTGACCCTACTCCCGCCCCGCGCCGCGGGGGAAGCGGCTTATCCACCAATCCTGCGGCATCGGTCGATCCTGTGGATAACTCGGCCGATATACTCAGCCGAGGATGGCGCCAGACCCGGGGCGGGCAGGTACGATCGAGGTCCAGTGGCGGCGACACTGACCGGCAGGTCGCCGCGCTTCGCCCACCAGAGCGAAGCGGAGCTGGCGAGGATCCTCGACTTCTACCAGGTGGCATGGCGATACGAACCCATCGTCTTCCCCATCTCCTGGAACGCCGACGGCGCGGTGGTCGAGTCGTTCGCGCCCGACTTCTACCTCCCGGAGCTGGACATCTTCCTGGAGCTCACCACCCTCAAGCAGTCGCTGGTCCGGCGCAAGAATCGGAAGCTGCGCTGGCTGCGCCTGCTCTACCCGGAGGTCCAGGTGAAACTCTTCTACGCGCGTGACTTCCGGGCGCTGATGGTCAAGTACGGCCGCCTCGACTTCCTGGCCAATGTCGAGGCCATGAACGGCAACGGGCCGCTGGACGAAGGAGCGGAGGGCACCCACTGACCCATGACCGGCACCGAACCGATGACCGCCCAGCACGCCCCCAGCCCGCACGACGACGTCGAGGAGATCCTGCTCACCGCGGACCAGGTGGCTGCCCGCGTCGCCGAGCTCGGCGCCCAGCTGGCCGTCGACTATGCCGGGCGCGATCCCGTCCTGGTGAGCGTGCTCAAGGGCTCGATCATCTTCCTGTCCGACCTGGTCCGCTCGATGCCGGTGCCACTCTCGGTCGACCTGATGGAGGTCAGCAGCTATGGGGCCTCGACCGAGTCGAGCGGCCAGGTGCGGATCCTCAAGGACCTGTCCGGCTCGATCGAGGGCCGCCATCTGCTGCTGGTCGAGGACATCATCGACACCGGCCTGACCCTCAACTACCTGCTGCGCTACCTCCGCGACAAGGGCCCGGCCTCGGTCCGGATCTGCTGCCTGCTCGACAAGCCGGCGCGCCGGCTGACCCCCATCGAGATCGACTACCGCGGGTTCACCATCCCGGACCGGTTCGTGGTCGGCTACGGCCTCGACTACGCGGAGCGCTATCGCAATCTGCCGTACATCGGCGTCCTGCGGCCCTCGGTCTACACCCCGCCCCCGGAGTAACCCGGGGTGTCCGACGGTGCGCGGGCGTATCCTCGCTGGCCGATCCTGCTCGGCAGCCTGGCGATGGTCGCGGCCGGCTTCCTGCCGTGGTGGCGCGCCGGCGGCGAGCTGATCGAGGGGGTCCGCGTGCCGCCCAGCGCCGGGATCGGGCTCGACGGGCCCGGACTGGTGATCTATGCGGCTGCCATCCTGTCCCTGCTGCTGCTGAACGTGGGTTACATCCGCGGTCGATGGGGCTTCGTGCTGGACGCGCCGCCGGTCTACCTGGTGCTGGGGCTGGCCGCCGCGGGTGCGCTGGCCTGGCGTGCGGCCGAGCTGTGGAGCGTGGGGTTCCTGCCCGTTCCGCAGCAGTCACCCGGCCTGGCGGCGGCGCTGGTCGGCGTGGCCCTGGTCCTGTACGGCGCCGGGCGGGGGCTCACCCGGCCCCGCGCCTGACCGCCGCCCCGCGCCTGACCGCCACCGCGCTGCGGGTCAGACCCGCGGCAGGATCAGCGGACCCAGGATGATCCAGCCCACCAGGACCCCGATCAGCAGGCCGGCCAGGATCAGCATCGGGCGCAGGTCGGGACGGTAATCGCGCGGCGAGCGGCGTGGCGCGGGCTGATCGCCGGACATCGGCGCCTTCTAGATCTCCCCCAGGTACGACTGGCGGACCTGCTCGTTGGCGGCCAGGTTGGCGGCGGTGTCGGCCAGGATGATCTGTCCCGACTGGAGCACGTAGCCCCGGTTCGCGACCTCGAGCGCCATCAGCGCGTTCTGCTCGACGAGCAGGATCGAGGTGCCCTGCGCGTGGATCGTGCGGATTGTGTCGAAGATCGACTCGACCAGGATCGGCGCCAGGCCCATCGAGGGCTCGTCCAGCAGCAGGATGGTGGGACGCGCCATCAGCCCGCGGCCGATCGCGAGCATCTGCTGCTCGCCACCGCTCAGCGTGCCGGCCACCTGCCGGCGGCGCTCGCCCAGGCGTGGGAAGAGGTCGTAGGCGCGGGTGATGCCATCCCGGACGTCCGGCTCCGACGTCAGGGTGAAGCCACCCATCCGCAGGTTCTCCTCGACGGTCAGCCGGGCGAAGATCCGGCGCCCCTCCGGCACCTGCACCACGCCCCGCTCGACGATGCGATGGGGGAGGACCGCGTTGAGCTCCTCGCCCTGCAGCCGGATAGAGCCCGACCGGGGCCTGACCAGCCCGCTGATGCAGTTGAGCGTCGTGGTCTTGCCCGCGCCATTGGCGCCGATGAGCGTCACGATCTCGCCCTGCTCGACGGTCAGGGATACGTCGCGCAGGGCGTGGATCTTGCCGTAGTACGCGTGGATCCCGGAGACTTCGAGCTGGCTCACGGCGCGGGTGCGTCCTGCCCCATCGGCGCCGCCGGCGCGGTCGCCCGGTGCCCCAGGTAGGCCTCGATGACGCGCGGATTGGTCTGGATCTCCCGGGGGGTCCCCTCGGCGATCTTCTCCCCGTGGTCGAGCACCGTGATCCGCTCAGAGATGTCCATCACCACGCGCATCTCGTGTTCGATGAGCAGAATGGTGATCCCCAGCTCGTCGCGAAGGCGGCGGATGAACTGGGTCATGGTCCGCGTCTCGGCCGGGTTCATGCCCGCCGTTGGCTCGTCGAGGAGCAGCAGCCGAGGCTGGGTGATCAGCGCGCGGGCGATCTCGAGCCGCCGCTGCTCACCGTAGGGCAGGTTGCTGGACTGGTCCTTGCCACTTCCGGGCAGGCCCACGAACTGCATGATCCGCAGCGCCTCAGCCTGCGCGCTCGCTTCCTCCTCGCGGACCGAGCGCAGGCCCATCACCGCGCCCATCCAGCCACTGTGCATGTGCTGGTGGTAACCGACGAGCACATTCTCAACCACGGACATGCCGGGGAACAGGCGAATGTTCTGGTAGGTGCGCGCGATCCCCAGCCGCGCGATCTGGTCGCGTCGCAGCTTGTCGATCGGGTGCCCCTCGAACAGCAGCTCGCCCTCGTCGATCGGGTACCAGCCGGCGATGCAGTTGAAGAGGGTCGTCTTGCCGGCCCCGTTCGGCCCGATCAGGCTCGCGATCGCCTTCGGCTCGATCTCCAGGTCGAAATCCCGGACCGCGACCAGCCCGCCGAATCGCTTCGTCACGCCCTTGGCCACCAGTTGCGCCACCCGACTCCTCCTTACGGACTGCGCGGCCGGCCCATCACGGGGCCGCCGGTAAGGGCGGTGGTATCGAGGTGGACCTCGCGCTCCGCGAACTTGGCGGGCATGATCCCCTGCGGCCGGTACAGCATCATGGCGATCAGGGCGAAGCCGTAGAGGAGGTACCGATACTCGCTGAACTCCCGGAACAGTTCCGGCACGCCGATCAGGAAGACGGCGCCGAGGACCGCACCCGGGATGCTGCCCATGCCGCCGACGACCACGATGGCGACCACGTTGATCGACACGAACAGCTGGATGCTGGACGCGAAGATCGACCCGATCAGGGCCGAGAAGATCCCACCCCCCAGGCCGGCGAACGCGGCGCCCAGCATATAGGCCAACAGCTTGGTCTGGACCAGGTTCACGCCGAGCGCCTCGGCGACGTCCTCATCCTCCCGGATGCTGAGCCAGGCGCGTCCCAGGCGCGAACCGCGCAGGCGCCACGCGACGAAGCCGATCAGGGCAGCACACACCAGGGCGATGTAGTAGATCTGGTTAGGCCCGTACAGGAAATCCCCGGCGGGTGCCTCGATCGGCTTCGGGATATGGATGATCCCCTGCGGGCCGCCGAGAAACGCCTTGAGCAGGTCGGAACCGGCCAGGAGGCGGACGATCTCGCCGAAGCCAAGGGTCGCGATCGCCAGGTAGTCGCCGCGGATGCTGAGGATCGGCAGCCCCAGGATCGCGCCGAACAGCATCGCGAAGATGACGGCGAACGGGATGGCTGCCCAGAACGGCCAATCGGCGATGCCGAACTCGGACGTCGAAGTGAGCAGGCCCACGGTGTACGCGCCGACCGCGAAGAAGGCAACGAAGCCCAGGTCGAGCAGCCCGGCGAGGCCGAGCGTGATGTTCAATCCCAGCCCCATGAGCACGTACAGCGCGACGGTGGCGATGACCAGGGCAACGAACGATCCGAGCGTCTGGGGCAGGACCAGGACGACGAGGGCGACCACCGCCCAGGCCGGCCAGGTGACCAGTCGACGCCGCAGCGGCGGGAGGGCACGGACCCGATCCCGGAGCCGGGTATAGGTGAGCAGCTCGCGGCCGCCGGCGACTACGACGACGACGACCACCGCTCCGAGCAGCGTGAGCCCAAGCGGAGCGAAAAGGAGCCTGGCCAGGTCCGCGAGGGAGGTCGTCAGCATCGCGCCGCGCAGGATCCCCGCGAAGAGGCCTGTCAGCAGGAGGGCGACGAGCGCCGTGGTCAGTGGCCGCCGGGCCGCCACCGGCAGCCTCGACCCCAGGCCACCCACGATCGCGATCGCGGCCCCGAGCGCGGCCGGGATCCAGCTCCCGCCCAGCCCCAGGCCCAGGGTCAGCGTCCCATACAGCTTCGGTGAGGCGTGCAGGAAGACCGCCCGAATGTCGATCACCGCACCGAGCAGGATGAGCAACGTCAGCGCGCCACCGGCGATCAGCCCGGCGCCAGCGGCCGCCAGCACCACTTGGACGCGGGAGGCCTCCACGGAGCGCGCCGCCATGTAGCCGATCCCCAGCAACGCGAGCACCAGGGCGGTCTGGCCCAGCGAGATGGCGCCCGCGATCAGCGGCCGCGCGTCGAAGACGTCGACGATGCCCACCAGCGAGAGGAAGACGGTGACGACCGCCCCGATCAGGCCTGTGCGGAGCGTGCCGCGCCACGGGATCGACGTGCCGGTCATCATCAGGCCCGCTGTCCGCTGATCCGCTCGCCGAGGATCCCCGATGGCCGGAAGACGAGGACCAGCACCAGCAGCGTGAACGCGATGACGTCCTTGAGCTGGTTGGGCGAAGGCACGTTCAGGCCGTCAAGGAACAGGGTTGGACCCACCGACTCGACCCCGCCCAGGAACAGGCCCCCGATCAGGGCGCCGGGGATGTTGCCGATGCCGCCCAGCACGGCTGCGGTGAAGGCCTTGATGCCCGGGATGAAGCCGGTGAAGAAGTAGACCTGGTGGAAGTACAGCCCCCACAGCACGCCCGCCGCGCCGGCCATGGCCGCCCCGATGGCGAAGGTGGTCACGATCGCCCGATTGACGTCGATCCCCATCAGCGCCGCCGCCGCCTTGTCCTCCGATACCGCGCGGATGGCGGTCCCCATCTTCGTGCGCTGCACGTACCAGAAGAGGCCGCCCATCATCCCCACGGCGGACACGATGATGAGCAGGTCCACCCACTTGATGCGCATGAATTCGATCGGCACGGAACCATTCAGGATGTCGACCGGGGGGTAGACGTAAGTGCCCGGACCGAAGAAGCCGCGGAAGGCGTACTCGAGGACGAACGAGGCGCCGATGGCGCTGATCAGCGGGACCAGCCGGGGTGCGTAGCGCAGCGGTCGGTAGGCGATCCGCTCGACCAGCAGCGCCAGGCTGACGGAGACGATGACCGCCCCGGCCATCATCATCAGCACCGACAGCAGGGAGGTCAGCGGGTTGAGGTTCAGGAAGCCGATGGCCGCCAGGCCGGTGGCCACGAAGTAGCCCCCGAAGGCTCCCGCCATGAAGATGTCGCCATGGGCGAAGTTGATGAGGCGCAGGATGCCGTAGACCATCGTGTAACCGAGGGCCAGCAGCGAGTAGACGGTGCCCAGGGTCAGGCCCCGCCACAGCAGGCTGACCCAAGTGTCGAGATCGTACTTGCCCGACGCGATCGTGAGCAACGATCCGACCACCACCACCAGGACGACCGCGATGCGGAAGGCCCACAGGAAGCCGATGATCGCGAGGTCCGTCAGGCGTTCGACCCAGCTGGTGTGCATACCAGGAGCGCCTCCGCTACGCGGGATCATGGACGGTAGTCGACGAGCCCGGCTGGGTAGCCGGGCTCGTCTCGGTTTGTGCGATCAGCCGTCTTGAACCAAGGCGGCCGATCGGTTCACTCTCGTGGTCGCCCTATGGCCAGATTGGCGCGTCCGGCGGCCACTCCAAGGGGTCGTTCACTTCTACCGCGGTGATCTGGTAGACCGCGATCACCGGAGCCCCGCAGTCCCCACTCGGGCTGCAGCTCAAGGTCCCGGTCAGGCCCGCGAAGTCCGCGGTGGCGAACAGCCGCTCCCGCAGTGCTCCAAGGGGTACGTACAGGGTCCCGTCCGATCCTTCCAGCGTGACCTCGGTGAGCGCCTCGAACAGGATGTTCGTCGCGTCATACGCGTGCGCGTGGAAGATGCTCAGCACGTTGCCGCCGAACAGCGACTTATGCTTGGCCAGGAAGTCCTGGTAGGCGTCGGCGAAGGCCGTGAAGTCCGGGCTCGACAGGTACATGTCCACCGCATTCGGGCCCGCAGCGCGGACGAAGTCGGGAGAGAACATCCCGTCTGAGCCGATGAGGATGGCGTCCTCGAGACCCGGCACACCGCGGACCTGGGCGGTGATGAAGCCGCCCTCGGCGATGAAGATCGGGTAGTACACCACATCCGGGGCGGTAGCCGCCACGCTGGTCAGGACCGGCACCATGTCGGTCTGTCCCTTGGAAACTGCCGTCTGGAGGGTGATCGTCCCGCCCAACGCGGCGAACTCGTCGGCGAAGACCTGCTGAAGGGCCTCGGCATACGCGCTGCCGTCATGGATGGTGGCAGCGGTCGTCAGTCCCAGCTCGTTGAACACGAACTCGGCCACGGCCTTGCCCTGGAACGCGTCGCTGTGCGCGGTGCGCATGTAGCCGGCGAACTCTGGCCCGCGGTCCGGGGCGCTGAGCGCCGGTCGCGTGTTCGAGGGGCTGATGGTGGTCAGACCGGCGTCGGTGATGGCCTGGATGCCGCCGACCGTCTCGTCCGAGCAGGAGGAGCCGATCAGGCCCACCAGCGTCGGGTCAGCTGCAATGCGCGTTGCCGCGGTCGCTCCGCCCTCGGGGGTGCAGCCTGCATCTTCGGCCGTGAGCAGGATGTCGTGGCCGAGGAACGAGCCGCCGAGGTCGTCGACTGCGATCTGGACGCCGCGCCGGCTGTCCTCGCCGAGCGTCTGGTCGGGGCCCGACAGGACGCCCCAGTAGGCGATGTGGACTGGCTCACCGGCCGGGATCTCGACGCACCGAATGGCGTCTGCGGCGCACGCTACCGCTGGATCCACACCCTGGCTGGGTTCGGCACTCGCACCCTCGCTCGGGGACGGAGCGACGCTTACGCTCGTACACGCCGCGAGGACGAGCGTCAGCACCGCAGGGATGGACATCCATCTCGTGTACTTCTGCATCCGGGTCTCCTTCAATGTGCTTCGAAGGCGCACTCATGCCGCCCTCGCAGGGTTGGGCCGCATCATAGCCGCGTCGCGCTCGGGGACGCAAGAGTCATTGTTCGTCGACTGGTTCGGCAGTCGGAAGCTGGCGCCGTGCTATCCTGTGCCCGGAATGCCTGCAGCCATCCGCTGCGCGCCCCGAGGCCCCTCGTGGAGGTTCACGTCCGCATCGCCCGCCTGACCGATATCGACGCCGCTGCCAGCCTGCTGGTAACCGGCGCCGACGCCGGGGCAGAGCGGCGCGAGCGCGCTGATCGCCTCCGCACCCTGCTCTTCGTGCCGGCGGCCACCGTCCTGGTGGCCGAGGCGGCGGGACGCATGGTGGGTGTCGGGGTCCTCTCGATTCGCCCGAGCATCGCGCCCGGACCGTTCATCGGCGTCATCGACGCCGTGGCGACCGTGGCTGATGCCGGCGGGAGCGGGAGCGCGGCACGTGGCGCAGGCACCTCGGCGCGGAGCGCCATCGCGGGCTCGATCCTCGAGCAGCTGGTGATCTCCGCGCGGAACAAGGGTTGCGCGCGCGTCGACGTCGCCGATCCCCTGGCCGCATCCCGGCGACCGCTCTTTGCGCGGGCCGGGTTCGAGCGGCAGGGGGCGCTGCTGAGTCGCGCCATCGGCTGACCACGCGGTCGGCCGGCGGTGCGCCGGGCCGGGACGTCGGGGCGCACGCCGCCATCGAATCAACACGGGAGAAACTCTCTTGACCAAGAACGTGGCCGTCTTCGTGGACGTGGCCAACCTCTACTACTCCGCTCGCGGGCTGGAGGTCGACGTGGATTACGTCGCCCTGCTGAAGGCCGCGACCAAGGGCCGGGACCTGATCCGGGCCTACGCCTATTCCGGGCTCGACCCGGAGAATGAAAACCAGCGCAAGTTCATCGACTTCCTCAACAAGAACGGCTACAAGGTCGTTCACAAGGACATCCGCAAGTTCGGCGACGGACGCGTCAAGGCCAACCTCGACATCGAGCTGGTGGTCGACGTCTTCCGCCTGGCCGACCGGATGGACATCGCGGTGATCGTCTCCGGGGACGGAGACTTCGCGCCGGCGATCCGCGCGCTCCAGGACAAGGGCGTCCGCTGTGAGGTGATCAGCTTCCGGCCCAACACGAGCTCGGACCTGATCGCGGTGGCGGATGAGTTCATCGACATCATGAAGATCATCGGCATCGGCCGCGGCAAGGAGGCCGACAAGGCCAGCAAGGTGATGAGTGCCCCCCCGATGCCGGCCAAGGAGGTCACCCCCGAGTTCGGCTTCCGTGAGGCGCCGGCTGCGGTTGCGGCCGCTGCGATGGCCGCGCTGCGCGGCGGCGCGGAGGGCCGGCCGGCTGCGCGTGGCCGAGGCCGGGGACGTGGCCGAGTTGCCGCTGCCGAACCGGTCAGCTCCGAAGCACCCGCGGCTGAGCCAGTCGGCGCGACCCCGACGCTCGAGGGAGCCGCCGCTGGCGAGCCCGGAGCCGAGCTCAAGCGCAAGCGTCGCCGGCGCGGCGGTCGTGGCCGCGGCCGCGGGCGTGGCCACGACGAGGGGTCGCTCCTGGAGAGTGCGGAGCCGGCCGAGAGCGCCGAGATCGGTTGGACCGAATTCGACGACATCTCGCAGATCGGGGAGACCGAGGACGAGTTCGGTACAGCCAGCCCTGTTCCCGCGGCGTCGGAGATCACCTTCGGCGAGGCCGATGCGGAGGCTCTCGCCGAGCTGGGGTTGCCGGCCGCCAAGCCTCGACGATCCACGGCCCGCGCCAAGCCGGCCGCGAAGCCGGAGGGCCCGGCGGCGCCCGAGGAAGCGCCCAGTGAGCCAGCGCCCGCTACCAGACCGCGTCGCTCTGGAACCCGGGCCCGCGCCACCGCGGCAGCCGCACCACGGCCGGCACCGGCCGCAGATGCTCCGGCGCCGGCTGCCGCCAGCCCGCGGCCGCGAACTCGGTCCCGGCGCCCGACGGGGGCCGAGGGTGTCTCGGCGCCGGGCGGAGCCCCCGCCGACGCCTCAGGCGATCAGACGGAGGGGATCTGGCAGCGCTTCACCTCGGGCCGGACGCGGACCCGGCGCAGCAAGCCGACGAGCTAGGCGCCCGCCTCGTCCTCAGAGACGACCGGCCGCTCCGCGCTGGCCCGCCGCCGGGCGGGGGTCGGAGCCACCGGGGCGGGTGGGGTGACCTCGACCGGCGGCACCGTCTCGGGCTGATCGATCGGCTCGCGCTGGAAGATCGGCATCCAGTCCGATGCGCTGCCGGCCAGGGTGCGGGCGCGCTGCGCTGTCTCGCGGGCCGTGACCCTGGCCCGGTCCGCCGCGTCGCGGGCCACGACCGCGAGCTCCTCGCGGACCTGGCGTCCGGCCTTGGGCGTCGCCAGCAGGGCCGCGACGGCGCCCGCCACTGCGCCGGCCACCAGTCCCAGCAACAGGGCGCCCCAGCGGCCGCTGCGTCGGCGCGGCTCGGCCGCTGCGCTGCTCATCTTGCGGAGGGCCGCGTCGCGAGCCACCGGCAACGTGGCGCCCAGCCCCACCAGGGTGGTGCGCCGCTGCCAGAGGCCGCGCAGTCCGGGTTGGAGCTGCTCCCGCCAGGCCAGGCGACTCCAGGCCGCGGCCTCGTGACCTGCGTGCTGGGCAGCCTTGGCCGCTTCGCGGCGGGCGGGAGCGGAATCGCGCCACGCGTCGGCGGCGCGCCTGGAGATGATCTCGCTGAACTCGCCCATCGATGCCGCGATCTCACGGCCGCGCTGGGCAATCTGGTCCAGGGCCTCCGCCCCGGGCTTGCTGTCGACGGTCATGCTGACCTCCTGTACAGGCTCCGTCGGGCGGGTGACGTGCCGTCCGCTGAGTATGCCACCCATGCCGGCATCCCGCCCGGGCGGCCCCCGGGATGGCGGGCTCGGCTGCCAACCGGCCGCCTGTGATGGGTGCCCACGCCGCCGGGCAGGATGCCTGCGCCAGCGTCGCACGACCGTGCTGATCGGCCCGTTACCGCGGACTTAGGCCGCCCCCTGCCTATACTCGGCCGGTGACCATCGCTGATCAGGCACCGGGCTTCCTGTCGCTTGGCCAGGCCACCCCACAGACCATCGCCCGGCGCGCCGCCGCCCGGGGGACCGGTCAACGCACGCTGCTGGTACAGGGGCCGGCGGGGTCGGGCAAGGGCGCGTTTGTCGACGATCTGCTGGCGCTCCTGTTCTGCACCGAGGCGGACCGCGCCGGGCGCCCCTGCAATGCGTGCCGCGGCTGCCGCGACGCGCGGGCACGGACCCATCCTGACCTGCTGATCGGCGGGCCGGACCGCTGGCGCGAGCTGCGCTCGTCGACGGAGAGCCAGGTCGCCGCCGCCCGTGCCTGGCTGCTGGACAGCGCCGGCGCGCCGCTGCACGCCGAGCGCCGGGTGGTGCTGGTGGATGGGGCCGATCGGGCCAGCGAGCAGGTCCAGAACGTGTTGCTCAAGGCGCTCGAAGAGCCAGGCGAGCGCCAGATGTTCGTCCTTGTCGCGGACGATCCGGCGCGCCTGCTGCCCACCATCCGGTCGCGTTGTCAGCCGCTCCGCATCGGGCCGGTGCCGCGGGCCGACCTGGCGGCCTGGCTGGTCGACGTGGAGCGCGTGCCGGCCGACCAGGCCGATAGCCTCGCCCGCCTGTCCGACGGCCTGATCGGGACCGCCGTCCGGTTCCTGCGCCAGCCCGATCTGCTCGCCTGGCGGCGGCGAACCCAGGCCGAGCTGCTCGGCCTGCTGGAGCGCGGTCGCGCCGATCGGTTCGTCGCTGCGCGCGAGCTGCTCGACCACGCCGTGCGCCTGGTGCTTGCCTCGCCCCCCGACCCCGAGCCCGCAGGCGATCCGGACGAGGCGGTGCGCACCCCGAGCAGCCAGCTGCGCGACGCCGCCCTGCTGGTGGTGGAAGCCTGGACCGAGCTGAGTCGGGACCTGCTGGTCGCAGCTCTCGGCCGGCCGGAATTGGCACGCTCCGCCGACCTGCACGACGATCTCGACGCCGTGGCGCGCCGCTGCTCCCCGGCCGAGCTGCGCGCGATGCTGGACCTGCTCGAACGGATCGCCGAGGGCCTGCGCCAGAGCGCCGCGCCGCGACTGGCGCTCGAGCGCGCGATGCTCACCTGGCCCAGGCTGACCGCCACCGCCCGCTGATGCCGGCCGACAATCCGCGGGTCCGGCTCCAGGCGCGGGTCGTGGGCCGGGTGCAGGGGGTCGGATATCGTTACTGGTTGCTGCACCGGGCGACTGACGCCGGCCTGACCGGGTGGGTCCGGAACCTGCCCGACGAGCGCAGCCTGGAGCTGCTGGTCGAGGGCGGCGCGACGGCGATCGAGGCCCTTGAACGGGCGCTGTGGACCGGTCCGCCCGGCGCCCGGGTGGACCGGGTTGAGGCGAGCCGCTCGGCCGCCAGCGGCGAGTACGACCACTTCTCGGTTGGCGGCTCGTGAACTGGCGGGCAATCGGCTGCGGGCTGGCCGCCGCGATCGTCTTCGTGGGACTGGGGCTGTTTGCCATGTCGCTGGCGTTCGAGCGTTCCGCCGGCTGCACTCCGCTGCTCCTCTGGCAGGGGATCGCCTACCGGTCCAGCGGCCCCCCGACCGAGACGGCGCGCCTCCCGTCGGGAGCGGCCCCCGAAGTGGTGGGCATCGCCACCGTCGGGCTCACCACCCGCACCGTGTACGGTCCGCCGGGCACCGCCCGGAGCCCCGTACCGGCGCCTTCGGAGAGCGCGGCCCCGGTCGAGCCACCTGCCGAGCTGGCGGTCGACTGCGCGGACGGCACGTTCCAGGCCTACCAGCGCGACGAGAGTCCGTAGCGGGTCAGCCTCAACCGGGGTGCAGGCGCTGCTCCGCCGCCAGCGCGAAGCGATCGGTCATGCCGGCGACGTAGTCCACGGCCTGGACCACGGGAGGCGCGGCGTGCTCGCGATAGCTGTCGGGGATCTGCTCCGGGTGCGCGAGGTGGTGGTCGACCAGGGCCCGGATGGTGGCGATCGCCGACATGTGCTGGGCGCGCCGCTCCGGGGCGAGGTACACCCGCTCGAACATGAAGTCGCGCAGCTCGTGCATCACCGCCAGGGTCGGCTGGTCCATGGCCACCGCGCCGGTCTCGAGCGAGTGGTCGATCACGGCGTTGATCATCTCGCCCACCCAGGCGCGTCCCGGCTCACCGAAGCGCACCGCGACTCCCCGAGGGAACGAGTCGGGGCGCAGCACGCCCGCGCGCATCGCGTCCAGCGCGTCGTGGGCCAGGTACGCGATCCGGTCCGCGTACCGCACGCAGAACGCCTCGGGGGTGACGGGTGGCGGCTCGATCTTCCACGAGTGGGCGCGGATTCCGTCACGCACCTCCCAGCTCAAGTTGAGGTCCTCCAGGACCTCCAGGATCCGGACGCTCTGGGCGGCGTGGTGCCAGCCATCGGGCGGGAAGTACGGCGCCAGCGCCTCTTCACCGGTGTGCCCGAACGGGGTGTGGCCCACGTCATGGCCCAGCGCAATCGCCTCGGCCAGCGGCTCATTGAGGGCCAGCGCGGCGGCCAGCGAGCGGGCGATCTGGCTGACCTGCAGGGTGTGGGTCAGGCGGGTGACGAAGTGGTCGCCCTCGGGGTTGAGGAAGACCTGGGTCTTGTGCTTCAGCCGGCGGAAGGCCTTGGCATGGGTGATCCGATCCCGATCGCGCTCGAATGCGGTCCGATACGGATCGGGCTCTTCGGGCCGGACGCGACCGCGACTCGCCGTCGAGCGGGTGGCGATCGACGACAGGCGCGCCTCCTCGGCCTCGCGAACGAGGCGGTCACGGCGGATCAGGCGGTCGCTCCCCACCGACCGATGATGACCGATCGACAGCGAGGTTGGCGCGCCGGACAGGATTCGAACCTGCGACCTCTGGCTCCGGAGGCCAACGCTCTATCCACTGAGCTACCGGCGCGCGGGTGGCCGAGTCTACCGGAAAGCAGGAGACCCCTCCGAAGAGGGGCCTCCCAGTGCTGCCGGATTCGCTAACCGCAAGGGCATCTTTCACGAGCGGTTTCCCGCTCTACCCTTACCCAAACCTACCCATGACCTTGCGACCAGTGGTGAATCGCTGGTGCGAACAGCGACGTAAGGATAGACCGCCTGTTCAGTTTCGGTCAATGGTTTCGGGTCAAGAATCGTTTACCTTTCAACCGATTCCGCACCCGCTGCGGCCACCTGGTCCGGTTACGGCGAGATCGTCATGCTCTCGATGATCACCGCCGTGAGAGGCACGCCGATGGTTGGTTCGTTGACCGCGACCGCGCCGATGGCATCGATCACCGCGGTCCCCTCGATCACCTTGCCGAAGATCGTGTAGTTGGGGGCGAGCTGGCCGACCAGGCTCGCCAGGTCGATGAAGAACTGGCTGCCATTGGTATCGGGGCTGGAGGCGTTGGCCATGGCCACCACGTAGGGGTCGTATTGGAGGCCGGCCGCGACCGGCTCGATGCCGAAGAAGTAGCCCGGCCCGCCGGTCCCGAGCCCCGCGAAGCTTCCGCGTTGGAGCCGGGTCTGCGGGTCGCCGGCCTGGATCACGAAGCCGGCGATCACGCGGTGGAAGGTGATCTGGTTGTAGAAGCCGCAGCCGGCGAGGGCGACGAAGTTCGCGGTCGCGATCGGGGCGGCCTCCGGATAGAGCTCAATCGTGAATGTGCCGAGGCTCGTCGCCACGGCCACCCGGCCCGCGTCGGCGTTGATCGTCTCGGCCTGGGCGGCGGTCGGCGCCGCGGTCGGGCAACTGGCCAGCGAGACGCTCGGCGACGGTGTGGCCGAGTTGCAGCCGACCAGCAGGATCAGCGCGGCGCCAAGGACGGCAGCCGGTCTCATCGGTCCAGTTCGCACAGTCGCAGGTCGCACCGGCGCCGGGCGTAGGCCATCGGCAGGGTTCCCCCGTAGATCAGGGTGTCGTGGAACCACTTCGGGCTGAACGCGTCGGCCATCCGGCGTTCGACCTCGGCGCGCAGCCGGTCGATCAGGTGCCGGCCGTACAGGTACGACAGGAAGTACCCCGGGTCGGTGGCGTAGCTCTTGACCTCGGCCAGCGCGGCGTCCCGCTCGAAGCCGGTCTCGCGCACGAGGAGATCCACGGCCGCGTCGAAGCCGATCTCGCCCCGCTGCAGCTTCACGTCGAGCACGATCCGCACCGCGCGCCAGATCGCATCGGTCAGGTGGACGTAGCGGTGGGCCGGGGAGTCGTCGAAGCCGGCCTGCTTCATCATCCGCTCGGTGTAGAAGGCCCAGCCCTCGGTGAATTCCGGCGCCGTGAGCGTCAGGCGCACCAGGCTGGGATGGGTGATCCCCGCCGCCAGCTGCAGGTGGTGACCGGGATACGCCTCGTGCACGCTGGTGTTGCTGATGGCCGCGTAGCTGTGCTCGTTCAGCATCTCCGGCGTGGCGGGCGGGGTCACGATGTAGGTGCCCGTGGGCTGCGGATCGAATCGAGCCGGGTCGTAGTACGCGGCGAACGGGATGAGGTGGCGCATGAAGGCCGGCGTCTCGGCCACCTGCAGCCGATCATCCGGCGGCAGCGTGGCGAGGTCGTGCTTGGAAACGAAGGCGCGGGCCCGGCCGATCGCTTCGCGGTAGGCACCCAGCGCGGCCTCGAAGGTGGCCGGATGGTCGGCCCGGATGGCCGTTCCCACGTCGGCGGTGGAACGGCTCGGATCGATCTCGGCCGCGACCTCGTCGCGCTCGCGCTTCGTCTCTTCGAGCAGCTGCTCTCCGACGGCCAGGATCTGGTCGCCGTCTGCCCCCAATTCGCGCAGGGTGAGCAACTCCTCGAACCCGTCGCGTCCCAGCTGCCAGCGTTGGGTGGCGCGCGGCACGAGCTGGCTGCGCATCCACACCGCGTGCTCGGTCAGCTGCTGCCGCGCCGCCCCGACCGCAGCGGTCACCCGGCCGGCGAGGGCGGCGGGCACCGGCCCGGACCCGACCGCCTGCGCAATCGCGGCCAGGAAATCGGGAAGCGATTCGGTCGATTCCAGGTCGATATCGGTCATCAGTCGGTCCGGCCCAACGACGCGGGTGCGGGTGGCGGCGAGGTAGCCGGGGATCGCCTCCAACCGGCCGGCGATCGACTCGAGCCGCTCGACGAACGGGGCGAAGTCACGCGCGACGAGCGGGAAGAGCGCCTCGCCGATCACCTCGGCGGCGCCCGTCGCCTTCTCCCACGCGCGTAGCTCGGTCAGCCGGTGCAGGTGCAGACGCGCTTCGTGGATGACGACGTCGCGGTCGATGGCCCGCTCCGGGGTCAGGTCGCCCGGTGCGACGCGTTCCATCTCGGCGCGCGCCGAGCGCCAGAAGGCGATCTCGGCCTCGACCTGCTCGTGGCTCCCGTCCGGCAGCGCGCCGTCGTGGTCGTGGATCCCGATGAAGGTGGCCAGCCCGGGATCCAGCGCCAGGCGCGCGTCGAACCAGGCCTCGATGGCCATGTCGAAGCGGTGATCCGCGTCGCTGCGCGGTGGATCGGTGACCATCGGGGCAGGGTGGGCGGCGGACAGGCTCACGGTGACGTCTGGCGCTCCTGGGGCTCGCGGGTTTGTTACGGAGCAGCGCTGAACGCGCGCGCCAGGAAGGCTAGCACCCGGTCCCGGTATGCGCCCGGACACGAGGAGGCCGCCTGGCCATGGGCGGCGACGTCGCAGCGCTCCATCGAGGCATCGACCCCGGCGGCCTGCGCGGCGGCCAGCAATTGCGCGGCGTCACCGACCGGCAGGGTGGTGTCCTGGCCCGCCTCGATCAACAACAACGGCACGTGCAGCCGGTCGACGGCCAGCACGGCGTCCACCGCGCTCATGTCCTGCCCCGTGCGGAGCAGCCCGCCAAGCAGCGTGGCCCAGGCTCCGGGCAGGCTGAGCGGCCAGCCCGCGCGCTCCAAGCGCGCCTGGATGGCCCCGGCCATGGTGGCCGGGATCGACTCGCCGATCACCGCGTCGACCCGCAGGTCGGCCGCGACCATGTTCAGCGCTGACACGCCACCCATCCCCACGCCCAGCACCGCGATGTGATCCGGAGCGTGCTCGGCCTCGACCCAGGCCACGATGGCCCGCACGTCGCGCTGTTCAGCGGCCCCCTGGGTGGTGGGTCCGGCCTCGCTCTGGCCGTGGTTGCGCAGGTCGAACAGGACCAGGTTGAACGACCCGTGGAAGAGGGCCGCGGTCTCGAGCATCCGGCTCTTGTTGGCCCCGGCGTCGTGGACCAGGATCAGCGTCTCGCCGGTCTCGTCACCGGCCGCGGCGATGTACCAGCCGGCCAGGGACACCCCATCGTTCGAGGTCAGGTCGCTTCCCGCGGCCGCTCCCTGGCGCGCGCAGGCCGTTCGGTCCGCGAAGGAGGCGAGCTCCGCATCGGTCGCCTGGTCGTAATTGATCGCCTCGTACGGCCATCCGAAGGCGGATTCTGGCGTGCGGCAATCCGTCGCGGCCGGCGGGTTGACCAGGTCTGCAGATCCGGTGTAGCCGATCCAGCCGAAGTACCCAAGCAGGGCCAGCAACGCCAGCGCGAGCAGTGTGGTGGCCCAGCGCCCCACCTGGGTCCGGCGCGCCTGGGATGGATCTTCGGGCGGCTCGAAGGTCACTCTCGGAAGTATACCGGTGGTGCACCGGCCCTCGGTTGCCTACAATTCGCGGCCGTGACCGTGCGCCGAAGCCTGCCCCCACCCCCGACCGCCACGCGTTCCTCGCGCGCGCGCCACCATTCGCTGGCGCCCGAGCACCTCGGCGAGATGGGCGGCGTGGCGGCGCTCGGCGTGCTGGTGGCGGGCTTCGCGATCTTCATCGCCGGGGTGGCGATGACGGTGGGTGGCGTGACCATCGCCGGGAGCTTCGGCGACAATCCGCTGCCACCCAACGTCGGGCAGCTGGGCCTCGGCCAGGTCATCGGCGGGTCGGGACTGATCGCCCTGGGCGCTGCCCTGTCGGGGGCATCCATCGCGACCTTCGCCGCGGTGGCGAAGGCACGGGTCATCACCGCCGCCCTGGCGGGCATGACGGCACTGCTGGCGGGTGGCGGCTGCCTGCTGCTGGCGACCGAGGCGCTCCGCGACCTGGTCCTCACCGGTGCCCTGGGTGTGACGGCACTCCTGTTCGGGGCGGCGGCGCTCATCCTCGGGCGCCGACCCGCCTGACCTCCGCGCGGATGACCGGCCGCGCCCCGCTTGCCGTGGCGGTGCTGATGGCCGCCGGGACGATCCAGGCCTTCGCCGGGCTGGCCATCATCGGCATCGGGACGGCCGGCCCCGAGCTGATCGAGCAATTCCTGCCACCCGTGCCGGTCGATACGGCTGCGCTGGGACGGGGTGCGGTGGCGCTGGGGATCGGCTTCGTCGTCATCGGCGCGATCCAGCTGGCCGAGGCGCTGGCGATTCGGATGGGGATTGGCTGGGCTGCCCCGGCCGGGGTCATGCTGTGCGGATCGCTGGCCATTACCGCCGTCTCGTCGGGCGTGGCCGCGTTCAATACCAGCGTCGCCGGCCTGGCCCCGGCCGCCCTGCTCCTGCCGCTGGCCGGCGCTTTGCTCTTGGCCGGTGTCGCCTACGGGGCCGCCGCCGCCGCCCTCTTCCGGGCGGCGCGCCCACGTCCCCCGGGCTCCGTCTGAGGGGCCGGCGGAGCGCCTGCTATACTCCGCGCCCGCCGCCGGGCTCGTGGTGTAGCGGCCCAACATGCCAGCCTGTCACGCTGGAGATCGCCGGTTCGAATCCGGTCGAGCCCGCCAGCGACCCGTTCGCTCGACCTCCCGTCAGTCGAGGCCCCGACGCAGGCCGTCCACGCCCCGGCGCATCGCGTCCCGCATCTCGTGGCGCTCCAGGATGACGTTCATCGCGTGGTCCACGTCATCGGTGACGGTGAAGAGGGTCAGGTCCGCGGGTGAGATCTTCCCCTGGGCCAGCATCGTGTTGCGCAGCCAGGTGATCCCCGGACGCCAGTACTCCTCCCCGAACAGGACGACCGGGAAGTGGTCGACCTTGCCGGTCTGGATCAGGGTCAGCGCCTCGAACAGCTCGTCGAGGGTGCCGAAGCCGCCGGGGAAGATGCAGAACGCCTCCGCGTACTTCATGAACATCGTCTTGCGCACGAAGAAGTAGCGGAACTCCATCGCCAGGCTCACGTAGTCGTTCACCCCCTGCTCGAAGGGGAGCTCGATGTTGCAGCCGATGGAGACGCCCCCGGCCTCGTGGGCTCCTCGGTTGGCGGCTTCCATGATCCCCGGTCCGCCGCCGGTGATCACCGCGAAACCGGCCTTCGCCAGACGCCGCGCCATCCGACGCGCGAGCCGATACATCGGGTCACTGCGGGCGACCCGTGCCGAACCGAAGACACTCACCGCCGGCCCGATCCCGGCCAGGGCATCGAAGCCCTCCACGAACTCGCCCATGATCCGAAGCGCGCGCCAGGTATCCGTGTTCTGGAAGCCGACCTCGCCCTGGGGTTCGGCCATCAGCAGCCGGCGGTCCTCGGTCTGGCCCGTGGCTGGGCCGCGGTGGACCACCGCTCCGCTGCGATGCGTGGTTGGTCGCCTGGCCATCGGGGCCTCCTTCGATTCGACAGGCCGCGGCCCGGGGTGATACGGTGGCCGCCGATCGGGCCCGCGCGGCACGATCGGCTCGACCCCGCACCCGCGAGGATTCTATTGCTCGACCTGATGCGGCGCGTCGCGGTGCTGACCGTCGTCAGCGCCATCGGGATCGGTCTGCTCGTCCCGCTCACCGCCCGGTCGGCGACGCCCGATGAGATCGCGACCCTGCGCCTGCTGCACGCCGCCGAGGCGGCCGCGGGCAGCCTGGACGGTGTTGCGCTCCTCGAGCGGGGGACCGCGGGGAGTCGTTCCGCCTCCGCCTCGCTGAGCCTGGCCACGGCCTGGCACGGCGTGGGACCCGAGCTGCTCGACGCCGCCGGACCCGGGGATCCGCCGTCGCTGACGCTCGAAGCCACGATCTATCGGATCGGGCCGGCCATCGTCCCGCCGCCACCGATCATCGGCGATGAGATCACCGGGCGGGCGACCTGGTACTGCTGCACCCGCGGCTATCGCGGCCAGGCGGTGGTCGCACTGCCAGGCGCGCTGGGCGGGCGCTACGACCCGGCTCCCGCGTCCCGCTACGTCACGGTGTGCGGCGATCGCTGCGTGCGGCTGCCGGTGGTCGACTACTGCTCGTGCTCATGGGGCACCACCGCCCAGAAGGTGGTGGACCTCTCGCCCGAGGCCTGGGCCGCGGTCACCGACTCGCCCCTCAGCCGAGGGGTGGTCACCGTCACCGTCCATCTGTCCGGCTGAGCCCACTCTCCGGGGCGCGGGATCGGGCGCGGGATCGGGCGCGTAGGATGCCGTGATGATCCAGCCCCTGCGCATCGGGCACGTGGTGCTCAAGGTACGCGACCTGGACCGCGCGCTGGCCTTCTACCGCGACGTGCTGGGCTTCCGGGTCTCGGCCGAGATGAGCAACGTGATGCTGTTCCTGAGCGCCACCGGAGAGAACCACCACGACCTGGCACTCCTGCGGGTGGGCGACCAGGCGCCCGGGGCCCTCCCGGGGGCAGTCGGCCTCTACCACCTTGCCATCCAACTGGCCGATGAGGCGGCCCTCCGCGCCGCGCACGCGGTGCTGACCGAGCACGGGCTGCTGCGCGGCGCGTCCGATCACGGGGTCAGCCACTCGCTGTACACCGCCGACCCGGACGGGAACGAGATCGAGCTGTACTGCGACACGCCACGCGCCGAGTGGGAGGGGCGCGTGGGCGAGGTCATGACCGTCAAGCCGCTGCGCCTCGACTGAGTTCGTTTCGACCGGAACGCATGGTCGACCGTTTCGCGAGTGTTCAGATCACCTGAACTCTTCGCGCGTCGTCACTGCCAGGCAGCCCACTCGCGTCGCAGGAGGAACGGGGTGGTCAGTGCCTCCCGGTTGCCGACCGAGCGCAGCTGCTTGCGCACGCGCTTCAGGAGCTTGCCGTGGTAGGTGCCATCGCCATACGGCTCGTGCAGTCGCGCAACGTCCCAGTCGTGGGTGCCGCTGACCGTTGAGGCAGGGAGGTATCGGTCCAGGACGGCCCTTGCCTCGTCTATGGCCACGAAGCGCCGGGGCCGCGCCGCGTTATCCATCACCGCCAGCAGCTCCCCGAAGCTGACATCCAGATCGCTCACCAGCGTCGAGAGGCGCTCCATGGTGCCGGGCATCCGCTCGGTCTTGAACAGGCCGCCGAGAAGCGCCTTGCGGTCCGCGACGGGCAGGTCAGCCAACGCCTCGCGCAGGCTCGGCACCCCGGCCGCCGGATCGGCCACCGGCACCTCGTAATCGGACAGATGGACCATCACGGCTTGGCTGCGCCGCGGCTCTCGGACTCGCCGAACTCCCAGCCATCGATGGTGGGCGGTGCGATCCCGACCTGGGTCAGGATGGTGGCCGCGTGGGCGCGATGCTCGGTGGCGTGGTTGATCGCCTGCAGCAGGACCACCGCTGCCGGCACCTGCTCCTCGCCGGTGTCGAGCAGGCGATCGGGCGGGGTGGACTCGGCGACCTCGACCAGTCGCGCGCCGGTGAACCGCGCCCGTTCCAGCAGCGCGTCGATCCCCGGCCACGGCCCGGGGATCTCCCAGCGGACCGGCGGCTGCCAGCCGGTGAGCAGCTTGACATAGAAGCTCTCGCCGCGAACCAGGTGGACGAGCGTGTAGCCGAGCTCGCCGTAGGTTCCGTCGACCGAGGCGGCGCGCTGCTCGTCGGTCAGGTCGCGGCAGGCCTCGAGCAGGCGTTCGTTCGCCCACAGGTTGTGCTCGAAGATGGACCGAAGCGTCCTGGTCACGCCCCCAGTATGCGGACTCGGGACCGAGTGGCACTTGCCCGCACCTACGGCCGCAACCGATAGGGCCCGCGTGGTCTCCAGATTCACCGGTGGTTTGCTCGTCCCGCGACCGGGCAGGCGATCTCGTTCGCGGCCGGGGCGGAGCTGCCCCCAGGCTGGTCCTTTAGCATGCAGGCAGTGCCCGATGCGGAGCCGATGACGTTCGCGCTCGACGCCGTGGCGATCCCTCCCGGGGGCGGCGAACCGATCGTGCTCGAGGCCCTCGGCGGGTTCTTCGGCCAGGGCTAGGCATCGGTCTACAATCGCGGCCGATGCATCGGTCCTGAGGAGGAGGAAGGCGTGCTGCTCGAGGGAAAGAAGCTGCTGGTCACCGGGGTGCTGACCGACGACAGCATCGCGTACTCCATCGCGAAGGTCGCCCAGGAGGCCGGGGCCGAGATCCTGTTGACCGGCGTGGGCCGCGGGCTGAGCCTGACACAGCGCATCGCGCGGCGGCTGCCCACCCCACCCGACGTGCTCGAGATGGATGTCAACAGCCCCGAGCAGATCGCCGCCGTCAACGCGGAGGTGATGCACCGCTGGGGCCGGCTCGACGGGCTGGTCCACGCGATCGGCTTCATGCCGACCGACGGGCTGGGCGGCAATTTCCTGAACACCCCCTGGGAGAGCGTGGCCTTCGGCTTCCAGACCTCGGCCTACTCCCTCAAGGCGCTCAGCGTCGGCATGCTCGAGCCGCTCAAGGTGGCCGGGGCCGATGGTGGCGCATCGGTCATCACCCTCGACTTCGACGCCCGCTACGCCTGGCCGATCTACGACTGGATGGGCGTGGCCAAGGCCGGACTGGAGTCGATCACCCGCTACCTGGCGCGGGACCTGGGCCCCTTCGGGATCCGGGTCAACGCCATCAGCGCGGGCCCGATTCGGACCATGGCCGGCAAGAGCATCCCCGGCTTTGACCAGATCGCCGGCGCCTGGGTCAATCGTGCGCCGCTGGGTTGGGACCAGGCTGACGCCAGGCCGGTGGGCCAGATGGCCGCCTTCCTGCTCTCCGCCTGGGCGCCGATGACCACCGGCGAGCTGATCCACGTCGACGGTGGCTATCACGCCATGGGAAGCGATATCCACCGCTAACGGTCCGGGTGGCCCTATCCGGGGCGGGTCCCGGCTGATGGAGTGGCCCCCATGACGGTGACGCCGGCCCTGACCCCGCCCCCGGGCGGCCTGAGCGAGGCCGAGGCACTCGGGCGCAGGCGGGCGGGCCGCGGCAACGACGTCGCCATCCCGCAGGGGCGCACCTACCGCGAGATCCTGCTGCGCAACGCCGTCACTCCGCTGTACGGCGTGCTGCTGGCGGTCGCAGTGTTGCTCCTGTTCGCGGACCTGCCGCTCGACGCCCTGTTCACGGCCGGACCGATCGTCGTGTACGTGGGCGTCGGCGTCTTCCAGGAGGTGCGCGCCAAGCGGCAGCTGGACCAGATCAGCCTGCTGGCGCGGCCACGCGTGCGGCTGGTACGGGACGGGACCCTGCGGGTGGCGGATCCGGCCGAGGTGGTGGAGGGCGACCTGCTGGTGCTCGAGGCGGGGGACCAGGTGCCGCTGGACGTCGTGGTCATCGAGGGTGAGCTGGAGGTCGACGAGTCGCTGCTCACCGGCGAGTCCGATTACCTGCTCCGCGTCACAGGGGCGACCCTGCTGTCGGGCACGGTCATCGGCGCCGGGCGGGCGACCTGCCGGGTGATACGGGTGGGGCTGGCCAGCTACGCCAATCAGCTGGTGCTGGAGGCGCGGCGCTGGCGCGACGAATCCACCCCGTTGCAGCGTGACGTGAACCGGGCCACCGGCCTGATCGTGGGGCTGGTGCTGCTGGTCAGCCTGCCGGTGGTCGCCAACCTGGTGCTGCACGGCACGCTCATCGGTTCGCCCGAGAGCGTGCGCGTGGCGGCGGTGCTCGTCTCGCTGGTGCCGCAGGGCCTGGCGATGATGATCATGGTCACCTACACGCTGGGCGCGGTCCGGATCGCGACCCGCGGTGCGGTGGTCCAGCGCCTGTCCGCGATCGAGGCCATGGCCCGCGTCGACACGCTGTGCGTGGACAAGACCGGGACGATGACCACCCGGCGGATGGAGCTGGTCGCCTTCGAGCCGATGGCGCCCCTTGGCGAGGACGAGGGCTGGCTGCGGCGGCTGGCCGGGGCAGTGGTGGCCAGCGCGTCCACGGGCACTCCGAGCGGCGAAGCGATCCGCCGGGCGCTGCCGGCGGATCCGCAGCCCGTGCTCGAGGAGCTGCCATTCCGTTCTGGACGACGCTGGTCGGCTCTGCGACTCGGCGGCGCATTCTCCGGCGCATACCTGTTGGGCGCGACCGATGCGCTCGCGGCGTCGCTGACCGACGCGCAGCGTGCCCGGGTGGTGGCCCGTGCCGGCGAGCTCGCCGCCCGGGGGCTTCGAGTCTTGCTGCTGGCCCGCGGGGTCGAGGTCGGCTCGTTCCGTGGCGCGGACGGGGAGGCGCGGCTGCCCGCGCGGCTCGACGCGCTGGCGATCATCGGGCTGGCCGAGGAGATGCGGCCACGGGCTGCCGACACGCTGCGCGACTTTTCCCGCGCCGGGGTCGACCTGCGGGTGCTCTCCGGCGACGACCCGCTGACCGTCGGTGCGGTGGCGTCCAGCGTGGGACTGCGGGGCGCGGACACTCCCCTGGGCGGTGATGCGCTGGCACCGCTCACTGACGAATCGCTGGCGGCGGCCGTGGCCGAGGCGCGGGTGGTGGGCCGGGTTGATCCGGAGACCAAGGCGCGGATCATCGATGCGCTGCGCCACCGCGGGCGATTCGTGGCCATGCTCGGCGACGGGGTCAACGACATCCTGGCCATGAAGCGCGCCCAGCTCGGGATCGCGCTGGGCAGCGGGACATCGGCGGCGCGCGGGGTGAGCGACCTCGTCCTGCTGCACGATGACTTCGACCTGCTGCCCGCCACCGTGCAGGAGGGGCGGCGGATCGTGACCGGGATGCAGGCCACCCTCGACCTGCTCCTGGCGCGGACCGGCTACCTGCTCGTCCTGCTCCTGGCGGCAGGGCTGCTCGGGCTGCCGTTCCCCTTCACGCCACGGACCAACGCCGCGTTCGCGCTGCTGACGGTCGGCCTGCCGACCGTGATCCTGGCGCTGTGGGTCCCCCCGGCGCGTGCCCCGCGGGACATGCTGCGCGCCACCGCGGGGTTCGCGATTCCCGCGGCGCTGGCCGTTGTGGCGATCTGCCTGCCGATCTACGCCGGCGTCACCCACCTGCCGGTTGGAGTGGCACGCACCGTGCTGGCCGGCACGGCGATCCTGTGCGGGATCGGGCTGCTCAGCCTGCTGCCGTCCGGCCTGGCGCCGCGCGACTGGCGCCTCTGGGCGCTGATCGGGGGACTGCTCGCCCTGCTGGCCGTCTTCCTGGCGGTGCCGTTCGTGCGTGAGGTGTTCGAGCTGGAGCGCCTGCCGGCCGAGGCCTGGCTCGCCCTCGCCGCGCTGGCGACGGCCTGGACGCTGGCGCTCCACGCCGGACGTCGGGTCGGCGGCCGTTGGCTGGCGCGTGCCAGCCTCCGGCTCAGGCGGTGGCGGGGTGCGGCTGGGGCAGGACCAGGTTGACCGTCAGCGGCGTGCTGCCCAGCACCCGCTCGCCGGCCCGCAGCTCGATCCGGTGCCGCCCCAGCTCACGGACCTGGAGCCCCTTGAGGTCGGCCACGATGTTGGCGTTCCGCGCGTTGGCCGGCACCTGCATGGTCAACATCGGAGGGCGCGGGAGAAGGTCACCCCCGCCGGGGCCCACGACCTGGAGCGTCACCTGGTGCGAACCCGCATCCGCCTCCAGCACGGCCACGATGAAGAAGCGGGCGGTCACCGCCGGCAGGCGGGCGACGTTGATCTGGCTGAAGACGCCGATGGCGCTGACCTTGCCGTCCTGCGCGGTGATGGCGTGGTCGCACAACAGCAGGGTGTGGAGCTCCACGCGGGACTCGACCACGCGACGAGGATAGTCCTCAGTCGAACGCCAGGCGCAGCCCGCTGCGTGCCAGGTCGACGAGTGGCAGGGCCTCCGCTTCGGCGCGGGTGAACCAGGTGGCGGCATCGGGGTGTAGGCCGAAACCGCGTGATGGACCGATCCGGACCGTCAGGCATCGTTTGGCTCGTGGCGATACAGGTCGGGGTCGATCAGCCAGGCCAGCTCCCCAGCGCCGGGCTCGGGGATGCCGGGAAACTCGACGCAGGCCAGCCCCCCCTTGCGCAAGCGGATCGCGCCCGCGCCGGTCAGCGTCCGGATCGCCTCGGACAGGTCGGGCTCATGGCCCACGAACAGCACGCGGCGTGCAGCGGGGTGGGCGGCCATGGCGCGGGCCAGGTCCGGCCACCGGGCTCCCGGCCGCAGCCGCTCGTCGATGATCGGCGCCGCCGACAGGCCAAGCCCGGCCACCAGCAGCTCGGCGGTCTGCCGGGCACGGGCCAGCGGGGAGCTGATCACCACGTCGGGCCGCAGGTTCAGCCGCCGCCACACGGTCGCCGCGGCGCGCAGTGCCGCGCTGGCGGCCGGGGTCAGATCGCGAGTGTCGTCATCGGGCCCGCCGGCGTGGGCGCCGGCCTCAGCGTGGCGCAGGAAGTACAGGATCACGCCGGTGGCGAGGTGCGGATCTTCCAGTACGCGTCCTTGAGGGTGACCTTGCCGTCGCGGAAGGTCCACAGGTCGCAGCCATGGATCTCGAGCCGCTCGCCGTCGAGGGTGGTGCCGCTCAGGGTCCAGGTGGACGCGCCGCGGTCGGCCTCCAGGTCGACGAAGTGCTCGTCCTGCCGGTAGCGCACGTCGGGGATCCCGGCGAGCCGGTCGGCGAACGCGGCGCGCACCGCGTCCCGGCCGACCGCGCGGCGGCCCCACGCGTCCGGGCCGCGGGGCGTCTCGAAGACGGCGTCATCGGTGAAGTGGGTCATGATCGCGTCGAGGTCGTGCGCGTCGAAGGCTGCCGCGATCGCCCGCAGCGTCTCCATCCGGCGGGCGCGCTCGTCCATCGGGATCAGTCGGGGAAGGCTTCCGGGCCGCGCTCGGCCAGCTCGCGGGCGGCGGCGTCGGCATCGGCGGGGGGCATCCAGGAGTACGGGTAGGCCGGATCGTCAAGGGCGGCCGCCTGGCTGGTCAGGTACAGCGGATGGAAGGTGTCGATCATGACCGCGAGCTCGGCGGTGGCCTCCTTGCCGATGCTCGCCTCGACCGTCCCCGGGTGCGGCCCGTGGGCGATCCCGCCGGGGTGGACCGTGAAGCTGGAGATCTCCACCCCGCGTCGGCTCATGAAGTTGCCGGCCACGTAGTAGATGACCTCGTCCGAATTGATGTTGCTGTGGTTGTACGGCGCCGGGATGGCCAGGGGGTGGTAGTCGAACTTGCGCGGCACGAACGAGCAGACCACGAAGTTGCGAGCCTGGAAGGTCTGGTGCACCGGCGGCGGCTGGTGGACCCGCCCGGTGATCGGTTCGAAGTCCTCGATGTTGAAGGCGTACGGATACAGGTAGCCGTCCCAGCCGACCAGGTCGAACGGGTGTTGGGCGTAGTGGTAGGCGGTCAGCTTGCCGCGGATCTTGACCTCGACCACGAACTCGCCGGACTCGGTGTGCGCGGCCATCTCGGCGGGGGGTCGGATGTCGCGCTCGCAGTACGGGGCGTGCTCGAGCAACTGGCCCACCTCGTTGCGGTAGCGGCGGGGTGCCTCGATCGGCGACGGGCACTCCAGCCACAGCATCCGCTGGGCCTGTGGGCCGGGGGTCAGCCGGTAGGTGGTCCCGATGGGGATCACCAGGTAGTCGCCCGGCCGGTACTCGATCGGCCCGAAGACCGTCTCCAGCGTGCCGTGGCCCTCGTGGACGTAGTACAGCTCGTCCGCCTCGCCATTGCGGTAGAAGCGGTCCATCCCGGCCGCCGGGCGTACCACGCCGAAGGTGACGTCGGGGTTGGTGAAGAGCGGGATCCGGCCGCTGATCGCGTCGCCGGCTGGTTCGAGCGCTCCGGCCTTGACCAGGTGGTGGCGATGCGCCCCGGCCTCGTCCTCGGTCCAGCGCTCGATCCGGGCATCGCGCGACTTCTCGACCCGGTGGGTCTGGGTCGGCGGGGTGTGGTGGTACAGCAGGCTGGCGCGGCCGGAGAAGCCCTCGGTCCCGAACAGCTCCTCGGCGTACAGGCCGCCATCGGGCTTGCGGAACTGGGTGTGGCGCTTGTGGGGCACCTGGCCGCGGCTGAGGTAGTACACGCTTGGCCCATTCTAGGTGGCCGATGTCGCCGCCGATGACCTACCATTGCTTGCGCAGGCAATCACCCAGGCTTGGAGACCACCCGGTGTTCCGCATCACTCGCCTCAACCACGCCGTCCTGTTCGTGCGGGACGTGGACCGCGCCGCCGCCTTCTATCGCGACGTGTTCGGCTTCGAGGAGATGGAGCGACGGCCCGGGATGCGTGCTGCGTTCATGCGCTCGCCGCATGGCGGGAACCACCACGACCTGGGCCTGTTCGAGGTCGGGCCGGCCGCCGCCCGTCCGCCGCGGGGCTCGGTGGGGCTGTATCACCTCGCCTGGGAGGTGGCGACCATCGAGGACCTGGCAGCCGCGGCGAAGGCGCTGTCCGAGGCCGGGGCGATGGGTGGGGCGAGCGACCACGGGGTCAGCAAGTCACTCTACGGGCGCGACCCCGACGGCAACGAGTTCGAGATCATGTGGCAGGTTCCGCGCGAGGCCTGGGGCGAGTTCGCCGAGCGGGCCGTGATCGAGCCGCTCGACCTGGCCGCCGAAGTGGCGCGCTGGGGGACGAAGGGCGCGGTCCAGTAGTCGGCCTAGCCGGCTGAGTCCGATCGCTTCCGGGTCCGATACCAAGCGAGGTACCTGACCAGCTCTTCTCGCTCATCGTCATCGAGGTCTGCGAAGAGGGCTGCACTCACGGCCGCAATGGGATTCGCCTTCGTTTCACCTGGCACCCGGTAGCCGCTCAGTCGCATCAGCTCGACGTACGGCACGCCGAGGGCTTCGGCCAGTTGGTGCAGGACGTGAGGCGAGGGGCGCTTGACCGCGTCGCGCTCGAGTTTGCTGAGGTAGGCGGCGGAAATGCCAGCGGCCCGCGCCGCGTCCACGGCCGACAGCTCGCGAATCGCGCGGGCCTGCCTGAGCACCCGACCGATCGAGGGTCCCATGACACCTCTCACTACAGTAGATGGGCCACACTACTATTGACAATACTAGCATGCCGTGGTCTACTGCGGACCTACAGCAGTGGCCGGTGCGTCTCCCGGCGGTGGTCCTTGTTCCCCCGCTTCACCGGATGTCTCGAGCATTCCGGAGGAATCCATGGCCATCGATCAGGTTGACCGCACAGTCATCACCCAGACACCAGCGACGCCGGCGGGCGAACCCCCCGCGGCGACCGAGCAGATGGTTCGGACCGAGACCTCCCACTTCACCCGGTCGGGCCCCGGCGGCTCCGAGCTGACGCGTCGGATCGTGGTCCTCGGCTTCGGACTGATTCAGATCCTCATCGGCGCGCGGATCGTGCTCCTGCTCCTCGACGCGCGGGAGGCCAACGGCCTGGTATCGGGCATCCTCAACCTGAGCCAGGTCTTTGTTGGGCCGTTCAACGGGATGCTCAATACCAACGCGCTTACCTCGGGCGATTCCGTGCTCGACATCGCCGCCATCGCGGCCCTTGCCGGTTGGTCGGTCCTCGAGTTGATCGTGCTGTGGGCCACGGGCATCTTCCGGCGCGAGCCGGTCTGAAAGGAATGAATCCGATGGGCTTCTTGTCTTGGATCGTCGTCGGCGCAATCGCCGGCTTTCTGGCCAGCCAGGTGATGCGTGCCCGTGAGGGCCTGCTGATGATGGTGGTACTCGGCATCGTCGGCGGCCTGGTCGGGGGCTACGTCGCCTCGAGCGTGCTCAAGATAGGCAGCGTGGACGGCATCAACCTTGAGAGCATCGTGATCGCCACCCTCGGCGCAATGGCGGTGGTCTTCGTGGTGCACCTCGCGACCGGGTCGCGTGGCCTCCTGACGCGACGCTGAGCGCCTAGCCGGCAAGGATCCGGGCGTACGCGACCGGATCCACGTTCCCGCCGGACAGGATCACGACCCGCTGATCGTCGCCGGGCGGCTGGGGCGCCGCCCCGGACAGGTGCGCGGCCATTCCCGCCGCGCCGGACGGCTCGACCACCAGGCGGGCGCGGGCAGCCAGCTGGCGCATCGCGTCGGCCATCTGCTCCTCGGTGACCGTCACCACCTCGTCCATGAAACGGCGCAGGTGCTCGAAAGGCAGCGCGCCGAGCTTCTCGACGCGCAACCCGTCGGCCATCGTCCGCGTGGTGAGCGACCCGTCCCAGCGCACGATCCGACCCTCGCGCAACGAGTCACGGGCATCGGCCGCCAGCTCGGGCTCGACGCCAATGACCCGGGCGCCGGGAGCGAGCGCTTTGACCGCGGTCGCCACTCCGGCCGACAGGCCCCCGCCGCTGACCGGCACAAGGACGCTCGTCACCCCCGGCAGGTCCTCGGCGATCTCCAGGCCACAGGTGCCCTGGCCGGCGATGATCCGCCGGTCGTCGTAGGGCTCGATCATCACCCGGCCATCGCGGGCCACCAGCTCCAGCGCAACCGCGTGGCGCTCCTCCCCGCTGCGACCCGCGAACACGATCTCGGCCCCGTCGCGGCGGACGCCCTCGACCTTGACCCGCGGCGCGTCCTCGGGCATCACGATCACCGCCTGCGCGCCGAGCAGTCGCGCCGCGCGCGCCACGGCCTGCGCGTGGTTGCCGCTCGAATAGGTCACCACTCCCCGGCTCCGCTCCTCGTCGCTGAGCGACGCGACCGCGTTGTACGCGCCGCGCATCTTGAAGGCGCCCACCGGCTGCAGGCTCTCCGGCTTGAGCCACGTCCGCTCGTCCCAGCGCAGGAGCGGGGTGTGGAGCGCCACTCCCCGGATCCGCGCGGCGGCAGCCCGAATCTCGTCGAGGGTGACGAGCGGCTCAGCCATCGGCGGCGGCCAGGCGCTCGAGCTGCTCGGCATGCTCCTCGAGGTGGCTCACGATGAACCGATCCGCGATCCGCGCCACGCTCATCTCGCCGAGGGTGGGGTGCTGGCCGATCGCCTCCCAATCCGCCGCCGAGAAAGCCGCCGCTCGGCGCCGGACGACGCCGAGCGATGCCGCGAGGCGTGCCATCTGGTCAGCGGGCGGTTCACGACGCCCGGTTTCGATGGCGCCGATCCGGCCGGGGTCCGCCCTGGTCCGGCCGAAGGGCGCCGCGCCGCCATCGGTACCGGCCGCCTGCCCGGCCAGCACAACCTCGATCTGGCGCAGCCAGTACGGGACGAATTCGGCGAGGTGGGCCCACGCCTGACCGGCGTCCCAGCGCTCGCCACTGGCGGGGTCGGCATCGGTCAGGCCGGCCGGCGGGTTGGCGGCCTGGGCGGCCAACCGGCGCTCGGCGGCGTCAATGCGTGCCAGCAGCTCGTCGAGGGGAGTGCCGCTCATGCCGGTCGCTCCACGATCGGGGTATGGAGCGCGCCCAGTCGCTCCACGCTCAGGGTCACCTCGTCGCCGGGCTTCAGCCAGCGCCCGAACCGCTCCTCGCCGATCTCGAGCAGGCACCCCGTTCCGACCGTCCCCGAGCCGAGCAGGTCGCCGGGCCGCAGGTGCACGTCGGCGCTGGCGCGCTCGATCATCTGGCCGAAGCTGAACTGCGCGGCCGACCACGTGCCGCGCGACAGCTCCGCCCCGTTGACCGAGGCGGTCATGGCCAGGTCGTAGCCGGTTCCCGCTCGGGCAGCGGCCAGCTCATCGGGCGTCACCAGCCAGGGACCGATCGACGACGCGAAGTCCTTGCCCTTGGCCGGTCCCAGGCGGACTGCGGTCTCCTCGCGCTGCAGATCGCGGGCGCTCCAGTCGTTGAAGACCATGTAGCCCCCGATCGCCTGCTCCCCGGTGGCGGCGTCGGCGTCGTGGACGGGCGTGTCGATCACGGCCGCCACCTCCAGCTCGTAGTCAAGCTCGTGGGAGGCTCGCGGGCACCACACCGGGTCATCCGGTCCGCGAATCTCCGACACGTTGCTGAAGTAGAAGATCGGGAGCCGATACCAGGCCTCGGGGACCGTGCCTCCCCGACGCTCCCACATGGTGCGCACGTGCTGCTCGAACGCGTAGAAGTCGCGCAGGCTGCCCGGGCGCAGGATCGGTGGGCCGAAGCGCAGGTCCGCGGCGTCGAGTCCGGCGTCGAGTCCGGCGTCGACATCGGTCACCGATCCGTCCACGATCTCGCCAAGCGCCGCCACTCGCAGGCCACGCCCCAGGAGTTCATCGAGCGTGCCGAGTGGCTGCCGAAACAGTGCCGAGTTGTGGGCCAGGCGCGGGTCAGCCTGCACCATCGCGCGGCGGGCAACCTCCAGGTCGAGCCATCGGGCCGGCATCGGTTGGTGGTCCGCGGCTGCCGCCAGGCGCCAGGGCGCGCCCGCCGGGGCGTGCCGCTCGCGAACGTGCGCGATCTTCATCGGTCAGGAGTCTACGGGGTTGCCCCACGCGAGTGTTCAGGTCATCTGATCTCTTGTCCGGGGCCCACCGCGAGCGTCAGGTAGCGCTCGGCTACAGGTTGCCGCGACGCTCCTGCTCGCGCTCGATCGCTTCGAAGAGCGCCTTGAAGTTGCCAACCCCGAATCCGCGCGACCCGTGGCGCTCGATGATCTCGAAGAAGAAGGTTGGGCGGTCCTGGACCGGCTTGGTGAAGATCTGGAGCAGATAGCCCTCTTCGTCGCGGTCGGCCTCGATCCCCAGCTCCTCGAGCACGGCCATCGGCACGCCGACGTCCCCCACCCGGTCCGGGAGCGACGCGTAGTACTCGTGCGGCAGGCCGAGGAACTCCACCCCCCGTGAGCGCAGGGCACGCACGGTGCCGACGATATCCTCGGTGCGCAGGGCGATGTGCTGGGTCCCCGCGTCAAGGTAGTAGTCGATGAACTCCTGGATCTGGCTCTTGCGCTTGCCGGCCGCGGGCTCGTTGATCGGGAACTTGATCCGTCCGTTTCCGTTCTGCATCACCTTGCTCATCAGCGCGGAGTACTCGGTGTGGATCACCTTGTCGTCGTAGTGGATCAGCTGGCTGAAGCCGAGCACGTCCCGATAGAAGTCGACGAACCGATTCATGTCGCCCAGCGCCACGTTGCCGACGCAGTGGTCGACCTCGAGGAGCTGCTGGCCGGTGGCCGCGGCCGGGGGACGGGTAATGCGGTGGTAGCCGGGAGCGAAGGCACCGTGGTAGTCGCGGCGGTCGACGAACGAGTGGATCACCTCGCCATAGGCATGGATTGCGGAGCGTCGAAGCAAACCCTTTTTCCCGGGGGCTTCGGTCGGTTCGAGGGCCGATCGCGCGCCGCGCGCGGTCGTCTCGCGCCAGGCCGAGGTCACGTCGTCGACGGCAAAGGCGATGTCGTGCACCCCGTCGCCGTGGCGGCGGACGTGCTCGGCCAGCTCACCGTCGGGCGAGATCGGGGCGGTGAACACGAAGCGGATCTCGTTCTGGACCAGCACGTAGCTGGCCCGATCGCGCACCCCCGTCTCCAGGCCTGCATAGGCGACGGGGGCAAAGCCCCACAAGGCGCGGTAGTAGGCCGCCGCCTGCTTCGCGTTGCCGACCCAGAACTCGACGTGGTCGATGCCGTTCAGCGGCAGGAAGTCGGCCTCGGCCAGGGAGGAGACCGGCCCAGCCTGCAGCGTCGTTTCGCGCGTCATCCGAAGTCAGCGCTCAGGGCGACGTCGATCATGCGCTCCACGGCCGCCTCGAGCTCGTCGGGACTCAGGTAGGTGTGCTCCTGGTTCGTCTCGCCCGAGTCCACGTCGACCACGACCCCAAGGCAGGCGGCCTGGACGCCGCGCGCCGCGGCCAGGTAGAACAGGGCGCTGGCCTCCATCTCCACCGCCAGGGCACCGGCCTCGCGCCAGGGGCGCACGAAATTGGGATCGGGGTGGTAGTGGGAGAAGATGTCGATGGTGGTGATGGGTCCCACTCGGAACGGGACGCCCAGCCGTTCGGCAGCGTGGACCAGGGCGTGGGTCAGCCCGAAGTCCGCGGCCGGTGCGTAGGGCTTGCCACCCATGAGCGAGATGGTCGCCCCATCGGTGGGGGTCGACGCGGTGGCGATGATCAGGTCGCCCAGGTGGATCTCGGCGCGCAGCGCTCCAGTGGTGCCGAGGCGGACGAGCTGTCGGGCGCCCATCCGCAGCAGCTCCTCCGCGACGATCGCGATCGAGGGCGCCCCCATTCCGGTGGTCTGCACGCTGACCGGACGGCCGGCGACCGTCCCGGTATAACCCAGCAGGCCGCGATGCTCATTCACGAGCCGTGCCCCGGCCAGACCGCCGTCGAAGCGCGCCGCGATCCTCGTTGCGCGGGCCGGGTCACCTGGCAGCAAGACCAACGGTGCGTAGTCGCCGGCCTCGGCGTGAAGGTGGATCTGGGGCATGGGCTGATCCTAGCGCGTCGCAGCACGCGTGGTCAGGCGTGCCCATCCGGGTCGTCCGGGTCCGCCTCGATCCTCGCGATCAGCGCCGACAATTGGGCCGCGAGGTTCGGTCGCCGCTCCTCGATCGCGTCCACCAAGTCGGCATGCAACCCGCGCAGACGCTGGTCGAGCGCCAGGACCGTCGCGCGACCGGCGAGGTCCCGACTCACCGCGATGCCCGCCGCGCGCTCGATGGCGACGGTCAGGGAGTTGCCCGATGCCTGTGCCAGCGCTCGGTGGAAAGCCAGGTCCTCGAGCGTGAACTGGCGCTCGTCACCGGCCATCACCGCGCGGTCACGCTCACCCAGGGTGAGGTGGAGCTCGGCGAGTCGAACCGACGTGCACCGCGTGGCCGCCGCTCGGGCGCTGGCCACCGCCAACGTCTGCCGCATGGCATGAATGTCCCGATCCCTCGCGCGCAGCCGTTCGAGCCGGGCCTGACGCCCGGCGGCGCTCCGGGGAGCCACGAACACACCGACCCCGTGACGGATCTCGACGAGGCCGGCGAACGCGATCGCCGCCATCGCCTCCCGAACGACCGGCAGGCTCACACCGAGTTGGCGAGCAAGCTCCCGGCTAGGCTCCAACCTGCGCCCTGGCCTGACGTCGCCAAGCGTTATGCGCCTTCGCAGCTGATCCGCAGCCTGCATCGCGAGCGTTGTTCGATGCACGGGCCGGAGGTCGGCCCGGCGGTGGTAAAGGTTCCAGGGGAGCGTCGCCGGTCCAGCGCGCAAGCGCGTGAGCGTCAGTCGGGCATGGCCACCGCCCGATCGCCTTTGAGTGTTCATGTCATCTGAACAGTGCGATGTAGGCCGTTACCGGTGGCTTAGCCGTCAGTTTGGACGGTCGGTTAGCATCGGGCGATGGGACCGTCCTGGGACGCGGAGTTGGCATTCGCCGAGGAGATCGCCCGAGCCGCGGGCAGCGTGGTGCGCGACGGTTACGGGCAACCCGGGAACGTCCGCCTGAAGAGCGCGCGGGACGTCGTGACCGATGTCGACGTTCGGGCCGAGACTGGCCTGGTGACCGCAATCCGCGAGCGGTTTGCCGACGACTCGATCCTCACTGAGGAAGCCGGCCTTGTCGGAGCGGCGGGCGCTGCGCGGCTGTGGGTACTGGATCCTCTGGACGGGACAGTCAACTACGCCAGCGCGATCCCGTATTTCAGCGTGTCGGTGGCGCTGGTGGTCGATGGGCGACCGGCTGTGGGCGTGGTGTACGACCCGCTTCGCGACGACCTGTACGCGGCGTCGGCCGGCGGGTCGGCACGCCTGAACGGGCGCGAGGTGCGCGTCTCGCCCAAGGAGCGGCTGATCGATTGCGTGGTCAGCCTGACGATCCTCGGAGCGGGCGGGTTGGAGCGGGAGCGAGCGATCACCCCGGCGATCCGGATCCATCGACGAATGGGGAGCGCGGCGCTGTCGCTGGCGTCTGTCGGCGCGGGCCGGTTCGACGCGTTCGTCCAGAATGGTGGCCTGTCGCGCTGGGACGTCGCCGCTGCGGGCCTCATCGCTGAGCGCGGGGGCGCGTTGGTCACCGACCTGTCCGGCGGAGAGTGGTGGGATCCGGATCAGGCCGGCTCGATGCTCAACGTGGTCGCGGCGTCACCGCCGATCCATGCCACGCTGCTCGGCCTGCTGGCAACGGTCCAGACCACGGTCCAGACTCGACCCTAATCCCGGGTGGCCAGGACGGTCGCCAGCATTGACAGCGTTCGCGCGGTCGCTCCCCAGATGCGGTGCCCGGCCCAGCGGTACGCGCCGGCGCGCAGCTGCCAGCCGGGACCTTCGATCAGCTCTTCGACGAGGGCTTCGGCTCCGAAGAGCGCGGAGAGCGGCAGCTCGACGATCTCGGCGACCTCCTCCTGGCGCGGGTACAGGGCCGGTCGCCCGGCAAGGGCCCCGACGAACGGGCGCAACCGATAGTTGCTGACCGGGATCCAGACCTCGTCAAGGGCCCCCAGGACCTGGACCGATGCGGCCGGCACCCCGATCTCCTCCTCGGCCTCGCGGAGGGCGGCGGCCTGCGGCGATGCGTCGGAAGGATCGACGGCTCCCCCCGGCAGCGAGATCTCACCCGCGTGGGCGCGCAGATCGGGCCGGCGCACGGTGAGTGGCATGACCAGCTCTCCGGTGTCGGCGGGGTAGAGCAGCAGGAGGGTGCTGGCCTGACGGGGCGGGCCAACGTGACCGAAATCGGGGACGCGACGCGGGGCGGCATCGGGGTCCCCCGGCCAGAGGCGTGGATCCGGCGCGATCGGGCGCGGAGCCTCCGCCAGGGCGCGAGCGACCTCAGCCGGCCAGTCTCCGTGTGCGCGTAAGATTCGGTCGATGGTCAGCGGAAGCCTCGGTTCAACGTCGCGGGATGAGCAGGTGCGGCAGGCACTGTATCGGACCCGGCTGCTGGTGAACCGGACTCCGCATTTCAGCCCGCGGACACGGCGCGAGGCCAATCGGGCACTCGACCTGCTCGACGCCCAGCTCGGCCTGAACCAGGTCAATCCCCGGGAGGCGGCGCAGGGACTGGAGCTGCTCAACCGGGCGCACAGCTCGTTGACCTTTGGGCTGCTGCGCGATGAGGCCTTCGTGGACCGGTTCGGGGCGGGGCTGCGCCGGCTCGGGCTGCGGGGGATCGGCCAGCGGTTGGACGAGGTCCCGCATTCGGTGATGGCCACCCCGATCCCGGGACCGATCGGCGGCCGCCGGCACCGCGACGAGCTCCCCGCCGACGAGCGGACCGACGCGGAGGGGCTACCCCTCCCTCCGCCGCCCGGCACCTTCTAGGCGCGCAGCGCCCCGACCAATGCCTCGATGGTCGGCGTGGCGCCGACCCCCAGTCGCGCTCCGATGAGGGCGGGCAGCGGCGGCTCCAGGTTGGTGGCGCGCAGCATCTCCCATGCGCCCTCGGCGAAGACCTCCGCAGGCGTGCCGTCGAGGACGACGCGTCCCTCGCCCAGCACCACCACGCGGTCGAAGGTCGAGGCCACGAACTCCATGTCGTGGCTGATCGCGATCACGGTCCGCCCCTCGGCGGAGGCGGTGGCAACCACCCGCCGCACGATCTCCGTTCCGCGCCGGTCCTGCCCGGTGGTTGGCTCGTCGAGGACCAGCACCGGGGTGCGCATGGCCAGCACCGAGGCGAGGGTCAGCAGCTTGCGACCCGACTGGCCCAGGTCGTACGGGTTGGTGCGGCGCGCCGCCTCGAGGCCGACCCGGGCGAGGGCCTCGGAGACCGCGTCCTGCAACGCGGCGCCGCGCAGGCCAAGGTTGCGCGGGCCGAACTCGACCTCGGCGGCGACACTGCCGGAGAAGATCTGGCGCTCCGGGTCCTGGAAGACGAGGCCCACCGATCGGGCCAGCTGGGCGACGGTGCGGTGCGCGACGTCCTCGCCGTCGTGCCGCACGCGCCCGGAGGTCGGACGCAGCAGCCCGTTCAGGTGGCGGACCAGGGTTGACTTGCCGCTCCCGTTCTGCCCGATGATCGCGACGCGTTGTCCGGACCCGATGGCGAGGTCAACCTCGCGCAACGCCATCACCGATCCGGCCGGGTAGCGGTAGGTCAGGCCCTCGAGGCGGAGGTCGGTCATCCGGCCAGAGCCTCATCGACGCGCTGCAGCGTTGCAGCCGCCAGGTCGGCCTCGGAGGCCGCTTGTCGCAGGCGGTCCGCGGCCGGCGGGGTGACTCCCAGTTCGGCGAGCCGCGGGTCGGACAGGACGACGACGGCCGGGCCCTCGAACGCCACCCGGCCCCCGTCCAGCACCGCCACCCGGCTGCAGAGGCGAGCGAGCAGGTCGGTCTTGTGCTCGGTCAGCAGGATCGAGGCTCCGCCGGCGACGAGTCGGGAGAGCGCCGCGGCCACGAGGGCCGTGCCGGCCGGGTCGAGCTGGGCGGTCGGCTCGTCGAGGACCAGGTGGCGAGGCCGCATGGCCAGCATCCCGGCCAGCGCAACGAGCTGCTGCTGTCCGCCGGAAAGGCGAGCCGGGTGCCGATCGGCGAGGTCCGCGATGGCGAGCTGCTCCAGCGCGGATGCGCAGCGCTCGATGATCTCGTCGCGCGGCAGCCCCAGGTTCATCGGCCCGAACGCGACCTCCTCGTACACCGTGCCGGTCACGCCGGAGAGCTGGGTCGCCGGGTTGGCGAAGGCGATCGCCACGGTCCCGGCCAGCCGGTGAATCGGCCAGCCGGCCACATCCCCGGCGTCGAGCAGCAGCCGGCCCGAGAGGGAGCCACCCACCGTCCGCGGGGCGAGCCCCGAGGCCACCAGGCACAGCGTGGTCTTGCCCGCGCCCGAGGCGCCCACCACTCCCAGCACCTCGCCATCGGCCAGGGCAACGTCGATCTCGTGCAGCGAGGGCCGGGGTGCGCCGGCATATCGGTAGGAGACGTGCTCCAGGGCCAGCACCGGCCTCGCCCCCGCCTCAGCCCAGCGCGCCCATGGCGCGCAGCACGATCAGGGCCGGGATGCTCGCCACCAGCGCCCAGCGGGCCAGCCGCTCGATGCCGCGGTCGGGCGGCGACCAGAGCAGCGTGCGACGGCCGGGCCGAGTGAAACCACGCGCCTCGAGCGCCATGGTCCGCTCCTCCACCTCGGCCAGCGAGCCGAGCAGCATCGGGCCGGCGAGGGGGACCACGCCCCGGATCCGGCGCCAGAGGCTGCCCTGGGTATCCAGGCCGCGCGCGCGCTGGGCATCGGTGATGGCGGCCGCACGTTCGACCATGGCTGGAACGGTCTGGGCCGAGGCATTGACCACGAACGCCAGGCGCGGCGAGACCCCGCGTCGCTCCAGGTCGATCACCAGCTCACCGGGGGGCGTGGTCAGGTAGAAGAGGGTGATCGCCCCCGAGATGGCCATGATCCGGGCCAGCACCTCGACCGCGAAGGCGAGCCCCTCGGCGGTGGCGGTGATCGGACCCAGCTGGAGGAGCACCGTCGCCCCGCCGGGATAGAAGAAGAGATTCACCACCAGGACCGAGACGGCGATCGGCAGTGAAAGTAGGAGCGAGGTCCGCAGCAGCCGGCCCAGCACGCGAGCGACCAGCGCCGGCAGGATGACCGCCACCCCGGCCAGGAGCAGCGGTCCCAGCACTCCCCCGATCACCACCGCGGCCACCGCGGTGACCGTGGCCAGCGTCGCCCGCGTCAGCGGGTTGAGGCGATGCCAGGCGGTCGGGCCGGGACGCCCCAGGAACGCGGGCAGCCGATCGGTCAGGCGGCGGCCTCCGCGCTCGCCGCGACTTCCTCCACCAGGTGCTCACCCTGCGGGAAGCGGGCCTTCACGTGACGCGCCATGCCGCTCAGCACGACGTACACCACCAGGAAGGTGACCAGCTTGTCGACCGGATCGGAGAGGAGGCCCTGTTGCAGGGTGGCGGTCTGGATGTCACTGCCCCCCTGTCGGAAAGCGGCCACCAGGAAGTCGGTCCCCGCACCGGTGACCCCACCGAACAGGTTGGCAGCAATCGGCGCGCTGATGAACGCGGCGATGACCCCGGTCAGGACGCCGGACACCACCACGTAGGCGACGGTCAGGTCGCGCCGCCCGAAGAGCAGGGCCACGAAGCCAATCCCCGCGGCCAGGATCAGGGCCACGACGACCCATCCGAGCAGGGTGAACAGGAGGTCGGCCTGGTTGAAGAGGTCAAGGGTGCCGGCGTAGTACCGATCCCAGGCGTACCAGGCCATCAGCCCGACCAGGCCGATCGCCACCGCCCCGCCGGCCGCGAGCTGACCCATCGTGCGTCCGAGCCGCGGGCGGAGCCAGCCGAAGCGTCCGAAGGCTCCCGCCATGAGCCCGATCATCGCCGCCACGATCGCGAATCCGGCCGCGAAATCGTTATGGAAGGGAACGGGCACGACGTAGGTCCACAGGATGTTGGCGGCGAAGCCGGTGACCGCCCCGGCGATCGGTCCGGCGAGCACGCCGACCAGGATGGTGCCGATCGAGTCGAGGTAGATCGGGACCTTGAGGGCCGCGGCCACGGCCTGGCCCAGGATGATGTTGATCGCGATCGCAATCGGGATCAACACGATGGTCCGGGTGTCGAACTGGCGCCCGATGCTGGCGATCGAGCCGGTCTGCAGGTACTCGACCAGCGCGTAGGCCACCACGGCGGCGACGACCCCGATGGCGGTCAGCAGCGCCCAGCTGTTGTTGGCCGACGTCGGATCACCGAAATCGCCGAAGACGGTGACCCCCCCGAAGGTGACCCCCACCAGGATGAGCAGGGCAACGATCCAGCGCAGAAACATGGGTCCTCCCTCTCGGGTGCTGTGCTTAGGGTGCTGATCCTGCCACGGCGCGGGCCAGCCGGTCGAGCAGTTCGGCCTTCATGGGTGCCGGGTCAAGCGCGAGTGCAACGCGCAGCGGCGGGCGCGCATCGTCCACGGGCCGGATGGTTCCCGCGGTCGCGGGATCGGGGCCGGTGTCGCACGCCAGTCGCATCGGATCCGACCAGCGCACCAGGTCGGGGCGCAGCAGCCCGCCGATGAGGGCGAGTGGATCGTGCAGGTACGCGCCGTCGAGCCCTTCGGTGGCCTCGTGAAACTCCACGTAGAAGCGGATCGCGTCGCGCACGACCCCGGCCAGCGGGGAGTCGGGGAGCCCGTCCAGGTCCGCCAGGCTGACGGTCAGGTCCTGGGTCGCGTCGAGCGGGAAGATCCGGTCGATCACGCCCCCAAGCAGGCATGCCTCCGCGGCTTCGGGATCCACGCACGCGTTCCACTCCCCGGTGGCGGTGGTGTTGCCGGGGTCGGCCAGGGTGCCGCCCATCCAAATAGTCTCCCGAAGGCCATTGGCGAGGTCCACCCGCTCCCGGGCGGCCAGCGCCAGGTTGGTGAGCGGGCCGAGCGCCAGCACGCTCAGCTCGCCGGGGTGGCGGTTGACATGGGCAGCCAGGTAGCGCGAGGCGGGCAGCGCGGTGAACTCGGTGGCGCCGAGCTTGGGATCCTCGCCGCGCAGGCTGGCATAGCCGGTCCCGGTGGGGCCGTGGGTCTCCTCCGCCGTGCGCAGCCGTCGGCTGAGCGGGCCGGCGGCACCGATGCTGACCGGCACGTCGGTGCGGCCGAGCATGGCCAGCGCCTTGGCCGTGTTGCGGGTCACGTGTCGCAGCTCAACGTTGCCCGCGACGCACATCACGCCACGCAGGTTGAGCTCCGGCGCCGTGGCCGCGATGAGCAGCGCGACCAGGTCGTCGATGCCGGTATCGACGTCGAGGATGATCGGCCGGCGTTCGGCCGGCGGCGTGGGTGTCATCGGACGGCCTCGGCGGCTGGCCGGGGCCAGGCGCCGGCACGGCCCAGCCGGCTGGTGAGCCCGTGGCCGAGCTGTTCGCCGACGAACGCCGCCGCGGCCAGCACCCCATCCAGGTCCACCCCGGTTCGCACGCCTTCGCGATCGAGGAGGTAGACCAGGTCCTCGGTGGCCAGGTTGCCGGCTGCCCCCGGCGCGAATGGCGAGCCGCCGGTCCCGCCGGCCGCGGCGTCGAAGCAGCGCACCCCCGCCGCGAGGGCGGCCATCACGTTGGGGAGCGCGGTGCCCCGCGTGTCGTGAAGGTGGAGGGCGACGACTTCAGGCCCGATGCCGGCCATACTCAACGCATCGAGCACGCGGCGCACGTCGGTCGGCGCGGCCACGCCCAGCGTGTCGCTGATCGCCAGCTCGTCCACGCCGAGCGCCAGCAGCCGCTCGCTGACGGCCACCACCGCCCCTGCGTCGACCTCCCCGTCGTAGGGGCAGCCGAAGGCGGCCGAGACGTAGCCCCGCATCCAGATCCCGCGCCGTCGTGCCTCGGCGGCCAGCGGGGCGAAGGTGGCCAGCGACTCCTCGGTGCTCATCCCGATGTTGGCCCGGGTGTAGCTGTCGGTCGCGGCCGTGATCAGGCAGATCGCGTCGGCATCGGCCGCCAGGGCCCGGTCCAGGCCGCGCTGGTTGGGGACCAGCACCGGGTAGCGGACCCCGGGCCGGCGCTCCAGCCTCGCGAACAGGGCGTCCGCATCGGCCATCGTCGGAAGGCGGCTCGGTGACACGAACGAGGCGCTCTCGATCTCGCGCAGCCCGGCATCGGCCAGCAGGTCGATGAAGCGCAGCTTGGCCTCGGTCGGCACGACCGTCGACTCCGCCTGCAGGCCGTCGCGCGGGCCGACCTCGTAGATGCGCACCTCCGGCCGGGTCATCGGTCGTTCATGTTAGGCCGATACCTCCGCCAGGAGGTCGCCGCGCTCGACCTGTTGCCCGATCCCGACGTGGACCGCGGTCAGCCTGCCGGCGAGGGGCGTGATGACGGCGTGCTCCATCTTCATGGCCTCGATCACCACCACGGCCTGGTGGGCCCGCACCGGGTCGCCCACGAGCGCCCGGACGGCGATCACCCGGCCGGGCATGGGGGAGACCAGGGCCGCGCTGGCGCCCGCATGGGCGGCCGCGTGGCGAGCGGCCTCCTCGACGCTGGGCGGCAACGCCACGCTGAACTCCAGCGACTGTCCGTCGACGTCGACGAATGCGGAACCGTCGGCGACCGGCAGCTCCGGCCCTCCGGTCGATGACTCCACCCGCCGCTCCTCATCGCCGAGGCGGAGGCGGACGGCCGCTGGCGCCGCCAGGCGCCAGCCGCCGCGCCAGGACTCGCCGGCCTCGGCCCCCCGCAGGCTCCGCGCGGCGTCGACCCAGGCCTCCGCGGACGCTTCGGGCGGGCCGGGGAGCGGAAGGGAGGCCAGCGTATCGGTCCGCATCTGGCCCGCGGTCATCACCCGCTGGACCATCAGCCACCGCAGGAAGCGCAGATTGGTGCGCACGCCGAGCAACTGGGTGCGGTCGAGCGCGACGCGCAGCGCCGCCAGCGCCGCCGCGCGGGTCGGGCCGTGGGCGATCAGCTTGGCCAGCAGCGGGTCGTACCGGTCGGAGATCACGTCGCCCTCGGCGAGCGCCGTGTCGATCCGCACCCCCGACGGCCAGCGGATGCGCGCCACGCGACCGGCGGCCGGCAGGAACCCGGCATCGGGATCCTCCGCGTAGAGCCGCGCCTCAATGGCATGGCCATTCGGGGGCATCGGGCCGGGTTGGAGCGCGAGTGGCTCCCCGGCCGCGATACGCAGCTGGTCCTCGATCAGGTCGCGTCCGGTGACGGCCTCGGTCACCGGGTGCTCGACCTGCAGCCGGGTGTTCATTTCGAGGAAGAAGAACTCGCCGCCATCGGTCAACAGGAACTCCACCGTCCCCGCACCCACATATCCCACCGCCCCCGCCAGGCTGAGGGCGGCGGCGCCGAGCCGACCCCCGAGGTCGGCCGAGACCGTGGGCGCCGGTGACTCCTCGACCATCTTCTGGTGGCGACGCTGGGTGGAGCAGTCGCGCTCACTCAGGTGGATCCCTCGGCCGGAACGGTCGAAGACGACCTGCACCTCCACGTGGCGCGGACCGACAAGCAGCCGTTCCAGCACCAGGCGGTCGTCGGCGAAGGCGCTTCGCGCCTCGCGCCGCGAGATGGCGAGCGCGTCGCGCAGACGCGCCGGGTCGCGGACGACCTGCATCCCCTTGCCGCCACCGCCTGCCGCGGGCTTGACCAGCAGCGGGAAGCCGATGCGCAGCGCGGCCGCGGCAAGGCCGTCGTCGTGCTGCGCCTCGCCGTCGTAGCCGGGGATCACCGGGATCCCGAGCCCGGCCGCGCGCCTCCGCCCCGCCGCCTTGTCGCCGAGCGCCGCCATCGCAGCCGGCGGCGGACCGACCCAGGTCAGCCCGGCGTCGAGGACCGATTGGGCGAAGGAGGCCGACTCGGCGAGGAAGCCGTAGCCCGGATGGACCGCGTCGGCGCCCGCGCGCCGTGCGGCGTCGATCATCGCCTCCCCGTCCAGGTACGAGGCGACCGGCAGGGTCAGGTCCACCCCGCGCGGCGGGACGTCGTCGGGCGCCTGCACACCGATCACCCGCATCCCGAGCCGGTGGGCGGTTCGAGCCACCCGACCGACCACCTCGCCGCGGTTGGCGACCAGCACGGCGCGGATCGGTTGCACCTCCGGCGTCGGACGTGGCGAGCCACCCGCCCCGCTCCCCGGCTGGGTGATTGCGGCCAGCGACTCGGGCGCGATCCGCACCCGGCCGCCGATCCGGGTGGCGGAGAGGCGGCCATGAGTGACCCAGCGCTGGACGGTGCGGACGGTGACGCCCAACTGCTCGGCCACCTCTCGAGGCGTCAGCGCGTCACCCGTCATGTCGCGATTGTCGCATCAGCGCGGGGCTGGGCCGCGGGGTGCCGGGGTCAGCCTCCGCGCCAGGAGGGAGGGCGCTTCTCCAGGAAGGCAGTCAGCCCCTCCTGTCCTTCGGCCGAGGTGCGCTGGCCCGCCGCCCAGGCCACGGTCAGGTCGCGCGCCGCGGTCGGGTCCAAGCCACGTTGGGCACGGAGCATCGCCTTGGCGTCGCGGGACGCCCGCGGCCCGGCCGATCGCAGTTCGCCGAGGAGTGCGGCTACCCGGGCGTCGAGCGCCGCCTCATCGGGCAGCACCTCGTGAACCAGCCCAATCCGTTGCGCTCGATCGGCCCCGAACCGCTCTCCGGCGGGGAAGAGGGCCCGCGCCTGGGCCTCGCCGATCCGCGCCAGCACGTACGGGCTGATCACGGCCGGCACCAGCCCGAGCTTGGTCTCGGTGAAGCCGAAGCTGGCGCTGGAGGTGGCGAGGGTGATGTCGGCGACGCAGCACAGCGCCATCCCGCCCCCCAGTGCCGCCCCGTGGACCCGTGCGATGACCGGTGCCGGGCAGCCGTCGATGGCGTCAAGCATCTCCGCCAGGTGCGCCACGTCGGCGCGGTTCTCCTCGTCGGACATGCGCGCCGAGGCCAGCTGCCAGGCGATGTCGGCCCCGGCGCAGAAGGCGCGCCCCTCGCCGGCCAGCACCACGGCGCGGAGAGTCTCGGGTGGCTCGGCCGCCAGGGTGCGAAACGCGTCGCGCAGTTCCCCGATCAGCGCGGCGTTGAGCGCGTTGCGCGCCGCGCCACGGGCCAGGGTGACGCGGGCGACGTCGCCGTCCCGCTCGACCCGAAGTCGCTCACTCATCGCCCGCGCCGGTAGAAGGGGGGCGAGATGGCCCCCACCGCATCGGCCAGGCGCCCCTCCAGCCATTCCACCGCCACGCCGCCGGGCAGCTCCAGCGCCTCGCTCCCTCCCTCCTCGCCGAGCAGGCCCAGGACCAGCCCCCACTCGCCGTCCGACTCCCGTTCGACCAGCCAGGCGGCCTCGACCGGGGTCGTGCGCAGCGCCGTCGCCAACGGTTCGCGCAGCACGAGCGCCTGCGGCCCGGCCAGGCGGACCCGGATCGAGTTCGGGTGCACCGGGGCAAAGAGGGGTTCGTGGCTGCCGGGCAGGCGACCGGCGGCCAGGTCGGCCAGTTCATCGGGCTCGAAGCGGTAGGGGATCGGTCCCGACGGGTCGAGGATCGCCGGCACGCCGGCGGCGGCCATGTTGGCCAGAGCGATCCGCGCCGGGAGCGGCAGGCTGGCGGTGCCCCGTGGCGCCCAGGCCGAGAGGGCCGCCACCGAGCCGAAGCAGACGCTTACCGGGTTGCCCGCCGGATCGGCTGCCAGCATCACGCTGACCCGGACCTCGGCGTCCTCGCTGACCGCCCGCTCGAGTTCCGAGAGGGCCTCCTCCCCGTGGTCCGGCGGCACCGGCAGCAGCAGGACGCCATCGGCCAGGGCCCGGTAGAAGCCGCGCACCGCCGCCTGGTTGGCGTCGCTGCCATCGTCCGCGTCGCGCGCGGCGAGCATGGCCTCGAACAGGGTCGCTGACGACTCCTCGAGCGCCCCGGACGGGGTCGAGCGGTCGTGGGAACCGGGAGCCGGGCGTTGCAGGACCATGCCTCGCAGCCTACCACTGACCCGCGCCGACGCCCGGGTCGGTGGGTGAGCGCGAGTGCCCAGGCAACTCGGGGAGCGTCCAGGGTGAGCCTTGTGCCCGGTCTGTCCGCGGCCGATACTCCATCCACGATCCCTGCCCGACGCCACCTCGGCCGGTCACTCTGACGGCCCGCGCCGGTCCGGACCTGACCGGAGTGCCCGATGCGCCCCGCCCGTCGCCGATCCGTTGCCGTCCTCGTCCTCGCCGGAGCCGTGGCCGCCTTCCCGCTCGGAACCCTGGCCTCCCACGACTTCGCCGATGTGCCGAACACCAACCCGTTCCACAACGACATCAGTGCCCTCGCCGACTCGGGCGTCACCTTCGGCTGCGGGGGTGGCAACTACTGTCCATCCGCATTCGTCACCCGCGAGCAGATGGCCGCCTTCCTCAACCGGCTCGGTGCCCTCGCCCCGGGCAAGGTCCCGGTGGTCAACGCCGACCGGCTCGACGGATACCAGGGCATCGACCTGGCCCTGGGCACGGCGACCATTCCGTCGGGTACCACCGTCACCGGACTGGGTGGATGGGACTACGCCACCATCGCGGACAATGCGACCGTGGAGGTGACGGTCCAGCTGCCGGGCCGCACCCCGGTGGCGCTCACCGCCGCAACCGTCAACTTCGCGCCAGATGCCGTCACCAATGACGAGGATGCTTCCTGCACCGGAACCGCGACTGCTCCTTCCGCCCCCGCCGGCAAGGTTTGCGTCTACATCATCAGTTCGAGCAACGTGGATGGTGCCGCAGCGTATGCACCCTACGCGAACTTCGCGAATCGGTACTTCGCCATCACCTTCGCCACCAGCGGCCCCGGCGCGGGTAACCATATGTACCTGTGGTATTCGTGGGCGTACACCGCCCCCTGAGGTGCCCCGGGAGACGATGCCAGCAGGGATTGATCACCTCGTCATCGCGGTCCCGGATCCGAACGGGGCGGCACTGGAGCTGGCCGAAGGATTGGGCGTTGCGTTCACGGCTGGCGGGCGTCACCGGGGGCTGGGCACCTTCAACCGGATCGCCTTCCTGGGCGACGCGTACCTGGAGCTGATTGGGATCGAGAACGCGGCGGAGGCCGAGGGCTGGCCCATCGGCCTGGCCGCCCTGCGGGCGCTCGCGACCGGCGGCGGCCTCGCCACCTACGGCCTGGTCGACGACCAGTTGGCCGCAACGGTGGCGAGGCTCCAGGCCAACGGGAGTTCCATCGGGCCGGTGGTCGCCGGGTCGCGGCGGAATGCGGATGGCAGCCTCGCGGCCGCCTGGTGGACGGCGCTGCCCGCTGATCTCGGGCCCGATCGCCCGCCGTTCCTGATCCGGCATGCGGCGTGGGGTGCCGAATGGGGCCGGGCTGCGTTGGCCGCGCGGCGAGCCTTCGTCCAGCCGGCCGGTTCGCCCGCATGGCTGGTCGGGCTGGAGATCCCCGTCGAGAACCCCACGCGTCTCGCCGCCGAATGCGCAGCCGAACTCGACATGGAGTTCCGCGCGGTGGGACGAGTCGCGACATCCACCGTCGGCCGGCACCGAATCCGGCTCGTGCAACGTGCCGCGGTCCGGCCTCCGGTGGTCACCCTGGCGATTGGGACCGCCCGCCAATCGACAACCGCGCTGGGCCTCACCTTCGAATTGATGCCCGTCGCCGCCCTCGGCTGACCTGCCTGGGGACGACAACGGGACCGGCTGAGTCGCGGCCGGCATCGCTACCCTCCGGTGGCTCGTGCCCGCGGACCGAGGCCCGGGCCCTATCCAGCGGCCCGTCCGTGTGCCAGAGTGCTTATCGCGCAGAAGACCGTTCTGCCGCACCCGGCGAAAGGTGGGGACGTTCCGATGCGACGACTCAGCCCGGCATGGGCCTCCGCCTCCCGAGGGCAACGGCTCATCGCCGCGACCGCCGTCCTATTGGTGATCGTCGCCGTGTCGGCGATCGGGCTGTCCCGGTCGTTCCCGTCGGAGAGTCCCTCGCCCTCGCTGCCGCCCGACACCACCCCGCCCAGCCTGGCCCTGGCCCCGCTGACCAACGAGTCCGAGGAGGGGGGACTGAGCGTGCCGATGCAGGTGATCGTGTCCGACGGGCGCATCTCCGAAGGTCCCGCCGTCCGGACCGACACCCCGACCTTCGGATTCCGGTCCGACGAGGCCGGCACGATCACCTTCGGCGATCGGTGCAGCTCGCCCACCACCCTGGCCGTGGCGGGGATCAACCGGATCGTCCTCGATCGGCTGCCGCGCGGCACGTACCGGCTGTGCACGATCCAGGTCACCGATGCGGCCGGCAACATCTCAGACCCGCTCCGGATCCCGGTCTTCACGGTCCGCGAGCTGCCGATGTCGATCGCCCGCGTCTGGAACGAGGTCCTGCTCAGCGCGATTCGGGTGGACCGCGCCCGGCCCCCGATCCAGGCCCGCAACCTGTTCCACGCCTCGGCCCTGATGTACGACCTGTGGGCGGTCCACGACGGCACCGCGGACACGTTCCTGCTCGGCCAGGATGCCTGTCCGCTGACCGGGACGCTGCCGCCGGGCGGCGCGGCCTCGCAGCGCGAATCGATCAGCCACGCGATGTACCGCCTGATCCTGCACCGGTTCAGCGGGTCGCCGGGGATCGACGCCACGACCGCCCTCGCCGACGAGCTGATGGATCGGCTGGGCTACAGCCCGCGCGACGGCGACATCGATCCCGCGGATGGCTCGGCCGCCGCCCTCGGGGCCTATGCCGCGGAGTGTTACATCGCCTACGGCCTGGCCGATGGCTCGAACGAGGTCGGCCTCCACGCCAACACCTATTACCAGCCGGTGAACGGTCCGCTGATCCCCACCGAGCCGGGCACCCAGCCGGTCGCCGACCTGGACCGCTGGCAGCCTCTGGCGCTGGACGTGTTCGTGGACCAGGGCGGCAACGTGGTCGTCGGTGGGGCGCCGCCGTTCATCGGTGCCGAGTGGGGGAACGTGGCGCCGTTCGCCCTGTCCGCGGCCGACCTGACCGTCAACCTCCGCGACAGCAATCTCGACGGGGTGGTCGACGCCTGGAACGTGTATCACGACCCCGGGCCGCCGCCGAGTCACGTCGGTCCGACCGCGGACGAGTTCTGGTGGAACTTCTCGCTGGTTGCGATCTGGTCCGGCCAGCTCGACCCGAGCGACGGCGTGATGATCGACATCTCGCCGGCAAGCCAGGGCAACGACCCCGCCTCCCCGCTGGCGATGCCGGCGACCTTCGCCAACTTCCAGGCGTTCTACGACCTGGAGGGCGGGGGTGACACGAGCGTCGGGCACGCGCTGAATCCCGCCACCGGCGCGCCGTACCAGCCACAGCTGGTGCTGCGGGGCGACTACGCCCGGGCGGTGGCCGAGTTCTGGGCGGATGGACCTAACTCCGAGACGCCGCCGGGCCACTGGTTCACCCTCCTCAACTACGTCACCTCTCAGCTGGGGGAGGACCAGAAGCGGCTGGGTGGCAGCGGGCCGGCGCTCTCCGACCTGGAGTGGGATGTCAAGGCCTACTTCACGCTGGGCGGGGCGATGCACGACGCGGCGATCGCGGCCTGGAGCGTGAAGGGCTGGTACGACTACGTGCGACCGATCACCGCCATCCGGGCGATGACCACGCATAACGCGACCCTGGTGCCGGGCTGGATCGAGGTCGTGGGGCCCGACGACCCGCTCGCCGGAGAGGGCGACGTCAATCTCGGCAAGATCAAGATCCGGGCGTGGCGCGGACCAACCGTGATCGGCAACGCCGACGTCGATGAGGCGGGCGTCGACTGGATCCTGGCCGAGACCTGGTGGCCGTACCAGCGGCCGACCTTCGTCACGCCGCCGTTCGCCGGGTACGTGTCTGGCCACTCCGCCTATTCCCGCGCCGGTGCGGACGTCCTGACCGCGATCACGGGGGACCCGTACTTCCCGGGTGGCCTCGGCACCTTCCCGGTGCGCATGAACCAGTTCCTCGTCTTCGAGGAGGGGCCGAGCGTGGACCTGACCCTGATGTGGGCCACCTACCGGGATGCCGCCGACCAATCCGGCCTGTCCCGGATCTGGGGCGGGATCCATCCTCCCTTCGACGACATCCCCGGACGGATGATCGGGTCGCTGGTGGCGGCCGATGCGGTCGACCTGGCCGAGCGCTACTTCGCCGGCACCGCCCCGTCAGGCCCGAGCTCGCCACCCGGATCGGCGTTTGCGGTCGGCGACCAGGTGCGAGTGACGGTGGATGGGCTGCGGCTGCGCGCGGCGCCGGGCACCGACGCCGACATTATCCGCGGGCTGGGGCGCGGCGAGATCCTGCGCGTCGTGTCCGGCCCGGTCGAGGCGAGCGGCTACGACTGGTACGAGGTCACCGATGCCGACGATCGACCCGGCTGGGTGGCGATGGGTGGCGGCGACCAGCCGTGGCTCCAGCTCGCCGACTGATCCGGAGCGCTCCCTAGCGCCCAGATCCTCGGGCGGAGCCGGTGACCGCGGTCTCGGTCGAGTTGAACAGGTGGCAGACCAGGACTCGGTCCCCGGCGTGGAACGTCTCTTCGGACGGCCCGATGTAGGCGACGTACCACACCGACGATGCGAAGTCGTGCCCAACGTAGGCTTCGAAGGCGGGGGTGCACTGAGCCTCGGCGAAGGCGTCGATCACCTCAACGGCAGGATAGTCGCCTGGCGACAGCTCTCCGACGTAGAAGACCTCGTAGACGTGGGACTCGCTGCACTGCGTTGCGTCGACGATCGTCACCTCGGTCGGGTCGCGCAGATTGAAGCAGTCCCCGACCCGCAATTCGGAGGAGTTGATCGACCCTGCCTGGGTAATGGACCCGGAGTCGTCACGGCGGGCCGCGGACCAGAAGCCGATCCCCAGGAAAACGACGGCCAGCACGCCGGCGCCCAGGCCAAGCAAGGTGCGCGTCCGATTCACGGTTGAGAACCGGCCTCCTTCAGCCGGCAGCGGCTTCCAGGGTGTCGCCTGCCAGGACGTCGCCTGCGCGGGCGCCTCGGCTGCGGGCGGCGCTGGCGGGGGTGTGCTCAGCGACTCAGTCGCCTCAGTGGAGGTCTGGACCGTTGGCGCAATGGATGCCCTGGGGCGGGCATGTCCACACATGGCGCAGGTCTGCGTCTCGTCCGGGTTGGACGAGGAGCATTGCGTGCAGATCCAGCGGGCGGTCACGTCGGCGCGTCAGCCACTCGGTGGAGGGCTGCCTGGAGGGTCAGTGCCTGGCGGCAGACTGCCTGCCGGAACACTGCCTGGCGGAACGGTGGCCGCGACCCGCCGCGAGGGAACCAGGAGCAGCAGCGAGACGCCCGCCAGCGCCACCCCGATCCCTGCCCAGGGCTGGTATGGATCGACCCATCCCATCAGGCTGAACTGGAACCCAACCAGCGGCAGCACCAGCGAGCCGAGGCCGAACAGGATTAGAAGCGCCCCGAAGCCGCCCATCTACCCACCTCCCACCCTGCGACCCCCGCTCGGCACCTTACACCGGTCACAATCCGCCAACAAGGCCTCGCCGCAGACGTGGGTGGCGGTGGGTGGCGCCAACGACCGGTGGCTGGCGCCGGCCGACTGAACCGGACGGCTTGACCCGGATCAGTCCGAGTCGGCGGGGGGTGACGCGGGTGGGGCTTCGTTGACGACCGTGGTCTGGGTCTGGGCCTGCGATCGGCGGCGCCCCGCCCACAGGACGGTGATCAGGCCAACGGCGGCCACGATGACGCCGGCCCAGGGCTGGTACGGCTCGATCGGTTCCATGAGCGAAAACTGGTAACCGACCATCGGCAGCACGAACGAGCCGACACCGAGGATCACCAGCAGGACGCCAAGGCTGAGCATGGTGGGGCCTCCTATTCCGAGCGGCGGACGCCGTAGCCGCCGATTGTAGACCTACATCCGGAAGACGCCGAAACGGGTCTCCCCGATGGGGGCGTTCAGCGCCGCGCTGATCCCCATCGCCAGCACGCGCCGTGTATCCAGCGGGTCGATCACACCGTCGTCCCACAACCGGGCAGTGGAGTAGTAGGGCGAGCCCTGGCGCTCGTACTCGGCCAGGATCGGGGCCTCCCACGCGTCGCGCTCGGCATCGGTCGGGAAGTCGCCGCTGACCGTGGACAGGACGCGGGCCGCCTGGGCACCGCCCATCACGCTGATCCGCGCGTTGGGCCACATCCACAGCTGGCGCGGGGAGTAGGCGCGTCCGGCCATCCCGTAGTTCCCCGCGCCGAATGAGCCACCGATGATCACCGTGAACTTGGGCACCGCGGTGGTCGCGACCGCGGTCACCAGCTTGGCGCCGTCCTTGGCGATGCCGCCAGCCTCGTACTCACGCCCGACCATGAAGCCGGTGATGTTCTGCAGGAAGACGAGCGGGATGCGGCGCTGGCTGGCCAGCTCCACGAAATGGGCGCCCTTGAGCGATGAGCTGCTGAACAGGATCCCGTTGTTGGCCAGGATCCCGACCGGGTAGCCATCGATCCGGGCGAAGCCGCATACCAGCGTCTGCCCGTAGCGCTCCTTGAACTCGGCGAAGTCGCTGCCGTCGACCAGCCGGGCGATGACCTCGTGCACGTCGTACGCCTGCCGGGCATCGGCCGGGATAACCCCGTACAGGTCCTCCGGATTGACCGATGGCGCCGCGGGCGCGGCGCGCTCCCAGGGCGGCTCCGGCTTGCGCCAGGCCAGGTTGCGCACGATCTGGCGCCCGATGGCGAGCGCATGCTCATCATCGAGGGCGTAGTGGTCGGCCACGCCGCTGACCGTGGTGTGGACCTCGGCACCGCCCAGCTCCTCGGCGCTGACCACTTCGCCGGTGGCCGCCTGCACCAGCGGCGGCCCTCCCAGGAAGATGGTGCCAGTGCCCTTGACGATGACCGTCTCGTCGGACATCGCCGGCACATACGCCCCGCCCGCCGTGGACGAGCCCATCACCAGCGCGACCTGGGGGATGCCGTGCGACGAGAGCTGGGCCTGGTTGTAGAAGATCCGCCCGAAGTGCTCCCGATCGGGGAAGACCTCGTCCTGCATCGGCAGATAGGCACCTCCGCTGTCGACCAGGTACAGGCACGGGAGCCGGTTCTCGAGCGCGATCTCCTGGGCGCGGAGGTGCTTCTTGACGGTCATTGGGAAGTAGGTCCCGCCCTTGACCGTGGCGTCGTTGGCCACGATCACGCACTCGACCCCCTCGACCAGCCCGATGCCGGTCACGATCCCGGCCCCCGGCGCCTCGCCGTCGTACAGGCCGTCCGCGGCCAGGCCGGAGAGCTCCAGGAAGGCGCTGCCGGGGTCGATCAGGCGGTCGACCCGGTCGCGGACCAGCAGCTTGCCGCGCTCGACGTGACGGGCGATGGCGCGTTCGTCGCCCCCCGCACCGCGACCGGCCACCGCTGCCACCCGGGCGCGGAGATTGGCCACCTGGGCGCGGGCCGCGTCGGCGTTGGCGCGGAACGCGTCAGATGCGGGGTCCAGGGCGGATCGCAGCACGGCCATGCTGGATCCGATGATAGGCGCCGCCCGGCGGCGCGGCGGGGGTCAGGCCAGGGTGACGAGCGGGACCAGGCTGGTGGCGTGGGCCGTGTTGACGATCACCACGCTGATGACATGCTCGAAGGCCGGTTCGCCGCTGTGCAACAGGTGCGCATCGGTCAGGGGCAGGAAGTGGCGCGGGTTGTGGATCAGCCAGTCCGGCTCGGCCTCGAGCGGGAGGTGGGCGTTGCCGGTGACGGCGAACGGCCCAGCCATGAGCGCCACGCGGCGCAGCTTGCGATGGAAGCGCAGCTGCCGGTTGACGCGCCACTCGGGGGGCATGATCAGGACCACCCGATCGGTGACGACCATCTGCCACTCGCCGCCATGTCCGGGGTGAGGCGCGCTCGCCTGACCCGGTGTCCCGTCGAGGTCGTCGGGCTTGCCCGGGTTCGGGCGCCAGATGCGCAGCTCGTCGCTGTCCTCGAGCAGGTCGGTGACCCGCCGACCCCCGGTGGCGACCCAGCCCACCAGGCGCGTGTCGGCGGTATACAGCTCGACCGCGGCCAGGTCGGTGCCGGCCAGTGCGGCCGTGCCTCCGACCATCGGCCCGCTTGATCGCCAGTTCCAGAAGCTCACGGCGTCTCCGCGTTGGGATGGGTGGTGGAGCCGGGCGGGCACTGCCCGGCTCCGTGGCATCCACCGTACGGTCAGCCGGCCCCAGATCCAAGGGCCCGTCAGTACCAGTCGGTCCCGTTGCCGAGGCGCACCGCACCCCGGACCCACCGAGGCGGGCCACCGCGCGCCACGGCGCCGTGCCCGGCGGAGGCGTTGGCGCTTGGTGTTCAGGTGATCTGAACTCTTGGTCGTCGCCCGCCTGGGCGGGTGCGCCGCCTGCTACCGTGCGCGGGTGATCAGCTTCGACGACTTTCTGAAGCTCGACATGCGCGTGGGCCGGATCGTGGAGGCGCTCCCCTTCCCCGAGGCGCGCAAGCCGTCCTACCGGCTGCGGATCGACTTTGGTCCGGAGATCGGCGAGCGGGTGTCAGCCGCCCAGTTGACGGTCACCTATCCCGACCCGGCCGTCCTCGTGGGGCGCCAGGTCGTGGCCGTCGTGAACTTCCCGCCGCGACGGATCGCCGGCCTGGACAGCCAGGTGCTGGTCCTGGGCGCGATGGGCGAGGGGGAGGACGCCGCCCAGGTCTGGCTGCTGGAACCCAATCCGGGCGCACCGCTGGGGACGCGGATCGGATGATCGACTCGCCGATGCTGGGTCCGGTCCCCGACGGTATGCCGGACCCGCAGGTCGCGCCACCCCAGATCGCGCGCAGCGGCGACCCGTTCGCGCGGCTGCGGCTGGTGCACTTCCTGTCCCGGCTGCAGCGCAACGTGACCCACCAGCTGCGCGACGTGGTAGCGGTCCTGAACGCCACTTTCCTGGACTGGTCGTTCAGCGAGAAGGTGGTGCTGGCCGAGGTGGCCCAGCTGCAGGCCAACTGGGCGATCAGCTTTCACGGGGACGACCGGATCGTGCTCGACCGCAACGAGCGCGGCCACACCCTGCTGATCGTGGATTCCACCCGGATGACCCCGTTCCTCATTGGCGAGGCGCGGCGCGCGGCCGAGGCGTGCGACGAGGAGCTGCGTCGCTTCAGCCTGGGCGACGGGACCACCACCGACAACTAGCCGGCGTCAGACCCGGTCGGAACCCCCTGCCTGGCCGATCGCGGCGCCGGGTTCGTGGCGCCGGGCGCGCGCCGGGGTAGCGGTATCCCCGTCGCCGACGGGCACCGGCACGCGACGGGTGCGCGGGCGGAAGGGGGAGGTCTCGGGCACGATCGGTCCATCGGTCTCGGCCAGGTCGCCGGCGCGGTACGCCTCCCAGACGGCCATCACCGTGTCGCGGTGGGGGCGGATCCGGCAGTGCTCGTCGCGGTTGCCCATCTCGTCGCAGTAGCCCAGCGGCACGCACTTGGGGGCCAGGAACGACCCGAAGAAGGGCGACACCCGGAAGATCTCGTGGCGGATCTGCTTGAAGAGCTGGCGGATCTCCCACTGGGCCATGGTGCACAGCCGCAGCCCGCTCATGTGGATCAGCTGGCGCAGGTTGACGGTCATGATCAGGTTGGTCTGCATCGCGTTGGGGAAGATGAAGCGCGCGTCCTCGGCCGGCACCTCGGCCTGGAGCAGCTGCCCGTACAGGTCCAGGTTCTCGTCGATCGCGGCCTGGAAGCGCTCGGCCAGGCCATCGGGCAGGTCGCCCTTGGCGATGCTGTCCGGAACGGTGAAGTTGTCGCGCTTCTTGAAGGCGACGTAGCGCTGCGACTGCTGGTCGAAGGCGGTCCCGGCCCGATGTCGCACCAGCTGGTGGGAGAGCGTCCGGGTCACGCCACTGATCGCAAAGGTGAAGTTCACGTGCTCGATGGTCGAGCCGTGGCCCGATTCCATGACCTTGCGGACCAGCGCCTGCTGCTTCTCGTCGGCCACCCCGCGGCTGACCGCCTTGTCCCAGATCTGGTCGGGGAGCTGCTCCGAATAGCAGGTCCGGCAGGCGGTGTAGATGATCGGGAGGTAGTACTCCTCGACGATCTCCTTGGTCGGAAAGATGAGCCTGGCGGACAGGGCGGAGGGGCTCGGCATCAGGTGCCGAGGATACCACCGGGGGACCTGCTCGACTGGCGGCTTATCCACAACATGTAGGGGTGTGGATAACCGCGCGCCGCTATCTTGTGTCGTCGGCCGCGGGTGGTGAACCGATCTCGGTCGGGGCCTCAGGAGTCGGCTCGGTCGTCTCCGATGCCGCCTCGTGGGCGGTTGCCGACGGCCCCTCCGGCCGTGCGAAGCCGTGCAACCGGTCGAAGGCGATCCGATTCCCGCCACCCGCCTTGGCCGAAGCCAGCGCCTCGTGGACCGCCGCCAGCAGCTGGTCGTCGGTGAGGGTCAGCTCGGCGCGCATGATGGTCACTCCGATCGAAACCGTGACGCGCAACTCGCCGGCATCGGTCAGGACCGGGCGATCGGCCAGGAGCCGGCGCATGGCATCGGCGAAGACGGTCGCGCCGCGCTCGTCGGTGTGGGGCAGGATGGCCAGGAAGGCGTCCCCGTCGATCCGCCCGATCGCGTCGGCGGCGCGGATCCGCACACGGAGCCGGAGCGCCACCTCGCGCAGCAGCTGGTCGCCCACCTCGCGCCCGTGGCGGCGGTTGACCTCGCCCAGCCCGTCGACGTCGAGGAGTGCCAGCGCGAAGGGGTGCGGGTAGCGGCGCGCCTCGGCGGTCTCGATTCGGAGCCGTTCGAGGACCGCCGGCCGGGGAGAGATCCCGGTCAGCGCGTCCACGCTCGCCAGCCGCTCGATCTCGGATCGCTGCAGCTCGACGGTATGTCGTGCCGCGCTCAATTCCTCGATCGTGGCCCGCAGCTCGCGGGTCAGGCGGCGGCCCGCGTCCAGCTCCGCCTCGAGGGTGGGATCGGGCAGGATGGCAGCGACGGGCAGGTACGGCACGCTCGCGTCGGACGAGGTCGAGGCAGTCGAGACCGGCGCGTGGCTCGCCCCGTTCAGGTGGTCAAACCGATACGAGAGCGGCAGCGCCACGCTCGCGGCCAGCAGGCCGGCGATGGCGGAGAGCGACTCGGCCGTCCCCGGCATGGCCATCAGGAAGACCGCCGCCGCCGATGCGGCCGAGGCCGCCGCCAGGACCCGCAGCGGCCGCTCGAAGGCCGCCACGCCGGCGGCCAACAGCAGGGCGGCGGCACCGGCCAGGATGGCGTCGGGCACCTCGGCGGTCGGGTTGGCGGACTGCATCACGAGCGCCGCGCCCAGGGCGGCCTCGATGGTGAGGAACGCGGCCACCGAGGCGGTGCCTCGCGGCAGCCCGGGGCCCAGTCGCGGGCGCGGCAGCAGGGACGCGATCAGCAGCAGGGGAGCGGCGGCCAGCACGCCCACCGCCACGCCCGGCAGCGGAGAGCCAAAGGTGGCCGCGGCTGCAGCCGCGGCGGCCACGGCGCCCATGGCGGTGGCATCCAGGAATCGGGTGGCACGTCCGCGACGCAACGCGGCGGCGACGGCCGCGACCGTCGCGCCGCCCGCGGCGGCGGCGACCAGCCAGGCTGCCCCGGGACCGGCCCAGTCGGGGATCGGGATCGGTGAGAGCGCGCGCAGCGCGGCAAGCAGGGCCAGGGGGAGCAGGCCGGCGGCGAGGGCAATCCCGGACCACGCCACGGCAGGCAGCGCGGCGTGCGGACGGCCCTCCGGCGCGTCCGATCGCTGGTCGGCAGGGTGGGGTGTGATGGGCTCCAAGCGGGTCACCCGGTGCGGCGCTGCACCGCGAGTCTCGGCCCGCCCAGCGGGGTGCGGCAATAGTACGAACGGGCGCTGGTATCCTCGGTCGACCC
>Ga0209751_10000207_pt1 | contig 63442 bp, 46 predicted proteins | sample RifCSP13_1_FD_184019 | JGI IMG/M metagenome (GOLD analysis project Ga0209751, IMG submission 184019) | Soil microbial communities from Rifle, Colorado - Rifle CSP2_sed 13_1 (SPAdes) (version 2) | ecosystem: Environmental > Terrestrial > Deep subsurface > Rock core/Sediment | place: Rifle...
AGCTCGCCGTCTCGTTGCCGACCGTGACGCTGTCCACGTACTCGACCGTCAGCCCGTCGAACGCGGTCCCGGTGCGGTTCGCCGAGAACCGCACGGAGCCGAGCACGCCCGTGGACGCCGTCGTCGCGCCGCCGCCCGCCGTGACCGCGCCGCTCGGGCCGCCGCCGGCGACGACCGTCACGTTCGGGCCCGCCAGGGAGGCGGTGAAGGGCCGCACGTTCGCCAGCGCCGTCACGACCTGGTTCAGGGTGGAGACGCCGCTCGCGACGGCGAGCGTGAGCCGGTTCGTCGCCGCCTCGTAGCCCGCCCGCTCGTTGCCGGCCGTGACCGTGTTGACGAACTCGACCGTCAGCGCGTTGAGGTCGGCGCCCGTCCGCACGGCCGTGAACCGGAGGGTGCCGCCCGCGCCGCCCAGGATCCCGGTCGAGAGCGCGCCCGCCCCGCCCGCCGTCGGGACCGCGCCGTTGCGGATCGCGACCGTGACCGTGACGTCGGCGAGGGCCGCCCCGTACGCCGGGCTCGGCAGCCGGTTGATCGCGTCCACCACCTGCTGCGCCGTGGTCACGCCGCTCTCGATGCGGACGGTCAGCCGGTTGGCCACCGGGTCCCAGGTGGCCTGCTCGTTGCCGGCCGCCACGCCGCCGACGTACTGGATGGCGAGCCCGTTGAACGCCGCGCCGTTGCGGCTCGCCGTGACGCGCACCGTCGTCCCGGCCACCACCTCGCGCTCGCCGACGAAGGCCGCGTCGAACGCGCCCGCGGTGACCTGCGTGAGCGCCGCCGGCGCCGGCATCGCGCTCACCGCGGCGCCGGGCCCGCCGAGCGTCGCGACGAACGGCCGCTGGTCCGTGATGGCGGCGGCCACCTGCCCCGGGATGGTGCGGCCGTCCTCGATGACGACGCTCAGCACCCGGGTCGCGGGATCGTAGTGCGCCCGCTCGTTGCCGGCCGTCACGCCGCCCACGTAGGTCACGGTGAGATTGTCGAAGGCCGCGCCGGGCTGCCGCGCGGTGAAGCGCAGGCTGCCCGCGACCCCCGACGCGTTCGCGGCGACGGCGCCGCCGAAGGTCACCGTCGGGGTCGTCCCGACGCCGAGCGCCGCCGTCAGATCCACGACCGCGGCCGTGTAGTCGGCCGTCGGGGCGGCGAGGCGGTTCACGGCCGCCCGGACGTCGCTGGCGCGCGACTGGCCGTCCTCGAGCGTGACCCGGAGGAGGTGCGTCCCCGCGTCGTAGGTCGCGCGCTCGCCGCCCCGCGTCGCGCCGCCGACGAACTCGACCCGCAGGCCGTTGAACTGGGCGCCGTTGCGCGTCGCCGTGAAGCGCACGCCGGCCAGGTCGCCCACGGCCGCGGTGCCGAGGTCGCCGCCCCGGGTCACGACGGTCGGCCCGCCGACGTTCACGGGCGCGTCGGGGGCGGCCGGCACGAGCGTAGCGGTGAACGCGGGCTGGGCCGTGAGCGCCGCCACGACCTGGGCGGGCGTCGTCCGCCCGTCCTCGATCGCGACCCGCAGCGTCTTCGTGTCGGGGTCGTAGCTCGCGCGCTCGGCCCCGGCCGTGGTGGCGTCCACGTAGACGACGCGCAGGCCGTCGAGCGCGGCGCCGTCGCGCACCGCCGTGAACTTGACCGCGCCGAGCAGGCCGAACGCGGGCGCGCCCACGCCGGGCGTGACGGCCGCCGCGGCCACCACGCCCGTGGTCACCGTCGTCGTCGAGGCGACCGCGGCCGCCGTGTAGCCGGGCGCCGCCATCGCGTTCACGGCGACGATGACCTGGTCGGCGCTCGAGACGCCCGCGGCGATCTGGACCGTCAGGGTGTTCGTCGCCGGGTCGTAGGTCGCGCGCTCCTTGCCCTGCTCCGCGCCGTCGACGTACGCGACCCTGAGGTTGTTGAACTGCGGCCCGGTGCGCGTGGCGGTGAAGAGGATCGCGCCGAGGGCGCCCGCGGAGGCCACGCCCGTGCGGCCGTCCTTCGTGACCTCCGTCGGCGCCGTCACGTCCACGACGACGCCGTTCGTCGCGTCGGGCGCCTTCGGCGCCGCGGTGAAGGGCCGCAGGTTCGTGACGGCGGCCGCGACCTGGGTCGGGGTCGACACCCCGGGCTCGAGCGCGATGGTCAGCGACGCCGGCGTGCCGGCGGCGGGCGCCGTGTAGGTCGCCCGCTCGTTGCCCGCCGTGACCCCCGCCACGTACGTGACCCGGAGGCCGTCGAAGTCGGCGCCGCCGGCCCGGGCCGTGAAGCGCACGGCCCCGAGCGTGCCGGCCGAGGTGCCGGCGGTGCCGCCCGCCGTCACGTCGTTGGCGACGCCGTCGGTGACGGCCAGCGCGCCCGTGAACGGCAGGCCCGGCATGCGGTTGACCGCGGCGATGACCTGGCTCGCGAGCGACACCCCGTCGGCGATCCGGATGGTGAGCTCGTGGGTGGCCGGGTCGTAGGCGGCCGTCTCCTGGCCCGCGGTGGCCCCGGCGACGTAGGTGACGCGCAGGCTGTCGAAGGTCGCGCCGAACTTCGTCGCCGTGAACTGCACCCGCGGGCGCGTCCCGACGGCGAACGCCGCGGCTCCCCCGGGGGTCGTCACGACGAGCAGGCCCGAGTCGGCGACGCCGACCGTGCCGTCGGCGCCGTCCGGGGCGGCCGTGAAGGGACGCTGGGGGTTGAGGGCCGCGATGAGCTGGCTCGCGGTGGTCTGGTTGTCCGCGATCGCCACGGTCAGCCGGTTCGCCGTCGCGTCGTAGACCGACCGCTCGTTGCCCGCGGTGACGCCGACGCCCGCGACGTACTCGACCGAGAAGGTGTCGAGGTCGGCGCCGTTCCGCGCGGCCGTGAACCGGATGGCCCCGAACGTGCCGGCGTACGGCGTGCCGCGCTCCCCGCCGTCGGTGACGACGACGTCCTCCGGCCCGACGACCAGCGCGGCGCCGAACTGCGAGCCGGGGATCGCGTTCACCGCGTTGACGACGCCCGCCGCCGTGGTCACGCCGTTCCGGATCTGGACCGTGATCCGGTTGGTCCGGGCGTCGTAGGTCGCGGTCTCGTTCCCGCCGGTGACGTCGGCGTTGTTTTGGTACTCGACGCTGAGCCCGTTGAAGGCGGCGCCGTTCCGCGTGGCCGTGAAGCGCACCGAGGCGAGCACCCCGGTGGCCGGCGCGCCCGGCGCGCCGAGGCTCGTCACGTTGAGCGCCGGCGCCGGCCCGGCCGCCGGGCCCGCCGCGACCGGGGCGTCCGCCCCGACCAGCTCGGCGGTGAACGGGCGGACGGTCGTCACGGCGGCGACGACGCCGGCCGCCGTGGAGCGGTTGTCCTCGATGGCGACCGTCAGCGTCGGCGGCGTCGCGCCGCTGCGCGGGGCGTAGCTCGCCCGCTCGTTGCCCGCGGTGACCGCGTCGACGTAGCGGACGACGAGCCCGTCGAGAGCGGTCCCCGGCTGCGTCGCCGTGAACCGGACGCTGCCGAGGGTGCCGGCGGAGATCCCGGGCCCGCCGCCGGCGGTGACGTCGAGGGTGGTCCCCGCCACGACCGTGTCGTCGCCGACGACTCGCGCGGTGAACGGGGTCGCCATGGCGGCGAGGATGGTGACGACGTCGCTCGCCCTCGTCACCCCGTCGGTGATGTTGACGTAGAGCGTGTTGTCCTGCGGGTCGTAGAACGCGGTGCCGGGGACGAGCAGCGGGTCGTCGCGATAGGCGACGCGCAGGTTGTTGAAGGCGGCCCCGGTGCGGCCGGCGGTGAACCGGAGCGCGCCGAGCGTGCCGACCGCGGCGGTGTTCGCGTCGCCGGCCGTCGTCATGGTCAGCGCGGTGGCGGCCGCCACGTTGAGCACCGGGTCGGTGCCCGCGTCGAGGAGCGCCGCCGCGAACGGCGGCTGGGTCGGCATCGCGGCGACGACCTGCGCGGGGGTGGTCCGGCCGACCTCGACGGCGACGGTCAGCTCGTCGTTCGCGGCGTCGTAGCCGATGCGCTCGTTGCCGGCGGTGACGCCGACCCCGGCCACGTAGGTCACGGTCAGGCCGTCGCCCGCGACGCCGTTGCTCGTCGCCGTGAACCGGATGCTGCCCAGCACCCCCGTGGAGGCCGCGGTCGGGCTGCCCCCGGCGGTCACGCCGGCGTGGCTGCCGGCGACGATCACGATCGTCGCGGTGAAGGGCTGGGCGGGAACGTCCACGCGGACCCACGAGCGGCCGCGGTCCTCGCTGCGCCAGATGCCGCTGTCCGCGGCGTCGCTGGACACGACGCCCGCGAACAGGACGACGCGGTCGTCGTTCCCCGCCAGGGGCGCCGGCACCTCGATCAGGTCGGTGACGCCGCCGCCCCGCAGCTGGTTGCCGGCGGTGAAGTTGTTGGACATGAGCTGGAACGTCCGGCCGCCGTCGAGGCTCCGGAACAGGCCGACGGGCCGCGTCACCGGCGCGGTCTGGAACTCCGGGCTGGCCGTCGCCACGAGAATGGCCCTCGCCAGCGCGTCCACCACCTGCTGCGCGGTCGTGACCCCGCTCTGGATGCGGATCTCGAAGCGGTGGTTGGCCGCGTCGTAGGCGGCCGTCTCCTGCCCGGCGACGGCGCCGTCCACGAACCGGATGTGCGTGCCGTCGAACTCGACCCCGCCACGGACCGCGTCGAAGCGGATGGCCTGGGTGGCGACGCCCGCGTCGAAGACGACGCCGGCGGGGCGGGCGTCGACGCCGCCGCCGGTGATCTTCGTGACCGCCGCGAAGTGCCCGAGGTTCGCGTTGCCCGTGAGCTCGGCGCGCACGGCCGTGCGGGGATTGCGCGTGATCTCGTCCGCCACGGCGGCGATGACCTGGGCGGGCGTCGTGCCGCCGGGGCCGGCCTTGATCCGGATCGTCAGCCGCTTCGCGAACGCGTCGTAGGCCGCCGTCGCGCCGGCGGCCAGCCCGTCCTCGAGGACGATCGTGATGCCGTTGCCGGCGACCCCGCCCTCCCGCGCGATGAACCGCAGGTCGTTCCCGTCGCCCGCGGTCGGCGTGATGGCCGCCGTCGCCTCGACCGCGGCGCGGCCGCCCGTCGTCCGGGCGGCGACGCTGCCGAGCTCGAAGTGGCCGACGCTCGGGCTCGCCGCGATGGCAGCCGTCAGCGGCGCGCCGGCGGGCGGGAGGGCGGCGATGATCTGCCCCGGGGTGCTCCCGCCGACGCCGGCCTTCATCTGGACCGTCAGCCGCCGGGCGCCCGCGTTCCAGGCGGCCGTCTCGTTGCCGGCGACGGCCACCGTGTTCTCGAACACGACGCTGACGCCGTTCATGTCCGCGCCGGGGTCGGCGGCGGTGAAGACGAGGTCGTTCGCGTTGCCGACCGGGCTCCACCGCGCGGTCGCCCGGACGCCCGCCGCACCGCCGCCGAAGACGGTGGCCAGCGTGGTCGCGCTCACCGTGGTCGCCGCGCCGGCCGGGTCGAGGAGCGTCGCCATGAACGCGCCGGCGCGCACGGGAATCACGTCCGTGACCTTCAGGCCGGCGATCTGGTCGCTCAGGATCTCCCAGCTGTCGCCGCCGTTCGTCGTCCGGAGCACGCCGATCTGCTGGCCCGCCTCGTTGGAGCTGCTCGTGTTCCCGGTCCCGGCGTAGATCGTCCGGTACGTCGCGTCGTTCGGGTCGAAGGCGAGCACGCTGATGGCCAGCGACGGCAGGCTGTCGGTCAGGGGCTGCCACAGCGGGAACGGCACCTCGATCTCGCGCTCGTCGCCAAGGCCGGCGTCGGCCGTGCGGTCGGTGAACAGGCGCCCGGGGGCGTTGTCGGGGATGCCGCCGACCAGCCTGAACAGCGTGCCGCCGGCCGCCGTCCGGTAGATCACGCGCTTCACGGTGCCGTCGGGCCCGACGGGCAGGTTCCGGAGCGTGACGAGCCGGTCGGTCTCTGCGAGCGCCGGGACGACGATGGGCTCGGACGCGTTGCTGTGGGCGCCGGCGCCGTCCTCGAAGACTATTCTGTAGGCGTAGCTCCCGCCGCCCGTGAGCGCGCCCGCCGCGCCGACCGCGTCGACGACGGCCTGCGCCGTCGAGCCGCCGGCCGGGATGTAGACGCTGAGCCGCTTCGTCGCCGGGTCGTACTGCGCGGTCGGGACGCCGCCGGCGCCGAGGATGCCCGCGTAGACGACCTGGAGGCCGTTGAACTGCGCGCCGTTCTCCCGGGCCGTGAACCGGATGTTGCCGAAGGTGGCCGAGGCCGGGGTGGTCGCGTCGCCCACGACCGTGGCGCCCGCAGCCGGCGTGCCGGCGTTGACCGCCGTCCCGCCGGCGCCGTCGGTCAGCGCCGCCGTGAACGGCAGGGTGGCCGCCGCCTCGGCGACCACCCCGAGACGCCGGTTGATCGCGTCGATCACCTGGCGCGCGGTGGAGACGTTGTCCTGGAGGCTGACGGTCAGCCGCTTGGCCGCGCCGTCGTAGTCGGCGCTCTCCGCGCCCGCGACCGCGGTGTCGGCGTAGACCACCGACAGGCCGTCGAACTCGGACCCGGTCGCGGTGGCCGTGAACCGGATGCTGCCGACGTCACCGACCGACCGGGCGGCGTTCCCGCCGCCGGCGGTGACGTCGAGGTGCGGGCCGCCGGCCGCGATCGCGCCGTCGGCGCCGATCAGCGACGCCGCGAAGGGGAACGCGCTCGTGACCACGGGCGCCGCCGGCTTGAAGCGGTCGAACGGCTCCACCTGGATCGTGCGGTTGATGTCGAACGTGCGCCAGATCCCGCCGTTCACCGCGCCGATGTAGACGATGCTGGGGTTGACGGGGTCGACGAGGATCGCGGAGATCGCGGCGGCGATCGGGTTGCCCTGGGCGTCCATGCCCTCCAGCTGGCCGCCCGTGACGTCGGTCGGGCCCTGCCCCGTCCACTCGTCCTGGCCGGTGAAGACGACCTCGATGCCCGGCGCGAGCTGGCCCTGGCTGTCGACGATCACCTGGCCGTCGGTCGTGACGAGGTCCGGCGCGGACAGGATGACGAAGCCGCTCGCGCGGAGGGTGATGTTGCCGCTGCCCGCCGTGACCGTCGCGTCGATCAGGATGTTGGTGCCCTGGCCCTGGGCGTGGAGCAGGATCGTCGCCGCGCCGGTGACCTCGACCGGCTTCAGCACGTTCAGCGTGCCGTCGACGGTCACGAGGCCGAGCGGCTGCGCACCGGAGATCGTCACGCCGTCGACCAGGCCGAGGTTCGCCGCCCCGGTCCCGGCCGCGTCCACCCGGCCCACCGTCAGCCCGTCGGCGTCCGTGTAGGACAGGCCCGACGCGTTGCTGAGCCGTGCGGCCAGGACGTCCACGTCGTTGCCGGCGTTCGTGAGCGTCACGGCGCCGCCCGTGTCGAGGACCTTGAGGTGCCACGCCTGGATCGCGCTGCCGGCCTGCTGGCCGATCGTGCCGGTCGCCGAGAGCTGGACGATCCCATCGTCGCCCGCATCGCCGCCGTTGCCGGGCGCGCCACCACGCGTGGTGACGTTGCCGACCATGAGCGTGCCCGCCCCCGCCAGGAGGGTCACCACGCCGCCCGCGCCGCTGGCGGCATTCGGCTCGTCGCCGTCACCGCCGCTCGCCGTGATCGCTTCCTGCAGCGTGATCGACCCGGCGGTGGCGCGCAGCAGGACCTCGCCGCCGGCCGTCCCCGGCGCGCCGCTCACGCCATCCGCGTCGAGCACGCTCCCGGGGGCGCTGGTGATCGCCGTCGCCGCGGTCGCCGTGAGCGCCCCGCCGGCCGTCTCGACGCTCGCGGTGAAGGCGAGCGTGCCGGCCGTCGCGGTCAGCGTCAGCGCGCCGCCGTTGGTGCCGATGGCTGCGGCCACGGTCAGGTCGGTGGCCGCGACGACGGTCACCGGCTGGCCGGCGCCGCCCACAGCCACGCCGCTCTGCTGGCTCAGGTTGGCGTCGCCCGTGCCGGCGTCGGCGACCACGCCGACGGTGACGGCGTTGGCGTCGGCGTAGCTCAGGCCCGAGGCGCTCAGGCTCGCCGCGAGCGTGGCGACGTCGTTCGTCGCGTTCGCCAGGGTCACGGGGACACCGCCGAGGCCGAAGACCTTCAGGCCCCCCGCCCGGAGCCTCGTCCCGCCCCGCTGGCTGATGCCCGTGCCGGCGAGCTGGACCGTGCCGTCGAGCCCGGCCGCCCCCGCGCCGCCGCCGCTCGCGCCGCCGAGGGAGCTCACGTCGCCCAGCGTGATCGCGCCCGCGTCGGCGAACACGCTCACCACGCCACCGTTGCCGCCGGACTGACCGGCGGCGGTGCCGCTCCCGCCGGTGGCGGTGATACCGCCCTCGAGGTCGATCGCGCCCGGGCCGGTCGTGAGGAGGAACACCTCGCCCCCCGCCGTCCCCGGGTCGCCGTTCATGCCGGTCGTGGCCACCGTGCCGCCGGCCGTGCTCGTGATCCCGCTCGCCGCCGTCAGCGTGGCCTTCCCGCCCCGCGTGGTGACGGCCGCCTGCAGGGCGAGGGCACCGGCCGCCACGCTCAGCGTCACGTCACCGGCGAGCGTGGTGACGACGTCCGCGACGGTCAGGTTCTGGGTGTGCGCCGTCACGGAGATCGCCTGGCCGTTGCCGGCGGCCACCGCGCCGACCGTCTGGGCGAGCTGGCCGGCGCCCGTGCCCGCCTGGGCCACCGTGCCGATCGCCAGCGCGCTGGCGTCGGCGTAGGTCAGGCTCGAGGCGCCGCTGAGGTCCACCGCCAGCACGGCCACGTCGTTGCCGGCGTTGGCGAGCGTGACGGCGCCGCCCGTGGCGATGACCTTGAGGCTCCCGGCGCCGATGGCGGTGCCGCCCTGCTGGCCGATCGTCGACGACCCCGAGAGCTGCACGGTGCCGTCGGCGCCCGTGCCGGTCCCCCCGACCCCCCCGCGCGCCGTGATGCCGCTGACCGTGACGGCACCGTTCGCCGCCAGCACCGTGACCACGCCGCCGGCCCCGCCGTTGCCCGCCCCGGCGCCTCCGCTGGCCGTGATGGCGCCCTGGAGCACGATCGCCCCGGCGCCGGTGACCCGCAGCAGGACTTCCCCGCCCGGCGCGCCGGCGGCGCCGGTCGTGGTGATCGTGCCGGTCGGCGAGCTGGTGATGCCCGTCGCCGCGGTGATGGTCACGCTGCCGCCGCCGGTGGCGATCGGGGCCGTCAGGCTCACCGTGCTGGTGGTGCTGGTGACGGTCACGCTGGCACCGGTGGTCGTGATGCCCGCATCGATCGCCACCGCCCCGCCGCTGCTCGTGACCGACACCGCGCCCGCCTGAGCGGTCAGGGTGGCCCGGATCGTCACCGCCCCGCTGTGGTCGATCGTGAGGTCGCCGTCGGTCGAGATCGGGGCGCCGAGATTGTCGAACCCGGCCCCGGCGCTGCTGAAGGTCGTGCCGGCGGTCACGGTTCCGCCCAGGAGGACGTCGGCGACGGGGGCGGTCGTCCCCAGGGCGACGGCCCCGGTGGCATCGACCGTCGACGCGAAGCCGACGTCGCGCGCCCGCTGGATCGTGATGTCGCTGGCCACCCCCAGCGTGGTCACGGCGCCCAGCAGGGTGATGTTGCCCGTGGTGGGCTGGCCCGCGGCCGGGATCGTGTCGAAGGTGATCGGGCCTCCGGTGGTGATGAATTGATCACCCCGGACGTCGCCGCCGTTGGTGACCGAGAGGCTCCCGTTCAGCTGGACGGTGGAGTCGAACCGCACCCCGCGCCCGCTCTGGACGACCAGGTTGCGGAGGCCGTTGCCCCCGACCGCCCCCGTGATGACGACCTCCCCGCCGGCCAGCAGGGTGAGGTCGTGGTCGCCGGCGCCAGCGCCGGTGATGGTGCCGGGAAGATCAAAGCCAAAGACGAGGTCGCCGCCGGCCTCGATGGTGACGCTGCCGTCGATGACGATCGCGTCGTTGTAGGTCTGGTCGCCCGCGAAGCTGACGGTGCCCGAGATCGTCGTGGTGTGGCCGGACCCGAAGATCGTCAGGGAGCCCGTCCCGACGATGTCGCCGGTGATGTGGACCTCGCCCCCCGGATTGGGGTTCGAGATGATCAGCGGGGCGTTCAGCGAGACGTCGCCGATCGTGACGACGTGGCTTCCCTGCGCGCTGCCCACGGCGATTGCGTCAACACCATCAAGCAGATCCAGCGTGGCCTGATCCACCGTGATGGGCTGCCACGGGTTCTCGGGCTGAAGCAGAGCGAGGGCGTCGAGCGACGCACGGGGATCGTCGGGCTCGGACGAAGAATCGGAGGCACCGTTCGCTACGAGAAGGTTCCCCTCCTCGGAGTCCGGAGGTCCGCGCGCGTCGTGATCGTACGAGACCTGCGAGACCACGGGATCGGAGGAGCGGGTCGGCGCCTGGCTCTCGGAGCCGGCAGCGGTGGTCACGGGTGAATCCGTCGCGACGGCAACCTGGACCTCGGTCGCCGCGACGGTTGCGATGTCGGTCGCGAGCACGGGCTGGTCGGTCTCGACCGGGCCCGGCACGGGGGCTGCCGTCACGCCGTCGGACGGGTCGGCCTGCTGGGCGGGATCCGTGGCGGAGGCGTCAGCGCCCCAGTCGATCGTCGGCGTCGCCGTGCTGCCGGCCTGGCTGTCGTCCACCTCGACGACCACCACCGGCTCGGGAAGCAGCGGGGCCTGGAGGGAGTCCTGGATGAGGTCGAGCGGGTCACCGGAGAGCAGGAGCCGCGGCTCGAGCGCCTCCACACGGAAGCGCGACGGCGTGGCCGCGGCTATCTCGGGGGCTCTCGCCTCGTCACGGGAATTGCCATCAGACCGCTTGAACCAGCTCATGGGGAGTGCCGGGAATCCTATAGACCGCTGAGAGGCTTGTCAATGGGGCGGCCCCATCAAAAGGGTCCCCTTAACTGATGAACACTACTGGCCGAATTCCGGAAGGATCCTCAGCGAGCGGCCCCGTTGAACTGGACCCGGCACTTGAGGCCGGCCGGCAGCTTGTAGGCCGGGTTCGGCAGGGCGAGCCGCACGCCGAAGGTGCCGCTGGCGGCGTCGATGACTCGGTCCACCACCGTGACCCGCGCGGGCCAGGTGCCGCCGACGGGCGCCTCGGGCGTCACGTTCGCCGGCATGCCGATCTTGATCCGGCCGAACAGCGCCACGGGGACGATGACCTCCACGCGCAGCGGGTCGATCTGTGCCAGCTTGACGATGGGCGCCTGCTTGGTGAACTCGCCGCCGTTGAGCAGGCGCTCGACGACCACGCCGCTGATCGGGCTGCGGATCGTCCGCAAAGCGAGCACGGCCTGCGCCCGGTCCACGTCGATCCGGGCCAGCTTGAGCTCCTCCTGCGCCTCGAGCAGCTCGAAGTCGGCGAGCACCTTCGAGGTCTCGGCCTCGTCCATCTCCTTGAGCGGGATCAGCTCCCGGCGGTACATCTCCAGGGTCCGCTTGTACCGCCGGTCGCCGAACTCGACACGGGCCTGGCCGGACCTCACCGCCGACTCCCTGGCCGCGCGGGCGCGGGCCAGCTCGACGGCGACCCGCTCCACGCTCGACTCGATGGTGGCGACGACCTGCCCGGCTCGGACCAGGTCGCCCCGGTCCACCAGGACGCGGTCGAGGACACCCTCGACGGGCGAGCTGACCGCCACGGTGGTCTCGGGGTAGATCACGCACTCCAGGTTCTGGGCGGCGGCACCGGCGGGCCCCGCCAGCAGGAGCCCGGCGAGGAGACACGTCACGCGACGACCCTTCATCGTGCTCTCCGTCCTCTCATTCCCCGCGGCCCGAGAAGGCCAGCGCGGTCTCCAGCTGTTCGTCGTACCGCAGCAGGTCGCGGCGCATCCGCGAGTGCAGGCGCTCGGCGGCGCGTTGGGCCAGGGCCAGGCGCGCCGGGACGGCGCCGAGGACGCGGGCCCAGGACGCGTGCCGGACGATCTCGTCGTCCAGCGAGGCGAACACCTCGAAGCTGCCCGGGTCTCCCTGGCGCCCACAGCGGCCGAACAGCTGGCGGTCGATCCGTCCCGCCTCGTGATACTCGGTGGCGATCACGTGCAGGCCGCCGAGGTCGGCGACGCCGGGCGCGAGCCGGATGTCCGTGCCGCGTCCGGCCATGTTCGTGGCGACCGTGATCCGGCCCCGCTCCCCCGCCCGGGCCACGATCTCGGCCTCGTCCTCGTCCTGCCGGGCGTTCAGGACCACGTGGGGCAGGTCCGCCCGCTTGAGGAGCCGGCTCAGGTGCTCGGAGGCGCCGACCGAGCGCGTGCCGACGAGGATCGGCCGGCCCTGCGTGTGGACCTCCGCGATGCGGCGCACGATCGCGGTCCACTTCTCGTCGGCGGTCCGGACCACTCGCGAGGCCAGCCTGCGGCGGTCGAGCGGCCGGTTGGTCGGCACCCGCACTACGGGCAGCCGGTAGACGGTCCAGAGCTCCCGGCCCACCTCGCGCGCCGTCCCCGTCATGCCCGCGAGCCTGAGGTAGCGGCGGAAGAACCGCTGGTAGCTGATCCGCGCCAGGGGCTCGCGGCGGCTCGTGAGCGCGCAGTGCTCCTTGACCTCGATCAGCTGGTGGAGGCCCTGCTCCCAGGCGCGGTCCGCGAGGATCCGCCCGGTGAACTCGTCGATGATCTGCACGCGCTCCTCCCTGACGAGGTAGTGCTTGTCGCGCTCTATCAGGTGCAGCGCGGACAGGGCCAGGCGCACCAGCTCCTCGCGGCGGCGCTGGCCGGCCCAGAGCCCACCGTGCGGGATCGCGAGCTCCGCCACGCGCTCCCGCCCGGCCGTCGTGAACTCGAGCGTGCGCTCGGGCCCGACCATCCGGAAGTCGCGCCCGGGCGCGAGCTCGGCGGCGACGGCGAGCGCCGTCTCGTAGAGCCGCCGCTCGGGGGCGTCGTCGCCGCTGCCGGAGATGATGAGCGGCGTCCGGGCCTCGTCCACGAGCACGCTGTCGGCCTCGTCCACGATCGCGTACACGAGCCCCCGCAGGAGGAGCTTGCGCAGCCGCGCGTCGTCCCGGGACAGGCCCTCGAGCCGCAGCTGCAGCCGGCTCGGGTGGCCCCGCAGGACGAGCCGGTCGCGCAGGTAGTCGAAGGTGATCTCCTTGTTCGTGACGTACGTGACGTCGCAGGCGTAGGCGGCGCGGCGCTCGTCGGGACCGAGGCCGTGCACGACGAGCCCGACGGAGAGCCCGAGCGCCCGGTAGACCGCGCCCATCCAGTCGGCGTCGCGCCGCGCCAGGTAGTCGTTGACGGTGACGATGTGGACCGGCCAGCCCGCGAGCGCCGCGGCCGAGGCGGCCAGCGTCGCGGTCAGCGTCTTGCCCTCGCCCGTCTCCATCTCCGCGACCGCGCCGCCCAGCAGCACCGCGCCGCCCACGAGCTGCACGTCGAAGTGGCGCAGCCCGACGGCGCGCTCGGCCGCCTCGCGCACCAGCGCGAAGACGCGCGTGACCAGCTCCTGGCGGAAGCCCTCGCGGCGCAGGCGCTCGCCGAGCTCCGCCGCCGTCCGCCGGAGCATCGCGTCGGGTGCGCCGTCCAGGCTCCGGCCGAACTCGGCGACCTCGCTGATGAGCCGCCCCCACTGCTGGCGCCGGCGCGTGCGGCGCACGAGCACGCCGCGCACCTCGTGCGCGGCGCGGTCGAGCCAGCCCTCGCGCTCGACCGGGCGCTCGGCGTAGGCGCCGGCGTGGAGCGGCGGCCGCACCGCGCTAGACATCGAAGCGGGCCAGGAAGAGCTGCCGGAGCTGCAAATACCACTGCCGCGCCAGCGGCGCGTAGCCGTGGTCGAACCGGACGTAGACGCGCCCGCCGACGTCCACGAGCCCCGAGGGCGAGGGCAGGTCGAGGTCCACCTGGAACACCTTGCCGGCCGCGGTCACCCCCTGCGGGTCGCGCGGGTCGACGACGACCTTGCCGCCGCCGGCGCTCCCGAGCGCCGGGCTCGGCAGCGCCTCGCGGGCGCCGGGCACCTCGCGCCGAAGCCTGGCCGGGTACGTCTCGCTCAGGCGTTCCGCGAGGCGCACCTCGACGCCGCGCCGCTGCTGGCGCACGAGATCGATCGCGTCCTGCCTGACGACCGCCCGCACGGTGAGCCGCCCGAGGTCCAGGACGTAGGCGAGCAGCTCGCCCTTCTTGACGAAGCGCCCCCCGAGGCTCTCCGGCTGCGGGATCACGAACGTGCCCTCCGTGCGGGCGTGCAGCTGCAGCCCCGCCAGCCGCTCGCGGGCGCGCGCGAGCTCCTTGACCGTGTAGCGCAGCTCCTCGTCGATGATCTGGGCGCGCACCGTGTCGCCGACGCGCTCGGCGGCGTAGCGCGCGCGGAGCTCGCGCACCCGCGCCTCGAGCACGGCCGCGCGCGCGGCGAGCTCCCGGTTCTGGAGGACGACGAGGAGGGCGCCCGGCGTCACGCGCCCGCCGGGCGGAGCGGCGAGTCGCTCGATGAACCCCTCGGTGTCCACGCGCACGAGCGCCTCGTCGGGCACCCAGACGACCCCCTCGGCGCGCGTGCGGAAGGGCACCGGGACGGCGCCGATCAGGACCACGACGGCGGCGACCACGCCGGCCGTGACGAGGACCGCGCGCACGCGGACCCGGCGCAGCTTCGGGCTGCGGACCAGGTAGGTGACGAGCTTGGCCGCGGGCATCCCCACCCACATGACACCGGTGAGCACGAGCAGGCCGACGGCGACGTAGAAGACGCGACCGAGGAGGAAGAACGCGATCGCGACGATGACCAGCACCCGGTAGAGGAAGGACGCGACGCCGTAGCCCAGGAGCCAGGCGCGCTCGCCCCGCGCGGCCTGCGGCGGCTCCGCGTCGCGCCGGCCGAACAGGTAGCGCTCGGGCAGGTAGCCCATCCACGCGCGCGAGCGCGTGTAGAGGTTCGGGATCTCGAGCGCGTCGGCCAGCATGTAGTAGCCGTCGTAGCGGAGCAGCGGGTTGCCGTTGAAGAGGACGGTCGAGATGCCCGCGACCAGGATCGAGTAGTACGCGAGGCTCCGGGTGACGCCGGGCTGGGCGCCGAGCCAGACGTACATCGCCACCGACGCGATCAGGAGCTCGACCATCATCCCCGCCCCGCCGACGACGAAGCGCTGCCACTTGCTCCGGAAGGCGGTCGCCGAGGAGGCGTCCACGTACGGGATCGGCGTGAACACCAGGAACATGATGCCCATGTCGTGGGCCTCGCCCCCGTACGCCTTGATCGCGCAGCCGTGGCCGAGCTCGTGGAGCGCCTTGATCACCGGGAAGAGCAGCAGGAGCAGCACGGCCGTCTCCGGCGTCGTGATCCGGTCGAACAGGTCCTCGGTCAGGACGCTCCAGTGGACGGCCATGAGGACGAGCGCGGGCAGGACGACGGCCAGCCAGAGGACGAGGCCCACGGGGCCGAAGAGCGGGCGCAGCGCCGGCGCCAGCACCCGCAGCAGGGGCTCCGGGTCGAGCAGGTGGAAGCGCCACGAGAGCGGGCTCAGCCACTGGCTCAGCCGCTGCCGCCGCGACATCTGCCGGCCGCGCCGGAACAGCTCGGCCGTGTCGGGCGGCACGTTGCACTGGAGCACGTCGGCGGCGTGGAGCTGGCTCAGGAGCAGGATCAGCTCGTCCTGGGTCGGCGCCTCGTCCCCGAGGCGCGCGACCGCCAGGTCCCAGACCTCCTGGACGGTCCGCCGACTGTCCAGGAGCCCGATGACCAGGTAGCTCGCCTTCGAGAAGCGATACGCGCGGTCCGAGGCGACGTCGCGCAGGACGTACGACGTCTCGCCGCGGTACTGGTGGCGAGCGATCTGCGCGTTCGTCCGAATCCGGGGCGTGAGCGCGGCGACCCGGTACCAGGCCGGGCTGAAGATGGGCCCGCTCACGGCGCCCCGGCCCGGCGGCGCGCGCGCGGCGCGCCTAGGGCAGCCACTTCCAGAGCTCGAGCCGGATCCAGTCCACGACCTGGCGCGTCCAGATCCAGACGTAGAGCCGGCGGTCGATCTCGATCTTGCCCACGCCCTCCATGCCCGGACGCAGCCGTTCGAGGCGACGGTCGAGCCTGGCTTCCACGCGGAAGTAGTTGTGCCCTTCCCGGGCCGTGGAGACCGGCGTGATCGTCTCGACGACGAAGGGCAGCGGCTCGCCCGGCGTCCCCGTGAGCACGAGCGTGCCCCGCTGGGCCGGCCGCACATAGGCGACGTCGCGCTCGCTGACCTGCAGGACCACGCGGTAGGCGTCGAGCGGCGCGATCTCGAACAGCGCCTGGCCGCGCTCGACGGGCGCGGCGAGCGCCTGGCTCAGGTCGCCGGCGACGACCATGCCGTCGAACGGCGCCGTGAGCCGCGTGTGCGCGAGATTGTAGTCGAGCAGCGCCACCTCCGCCTTCGCCTGGTCGATCTGCGCGGCGAGGATGCCGACCGCCGGCGCGTTGCGGACGGCCATGGCCTGGTGGTACTGCCGCGTGAGCTGCTCCTGCTGGCTGAGCCACTTGAGGCGGCTCAGCCGGAGCTCGCGGTCGTCGAGGGTCGCGAGGAGCTGCCCCCGCTTGACGACGTCGCCCGCGCGCGCCGGCGCCTCGGCGACGTAGCCGACGAACGGGGCGCTCACCTGCTGGCGCATGACGGGTTCGAGCGTGGCGTCGGACGCCACGCGGAAGTCGCCCGTCGCCGTGGCGAGGACGAGCAGCACGAGCGCCGCGACGGCGAGCGACACCTTCAGGCCGAGATGCCGGGGGCCGACCAGCCGCGCGAGCAGGTCGCGGGCCGCGTCGGCGGCCTTGGCGCCGAGCCAGCGGTCGTCGCGGCGGGCGCGCTCGAGGATCGGCCCGGCGAACCCGGCCAGGACCTCGAGGAGCTCCACGGTGACCGGGTCGAACGGCAGGTCGCCCGGACGCTCGACCGTCAGCGCGCCGAGCGCGCGCCCGCCCTCGACCAGGGGCACCGTGCACACGTTGCCGACGGCGTGCTGCCGCGCGAGCTCGGCGTGGGCGCGCGCGACCTGCGGCCGCCAGTCGCTCGGCTGGGGCCACACGACCAGCGCCTGCTGGTCGATCGCCTCGTCCATCGCCTGCTCGATGGCGCGGACCAGATTGCTGCTCCGGGAGAACTTCGCGCTGTGCGAGACGGCCACGGCGCGCGCGCGCCCGCGGCGGAGGAACCCGAGCGTGACCCGGTCGGCGTCGAGCCGCGTCGCCACGGTCGTGACGAACGCGAGCGCGGCGGGGCCGAAGCGCGCCTGGCCGAAGGTCGCGGCGACCAGGTCGAGGATCGTCTGCAGCCGGTCGCGCACCACGACCGCGCGCGTGGTGTCGCCGCGCAGCCGGGCGATCTCGAGCCAGGCGCCGCCCCACTCGAGCTGGCGGACCGTCGCGTCGGCGTCGCGCTCGCTGCGGGGCGACACGTCGACCGCCACCACGCCCTGGAGCTCGCCGTCCACCTCGATCGGGCGCGCGACGTCGTAGCGCAGGCGCGGCGGCGCGGCGGCGCCTTCGTGGTGGGGCTGCGGCACGGGGACGACGAGGGCGCGGCGCTCGCGCAGCGCCCGCTCGGCGACCTCCCCCAGGTGCGGACGCGTGCGGCGGCCCTCGGGCCAGAACGCGGCGGGCGCGAACCGGTCGGCCGCGCCGCCGCTCCGGAGCACGAGGACCCCGCTCGTGACGCCGGGGATCATGCGGCACTGCAGCGCGAGCCAGGTGCGCGCGAACGCCTCGGCGCTCTTCGCCTCGCCAAACTGTCGCCAGAGCAACTCGTCCGGGTCGTGCAGGTCGCTCGGCCGCCGGTCGTCCCTCAGCGAGATGTCGCTACCGTCCATCGCGGCATTCCGGCCGGGCGCTCGCCCGGCTCACGCCCTGGCCGCCGGCCAGCCCGGCGGAGCCTGAAAGCGGCGTCAAGGCTAGCACAAATGCGCCACGGGGTTCACGCGCCGAAGGCGGTGATTTCCGGATCGTCCATGGGTCAAACGGCTCGGCCCGCGGGCGCTGCGCGAACCGTGAACCCCACTTGCCACTCGTCGTGCGAGGCGCCGTTGATCGAGAGGCGCCACACGTAGCGGCCGAGGGCGAGGGCCGGGAGGGGACCGAGGTTGATCGCCAGCACCGCGTCGAGCGCGGTCCCCGGCGTGAGTCCGGTCGGGCGCCCGACCTCGAACTCGCCGCGGATCTCCACGGGGCGCGGCTCGGCGTCCGGGCCCGAGGGCACCAGCACGGGCCGGCCGTCGGCGTTCACGAGCTCGAGCGCGAGCGCGTGCGGCCGGTTGGCCTCGTCCCAGGGCACCTCGATCTTGAGGGCGATCGCGGCGGCCGTCGGGTGCGGCCCGGTGACCGACCAGCCGCCGCCCAGGATATAGAGCTTGCCGCCGATCGCCTGGGCCGCATCCGCGAGGAGCATGGTGACTTTCATGATGTGAGGTCGGCGCGCCCGGACACGCCCGAAGAGTGCTCAGTCTGGCGCCGCGGGTGGCGACTGTCAAGCGAGGGCGGGCGGCGCGCGCGGCGGAGACTACGAGGCGGGCGACGGCGCGGCGGCAACGGTGGTCGGGCACCCGACCCCGGTGCCCCCGAGGCCACAGTACCCGCCGGGGTTCTTCGCGAGGTACTGCTGGTGATAGGCCTCGGCGTAGTAGAACGCGGGCGCCTCGCGGACCTCGGTCGTGATCGCGCCGTGGCCCGCGCGGCCGAGCGCCGCCTGGTAGGCGTCACGCGAGGCCTCGGCGGCGCGCCGCTGCGCCTCGCCGTGGCAGTAGATCGCCGAGCGGTACTGGGTGCCGACGTCATTGCCCTGGCGCATCCCCTGCGTGGGGTCGTGGCCCTCCCAGAACAGGCGCAGCAGCTCGCCGTAGCCCACGACGCGGGGGTCGAACACGACGAGCACCACCTCGGCGTGGCCCGTGCGGCCGCTGCAGACCTCCGCGTACGTCGGGTTCGGCGTGTGCCCGCCGGCGTAGCCCGCGGCCGTCGTGTACACACCCTGCGTGTGCCAGAAGCGCCGCTCGGCGCCCCAGAAGCAGCCCATGCCGACGACGGCGCGCTCCAGCCCCTCGGGGAACGGCGGCACGAGCGGCGTCCGGTGGACGTAGTGGGCGGCGGGGACGGGCAGCGGCTCGGCGCGGCCGGGCAGCGCCGCGTCCTTCGAGGGGAGACCGAGCTGTTTCGAGCCGAGCCGCATGGCGCTCACCTCCGCGATCGGGGTCGGCGCGCACCGCGCCACCTCATAAGACACGGGCCACCGCCGGGGGGATTCCGCGGCCTCAGCCCCCTTCGCACGTCAGGCGCGAGCGGTCGCTCTCCCCGACGCCGACCTGGGGGCTTGCGTTTCCGCGCCCAACCGTGGAGGCTTGGCGCAAAGGAGGACGCGCGCGATGAAGCTCACGAGCCACAGCTTCAAGGACGGCGACTATCTCGGTCCGCAGCACATCCTGTCGGCGGACTACGGCTTCGGCTGCGGCGGCGGCAACAAGTCGCCGCACCTCACCTGGCAGGGCGCGCCCGCGGAGACCAGGAGCTTCGCGGTGCTCTGCTTCGACCCCGACGCGCCGACCGGCAGCGGCTTCTGGCACTGGGTCGTCGTCAACATCCCGCCGGGCGTGACCGAGCTGCCGCTCGACGCCGGCAACCCCGCGGGCGGCACGCTCCCCAGGGGCGCGCTCCAGGTGCGAACCGACTTCGGCAAGCCGGGCTACGGCGGCCCGTGCCCGCCCGAGGGCGATCACCCGCACCGCTACCTGTTCAGCGTGCACGCCGTGTCCATGGACACGCTGCCGGTGACGGCCGACACCGCGGCCGCCGTCGTGGGCTTCTACCTGAACTTCAACACGCTCGCGAAGGCCTCGCTGATGGGCCTCTACAAGCGCTGAGCGCGCCTGCGGCGATGAACGAGCCGGACGGGGTGGAGCGGGACTACCAGACCTACAAGAGCCTGCTGGAGCTCTGGTCGAAGGAGAACCCGATCAAGACCACGAAGCTCCAGGTGCTGCTCGCCGTCAACGCCCTGCTCGTGTCGGCCGTGAACGTCTCGGGCGGCCTCACCGCGGGCAAGTGGTACGTCTACCTCGCCGGCGCCGTCTTCAGCTTCATCGGGATGTTCTCGATCGGCCGGACCTCGCTCTTCCAGGACGTGTGGCAGATCAAGCTCGCGGAGCTCCGCGCGCGGCACCGGGACGACCCCCGCTTCTCGATCCTCGAGACGGAGGACGCCAGGCGGCGCGCGCGGCCGATGCTGCGCACCTTCGGCGCGGTCTCGTCCAGGTGGTACCTGCTCTTCTCGCCGCTCGCGTTCGCCCTCGCCTGGCTGGGGATCCTCGTCGTCGCGCTGGCGCGCTGAGGGCGCGCCGGCGCGGCCTGCGGCTCAGCCGCAGGCCGCCAGGCGCGCCAGGTGGTGGTCGGCGTCGCCGAACGCCTGGGCCAGCAGCGTCAGCCGCCGGAACGTGTGGCTGATCTTCAGCTCCTCGGTCATGCCCATCGCCCCGTGGAGCTGTACGGCCTCCTGGCTCACGTGGCGCGCGGCGTCGGCGATCTTGAGCTTCGCCGCCGAGACGACGCGCCGGCGCTCGGCGGGCTCCGCCGTGTCCACCTTGACGCACGCCAGGCACGCGATCGAGCGCGCCTGCTCGTAGCTGATCAGGATGTCCACCATGCGGTGCTGCAGGGCCTGGAAGCTGCCGATGGGCACGCCGAACTGCCGCCGCGTCTTGAGGTGGTCGAGCGTGGCGTCGTGGGCGTACTTGATCGCGCCGACCGCCTCGGCGCAGACGAGCGCGGTCGCGTAGTCCACGACCTCCTCGGCGAGGGCGAGGCCCTGCCCTTCGGCACCGAGCAGCGCCGCGCGCGGCACCGCCACGCCGGAGAGCCGGACGTCGGCGGCGCGGAGGCCGTCGAGGGTCCGGTACTCCGTCACCGCGACCCCGGGCGCCCCGCGCTCGACGAGGAAGAGGCTGATGCCGCGCGCGTCGGTGTCGGCGCCCGCCGTGCGGGCGGACACGACCAGCAGGTCCGCGCACCCGCCGTGGAGCACCGCGCACTTCTCGCCGTCGAGCCGGAAGCCGTCGCCCGCGGCGCGGGCCCGCACGGCCACGTGCCGCAGGTCCCAGCGCGCGTCGCGCTCGGTCTGCGCGAAGGCGAGCTTGGCCCTGCCCTGGATCAGCGCGGGCAGGATCCGCGCCTGCTGCGCCGCGCTCCCCCCGCGTGCGACGAACTGGCCGCCGAGCCCCACGGTGGCCAGGTACGGCTCGACGACCAGCGCCTCGCCGAGGGCCTCCATGACGACCAGCATGTCCACGGTGGTGCCGCCGAAGCCGCCGTGCTCGGCCGCGAACGGCACGCCGAGCACGCCCATCTCCGCGAGGGCGGCCCAGACGTCCTCGCTGTAGCCCGGCGCGGAGGCGACGATCTTGGCGCGCGCGTCGAAGGTGTAGCCGGTCGCCAGGAAGCGCCGGAGGGTCTCGGCGAGGAGCCGCTGCTCTTCGGTGTACTCGAAGTCCATGTCGCGCCTCCGCGCCTACAGGCCCAGGGTCGCCTTGGCGATGATGTTGCGCTGGATCTCGTTGGACCCGGCGTAGATGGTCGCCTTGCGCACGTTGCAGTACCGGGGCGCCAGCGACGCGGTGAAGCGGTCGAAGGCGGCCGTCGCGTCCACCGGCCGGAACGCCAGCGCCCGCGGCCCCGCCGCCTGCATCATCAGCTCGGTGAGCGCCTGCTGGATCTCGGTGCCCTTGATCTTGAGCAGCGACACCTCGGCGCCGGGCGGCCGCCCGCCGCGGAGCTGGTCGAGGAACCTCAGATTCGTGATCTCGAGCGCCATCAGCTCCACCTCGACGCGCGTCAGCCGGTCGCGGAAGCGCGGGTCGTCCAGGAGCGGCCCCGCCAGGGCCTGGACGCGCGCCAGCTCCCGCTTGCAGACGGCGATGTTGCCCGTGCCCATGCGCTCGTAGCCGAGCAGGAACTTGGCGACGGTCCAGCCCTTGTGCTCCTCGTGGACGAGGTTCTCGAGCGGGACCTGCACGTCGTCGAAGAAGACCTCGTTGACCTCGTGGCCGCCGTCCATCAGCGCGATGGGGCGCACCGTGATGCCCGGCGAGCGCATGTCGATCAGCAGGAACGAGATCCCCTCCTGCCGCTTCTCGCGGCCGGGGTCGCTGCGGACCAGGCAGAAGATCCAGTCGGCGTAGTGCCCGAGCGTCGTCCAGGTCTTCTGCCCCGTCACCACGAAGTGGTCGCCCTGCCGGAGCGCCCGGGTCTTGAGCGAGGCGAGGTCCGAGCCGGCGCCCGGCTCCGAGTAACCCTGGCACCAGAAGTCGTCGCCGCGGTACATCCGGGGCAGGAAGCGCTGCTTCTGCTCCGGCGTCCCGAAGCGCAGCAGCACGGGCGCGCACATCCGCACGCCGAACGGCACGATCGGCGGGGCGCCGGCCGCGCCGCACTCCTCCTCGAAGATGTAGCGCTGCACGACCGTCCAGTCGGTGCCGCCCCACTCGACCGGCCAGTGCGGCGCGACCCAGCCCTGCGTCGCGAGGGTCCGGTGCCAGCCGAGGAGGTCGTCCTTGGAGAGCTCCCGGTAGTTCAGCACCTTGTCGCGCGCCTCGTCGGGCAGGTGCGCGCGGATCCAGGCGCGCACCTCGTCGCGGAACGCCGATTCCTCGGGCGAGTAGTTCAGGTCCATCCGACAGCTCCTCTCCGGCAACGACGCTGCCGTCCGCATGATAGCGCGCGGCGCCGGCCGGGGGCGCCCCGGTTTGCCGCCGATCCGCCGCCCGCGCCATGCGGCGGATAGGTCGTCGCTGATATACGTTATATAATTCATCGCTGGTGAGGATGGAGCGCAGAGGCCACGAGGTCGCACACGCGGTCAAGTTCTCGCGGGACAACGCGTTCCAGGTCGAGCTCCGGCGACGGGTCGACGCGTACTTCCGGACCAGCGGCCGGCGGCCGCGCGACTGCTGGCAGATGTACGCGAAGACGGCGATCCTCGCGGCCGGCTTCGCCCTCTCGTACGGTCTCCTGGTGTTCGCGGCCCAGACCTGGTGGCAGGGCCTGCTGCTCGCCGTCCTGCTCGGGTTATCCGCGGCGGGCATCGGGCTCAACGTGCAACACGACGGCGGGCACCAGGCGTATTCGAGCTCGCCCCGGGTCAACACGCTGATGGCCATGACGCTCGAGCTGATCGGCGGGAGCTCGTACCTCTGGCGCTGGAAGCACGTGCTGGTCCACCACACCTATGTCAATATCACCGGCCACGACACCGACATCGACCTCGGCCTCCTCGCCCGGCTGACGCCTCACCAGAGGCGGCTCGCGATGCACCGGTGGCAACACCTCTACCTCTGGCCGCTCTACGGGTTGCTGGCCATCAAGTGGCAGCTCGTCGACGATTTCCGAAAGCTCATCACCGGCCGGATCGGGGACCATCGATTCCCCCGCCCCACCGGATGGGACCTGGGAACCTTCGTCGCCGGCAAGGCGATCTTCCTCGCGCTGGCCTTCGGGATCCCCCTGCTGCTCCACGCCACCGGGGTCGTCTTGCTCTACTACGTGGTGGCGGGGCTGGTGGCGGGGATCGTGCTGAGCGTGGTGTTCCAGGTGGCCCACTGCGTGGACGCGGTGGAGTTTCCGCTGCCCCGCACGGGCACCGGGCGCATCGACCATGCCTGGGCCGTCCACCAGGCGGCGACGACCGCGGACTTCGCCCGGCGGAGCCGCGTCGTCGCGTGGCTCCTCGGCGGCTTGAACTTCCAGATCGAGCACCACCTGTTCCCGAGGATCAGCCACGTCAACTACCCGGCGATTTCGAGCCTCGTGGAACAGACCTGTCGGGACTTCGGGATCAGGTACACGGAGTTCACGTCGTTCCGGGCCGGCATCGCGTCGCACTTCCGCTGGCTGCGGCGGATGGGGCGGCCGACCACGACCCCGTGAGCCCGCGGGGAGGCCCGAGAGGCGGTCCTCAGCGAGACGGCGTCATCGGCCCGGACGGCGCGTTGACGGCCAGGAGCCGCGAGCCGACGTCGAGCGACCGACGGCATCGGCGTTCATCTGCGTGAGCCGCGCCGTCCCCCGGGCGACGGCGGCGGCGATCGTCGGGAAGGTGTCATACGATTCTTCGATCGTCTCCCCCGCGTAGTCGCAGATTCTCCAGCGCCATTCGGGACGGGCCGGGGTCGCGAACGCCGTGACCTGCATGCGGGCTTACCCCCCTCGCCTCACCGGCCCACGAGTGACACGGCGAAGCTGACCATCTCCGTCCTGTACGGCGAGCAGACGTAGGCGATCTCGAGGCGAAGCCCCCTGAGCTTCCCGGCCTCGAGCGCCCGGGCGGGGAACGCCACGTCCATGGCCTGGACCGTCTCCTGCCCGGGGTCGAGGCGCTCGCTGCCGTACGCGGTGAACGTGAAGGTCGCCGCGGTCCCCGAGCCCTCGAGCCCGAGCGGCCGCCACTGCTCGTCGAGGTACTGCATCGCCGCCGCCACGAGCCGGACGCTGTGGGTCTCCGAGGTATTCCTGAGCCGGAGCGTGCCCGTCAGCTTCGGGCGACCGCAGGCCGTCTCGACCCGCGCGCGCACCTGCATATCCGTGATCTCGCCGGTGACGATGCCGGCTTGCACCTTCACCGACACCGGCGTGACCGTGTAGATCGTGTCCTCGATCAGCGCGGACGGCGCCGAGGGACCCGTGACCCAGGTGTCCGGGGTCACACGGCCTCGACGTGGGCGAGGCGGACGCGACCCTCCTGGGCGAGCATGCCCAGGACCGAGACCGCCGCCGCTTCAGACATGCCGAGGCGGCGGCCGATCTCGTGCGCGCTCATCCCTCCGGTCCCGCTGAGACACGCGAGGACCGCGTCGTCGATCTCGCTCCACCACTTGTCCATCCGTCTAGTAGCGCGGGCCGCGACCGCCGCCGGCGCCCGCGGACTTGGCCAGCTCCACCTTCAGCGTTCGGCCATCCATCTCCTGGCCGTTGAACTTCTTGACCGCCGCGTCAGCCTCTTCGGCCGTCGTCATCTCGACGAAGCCGAACCCGCGCGAACGGCCGGTGTCTTGCTCCATCACGACCGTCGCCGACTCGACCCCGCCCGCTTGCGCGAACAGCTCGCGAAGACGATCGCTCGACGTGGAAAAGGGCAGGCCGCCGATGAACAGTTTGTGCGCCATGGTGCACCTCCGGATGCATCTCCCGCGATGAACGAGCACGCTCCGGCACAGCGGAAGCGAGTGCCAGAGACACGGTCTGATGGGGAAGGGGGGTCCACGGCGAACCGACGACCGGACCAGACGCGATGAGTATGCCACAGTCGGTGCGAGCGCGATCCCTCTTCTGTGGCGGGCAAGACTGTGGGCGAATCAACGGCCGGCCATACCGGCCATAGCCGCGACGGCCTTCCGTAGCAGCTCGACCGCCCCGAGGATCGTGGCAATCACCACCAGGAGCGCCACAGCGACGCCCACGGCCAGCATGTCGTTCAGCATGGCGTTCCGGGCTTAACCTTCCCCCCCGTCCTCTCGGTAGGGATCACGCTCGAGCGTCGACGACGCCGGGCTCCCGAACGACGCCCCGTCGATGTCGATGAACACCACGGCGTCCTGCCATCCCGGGCGGTTCACCCAGATCGCCGATGCCACGGTGCCCGTGCGCGCGTTGACCCCCTGCCACACGCCGCCGGCCGGCCGGAGATCGCGCCGGCTCGTCGTCATCTCGCGCTTGCACTCCTGGAAGCCGTCGTCCGAGAGTGCCGTCACGATCTCCTCCGGCGCCGCGACCCATCCGCGCTCCTCGGCGGTCCACGTCATCCGGCCCTGCTCGCGCAGCGCGTCGAGGCCCGCCAGCCGGCCAGGTTTCACTGGCCCTCGCCGATCGACACGATGAAGTTGACGGTCTGCTCCTGATACGGTGACGGAATGTAGGCGAGCTCCAGGCGGATCTCCTTCAGCTTCGTCGCCTTCAGGGCCTCGGCGGGAAAGTCCAGGTCCACGGACTGTTTCGTGTCCTGGCCCGGGTCGAGCCGCTCGTTGTTGTACGTGCTGAACTTGACGATGGGCTCCGTCCGCGACTCCTCGAGCTTGATGGGCCGGCCCTGGGCATCGATGTACAGGATCCTGCCGGCGACGAGGCGGACGGTCTGATTCGCGGACGTGTTCTTCAGTCGCAGCATCCCGCTGAGCTTCGCCGGCGTGACGATGCGGTCGGAGCCTGCCTCGACCCGCTCCGTGACCTTCATCTCCGTGACCTCGCCCGTCAGGATCCCGGCGGTCACCGTCACCGACGCCGGGGTCACCGCGTAGGTCTTGTCCTCGATCGTCGCCGTCGGCGCCGACGGTCCCTGCGCGCAGCCGAGACTCATCACGGCCACGGCCGCGGCGAGCCCTGTCACCCCTGTCCATCTCGACATCGTCGTCTCCTTCCCCGGATGCTGATCCCTCAGCGTCCGGGTGTCGTCCGTTTGCTGTTCGGCCCTCGCGAGCTCCGAGCCGCCTCCGCGCGGCGCGCCGCGCCCCGCCTCTGGCGGACGGCCTGGGCCTGGCCCTCGATGTTCGCGAGGAGCGCGGGGGAGCCGTCCCGCTTCAGCCCCTCCTCGAGGAGGGCGCGAAGGACGATCTGGAGACTCACCGGAAGCTTGAGCGCCGTCGTCGCCTTCCCGGCCAAGACCCGCGCCCGGTCCAAGACGTCCTGGGAGAGAATGAGGAGGACCTTCGCCCTGGTCTCGAGCATCACCCCTCCTGTCCATGTCCGGGCGCCTGTATATAACATATAGCTTTCATGTAATATATATGATATAGGTGTCGAGTCAAGCGGGATCTGTCGGCCGCGGAGGGTGAGTCACGCAGCGCCCTGGCGAGCCCAGAACGATCCGCACCCGGTGCGGCTGCCGGTCATCGGCGAGCGCGATGCCCGCCCGGGGGTCGCACGGCACGCCGTCGATCTCCACGGACGACAGCCCCCGCGTCACGCCCCGCGGGTTCTCGACGACGATGTCGTACCGGGCGGAGTGATAGCGGAACGCGATGCTGAAGCCCCGCCACGCGCGCGGGATGCAGGGATCGACCACGAGCCGCGTGCCGCGCAGCCGGAACCCGAGCATCCACGCGAGGCCGGCCTGGTACATCCACCCCGCGGACCCCGTGTACCAGCTCCAGCCCCCGCGCCCGACGTGCGGCGGCTCCGCGTAGACGTCCGCCGCGACGACGTAGGGCTCGACCTTGTACCGGTGAATGCCGGAGCGGGTGCCGGCGCGACGGATCGGGTTCAGGATCGCGAACAGCTCGGCGGCACGGTCGCCGTCGCCGAGGGCGGCGAAGGCGATGACCGACCAGAGCGCCGCGTGCGTGTACTGGCCGCCGTTCTCGCGGACGCCGGGCAGATACCCTTTGACGTAGCCGGGATCCAGGAGCGTGCGATCGAACGGCGGCGTGAAGAGCAGCACGAGATCCTCACGCCGGCGGACGAGGTGTTCGTCGACCGCCGCCATGGCGCGCCGCCCGCGCGCCGCCTCGGCGGCGCCCGAGATCACGCCCCACGACTGCGCGATCGAGTCGATGCGGCAGGCGTCGTTCTCGAGGGAGCCGAGCGGCGTGCCGTCGTCGAAATACGCGCGCCGATACCACTCGCCGTCCCACGCCTCGCGCTCGATCGATGCCTTCAGCGCGTCAGCGTGCCGTCGCCACGCCCCGGCGCGCCGGCCCTCCCCGCGCCCGTCGGCCAGCGTCGCCCATGCCCGGAGGATCGTGTGAAGGAACCAGCCGAGCCAGACGCTCTCGCCCTTGCCCTCCGCGCCGACCCGGTTCATCCCGTCGTTCCAGTCGCCCGTTCCCATCAGCGGCAGGCCGTGGCTCCCGAGCGGCAGGCTGCGGTCGAGCGCGCGCGCGCAGTGCTCGAACACGGTGCCCCGCTGGTCGGACACGCGCGGCTCGAAGTAGGACTCCACCTCCCCGTCGGCCAGGAGCGGCCCCTCGAGGAAGGGCACGACCTCGTCGAGGAGGCTCGTGTCGCCGGTGACCTCGAGATACTGGCTGACCACGTACGGAAGCCAGAGCAGGTCGTCGGAGATCCGGGTGCGAACGCCCCGGCCCGCCGGGGGATGCCACCAGTGCTGGACGTCCCCCTCGACGAACTGCCGCGCGGCGGCCCGGAGCACGTGCCCGCGCGTGAGATCGCGCCGCGAGACCGTGAGCGCCATCACGTCTTGAAGCTGATCGCGAAAGCCGTAGGCCCCGCCCGCCTGGTAGAACGCCGACCGCGCCCAGACGCGACAGGCGAGCGTCTGGTAGAGCAGCCAGCGGTTGAGCAGCAGGTCCATGGCGCGGTCCGGGGTCGTCACCTGCACCGTGCCCAGCACGTCGTCCCAGCGCTCCGCGACGGCTCGCACGGCCGCGTCGAGGTCGCTCGACCGATAGCGCGCGATGAGTCCCCCCGCCTCCTCACGCGTGGCGGCCTGGCCGAGGAAGAACACGACCTCCGCGCGCTCTCCGGCGCGCAGCGTGACCGCCGTCTGGAGGGCGCCGCACGGGTCGAGGCCGGCGCCGACCCGTCCCGAGAGCCGGCCGCCGCGCTCGAGCGCCGCCGGGTGATCGGGCGTGCCGTGACGCCCGAGGAACTCGGTGCGGTCGCCCGTGCACGCCGTCTGCGCGCCGCCGAGGTCGGCGAACGCCACGCGGGCGCCGAAGTCGCGGTCCCACGCGTTGCGCGCGAGCATCGCCCGCGTGCTCGGGTCGATCTCGGTGACGACGAACGGCGCCGCCGCGCTGCGCGACGCGCCGAGGACCCACTCGACGTACGCGGTCACGGACAGCCGGCGCGTCCGGCCCGACTCGTTCCTGAGCGTGAGCCGGGAAATCTTGATCGCGTCGTCGAGCGGCACGAACTGCAGCAGCTCGAGCGCGACGCCGTGGGAGGCGTGCTCGAAGCGGCTGTAGCCCTGCCCGTGTCGCGCCACGTAGGGCCCGCTCTCCTCGCGAATCGGGAGCGCCGTCGGGCCCCAGAGCTCGCCCGTCTCCTCGTCCCGGACGTAGATCGTCTCCCCCGGCGGGTCGCTCACCGGATCGTTCGACCACGCCGTCAGCTGGTTCTCGCGACTGTTGACCGCCCACGTGTACCCCGAGCCCGACTCGGAGACCTGGAAGCCGAAGGCGGGATTGGCGATCACGTTGATCCAGGGCGCCGGTGTCCAGCGTCCCTCGCCGAGGAGCGTCACGTATTCCCGTCCGTCCGCCTCGAACCCGCCGAGGCCGTTGAAGCACTCGAGCTCCGGTCGCGGAAACGGGATGTCCGGCTGCGGTTTCGCCGGCGCGTGCCGCCGGGGCGGAGGGCCCGACGCGGTGTCGGGTCGCTGCGCGCGCAGGATCTGCTCGGCGAGCGTCCCGCGTCGGCTCGAGAGGACCGCGCGCGCCGCGGTCTGCAGCGCGTCGCGCTGCGGTGCCGTGAGGCGGTCCGATCGAAGGATGCGCACGCTCCCGCGTGGCTCGTGGCCGTCGTGCGGCGCCGCCGACTGGCTCGTCCGGAGCAGCGTCTCGAGCAGCGCTTGCAGATCCTGCACGTAGGACGTCCCGCGCTCGTTCAGGATCACCAGGTCGACCGCCAGCTGCCTGATCCGCCAGTACTCGTGGGCGCGGAGCAGCTGCCGCACGATCCCCACGTCCTCGGGCTCGTCGATCTGCACCAGGACGATCGGGACGTCCCCGGAGATCCCGTGCGCCCACAGGACCGCGGGACCGCCCGTGGGACGCGTGAGCACGTCCGCGGGGGGCCGGAGCGTCCGGTCCGCGTAGAGAATGTGGCCGGCGAGGCTCTGGAAGAGATGGGCCTCGTCGGGCCCGATGCCGAGATGCCGCAGCTGCACCTGGGCCTGGGTCCACGCGAGCGTCGCGGCCCGGTCGAAGGTCGCGGCGTCGCGATACTTCTCGGCGAGGTCCAGGGCCTGCTCGCGCGACGGCGCGACGAGCGTCGAGAAGGCGACCCGGACGGTGGCGCCCGGCGGCAGCCGCACCCGGCGTCGCAGGCTGACGATCGGGTCGAGCACCGGGCCGACGGTGCCGGAGAGGGGGCGGCCGTCGATCACCGCTTGCGGGGTCCGGATCCCGCGGCCGCGGCCGAGGAACTGCGCACGGTCCGTTTCCCACTGGAGATCGCCCAGCGGCTCGCCCTCGACCACCACCACGTGGGCGAGCCAGATCGGCGGTTCCCCGTGGGAGCGCGGCCGGCGAGTCGCGAGGAGCGCGTCCAGCTCGGCCACGCACTCGGTGTGCACGAACAGGTTGGAGAATGCGGGATGGGCCGCGTCGGCCGAGGGCGGTGCGAGCACCAGCTCGGCGTACGACGTCAGCTCGATCTCGCGAGGCCTCGCGCCGAGGTTCGTGAGCGAAACGCGCCGGACCTCGGCGTCGTCCTCCTGGGACACGATCACCTCGAGCGTGGACGCGATCGCGCCCTGCCGCCGGACGATCGTCGCCCGATCCTCGGAGAACGTCACCTCGTAGCGGTCGGGCTCACCGCCGCTCGGCTGGTAGCCGGCCGACCAGCTCTCGCCGCTCTGGACGTCGCGCAGGAACACGTACGTTCCCCCCACGTCGCGCGTCACGTCCTCACGCCAGCGGGTGACCGCCAGCTCACGCCAGCGGCTGTAGCCGGAGCCCGCGGCCGTGACCATCACCACGTACCGCCCGTTGGACAGGAGATGGGTGCGCGGAGCCGCACTGTGCGGCGAGGTGAAGCGCCGGACGATCGGCGGCACGAACTCCCGGACGTCGGCGGCGGCGCTCACTTCTTCCGCGCGCGGCCGGGCGACCGCCACGTCCCGCGGGGTCCGCTCCTGCAGCAGGAGCTCCGTCGCCTGGACGCGCGGCTCGGAGTGGAAGCGGGCGCGCATCACGCCCGCGTGGAGCACGTTCGCGAGCGCGACCAGCAGCATGCCCTGGTGGTGCGCCATGTAGGTGCGCACGACCGCCACGCGGGCGCCCTCCGGGAGTCGCGCGCCCGTGTAATCGAGGGCCTCGTAGAAGCCGTACGCGCCGCGCGCGCCGGCGTCCGCAAGGCGCCGGAAGTTCGCGAGCGCGGCGACCGGGTCGAGCATGGCCGCCAGCGCCGTCGCATAGGCGGCGACGACGACGTCGTCGCTCAGCCCCCGCTGCAGCCCGAGGCCCGGCACACCGAAGTTCGAGTACTGGTAGGTCAGCTCGACGTCGCGCGCGTTGTAGCCCGACTCCGACACGCCCCACGGCACGCCGCGCGCGGCCCCGTACGCGATCTGCCGGCGGACGACGAGCCGGCACGTCTGGTCCAGCAGGCTCCCCGCCGGCGCGCGCATCACGAGCGAGGGCATCAGGTACTCGAACATGGAGCCCGACCAGGACACCAGGACCGAGTCCTGGCCCACCGGCGTCAGGGCACGCCCCAGGCGGAACCAGTGCGCGACCGGGACGTCGCCCTTCGCGATCGCGACGAAGCTCGTGAGCCGGGCCTCCGAGGCGAGGAGGTCGTATCGCCCGGGGTCGAGACTCCCGTCCGCGACGCGGTAGCCGATCGAGAACAGCTTCCGCACCGGGTCGAAGAGGAAGCCGAAGTCCATGGCGCGGATCATCGTCTCCGCGTTCCGGGCGAGGACCGTGAGGCGACGGGTCAGCGCGCCGGGCGCGGCCGGGCCGAGGTCGCGGGCGTGGCTCTCGATGCTCGCGCGCAGGCCCTCCGCCCAGGCGAGGACGTCGGCGGCCTCCGCGCTCTCGCGATCCTCCTCGAGCAGGGCGCGCGCGATGGCCGTGACCGTCGCGGCCCGGGCGTCGAGGTCCGCGAGCCGCGGGGCCCATTCCTGGGGAGTCCGCAGCGGCCGCCCGCTGGCCGCCCGAAAGGCGTCGAGCGCGGCCTCCAGGCGTCGGCGGCTCGCGGCGTGCCGGCGGTCGTCGGCGAGCGCGCCCGCCGCTTCGCGGACGAGGAGGGCGCCGTCCTCGATCCCGGCGAGCGCCGCCCCGTGGAGCACCGGGCGGTCGATCATTTCCCGGCAGGCGTGCGCGAGCGCGATGAGATGCCCCGCGAGGTTTCCGCTGTCCACCGACGACACGTATCTCGGCTCGAGCGCGCGGAGGTCCTTCGTGTCGTACCAGTTGTAGAAGTGGCCGCGGAAGCGCTCGAGGCCGTCCATGGTCTCGAACGTGGCCTCGAGGCGCTCGACGGCGTCGACGGTCCCGAGCCAGCCGAAATCCCGGGCGGCGACGGTCGAGAGCAGGTAGAGCCCGAGGTTCGTGGGCGAGGTCCGGTGCGCCACGACCGGCTTCGGATCCTCCTGGAAGTTGTCGGGCGGCAGCGCGTGGTCCGCGGGACCGACGAACGTCGCGAAGAACCGCCACGTTCGTCGCGCGATCAGCCGGAGGGCGCGCGCGTCCCCGGGCGACAGCGCCCTGGCCCGCGCGGGGCGCCACGACAGGCTGATCCATCGAGCCGCCAGGGGCGACGCTGCCCAGAGCAGCAGGAAGGGCATCGCGACGGGCCAGGCCTCGGGGTGTCTCCACGCGACCAGGGCCGCCGCCGCGGCGGCGAGGGCGACCCCCCCGCCCATGCGCCGGGAGAACCCGAGGAGGTCCAGGCGGAGCCCGGCTTTCGCCTGCGCCGCGGTCACCCACTCCAGCAGCCGGCGGCGCGTCACGTACACGCGCGTGAGCGTCCGCGCGATCGCGTCGCCCATCAGCCACGCCTGGTGCGCCAGCATCGTGAGCGTGAGCGCCGTCTGCGACGCGGCCAGGACGAGGTCGCGGCCGACCGCGCGGACGTGGCTCCGCTTCGCGATGCCAGGCGTGCGGGGGACCAGCCCGCTGAGGACCGGCAGGAGCGGGGGGAGCCCGAGCGTCGCCAGAACGAACGCGGTCCAGACCAGGGGCGAGGCGGCCGGCAGCGTCCATCCGACGACCAGCGTCAGGAAGGCCGCCGGCGCCGACAGCGTGCGCCGCAGGTTGTCCACCATCTTCCAGCGCCCGATCAACGGGAGCGGCGCGCGGAGAATCCACGGCAGCAGCTGCCAGTCGCCGCGCGCCCAGCGGTGCTGACGGGCCGCGGCGACCCCGTAGTGTGACGGCGCGTTCTCGAAGAGCTCGATGTCCGTCACCAGGCCGGCGCGCGCAAAGAGGCCCTCGAACAGGTCGTGGCTCAGCAGCGCGTTGGCCGGCACCCGTCCCGCGAGCGCCGCCTCGAACGCGTCCACGTCGTAGATCCCCTTGCCGGTGTACGACCCCTCTCCGAAGAGATCCTGGTAGACGTCGGACACGGCGGCGGCGTACGGGTCGATCCCGGAGGGGCCCGACGACAGGCGCTGGAAGAAAGAGCCGTCGCCCCCGGGCAGGGGCGGCGTCACGCGCGGTTGAAGCACGCCGTAGCCGTCGACGACGCGACGCGTGTCGGGATCACACTGCGGCCGATTGAGGGGGTGCGCCATCGTGCCGACCAGCCGGTTGACGACGCCCCGTGGCAGCCGCGTGTCGGCGTCGAGCGTGATGACGTAGCGCACGCCGGCCGGCGCGGCGGGCGCCGCGCCGTCCGTCGGCAGAAACGTCGTGTCCGTCGCGCCCCGGAGCAGGCGGTTCAACTCGTGGAGCTTCCCGCGCTTGCGCTCCCAGCCCATCCACGCCTGCTCGCCCTCACTCCAGACCCGCCGGCGGTGGAAGAGCAGGAATCGGGCGCCGCCGCCCGGCGGCGCGCCGTGGCGTCGGTTCAGGCGCGCGATGCCCGCGCGCGCCGCGGCGAGCGTCTCGTCGTCGCCCGGCACGCTCTGCGCGGACGCATCCGTCCAGTCGGAGAGGATCGCGAAGTGAAGATCGCCGTCGGGATTCGCCAGGTAATGCACCTCGAGCCGCTCGATCTGCTCGTCGACCTCGGCGCGGCCGGTCAACAGGGTCGGCACGACGATGATCGTCCGCAGATGCGACGGCACGCCATCGCGGAGCGCGAGTCGCGGCAGCGCGCTCGGTCCGAGCAGCGCCGTGACGCCGCGATTCACGAGAGCCATCGCCAGGTCCGAGGCCGGGACGACGGCCAGAAGCCCGAGCAGGAGCAGGCCGGCCAGTCCGACGCCCGAGGCGCCCGCATGGAGGAGGGGCAGCGAGAGGATCAACCCGCTGAGGACGACGAGCGTGCCGAGGAATCCCGGCGCCGCGGCCGCGACATAGGCGCGACGCAGCCGGCGCAGAGGCGGCGGCCGGCAGCCGAGCGCGTGCTCGAAGGCCACGCGCCCGTTCCCGATGAGCGGAAAGCCGGACGCGCCCGCGCGCCCGAGCGCCTCCCGGGCGACGTCCAGCTCGGAGCGGCCCGAGCCCCGGGCGAGCTCTTCGATCGCGTGCCGGTAGGCGTCGCGCGTCGCGAAGTCCAGCGCACAGAAGTGCGGGTCCGCGCGAAGCACCTCGTCGACCAGGCTGACCCCTTCGAAGAACTCGGCCCAGTCGAGCGCGGACATCAGGCTCATGCTCAGGATCACGTTGCGGACGGTCACGTTCATCGCCGCCTGACGCTGATGCTCGAGGCGCACGATGTCATCGGGCGTCGTCCCCTGGGCCGTCAGGCGTTCGTCCAGCCAGAGCAGCGCCGGGGTGACCGCCGGATCCTGATCGCGCAGCCGCTGGACGAGCTGCACCGCGAAGGCGGCCGCGAGCGGGGCGCCCTCGAGACGCTCGAGGACCGTCGCCACCGGCGCCGCCGGCTGGCCGTCGAGGCCGAGCAGGCCGTCCGCCAGTGCATCGGCGTCCTGACGCGCCGTGCGGCCGCGCACGATCGCCTCGGCGAGGCGCCGGAGGTTCTCGACGAGCACCACCCGCAGGGTGATCGCGACCGCCCAGAGCTCGCCGATCGTCAGCGGCTGAACACGCTGGTAGGCGCGGACGAACCGCCGGAGCATGTCCGGGTCGAACCGGCTGTCCGTATGCGCCACGAACGCCCAGGCCAGTCCGTAGACGCGCGGATAGCCCTCGAGCGGCCCCTCGGCCAGCTTGGGAAGCTTCCAGTAGAAGCCGGCCGGCAGATCGTCGCGGATCTCACGCAGCTGTTCATCGACGACGTGGAAGTTGTCGACCAGCCACTCCGCGGCCGGAGTGATCGCGCGTTCTTCCCGGATGGCCTTCGCGATCGCGCGATACGCGTCGCGCAGCACGCGTCCGTTGTCCTGGACGCGCGGCAGCAGCGGGCGCCCCTTCATCGACCCGCTCAGGACACGCTGGGCCCTCGCCAGGCTCTCGGCGTGCTGCTCGAGGCGCTCGGCGCCGAACAGCTCCGCCCGGATCGGCTCCTCGCCCGGCCCGCGGGGCGGCGCCGTGGAGGGTCTGGCGCTCGGTGGCGTGCGGAGCGCGCGACGCGAGGGCGCCGGGCTCGCGTCGCGATCACCGGGGGCGACGGTGCTCAGCGGCCGCGCCGGCGGCGCCTTCGTGCAGCAGTTCGCCCCGGCGAGGCCGGCGTGCCCTCCCCCGGCTTCCCGCCGAATCGACGGCTGCACTCGTTACAGAATTTCTGCGTCTCGTCCTTGAGCTCTCGTCGGCAGGTCGCGCACCGTACCATGTCTCGGCTCCTCGGCTCGTGCCATTCTATCTTTTATATAATTTATATGATCTTATATATGTGGTCAAGCCCCTCGCGCGTCTGCTGCGTGCGGGATGCCGGCACCACGGGGAGCAGCCGCTCGGGCTGCGCGGGCTGGTCGGTGTCGCCGCGATCCCGGCACCCGGGGAGCGACGACGCTCAGACGACGGGGCTGCGGGGCGACGTTACTCGGCGCGGAGCTCCCGCAGCCGCCGGTTGAGGGCGGTCATGCGGTCGTTCATCTGCTCGGCGAGGCGGCCGGCGCCCGTGCGCCGGGTCTTCCCCGCCTTCGGGACGGCGACCGGCGCCGGGCCCGCGTGACAGTAGCTGCACCCGAGCCTGAGACCGTGCTTGCACTCGACCCCGCCGTTCGTGTCCGTCATGGGCTCTCCGTTCCCCCTGCCGCCAGGGTACCGCAGCGCGGGCCTCTTGTCCCGGGCGGTTCTCCGGCCTCGCGCGGCACCGACGGCGTGGGGCCGCGTCGGGGCAATTCCCATCCGAATGCCTCATTGTCGGCCTGGTTTCCGCGATCTATGGTGCGTCGCAACGACCGGGCGCTCGGTCCGCTTCCCGATCGAGGGAGTCACGAAGCACGCTGGATCGAGTCCAGCGGGTGGTCGCGCAGCATCATGGCCGGTGGGGGCGAGAGGGCCCGGGAGAGGAAGGTGTGAAAATGATCCACGCTCCGCGGTCCGTCGTGGCCGGAACGCTCGCCGCAGCCCTGCTCGCCGTCCTCGTGGGCGCCGCGCCCGCGGCCGCCCAGAAGGCGGTCTGGAACCACAACTTCTTCGGCCCACCCCGCGCGGTCACGACCGGCATCGAGGCGATGGCCGAGTTCTACAAGAAGGAATCGAGCGGCGAGTTCGAGATCAAGATCGCCTATGGCGCCGCCCTGGGCCCGGAAAAGCAGGTGCCGGAGGCCATCAAGTCGGGCGGCTACGAAGGCGGAATGATGTGCGTCGGCTACTACCCCAACAAGTTTCCGCTGCTGTCCGTGACGGAGCTGCCCTTCCTGCTGCCCCGGCGCACGGAGGATCGGGCCAGGGTGGAGCACGCCGTCCTGAGTCACCCGCTGATCGCCAAGGAAATGGCCGACCGCTGGAAGATCAAGTACTTCGGGCCGACCTTCCTGCCGGCCTACGAGTTCATGGGGAACAAGCGGATCGCAGCCGTCGCCGACATGAAGGGCGTCAAGATGCGGATCTCCGGTCTGAACGCCAAGGCGCTGCAGGTCTTCGGGGCGGTGCCGACGATGGTCACCGCGCCCGAGGGGTACACCGCGCTGGAGCGCGGCACGATCGACAGCTTTGGATTTCCGTACTCGTACACCTTCGGCGCCTACAAGCTCCACGAGGTCTCGAAATACGTGACCGAGGGCATGGCCATGAGCGGCTTCCAGTGCTTTCAGGGCGTGAACCTGGACGCCTGGAACAGGCTGCCCGCCGGGCTGAAAGCGAAGCTGCCCCAGGCGCAGGAACTCGCGACCGCCGCGCTGTTCAAGGCCTACAAGGCCGCCGACGAGAAGTGGATCCCGATCTTCCGCGAGAAGCTCGAGCTCACCCCGTTCCCGCCCGAGGAGCGCGCGAAGCTCGCCGCCGGAGCCAAGGACATCTGGGAGGCCTGGGTCAAGGAGCAGGAGGCGGCGGGCCGCCCCGGGCGGGCGATCCTCGACTTCGTCAGGGCGGAAGTCGCCAAGCACAAGTGAGCTGAGCCGAGCGGGCGCCACGTGCACGAGCTGGCGAGCCTGGCGGCCATCGTCGCCGTCGCCCTGGCGGCGACGACGGCCGCCGTCAGCCTGGTCGGCCGCGCGCTGCGCGTGCTCGAATACGCCCTGCTCTCCGGCGCCGTCGTGGTCATCCTGTTCGTGATGGTCTTCGTGGGCGCCGAGGTGCTGATGCGCTACGGGTTCAACGCGCCGATCCCGGGACACCTGGAGGGCTCCGAGCTGCTGCTGCCGATCATCGTCTTCCTGGCGCTGTCCTACACCCAGGCGACCCACCGCCACGTCGGCATGGATCTGCTCCTGGACGTCCTGCCGCCCGGGGCGCGGCGCTATGCGCGGATGGCGACGCTCGTCGTCAGCCTGCTCACCTGCTCCGTCCTCGCCTACTTCAGCGGGAAGAACGCCTACCAGCTCTGGCTCTACGACGACGTCACGATGACGCCGCCCTATTTCAAGACCTGGCCGGCCGCGGCCGCCATCCCGCTCGGGTACGTCCTGATCACGCTCAGGATGTACCTGCAGATCCTGAACCTCTTCGATCCCGCGCGCTTCCCCTCGCATGCGCCCGACGACACCCTGCACGCGGTCGAGTAGCGGGACCGGCGGCCTGGCGCCGGCCGCCGGCGGCGCGCCGAGAGCCCCTTGGACCAGGTCGCCGTCGGCGTAGTCTCGCTCGCCGTCCTGACGCTGTTCCTGCTCTCGGGCACGCGGATCGCGTTCGCCACCGCGCTCTGCGGGTTCCTCGGCCTGTGGATCCTGCGCGGCTACCAGCCGGCGGCCACGCTCTCGGCCACGAGCGTCCTCGGCCACCTCACCAACTACAACCTGCTGGTGCTGCCGCTCTTCATCATGATGGGCTTCTTCGCCTACTACGCCGGCATCACGCGCGACCTCTACTGGACGGCGCGGCAGTGGTTCGGTCACCTGCCCGGGGGCCTCGCGATCGCGACGATCTTCGGGGCGGCCGGCTTCGCGGCGGCCTGCGGCGCCTCCACCGCGTCGGCGGCGGTGATGGGCCGCGTCGCCCTGCCGGAGCTCAAGCGCTACGGCTACGACGACAAGGTCTCGACGGGCTGCGTCGCCGCCGGCGGCACCATGGCGACGATGATCCCCCCCTCGGTGCTGATGGTCGTCTACGGGTTCATCGCCGAGGAGTCGATCGGCGCCCTGCTGCTCGCCGGCATCATCCCGGGGCTCCTGGAAGCCGTCAGCTACGTGATCATGCTGCTCGTGCGCTTCCGTCTGAACCCTGCGCTGGGTCCGCCGATCCGGGGCATCACCTGGCCCGATCGCCTGCGATCGGTCCGGGGCGTCTGGGGCATGCTCGTCCTGGTCGTGCTCGTGATGGGCAGCATCTACACGGGCATCGCGACCCCGACCGAGGCCGCCGGCATCGGCGCGCTGGGGGCGCTCGTCCTCGCCGTGCCGCGGATGCGCTGGAGGGACTTCTGGGCCGCGATGGTCGAGACGGCGCAGACGAGCTCCCTCATCTTCGCCATCGTGGCCGGCGTCCTGATCTACGTCCACTTCCTCGGGTTCACCGGCATGCCGGGCGCGATCGCCAAGTCCATCGCCGTCCTCGACTGGACGCCGACGGCCGTCCTCATCGCCATCCTGGCGCTCTATCTCGTCCTCGGCATGTTCCTCGACGGCATCGGCATGATCCTGCTGACCGTGCCGATCATCCTGCCGACCATCAAGCACCTGGGGATCAACCCGATCGTCTTCGGCGTCCTCGTGGTCCGGATGGTCGAGATCGGCCTGATCACGCCGCCGGTCGGCCTCAACGTCTACGTGCTCCGCGGCGTCGCCCGGGACGTCTCCATGGGCGACATGTTCCGGGGCTGCGGCTGGTTCGTCTTCGTCGACATCATCAACGTCGCGATCCTGGTGGCCTTCCCGAAGATGATCCTCCTGATCCCGGAGACGATGATCCGGTAGCGTCAGGCGCTCTGGCGCTCCGGCGCCGGCCAGGCGCGCGCGGCCTTGTAGCGCAGGTCCGCCCAGCGCTCGGCGATGTCCTGCCCGAGGAGCGCGAGGTCGACGCCCTCGAAGCGGCGCTGCAGGCGCGTGAAGTCCGCGAGCGGCGCGAAGGCCGGCTCGTGGCTCACGCGATAGCGCCGCCCGCCCTCGATCTCGTAGAGCGGGTGGAAGCCGGTCTCCACGGCCAGGCGGGCGACGCGGATCGCCAGGCGGGACTCGAAGCCCCAGTTGAGACACGCCGTCACCACGTGGACCAGCTTGAAGCCCTTGTAGGTGAGCGCCTTCTGGAGCTTCGCGTCGAGGTCCCGCGGAAACGCCGCCGACGCGGTGGCCAGGTACGGCACCCGGTGCGCGGCGAGGATCTCCAGCAGGTCCTTGCGGTTGCGCGCCGCGGCGGGCACCTGCTGGAACGGCTGCGTCGACTTCGTGATGATGCCCCGCGGGGTGCCGCCCGACTGCTGGCCGCCCGTGTTCTGGTAGCCCTGGTTGTCGTTCACGATGACGAGCACGTTGGCGTTGCGCTCGGCGATGCCGGAGAGCCCGCCCAGCCCGATGTCGAACGCCCCGCCGTCGCCCGAGTAGGCCACGACCGTCTCGTCGGTGCGGCCTCGCAGCGCGAGCGCCTGGGACATGCCTTCCGCTTCGGCGAAGCCGGCCGCGTAGACGGTGAAGATGACGTTGCTGTCGCACACGGTGAACTCGCCGGGGAAGTAGCTGCCGGCGCAGCTCGCCAGGATGAAGTAGTAGGCCCTGGGGCCGACGCTCTGCATCACCTGGCGGAGCATGCTGACCGCGCCGCATCCCGGGCACGCCCCGTGCCCGCCGAAGTATCGATCGTTGCTGAACGGCCGGATGCCCAGCTCGCCCGCGGTCAGTCGCATCGCTCGGTCCTCCCGACGGCGTGCAGGCCCGCTTCGTCCAGGAAGTGCACCAGCCCCTGCTGCGCCGGGCCGGCGGCGGCCAGGTAGTCGATCAGCTCGCCCGCGGCGTCCGGCGTCAGGTCGACGCCGCCCAGCCCCGTGACGCAGCCGAGCAGCACGAGGTCGTCGACGAGGCCGCGGAGTGCCGCCGAGATCTCGCAGTGGAAGATGCCGCCCGCGCCCGCGGCGACGTTGCGGTCGAGGACCACCGCCTTCTGTCCCGGCCGCAGGTGCCGGACGAGCTCGCCGACCGGCAGCGGCCGGATGCTGCAGAGCTTCAGCAGCCCGACCTTCTGGCCCCGCCGGCGGCGGCGCTTGACCTCCTCGCGCACCGCGCCGCACGTCGCGCCGCTCGCCATCAGCACCAGCTCGGCGTCGTCCATCTCGTAGGGCTCGGTGAGCGTGCGGCGGCGCCCGAAGAGCACCTCGAACCCCTTGGCGACCTCGAGGAACACGTCCTGCGAGCCGACGACGTCGCGATGCATCCGCTCCGAGAGCCGGAAGTACTGCTGCGCGGTGGTGACGACGCCGCCGAACGTCGCCGGCCGGCTCGAGTCCGGCAAATCGGGAATGGCCAGCTCGCCGACGAAGGCGCGCACGGCCGCCTCGTCCGGGATCTCGACCTCCTCCTTCTGGTGCGAGAGGTAGAAGCCGTCGCCGCAGACCAGCGCGGGCAGGCACACGCGCTCGGCCACCCGCATCGCCAGGAGGGTGAAATCGAAGATGTCCTGGGCGGTCTCGCAGTAGAGCTGCAGCCAGCCGGTGTCGCGCATGAAGAGCGAGTCGTTCTGCTGCGGCCCGAGCGTCCAGGCGGGCCCCCGGAGGGCCCGGTTGAAGACGCCCATCACCATCGGCAGCCGGTTGCCCGCCACCTCCCACATGACCTCGCTCATGAGCACGAGGCCCTGCGAGGACGTGTAGATGGCGCAGCGCTCGCCCCCCCAGAAGACGCCCGTCGCCGAGGCGATCGCGTTGAACTCGGAGTCCGAGGGGATCACCCGCACCCGCTGGCTCTTGACCATCGTCTCGAGCACCTCGGTCTGGGGCGTGATCGGAAAGACGTACGCGATGCGCACGCCGGCCAGCTCGTACGCGAGCGCCATGGCCTCGGCCCCGGTGACGATCCGCCGCTGGGAGGAGGCGATGCCGGCGTGCTCGTCGAACGCCATGGTTACGCCTCCTCCTCGGGGATCATGCTCATCGCCGACCGCGGACACTCGTGGACGCACACCCCGCACCCCTTGCAGTAGTCGAGGTCGATCTCGAACCCCCAGTCGGCCCGCTGCCTGATCGCGGCGTCGGGGCAGTACGTGAAGCAGTTCCCGCACATGGTGCAAAATCCGCAGGCGAAGCAGCGCCGCGCCTCGCCCTGCGCCGCCCGCCCGTCCAGCGGCGCCGCCACCTCGACGAAGCCCTCGAGCCGCGCGGCCACCTCGGCCTCGGGCTTCGCGGCCCGCGGCGCAGGCCGGAAGTAGTCGAGGTTGATCTCCGGGAAGGCGACGACGTGCGCGCGGGTCGGCTCCGGGCGGCCCGCGACGAGCGCGAGATAGGCGGCGAACGAGAGGGCCCCGCGGGCGCCGACGCCGATGCGGCGCGCCACGTCGGCCCCGTCGCGCCGCTGCACATAGCAGTCGATCCCGATCGCCGCGCGCTTGCCCGCGGCCAGGGCCTGCACGACGCTGTACGACCCGGCGGCATCGCCGCCGGCGAAGACCCCGGGCAGGGCGGTCTCGCCCCAGTCGCCGACGGCCACGCGCCCGCCGTCGGCCAGGCCCGCGGGGAGGCTCCCCCCCTCCAGCTCCTGACCGATGGCGCAGACGACGGTCTCGGCGGCGAGCTGACGCACGTCCGCGCGATCCACCTGGAAGCTGACCGCGCCGGACCGGTCGCGCCCGACGCCCGTCACGCGGGCAAGGGCGACGCCGAGCGCGCCGTCCCGCGCGGTGATCGCGAGCGGCGCCCAGCCGCCCTCGATGCGGACCGCCTCCTGCCTCGCCGCCGCCGCCTCTTCCGGGTGCGCCGGGAGGTCGGCCTCCCCCTCCACCGCGCACATCACGACCTCGGCGGCGCCGAGCCGCCGGGCCACGCGCGCGACGTCGACCGCGACGTCGCCGCCGCCGATCACGATCACGCGGCGCCCGAGCCGCACGCCCACGCCCTCGTTGACCGACCGGAGCAGCTCGAGACCGGACACCACGCCGTCTGCGCTCGCGCCCGGGACGCTCAGGCGCCGCGGACGGGAGAGGCCGACGCCGAGGAAGACGGCGGCGTGCTCCTCGCGCAATCGTCCGACACTCACGTCGTCGCCGATCCGCACGCCGCAGCGGAAGGCCACGCCCTGGGCCTCGAGCCGCGCGATCTCCCGGTCGAGCACGCTGCGGGGCAGGCGGTACGCGGGGATGCCGTAGCGCAACGCCCCGCCGGGCGCGCCGCTCGCCTCGTAGACCGTCACCCGGTAGCCGAGGCGCCGCAGGTGGTAGGCGCAGGCGAGCCCGGCCGGGCCGCTCCCGACCACCGCCACCGCGGCGTCGTGCTCGACGCCGCTCCCCTCCGGCGCGTCGCCGCCCGCGTGCTCTGCCGCGAATCGCTCGAGCTGCGCGATCGAGAGCGACTGGTCGTACTGCGCGCGATTGCACGGCGCCTCGCAGGGGTGATAGCAGACGCGCCCCGTGATCGCCGGGAAGGGGCTCTCCTCCCGGAAGACGCGGTCGGCGAGGTCGGGGCGGCCCCGCGCGACGAGCAGCAGCGCCAGCGCGATGTCGTGCCCGGTGGGGCAGCCTTCACGGCACGGCGAGATCTTCGCGGTGTAGTCGTAGACCGGCCGCTCGTAGCGCTGCGCGCCGGTCTTGTTCTCGGTGTGCGGCCGCCAGGAGCGGTACCGGAGGCTCGTCTCGAACCCGGTGACCATGGTCGCTACACCCTTTCCACGGCCCGCCACGCGAGCCGGTCGACCGCGTCGTACCCCCGTCGCAGGCCGGTGACGTTCCCCTCGATCCGATCCCGGGACATGTCCTCGGTCACCTTCTCCAGGCATTGCTCCAGCGTCGGAAGCGAGACCAGGCCCGTCAGACGCGCGAAGGCCCCCGCCATCACCGTCCCCACGATGGGCACGTTGCCGCGCACCAGGCCGCACTCCTTGGCGATCCGGCTGGCCCAGACGGTCGCGACCCGGCACCCGAGGTGCGCGAGCTCGGCCGCCGCCTGCCGGCTGTTCAGCAGCAGGACGCCGCCCGGATCGAGGCTCGCGACCAGGCGCGGCGTCGCGACCAGCATCGTGGCGTCGAAGACCAGCATGACGTGCGGCCGGCGCACCAGGCTGCGATCGTCGATCGGCGCCGCCGAGCACTTGAACCGGATGAAGTACGCGACCGGCGCCCCCATGCGCTCGCCGCCGTAGAGGGGTTGTCCGGTGACGCGATACCCGACCGCAGCCAGGGCGTAGACGACGAGGTCGCCGGCGGTCTTCACGCCCTGCCCGCCCCGGCCGTGGAGCGCCACCTCGAGGGACTCGCGGTCGTCGATCATCGGAGCCGCCCTCCTTGCCGGATGATGCGCGTGGCGCGCTCGGAGGCGCGGCTCATTATGCGTCAGAAGTCCGCGTCGCGGATCCCGACGGCGCTCCCGTAGGCCGTCGGACTCATGCGGACCGGGACGTTCGCATCACCCGGGCGGCGCCCTCGCGCCTCGCGCCGTCTGGACCAGGCACGCTCGCGCTCCTGGCACAGCCCGGGGCGCGCCTTTACCCGGCCCGGCCCGCCGGCCTATCATCCCGGCGGGCGAGCAGCGATCACGCAACCGCGGGAGGACGCCGTGCCACAGCGCCGCACGATCACGAAGCCGAAGGCTCGAGCCCGGGCGAACCACTACGAGCGTGACCTGGACCGCGGGCCGGCCAACCACGTGCCCCTCTCCCCGCTGTCCTTCCTGGCGCGGGCGGCCACCGTCTACGCCGACAAGCCCGCCGTCATCCACGGCGACCGCAGCTTCACGTACGCCCAGCTCTACGCGCGCTGCCGGCGCCTGGCCTCGGCGCTGCGCCGGCGCCGGGTCGGGCGCGGCGACACGGTGGCGGTCATGGCGCCGAACGTGCCGGCCATGCTCGAGGCCCACTACGGCGTGCCCATGGCGGGCGCGGTGCTGAATCCCCTCAACTACCGGCTCGACGCCCGCTCCATCGCCTTCATGCTCGAGCACGCCGGGACCCGGGTCCTGATCACCGACCGCGAGTTCTCCGACACCATCGGCCAGGCCCTCGGCACGCTCCGGCGCCGGCTCACGGTCATCGACATCGACGATCCGCTCCACGAGGGCGGCACGCTCCTGGGCGAGAAGGACTACGAGGCCTTCCTCGAGGAGGGCGATCCCGAGTACGCCTGGCGCGGACCCGCCGACGAGTGGCAGGCGATCTCGCTCCTCTATACCTCCGGGACCACGGGCAACCCCAAGGGCGTCGTCTACGCCCACCGCGGCGCCTACCTCAACGCCCTCGGCAACGCGCTCGCCTTCGGCCTGACGCCGCGCGCGGTCTACCTCTGGACCCTGCCCATGTTCCACTGCGACGGCTGGACCTACACATGGGCGGTGACGGCCGCGGGCGGCACCCACGTCTGCCTCCGCCGCGTGGACCCGGCGCTCATCTTCCCCGCCATCCAGCGCCATCGCGTGACCCACATGTGCGGCGCCCCCATCGTGATGACCATGCTGGTCCACGCCCCCGCGGAGGTGAAGGTCACGTTCGACCACGTCGTCGAGATGGCGACGGGCGGCGCGGCGCCGCCCTCGGCCGTCATCGCCGCCATGGAGGCGCTGGGCTTCCGCGTCACCCACCTCTACGGCCTCACCGAGACGTACGGCCCGGCCACCCTCTGCGCCTGGCAGGCGGACTGGGACGGGCTCGATCTCACGGCGCGCGCCGAGAAGATGGCGCGGCAGGGCGTGCGCTACCCGACGCTCGAGGACCTCATGGTGGCGGACCCGCGCACCATGAAGCCGGTCACGCGCAACGGCGCCGTCCTCGGCGAGCTGATGCTCCGCGGCAACACGGTGATGAAGGGCTACCTGAAGAACCCTCGCGCCACGCGGGAAGCCCTCCGCCGCGGCTGGCTCCACACGGGCGACCTCGCCGTCTGGCACCCCGACGGCTACATGGAGATCAAGGACCGCTCGAAGGACATCATCATCTCGGGCGGCGAGAACATCTCCTCGCTCGAGGTCGAGGAGGCGCTCTACCGCCACCCGGCCGTGATGGAGGCCGCCGTGGTCGCGCGGCCCGACCCCCGGTGGGGCGAGGTCCCGTGCGCCTTCGTCACCCTGAAGCCCGGCGCCCCGCCCGTCACCGCCGAGGCGCTGATCCAGTGGAGCCGCGACCACCTCGCCCGCTACAAGGTGCCCAGGCACGTGGTCTTCGGCCCCCTGCCCAAGACCTCCACGGGCAAGATCCAGAAGTTCGTGCTGCGGGAGCAGGCGAAGGACGCGTGACGCTACACCCTGAGGCCCTCCAGCACCTCCAGGGCCAGCTCGTACCTGCCGAGCGGCGGCATGAGGTACGCACCCTGCACGCGATCCCTCACGGCGAACAGCATCTCGCGGGCGATCCGCACGCCCTCCTTGCGCGCCGCCTCGCCGCCGGGCGTCCGGCGCATGCGCTCGCGGATCTCCTCGGGAATCTGCATGCCGGGGACCTCGTTGTGCAGGAACTCGGCGTTCTTGTAGCTCACCAGCGGGAGCACCCCGACCATGACGGGTAGCTCCAGGTGCGCGATGCGCCGGAGGACCGTGTCGAGCAGGTCCTGCTGGAAGATGGGTTGCGTCATCACGAGCTCGGCGCCCGCGGTCTTCTTCTTCTCGAGGCGCCGGATCTCGCGCTCGAGGTCCGCCGCGCCCGGCTCGAAGCCCGTCGCGAGCAGGAACGCCGTCTTGCCGCCCGGCAGGGGCTTGCCGGCGGGGTCGACGCCGCGGTTCGCGGACGACGCCACGTGGAGCAGGCCGATCGAGTCGAGGTCGTAGACGGCCGTGGCCTCCGGGTAGTCGCCCACCTTCGGCGGATCGCCCGTGATGATGACGAGGTTGCGGATGCCGATGGCGTGCGCCCCGAGGAGGTGCGCGATCTGGGCGAGGAGGTTCCGGTCGCGCCCGCACACGTGGAGGATCGGCTGGATCCCGTGGCGCACGAGGAGGAGGGCGCAGAACGCCAGATTCGACATGCGCGCCATCGCGCGCGGGCCGTCCGCGACGTTGACGATGTCCACGCCGCTGTCGATGAGCATCTTCGCCCCCTCGAGCGCCTTCGACGGATCCACGCCGGGGGCGGGGTTCACCTCGACCGACACCACGAACTTGCCGGCCGCGACCTTCGCGGCGAACGCGCTGCGCTCGGCGAGCGGCGTGGGCGCGAGGCCGGCGAACGCCTCGGCCGTCGCGACGGCGCCCACCGGCGCGACCTCGACGCGCCGGTCGCCGAGCATGCGGGCGGACTTCGCCATCCACCGGACGTGCTCCGGCGTCGTGCCGCAGCAGCCGCCGATCATGGTGGCGCCCAGCTGGACCGTGCGCCGCAAGAACACGTCGAAGTACTCCGGGGTCGCCATGTAGAGCAAGCGGCCGTCGACGTTGCGCGGCAGGCCCGCGTTCGGCTGCACGCAGAGCGGGAGCCCCGACCGCACGAGGCGCTCGGCGATGGCGAGCGCCAGCTGCGGGCCGTCGCCGCAGTTCACGCCGATCGCGTCCGCGCCCAGGTCGCGCAGCGTGCTGGCCACCTGCTCGGGCGTGGACCCGTCGGCGACCGTCCCCGTCGGGTCGAAGGTCATGGAGGCGATGACGGGGGTGTCCGGCGCGGCCTCGCGCGCGGCCTCGAGCGCGAGGCGGATCTCCGCCAGGTGCCGGAAGGTCTCGAGCACCAGCACGTCGGCCCCGCCCTCGACCAGCGCCGCGGCCTGCTCGGCGAACGTCGCGGACACGAGGGCGAGCTCGGGCTGCGTCGCGACGCCGGGGACGAGGCCGGACGGCCCCATGGAGCCCCCGACCCACACCGTCTCGCCCGCGGCCTGGCGCGCGAGCCGCGCGCCCGCCACGTTGAACGCGCGGACCTGGTCGGCCAGGCCGTGGCGGTCGAGGCGGAAGCGATTGGCGCCGAACGTGTTCGTCTCGATGACCTGCGCGCCGGCAGCAACGTAGTCGTCGTGGATCTTCAGGACGATGTCCGGTCGCGTGACGTTGAGCTGCTCGAAGTTCTGGGTGACGAACACGCCGCGCTCGTAGAGCAGCGACCCCATCGCGCCGTCGAAGACGAGCAGCGACCGCATCGCCTCCCGGAAGGGCGTGTCCCGGCGCGTGGCCATGACCGCTACTCTACTCCTTCGGCCTCCTCGCCCTCCCCGTCTTCGCGACGAGCCGCTCTCCCGGGCCGGCTCCACGCCGTTCGCGCGCTCAAGGGCTCGGGTACGCGCGCAGGTATGCGTCGAGCCGGACACCCAGCGTGTTCAGCGCCGCGGACACGAGACGGTACTGCCCCACCGTGAAGACGACGTCCATCAGCTGCGCGGTGCCGTAGCGGGCCGCGAGCGCAGTCCAGGTGGCGTCGTCGAGCATCGTCGCACGATGGAGCTGGTCGCCGGCGCGCAGGAGAGCGCAGTCATGGGCGTCCGACCACACGGCGGCGTCGGCCCCGGCCGCGATGCCGTGGATCTCGTCGGCCGTCAGCCCCGCGCGCTCGGCCCACGGCACGTGCTGTGCCCACTCGTACGCCGCGCCGCAGAGGCGCCCGATTCTCAGAATGAGCACCTCACGGTCGCGGGCGGGCAGGGCCGACTTGTGGAGGACGTGGTTGAAGAACGGGAGCCAGCGCCGCAGGAGATCCGGGTGCCGGACGACGGTGTCCAGCACGTTGACCGAGGCCAGGTGGCCGCGGGCCTTCGTGAGCACCTCGCGCTGGTCCGGGGTCAGCGCCGCGTCGGGCAGCGGCGAGAGCCGCGGCGTGGCGTGGCGCACCTCCATCGGGGGCAGCGTCGGCGAGGGGCGGCGGCCGTTCATCGGCAGGCCGGGACGAAACCCACGGGAGCCCTCGTCGAGCCGGACGCCGAAGGCGTTGAGCGCCATCGCCAGCATCAGGTAGTTGCCCGCCATGAAGACCACGTCCAGGACCTGGCGCTCGTCGTAGTGTGCCCGGAGCGCCTCCCAGGTCGCGTCGTCCACGCTGGCGTCCACGTAGAGCCCGTCGGCGGCGCGGATCAGGGCGGCATCGGGCGGCCGCCACAGCGGCGCCGCGGCCCCCTCGGCGAGGGCGCTGAACTCCGGCTCGCCGAACACCGCGTCCGCGGCCGCGATCTCCAGGTGCTGGCCCCACTCGTACGCGCAGCCGGCGAGCCATGCCGTGCGCAGGATGACGATCTCGCGCGCGCGGGCCGTGAGTGTGCTCTTGAACAGGCAGTGGTTCGCGAAGATCACCCAGCGGCGGAAGAGGGCCGGATGGTTGGCCAGGGTGCCCATGACGTTCAGGATCCGGCCGAGCCCGCCGGGCTTCTCGAAGCGGGCCCGCAGCTCGGGGTCCCAGTCCGCGAGCGGAAGCGGCACGATGCGGGGTCGGCTCAGGCGGGCGCCGGGCATCACGGTATCTTCGCAGACCTGTCAGAAGCGGTCGGCGAGCTCGGCCGCGTCGCGCATGGCCTCGACGGTCTTGCGGGGCCGGTGGCAATCGCCGATGCGCTGAACCCGGACGCCCGACCGGCGCAGGTGCCGGTCGAGCCGGTCGTTGCGCTTGCGCATGACCGAGAAGAGCAGCCGACGAACCCAGGGCGTTTCCAGGAGCGCCTTCACCGCGCGCGACCGCCCCCACCGCGACTCCAGCAGCGGGGGGAGAACCCAGCGAAGCGGGACCCGGTAGGAGGCGCCCGTCGCCAGCACGACGGTCTCCGGATTCAGCGCATCGATGAGCCCTCCCGTGACCGTCTCGCCGAGCCTCACGTCCACTCCTGCCCGTTCGAGCTGTCGCGCGAGGAACTCGACGAACCTGAGCACGACGGGCGGATTGGTCTCCACGTTCTGGAACAGCGGCGCCCTGACGGCCAGCCTGAGCTGACCTCCGAGCTCCGGGCGTCGCTCGACGAGGAGCACCCGATGCCCCCGGTCCGCCATGAGCCGGGCCGCCTCCATGCCCGCGGGTCCGCCACCGACCACCAGAACGCGCCGCGGACGATCAACGCCGCTCGTCCGGCGCTGGCCTTCCCGCCCCGCCCAGGGGTTGACCAGGCACGTGATGTGCTCCCCCTCCCGCATGCTGTCGACGCAGGTGTTGCAGGCGATGCAGGGGCGGATCTCGTCCGTCCGCCCCTCGCGCACCTTGCGCGGCCACTCGGGGTCGGCGATCAGCTGTCGTCCGAGCGCGACCATGTCGGCGTGGCCCTCGCGCACGGCCATCGCGGCGAGCTCCGGGTCGTGCAGCCGCCCGACCGCGATGATGGGCACCCGGACGACGGCCTTGATCGCTCGGGCCAGGTGGAGGAAGACCCCACCGGGGTACGCCATCGGTGGAATCATGACGGCGCCGGACGGCAGCGACCGATAGCACCCGGCAGAGACGTGAAGGACATCGACGCCTGCCTCCACGAGCCAGCAGGCGAGCTCCCTGGCCTCCTCGACGACGAATCCGCCGGGGGCGTACTCATCCGCGCTGAACCGGAAGACGAGGGGAAAGTCGCCCACCCGCGTCCGGCACGCCTCGACCACTTCGAGCGCGAATCGCGCCCGGTTCCGCAGGTGGCCGCCGTACTCGTCGCCCCGGTGGTTGTCGAGCGGTGAGAGGAACTGGGCGATCAGGTAGCCGTGCGCCCCGTGCAATTCCACGGCGTCGAACCCGGCCGACTTCGCGCGCGCGGCGGCCTCGGCAAACGCGTGCACGAGAGCGCGGATGCCTTCCCGTGTCAGCTCCTCCGGGACCACGCGGCGCGTGTCCACCTCCTGGACGACGTGCGCCACCGCGGACGGCGCGACCGGCGGATGACCGGTGACGTCCTGGCGGGTGTGGCCGCCCGCGTGACCGATCTGGACCGCGACGCGGCTGCCGGCGGCCCTCAGGCGCGACGTCAGCTCCCGGAGCCCGGCGACGAATCGGTCGTCGGAGATCCCCAGCTCACGCGCCCGGTGTCGGCCCGCGGGATGGGGCGAGCACATCTCCACGGTGATCAAGCCGGCCCCGCCCTCCGCCCGTGCGACGAAGTACTGGATGAGCTCCGGGGTCACGCTTCCGTCCGGTGCGGCCAGGCGCGTGGTCATCGGCGGCATCACGATCCGGTTGGGGATCTCCATGCCCCGGATCGCGATCGGGTCGAACAGGCTGGCCACGATGCTGCCTCAGCCGGAGGAGGCCTGCCGCCCGGCAAGACGTCCCGAGGCGAACGCCCAGCACAGATGCAGCCCGTGAGCCTGGAGCAGCACGCCGCCCTGCCCGGCGGAGCCCGCGGCATAGAGGCCGGGAATGACGCGCCCCCCGTGGCCGAGCACCTCCATGCGGGCCGTCACGGCGAGGCCGCCGTCGGTGAATACCACCCAGCTCTTCGCCGGCCCGAGCGCGTAGAACGGCGGGACCTCGAGGCCGAGCCCCAGTGGCGTTCGGCCGAAGCCGCTGTCGTGCCCCGCGTCGGCCGACCGATTGTAGGCCGTCACCGTGGCGGACAGGGCTGCCGCCGGCATCCCGACTGCGCGGGCGAGCCCGTCCACGCTGGTCGCCTGGGCATAGATGTCCCGGCGGTTATGGCGGTAGTCGGCCAGGAACGCGTAGGCGACGCCCGGCGCCGTCGAGACGTAGTAGGGCCACGCCGAGAACTTCTGGGCGAGCCGGTGATCGAAGACGAAGAACGCCACGCGATCCGGCTGGTGAGGGATCGCCAGTGCCGGCGCGCCCAGCTCGTTGACGAACCGGCAGCCGGCCCGGTTGACCAGGATGGCGCCCTCCTCCAGGAGTCTGGGCGACGGCGCCAGATAGCTGGTGAGGAACGACAGGAGCACCCGCCGCATGAGGCGAGCCGGGAGCCGGCTCGCCACGACGCTCATCAGCCGCGCCAGGAGCGTGATCGGCGGGAGCGCCGAGATCAGCAGCTTGCGCGGCGGCGCCACGAATCGGATCTCCGGCCCCCAGCACAGATCCCCGTTGATGAGCCGGGCGCCCACCTCCAGCCCCATCCGGTGGCCGTCTCCCGTGCTGGCCGGATTGATCCCCTCGACCTCGGCGACCGATGGCGAGAGGTACGTCTTCTTCAGCTCCCGGCTGGAGCTGAAGTCTCCCGTCGCCAGGATCACGCCGCGACGGGCCAGCACGTCCAGCATCGCGCCGTCCGGGGATCTCGCCTCCACACCCGTCACCCGCTCGCCCTGCGTGAGCAGTCGCTCCGCCGCCATCCCGAGCCGCACCTGCACGCCGCGGCGCCTGGCGTGGCGCGCGAGGTGATAGATGTAGGCCCCGGCGTTGGGCAGGACGTTGTGCATGCGCGGGTGACGGTTGGGCGGCTCCGGCATCGGACCGAAGAACTCCAGACCCAACCCCATGAGCCACTGGAGCGTCGTCGAGGATTCGTCCGCCAGGAGCCTGCGCAGCTCGAGGTTGTCCCGATTGCCGAGCCCCCCCCGTTGATTGAAGAGCCCCATGTCTTCGAAGAACTCTTCCGGGGAATCCTCCACCCCCTGTCGGCGCTGGTGGGGGGTCCGGCAGGCGGCAATGGAACCGACCGCCAGCAGCGTGGTGCCGCCGAGCTGCGGCTTCTTTTCCAGGAGGATCACGCGCCGCCCGCAGTCCGCAGCCTCCAGCGCCGCGGCGAGCCCGGCGCCCCCGCCGCCCACGACGACGACGTCCGCCTCGATCTGGCCTTTGGCGCTCATGGCATGCCCCGCTCCAGCGCGCATTCTACCTTTGCCGCGACGCACACGACCGTCCAGTGTCGAACCAAACACCGAGGGGACACGCAGCAAGGGCGCCGGCGGCGTCGCCGAAGCCCAGCGGCCTTTGGGCTATGCGCCAGGCCCCGGCCGTCACCCGCCGCGAACCGCCGTTACGGTGCTCAGAGGAATCGGGGGGGGGATACGAACCCGGGTTTGAGTCGCGCCGCGCTTTCGCCAAAGATTTTCACGGCTTGGGGCTTGTTTAGTACACGAGAAAAGCGTCAGCTCTTAAACGCGTCGGCCGCGCGCGATTGCGCTAGCCTCACTCGGGCTGAGGGCGGGCGAGGGCGATCGCCACTGGGAACGTACTGGGAACGCCCTTGACAGGCTCCGGCGCCGCGACGTAGGATGGCCGACGTTGGGGCAAGCTTTAGTTCGCTTGCGACCCAGTGCTGCGGTGCCGGAAGATGGGAGGCAACCATGTCGCTTCTCTTGAAGTATGGAAGCCAATACTTCGAAGTCAGCGATGCGGATCTTCTCGCATGCGAGACGTCGGCGGTCGAGTTCGCGAACCGAGGCGCTGACGCCCCGGTAGCGGATCGTAGCCTCGTTTTCGACGTCGCCGTTCCGGTGTTCGCTCCGTCCGCCGATCCGGTGCCGATCGGCAGCGGCTGCACCGGCCCGACCGACGGCGCGTCGTGCGGAAAGGCGCCGAACTGCCCCTGATCTCCGGCGGGGTCTGAATGCCGATGCGCTCGATGGCGGAGACCGATGTCTCCGCCATCGAGCGGCCCTTGGTGGAGGAGGAAGTCGCGGTCGAGGGCAGGAGGCGCGCATGCAGGAACAACCCGCCGCGGCCTATGAGGTTCGCCAGTCCCCGGAAGCCGGCTCCACAGGGCGATTCTCCCCACGGCAAGAGGCTGCGCATACCGTCTTTCGGGCGGTCCTCGTCCCCTCTCGTTACAACGTCTCCGTTGACTTGCCGGACGGGCGGGCCGCTGTCTACAATACCTTCTCGGCTGCGCTGACCATTCTTCCGCGCGCCGAATGGCGGCGCATCCTGGGTCCGGGCGCGCGGTTCACGTTCTTGCCCGGCGCTGTTGCGCCGGCGATCAGCCGGCTCCATGCCAGCGGATTCCTCATTCCAGAAGGCACCGATGAAGTCGAGATGGTGCGCCAGCACTATCAGCGCGGCCGGCATGATCGCGTCTCCGGTTTCACCGCGAATGTGCTGCTGACGATGGGATGCAATCTTGCCTGCAGGTACTGCTTCCAGGGCCAGACGCAGATGGAGACCAGGCCGCGGATGATGGCCGCGGAGACCGAAGACGCGGTGATCGAGTATCTCAAGCGGTCGGCCGCCGGGACGAAGATGCTGCGGGTGTCCTGGTTCGGCGGCGAACCACTCCTGGGCCTGCGGCAGATCAAGCGCATGACTCCCGCTCTCACGGAATTCTGTGACGGGGCCGGAATCGCCTATCGCGCCGTCATCACGACCAATGGCGTGCTGCTGGAGCGCGAGGCGGTGGACACTCTCGTGGAGGCGCGCCTTTCCCAGGCGCAAGTGTCGCTCGACGTACCGGCCGAGCTCAAGCACGACAAGCGCGGCCGCTGCACGCAGGACCGCGTGCTGGACAATCTCGCGTACGCGGCCGAGCGGATTCCGACCCAGGTCCGTGTGAATCTCACCCGCGACGATGTGAGCGAGTGGGACCGTCTGTTCGACGGCATGGCGCGCCGCGGGCTGAACAAGACGCTGGCGTCCGTCTTCATCGCCCATGTCTATCAGCCGGAAGCGGCGCGCGGCAGCGATGTCGGCAGCCCTGAGACACCGGCGACGTACGTCGAGGTCATGAAGCGGCAATACGAGCGGGCCCAGAACCTCGGGCTGCCGATGGAGAGGACGGTGGCAAGCCGCTGTGGATCCGGCTGCGCCGCCACAAGCGACAACGCGGTAACGATCGATCCCGAAGGGCTGCTCTACAAGTGCCCCGACGATGCCGGCCGTCCGAACCGGGCCTATGGCTCCGTGTTCCTCGACATCGTCATCAAGTCCGAAAACCTGCTTCGCTGGCTCAGCTACGACTGGTTCCAGTACGAAGCGTGCCGAGAATGCACTCTGATGGCGCAGTGCGCCGGCGGCTGCCCGCACCAGCGGATGTTCCAGCCGGGTCGGCGCAACGACAGCTATTGCTACTGGGCGCTGCGCGGCGATCTCGAAGGAAAGATTCGGGAGACGGTCGAACACTTGCTGGGGACAGCCGATGTCCCCAGCAAGGCGGACAGCCCGCTCTGTAGCGGTTAAGTGCCGGCGGCCGGCGGCCCCGCTGGCCTCGGCGGCGTCACTACCTCGTCGAGATCGCGCTCGGAGAACTGGATCAGGCGGTAATGCGTCAGACTCTTCACCTTTTCCGTGGTGCTCGCCTCGAGCTTGCGCATCCCGGCCTCGAACTGGGTCCTGGAGACGGCCGACGCCGCGAGAACCTCGTCGGAGATCTTATAGTACTTACCGTTGTGCTCGACGAAGATGGGCATGATGCAACTCCCCTTTCATCGAAGCGGCGGCGGCGTCCGGTCCTCGGCGAACCGCGGTGCCACGCCCCGCGTCACTGTAGCATCGGGCGAGGGTCCCCGGACTGCCTTTCGGCGGGCTCGCCGCCGGGCCGGCGCCGCAATCGCAAGTAGGCGCCGCCCAGCGCGAGCAGTTCCCGATGCGTCCCGCGTTCGACGATGGTCCCCTCGCTCATCACGAGGATCTGGTCGGCGTGCTCGATCGTGGACAATCGATGCGCGATCACGAAGCAGGTCCGATCGACCATCAGCCGCTCCAGCGCCTCTTGAATGAGCGCCTCGGTGGCGTTGTCGACGCTCGCCGTCGCCTCGTCGAGAATGAGGATCGGCGCGTTCTTGAGCAGCGCGCGTGCCACGCTGATCCGCTGCTTTTCGCCGACACTCAAGCGCACGCCGCGTTCGCCCACTTCGGTGTCACCGCCTTGCGGCAAGTGGGAGATGAACTCATCGCAGTTGGCGGCCCTGCAGGCGGCCATGATCTCCGTTTCGCTGGCGCCCGGCTTCCCGTAGAGCAGGTTCTCGCGTACGGTTCCGTTGAAAAGAAACGTCTCCTGCGTGACGACAGCAATCTCCGCACGCAGCGATTCGAGCGAGAGCTGCCGGATGTCTCGAGCGTCGATGGTGATGCGGCCCCGGTTCGGTTCGTGGAATGCCGGGAGCAGGTTGACGAGGGTCGACTTGCCAGCGCCTGATTCGCCCACCAGGGCCACCGTCTCCCCGGGGCGCGCATGCAGCGAGATGTCCTTGAGCACGTCGCGCCCCGGCCCGTAGCCGAACCGCACATCTTCGAAGCGGACTTCGCCTCGCACCGGCGCCGGGAGTACCGCGTCGGGGCGCCTCCCCGCTCGCTCGGGCGCGGCTTCGGCGATGTCGGCAATGCGCTCCGATGCCGCACGGGCTGCCTGCAGCGTCTGATTCAGCCTCTGCAGTTGGCCGATCGGCTCGTAGAACAGGCCGAGATAGAAGAGAAACCCGACGAGCTCGCCGAGTGTGATCTGGCCGGCGGTCACCATGGCTCCGCCGCGCCAGAGCGTCAGCACGGTTCCGAGGGAGGCAAAGAACGTGATGGACGGCGCGTACGCGGCCCACGACATCAACACCACGAGCGAGCGTCGCCGCAGCGTGGCCGCGCGGCCGGCGAACCGAGCATGTTCCTGCTGCTGGAGGTTGAACAGCTTGATCTGCCGGATCCCTTGAAGGTTGTCGGCGAGCAGCGAATTCAGGGCGCCGATCGCGTGCCGAAGCAGCCGGAACTGCCGCACCGAGACCACGCTGTAGGAGACGACGGCGAGAACCAGCAGAGGCAGCGGAACGAGGGCCAGGAGCGCCAGCTCCGCGTTCTTTAGTAGCAGCACAGCGAAGACGACCACGACGCTGAGGAGCGCCAGTATCCCCTGCTCGCTACCATCGATGATGATACGCTCGACCGCGACGACATCGTCGCCGAGGCGCGTCATCAGATCGCCCGAGGCGCGCTGGTCGAAATACCGGATCGGCAGGACCTGGAGGCGGGCGTAGAGATCGCACCGCATGTCGTAAATGACGTTCTGTTCGAACGTGTTGTTGGCGATGATGCGCAGCGCCGTGAAGAGTCCGCGGAGCAGAAACGCGGCGAGCAGGAGCACAACCGACGGAAGAAGAAGGTTGATCTGACCGCGGGTGATGACGTCGTCAATGATGTATTGAATGATCTGCGGGAAGGCCAGGGCGCAGGCAAGCGCCAAGGCCGCGCAGAGCACGTTCGCGGCCGCGATCGCCTTGTGCCGCAGCAGGTACGGCGCCACCCGGCGCAGCATCGCGCCGATCGAACCAGGCTTCGCTGCGGCGCGGGCGTCGAGATCGGGTGGGCGCTTCATCGCCGTCACTCCGTCGGAGTCGTGATCACATGCGCCGCCTAGTGCGGCGCCCGATACGCCAGAGAATCGGGCCGAACAGGCGGCCGAGTCAAGCGCCGATCCAAGGCGGCGGCCTGCTCGTGGTTCCGGCGCATCCTGATCGCCCGTTCCGGGGATCGTGATCGCCCGGCGGTGGCCTGGCTTGCGCCGCGGCGCGAGCACGGCCGAGGACCTCCGCGATGATCTCGGACGCGCGACGCCTCGATAGTCCCCACCGTGCGGCCTCGTTGACGATCCGATCCGCAGTGACACGGTTCGTCCGCTGGACGTTGTCGATGGACATCGCGAGCCTGTCGTCCCCGTACGCGAGAGTCGACAGCAGGTCGTAGAGCGGGGCGAGCCTGAGCGAGCCCGAAGCGTCGTGCAGGAGCGAAAAGTTCTTGCCGTGGGCGTCGCCGTTTCCGATCAGGAGGTTGATGGTCACGGCCCGCAGCAGTGTTTCTAACGAATCGGGCCCGGCGACTCCCTGGAGGATCCCCGCCATCCGGCGAAGCGTCGGCCCGCCGTCCTCCTCGTACTTCTTTTCTGGAGGAATCGCCGTCGCCTGGCAGAAATCCTCCTGGTGGATGCGTTCGACCGTCCCGTCCGCATGCACGATCCGGTCGTAGCGCTCGACGATGATCAGGCGCCGGCCGTTCATCATTGCCGTCTCGACAGGAGAGACGGGCAGTCCGAGGTGCTTCGCCAGGCGCATGCAGAATGCTTCGTCGCCGTAGTGTTCGAAGCAATGGACGATGTCGATGAGGTCCCGCACCCGTTCGGCTGGCCGGTCGTTGTAGGCGACGAACTTCAGCAGCACGCAGGCCGCCACTGAGGCCATCGGAACGACAAGATCTCCGACTTGCTCGGGGCGTGCGGATTCGAAGGCCTCCTCGAATCCGAGCGCGCTCATCACTCGATTCTGCCCAGGCCATTCGAGAGCGGCGCCGGGCGCCAGAGTTCCGCTGTACGGAATCAGGTCGAGCTCGGCCGGCCCGTACTCGAGTCGGTGAGGCACGCGCCCCTGCCGGAAGCCGGCGGCGAGCAGGCGCCGCGTCAACCCTTCGTATTCGTCCCAACTCGTCGCACGCACAACCGCGTCGACATCGCGTGTCGTGCGACCTCCGGTCAAGCCGTAGCGCAGGTCTATGAGCACGATGGGGACGGAGGCGCCGATGACCACGACGCGATCGGGGCCGGCGGCGTCCAGGAGCAGCCGCAGCGCCTCAAGAGCGGCGGGGTCAATCGGCATCGTCCGCCGCGAGTCGGTCCAGGTAGCGTTCGTAGATCATGCGAGCCGTCTCGCGCTCACGCTCACGTCCGGAATGCAGGAGCTCCGCGAGACGGAGGAGGGGATGAGCGACCTGCTGCTCGCCGCCTTTCGACCACCTGACCGCGGGACAGAACTGCCGGAGAAGCGTGATCGGACCCGTTGGCGACGGCAGCCAGCGGAGTTGCTGGAGGACGCCCTTCGGCCAATCGGATACGAACGCGGTGAGGTCTTCCCCTCGGTAGTGGTGCGTCAACTCGTCGGCCGCGAGACCACCGGTTACCGCGGAGTCGATCTGGCGCTGGCGGAGAACATCGCGAAGGTGCAGCCAGTTCGCGCCCGCGTCCTTTTCAGGTGCGACGAAGACTCCGAGCAGGAGCTTCGGCCGCAGTTGCTCACTGTAACCGGACACACACAGTGAACAACAAGATCTGATGAACCAGCCACGGAACAACCTGAACGAGCCTCGTCCTCTGCCCACCACAGCCAGGGCCATCGTCCCGGCCGGGCACAGTTTGGGCACAGTTGGGTCCCAGAAAGCATCAAGGGCCTACGGCGCGCGGCCATAAGCCCTTGATTCACCGAGCCTTGATTGGTTGCGGGGGCCCGAGCCGGATACCCGGCGGAGACCCGCCGTCGAGTTCCGATTCGAGGTCACGCTGTGACTGCACCTTCGCAACGTGCACCCCGGGGCCCGGGCCATGGTGGGCGTATTGCACCGATGCCAGCAACGTCATACACTTCAGGCAATGAAGACTCTCACCGTCCGCCTGCCAGAAACCCTGGTCGCCGAGATCGAGGCCGAGTCTCGAGAGCGCCGGCGCTCGAAATCCGACGTCGTTCGGGAGCGCCTGGCCCTGGTGACCCGACCACGCTCGCGGCCCGCGCCCCCGGCGATCGCTGATCTGGTGGGCTCGGTGGATGGGTTGCCGGTTGATCTCAGTCGGCGGAAGAAATCGTATCTGAGGGCCACGGGTTATGGCCGGCGTCCTCGTTGATGCCGGCTTCCTCATCGCCCTGCTGAGCCGTCGCGATCGCCACCATTCCTGGGCGGCGGCGCAGCTCCCCCGTCTCGCCCTGCCCTGGCAAACGTGCGAAGCGGCGCTGTCCGAGGCCTTTCACCTGCTCGGGTCGCGCGGCCGGCCCGCGCTGGCCGCGCTGCTGCGCCGCGGCGCCGTGGTCGCCGCCTTCCACCTCGCCGACGAGCAGAGCCGCGTCCTGGATCTGATGCAGAAGTACGTGGACGTCCCGATGAGCCTGGCTGATGCCTGTCTCGTGCGAATGACCGAGACGGTGGCCGACCCGGTCATCTTCACCACCGATGCAGACTTCCGCGTCTATCGGCGTCACGGCCGGCAGGTCATTCCCTGCAGGACCCCATACTGAGCGCGGAACCGTCAGGGGGCCTTCGCCAGAACTCCGCGAGCTGTCCGTGGTCGTACGCTGACGTCTCGACATGCCGCCGCACCGACGGCTGCCGACGAGACGATCCCGAAGTGCCATACTCGGTGAGCTTCCGCCCGGGCAGCTCGAAATGGTCCTCCAGAACATCGCGGACCGGATTGAGCTTTGCGAGCGAGTGCACCTGAGCGAGTCGCCTGCTGCGGGACAGGGCGCGGGCCGGACCCCGCGCGGTGGTCAAAAGCCGGAGCAACCCACCTGGGTCCCGCCGTTGTCGCTGATCCCCGAGAAGTCGCCGGAGGCGCGGCTGGATCCGTCGAAGCAGATGAGCCCGCCAGTGCCGTTGCCGGTGACGACGAGGCCGGCGAGAGTATGTCCGAAAATCAGGACAACGCTCGTCACCCAAGCGCGCCTCGAGCGACTCCTGGGCGTGGTGATTGATCGGCGCGACCCCTGCGGATCGCTCGAGACCCTGCGCGCAAGCTGCGGAACATGGACCGCGCTGGCGTCTCGCGGCACATCGCGATGGCGATCAGCGGTCACACCCTGCCGGTGGAGCAGCGGTTCGCCTGAACCCTTGGCGAACCCTTGGCGCACGAAGGGCCTTGGAGGTTGACCGTCCTCCAAGGCCCTGTTTGTTTTGGTTGCGGGGGCTGGATTTGAACCAGCGACCTTTGGGTTATGAGCCCGTCCCCGGCCATCACCCACCGCCAACCGGCGTCACGGCGCGCCGAGAAATCGCGGGGATACGAACCCGTGGTTTCCTCCTGTTTGCGCGCCTTCGCGCTGGGTCCGGGCACAGTTTGGGCACAGCCGACCTGGCTCCGGCTCCAATGCCCCTGGGGCCAACCGGCGCGGTATCATACCCAGGGAGCATTCAATGGCCCTGAGCACACACGAAATCCTCCATCGCCTCGAGCAGAACGCTCCGGTCATCCGGCGATACGGCGTTCGGAGCCTTGGTCTCTTCGGCTCCGGAGCCCGGGGCACGGCGCGGGAGGACAGCGATCTCGATTTCGTGGTCGAGTTCGAGACCAAGTCCTTCGACGCCTACATGGACTTGAAGGCCTTCCTCGAGCGGTTGTTCGGGTGCCCGGTGGACCTCGTCCTCCGGGAGGCGATCAAGCCAAGGCTTCGGGAGACGATCCTCAAAGAAGCCCTCCATGCCCCGGGACTTTAGGGTCCACCTTGAAGACATCCTGGGGGGAATCGGCAAGATCACGCGGTACACCAACGGCCTCTCGAAGCAGAGCTTCGCAGGGGACGACAAGACGCTCGACGCCGTGGTGCGTAATCTTGAGGTGATCGGTGAAGCGGTCAAGCAACTGCCGGCCGATCTGCGCTCGCGAGAGCCCGGCATTGACTGGCAGAAGATCGCCGGCCTCCGGGACATCCTGATCCACCGGTACTTCGGGATCGACGTGGACATCCTGTGGGACATCATTCAGAACAAGTTGCCGGCTCTCGAAGTATCTGTCAGCGCCCTCCTGCGGGAGTAGGAGCCACGCGGCGAGTACAGGACCTTCTCGACGACGTCCTCGCGGTAGCCACGCTCCTGAGTATCCTGGCCGACACGCACGTCGCGTCCAGGTCGATCAGGGTCCCCCGCTCGGTGGAAGACGGCGGGTCCGGCTCCGGCGTCGCCCGGTGAAGTGATGGACCGCGACAAGAAGCAGGAACCAATGCCGCCCACGTCGATCGATGCCGGTGCCGATGGTGAGCGACTGCACGCCTTCCGCCAGGCGTTCGCGGACCACGTCGAGCTTCCCACCGGCGCCTCGGTGATCGATGAGCCCGTCACCGTGGTCGAGGTCGCCTACGACGGCAACACGCGTCGGGGGCTCACCGCGCGATGCCGGACGGGCCACGGGCACGAGCACGTGGTCGCGCTCGCCGACGTGCGCTTTCCCGAGGGCAGCGAGGCCGCACGCCTCGTCGCCGGGTACCGCGCGTGGCTCGGCCTCGAAACCGCCCCGGATGCTCCACCCCCTCTGTCGCATGGGCGGGCAAGGCCTGCGGGCGTTGACGGTGACATGGACTTGTCGCGTCCCGTCGAACTGGTCGTCCTGGCCGTCAAGGAGCGGGCCGCCCGCTGCCGCCTGCTCGGCACCGGCGGTACGATCACCCTGCGGAGCAGCGGGTTGTGGGACGCCGTTCCCGGCGAGATCGTCACGGTCCGTCCGCGCAAGCACTGGCGCTACGCAGGCCATCCCTACCTGTCGGGTGATGTCGCAGACATGCGCCTGGATGTGGCCGCGCTCGGTCTCGCTCCCCTCCGCCTGGAGCCGTGCGGGACGTGGGATCCCGCCGAAGAGTACTGGGGCGAGGAGGGCGACGCCATCGACGACTGGGCGCAGAGCATCATCGCGCAGGGCCCGAGGCCCGAGTTCGAGATGGAGCAGGTGCTGCCCGGCAGCGATCCGAACGACCCCGACGTCGATCCCATCATCGAGTCGAACGACCTGAGGGACGCGGGGGACCGCGCGGGCGCCCGCCGGATCCTGATGGCGCTGCTCGAGGCCGACCTTCGTTGTCTGGACGCCCACGCGCATCTCGGCAACTTCGTGTTCGACCACACTCCCCGGGAGGCGCTCCGGCATTACGAGGTCGGCGTGCGCATCGGCGAGCTGTCGCTCGGCGAAAACTTCACCGGGGTCCTTGGCTGGGGTCTCGTCGACAACCGGCCGTTCCTGCGGTGCATGAAGGGCTACGGTCGCTGCCTCTGGCGCCTCGGCCGAGGGGACGAGGCCGCGCGCGTCTTCGATCGCATGCTCTGGATGAACCCGGCGGACAACCAGGGCATCCGGTTTCTCCTCCCTGCGGTCCACGATGGCAGGCGCTGGGAGGACTCCATCTCTTGAGCGGACAGGTTTCGACCCGGACCCGACCGGCGCGACTGCCCGCGGACCGGGCCGCCGACCGGCGACAGCTCGACCTGTTCGTCGACGGCGCTGACGCCCTCCTCATCCACGAGATCGTCACCGGCCTCATCGGCCGCGATGTCGGGCGCACCGAGATGGGCCTGCGTCGCCTCGGTCAGGAGCACCCGCGCCACCCCGACCTGGTGGCGCTCACCGTGCTGTTCGAGGCGCTCACCGCGCCCGTCGCTGCCGCCACCCACGTGGCGCTGACCGAGCGCATCGAGCTGACCGAGCGTGAGCTCGTTCCGGCGGCGCGGCGCTTCCTCGGAGCGGACGCCGACACCTTTCTCCGCCCGGTGTGGCAGGCGCTGGCCGCGACAGCGGCCGATCTCCCCTTCGACGCCGCCCATCCCCGGGCGCACCGGGCCTGGCTGTGCCAGCAATACGGCGAGTGGACGGACGTGCGCGCGGCCGTCGAGGACGAACCCGGCTGGGCAGACACGGCGCTCCTACGCTACTGGATGGGGCTCGCGCAGCACCATCTCGGCATGTCCGAGGTCGCGATTCGCCTGTGGCTGCCGCTGTGCTGGAGAGATCCTCTTCTCTTCGAGACGCACGCACCGATACTTCCGAACTCCACCATTCGGACGGCGTGGATGGCCTTCGAACAGGCCGTTCCCTTCGAGGCGTCGCTGGCCGACAGGGCGCCCATGACGGAATGGTTCCCTGCCTGGCTGCTCCTGCGCCACCGGGGCCTGGCGCGCCTCTTCGGTCCCGACGACGTCCCCGATGCCGGAGACGCCGCCCGTGTGTTCCGCCATCTCCTGGCGCTCCTCCCGCTCGAACAGCACGGCCTCACCGACGAGCTGGTCCGCCAGCGCCGGGCGCTCCGGCAGCTCGACGAGAGCTTCTTCCGTTACTACTTGGCGGTCCTGGGCGAGCGTCGCTCGTCCTCGTGACTGGCGTTCGCCGGGGCGTGGGGCGACCTTCAGACCGACTCGAAGCCGGCCCTGAACACGCGAAAGAGTCGCTGCACCTGAACTCTTCGGTCCCCGCTATGCACGCGCTTCTCCTCGGCGAGGACTCGGCTCACCGGCTCCGCATACTCGTCCGTCAACCTGGTGAGAAACGCGCTGATGACCCCGCGGGACTTGGGTCGCGCGAGACGGGCGGCGTCGACGCCGACGAGATAGGCGCTCGCCTCCTCGAACGTGATCGGGGCATCGTCCACGGTCGAGCCGATGAGCTCGAAGGGCCGACTCGACGACGTCCGCGATCGCCGGCTGCGACTTCCAGCCGAACGCGCCCCGCCGGAACCGACGCGTGAACTCCCAGTGGGCGGCTTTAGCCCCAATGCCGGTTAGTTAACCGGATTCGTCAATCTCGACAATATCCTACAGCGATCCAGGCCTTCGTCTGGTATCTTACATTTGTACGGATGCAAGATATCACGCGGCAGCTCGAACGCCGACGCCAGGTCCGGGAGCGGCTGCCTCCGCTCGAGACGATCGTGCGCGGGAGCGTCTTCACGCGCCACCTGCGGTGTGGAAAGCCTACCTGCCGCTGCGCCCGAGGCCGAGGGGCGCGCCATCGC
>Ga0209751_10000208_pt1 | contig 63289 bp, 50 predicted proteins | sample RifCSP13_1_FD_184019 | JGI IMG/M metagenome (GOLD analysis project Ga0209751, IMG submission 184019) | Soil microbial communities from Rifle, Colorado - Rifle CSP2_sed 13_1 (SPAdes) (version 2) | ecosystem: Environmental > Terrestrial > Deep subsurface > Rock core/Sediment | place: Rifle...
CCCCGCCACACACGGTGATGACGACCACCTCATCCCCGCGTGCCTTCTGGCGCGCGATCAACCCGCCGCAGGAGAAGACAGCATCATCCAGATGAGGCGAGACATACACGCGCAGCGCCATTCCGCGGATTATAGACGCGTTCATCCGGAAAACGAGTGGGCTATCGGTGGTCAGGCACCCGTTACAATCCAACGGCGAGCGGCGAGCCGTTTCGATTCAACCTGCCCGTTCGAGGGAGGAGCGAACGATGACGATCGAGGACAACAAACAGATCTTGCGCCGCTACCAGGAGGCCGGAAACGCCAACGATCTCGACGCCTGGGACGCCTTGGTGGCGGCAGATCTCGTCAGTCACAACTCCACGCCGGGCATGCCGCCAGGCCTCGATGGTGGCAAGATGGCCCACCGGGCGACGCTGGCGGCGTTCCCCGACCTGCACTACCACGTCAGTGGTCAGTGGTCAGTGGCCGGCAACCAGGGGACGTTGTAGCCGCAGGCTTTGCGCCCTTGGCGCCCTGTAGAGGGCGAAGCACCCCGAGCGGATGCGAGGGGCAGCCTGCGCCCCGCTTGTGGACCGTCCCTAGCATCTCCTCGACTGAGGCCTCGACCGGGATCAGCTCGACGACGATTGCAGCGGGCAATCCAACACGAGGCTCGACAGCCGACCTAAGTCAGATTGGGCTTCGAGGCTCAGCGGGCCCACCACGCCCCTGCACAGGGCCGGAATCGAGAACATCTCCGCAGCCGGAATCCGATGCACGAGCCACTCCTGACCTGCTGGCCGGATCGCCGTCCATCCTGCGCCGACGGCGACCGCCGTGGACACTTTGGAGGCCGCCGGAGGGCGCGGGACAACGCTAAAGTTCTCCGTGAACGCGTAAGCCAGGATAACCGCGAACAGTCCCAACGCGAGAGCTGCAACGGCCAGGTGTGCCGAGCGCAGGCGAACGGCGAGCGTACCGGTCAGGTTTCCAGGCTGGCGATCGAGGCGAATCCGCAGAAGCGGGATGAGGTTGAGCGCCAGCGCCACCGCCAGGCCGCCAAGGACCGTGACGGGGTGGAGCAAAACGCGGTACACGAAGCCCTGCGGGTCGAACAAAGTGGAGTCGAGGGCTTGCTCGGCAGCGGGGTTCCCCCCAAAGATATAGACGAGCCCGCTGACCACGATCACGGCTGCCGGCAGGGCCGCCACCGCGCCGAGAATGGCCACCATCCGTCGACGCCGACTCGTCCATCCGTCCATCGTGACCTCCGTGAACCAACGTCCCGAAGCAGGAATAGATCGCGGGATCAAGCGCAGGATCAGCCGCACGACCTGCAGCGCGATCCAGAACCGCGCCGCCAGACTTCCGTAGCGCCGCCGGAACGCGGCCGATTCCTCTTCCAAGTCGCCCCGCGCCGCCTCGGCGATCTCCTCGCCGGCCACCTGGCGCAGCAGACGTTCGAGCAGGCCGTGCCCAGCGGCTCGGGGGGTCGACGCCTTCACGCCCGGCCCGCCTTCCAGGATGCCTTCCCCGCCCAGAGGCGCTCGGTCAGACGGCGCGTTTCCTTCAGCGCCCGCAGGCCCCGCGGGGTGAGGCGGTAATAGCGCTTGCGCCTGCCGCCGCGCACAGGGGTCGGCTCGCCGTCCTCGGCTCGCAGCAGACCTCCCGCCGCCATTCGCTCCAGCGGGACGTACACCGCGCCGACCGAAAGGTTCCTGCCGAGCATGCGGCCGAGACGTTGTCGGATAGGGACCCCGTAGGCCTCGTCGCCCAGGTCCCATACCACGAGCAGCAGGATCTCCTCGACCCGCGAGAGCAGCTCGGCACTCATTTCCTCTATATTTTAGAACATAGGCCCGGATGAGTCAAGCCCGGCCTGGCAGCCGAGGGAGGATTTGCTGCCGATGTTACAATCGGTCGAGATGGGCCGTTAGCTCAACGGCAGAGCAGGTGCCTTTTAAGCACAAGGTTGGAGGTTCGAATCCTCCACGGCCCACCAGCCGCATTCCGCCGACGCCACTCGCCTCCACCAGCCACGCCTGAGAAGCCATCCGCCTTCCCGGAGACCGTTCATGGCTAGGCACGACCCGCACTCCCACGCCGACTTCTCTCAGGGGCGCATCCAGCACATCGACCTGCAGCTTGAAGTCGATTTCGAACGCCACGAACTACGCAGCACGTGCCGCTACCGCCTCGAGCGGGCGGCGGTGGGACCGTTCGACCTCGATACGCGCGGGCTGAAGATCCACTCCGTCAGCGCCGGGGGGCGAGACGTCGCGTTCTCGCTGGGAGAAGAGGACTCGATCCTGGGACGACGGTTGCGCCTCGAGGATCTGCGGGGCGCACCCTCCTTTGAGATCGAATTCACCGCACCACCCGAGGCCCGCGCACTGCAATGGCTGACGCCGGCTCAGACCGCCGGCGGTCACTACCCCTACTTGTTCACCCAGTGCCAGGCGCTCAACGCTCGCACGATCTTCCCCTGCCAGGACTCGCCCTCCGTTCGCTTCACCTTCGACGCCTCTTTGCGTGTCCCCGATCCATTGGTCGGGGTCATGTCGGCCGCTCCGACCAGCGACGAGGCCTCCGACGGCCATCGAACCTTTCGCTTCCGGATGCCTCAGCCGATCCCTTCGTACCTGTTCGCCCTCGCCGTCGGCGAGATTTCCAGCCGGGACCTCGGACCGCGGTCACGGGTCTACGCCGAACCGCAAGTCATCGAGAGCGCCGCTTGGGAGTTCGCGCAGACCGAAGCCATGCTGGATCAAGGCGAGAAGTTGTATGGGCCGTACCCGTGGGAGCGCTACGACATGCTGGTCATGCCGCCGTCGTTTCCGTACGGGGGCATGGAGAATGCGCGCCTGACCTTCCTGACACCGACGATGATCGTCGGCGACCGGTCGTTGACCAATCTACTCGCCCACGAGTTGGCTCATTCCTGGACCGGCAACCTAGTCACCAACGCCACGTGGGAGGATTTCTGGTTGAACGAGGGTTGGACGACCTACGCCGAGCGGCGCATTCTCGGCGTTCTGGAAGGTGAGGACTCGGCCATGCTGCGAGCCGCCACCGGCCGCAATACGCTGATCCGGTCGTTGAACCATTTCGGGTGGACCGCCGACCCCACCCGGCTCAAATTCTCGCAGAAGGGAATCAACCCCGAGACGGTCCTTTCCCAGGTTCCGTACGAGAAGGGCTACGCGTTCTTAGTGCGGCTCGAGCGCGCCGTTGGCCGGCCCGCCTTCGACGCCTTCACCCGCAAGTACATCGCCGAGCATCGCTTCCAGACGATCACCACCGAAGCCTTCGTGCAGATCCTCAGGCGAGACCTGCCGCTGGCAGTCCGCCTGGTCGATCTGGACACTTGGCTGTACTCGCCCGGCCTTCCCCAGGACGCGCCCTCGTTTGAATCGCCCCTGATCGACGTCGTATCCAATCGGCTTTTCGATTATCAGGAGGGCCGCCTGCCGAGGCGCGAGGGCGTCGCCAACTGGGCGACCGCCCAAACCTACCTATTCTTTCAGTTTCTCCCGCGCCGGATACCCGTCGATCACTGCCGTGTCTTGGAGCAGGTCTTCGCCCTCGACCGGACGCGGGTGCCGCATTTCCTCAGCCATTTCTACGAGATCTCCATCCGCAGCGGTTATCGGGAGGTGTTGCCGCGCGCCGAGGAGCTGGTGGCCACCGTCGGGCGGTCGTTCATCACTCGGCCCATCTTCCAGGCGATGGCCGAGACCGAATGGACTCGCCTGTTGGCCCGCCCGCTGCTGGAGAGGGTCCGCCAGCGCCTTCACCCGATCACGGTGGCCCAGATGGAGGAGGTCCTGGCGAAGAAAGGTCTCTGACCCGGCAGTGGTCAGTGGTCGGTGGTCGGTGGTCAGTGAAGAACAGGTCTTGGTGATTACCGACAGCGATTGACGATCAGCGATTGTCGATTGGGGATTGGCGATTGGGGAAAGAGACAGGGGAATCCGATGTGGTAGGTCCCTCTGACTACGGGCCGTCGGGCACGGACCACCGACCACTCACCACTGACCACTTCTTGGCCGCGGCGGCCCCGGGGCGCGGTGCCGCGCAGGCGGACTCGCTCCAGCGTCGCAACCGTTCGGGGAGCCGTTCCCGGTGCGCCGCCCAGCGACAAGGTTCCCGCGAGGGCGCACGTAAGGGTCTGCGGTCGCAGACCGCTGCAACCTCCGGCTAGCCGCTGAAGAGGCCGACCCGGTTGCCGGATGGGTCCTCGAAGATTCCGAAGTGGCCCTCACCCGGGATCTCCGACTTCTCCCGGATGGTCTTCCCGCCATGAGCAACGATCTTGGTGAGCACGGCCTCGATGTCGTCGACCTGGATGTACGGAATGATCTCGCCGCGCTTGTGCTCCTTGTCAACCACGTTGAATCCTCCTCCCGGACCGGGCGCGGCCTCGAAGGTCAGGTAGTCCGATCCGGCGAAAGGCTTCACCGTCCAGCCGAAGAGGTCGCTGTAGAACTTGCCGGCGGACTGCAAATCGACCGCGGACAACTCGATGTGGACGATCGGGTTGGCTGACATGGGATCCTCCGTTGGGGTTTCTCAGGATAGGCACGAAGGCCAAGACGAGTCAATCCCCTGCAGGGGTTCAGGTCGTCTGAGATACAGTTGACCGAAATAAGAGACGGGCCAAGTCCATCCTTCAACCGTGACCGGACATCTCCCTTGAGCCTCACCCCATCGCATGTGCGCGAGCGGATCTTCCCCGCGTAGGCGTGCCCTGAGCGATGAGCGAGGGGCTCGCCGGCCCCCCGGGGGGGTGCTGCGCGAAGCGGGGCCAAAGCCTGGTGATGTGGCTGCGGGCCTCTACGCGGTCCAGGAACCGAACCCTCCGATCCCGATGCTACAATCCGCCCTCCCTCGACGATGACCTTCGCCCGCGCCCTCCGACATCGCTCCTTCGCCCTCCTTTGGACGGGGCAGACGATCTCGCGCCTCGGGGACAGCCTGTATCGCATCGCCCTGTCCTGGTGGGTCCTCGAAAAGACCGGCTCCGCCGAGGCGATGGGCACGGTCCTCGTCGTCAGCTCCATCCCCATGTTGATCTTCCTCCTGGTGGGGGGTGTCGTTGTCGACCGTCTGCCTCGTTTCCGAGTCCTGTTCGGTTCCGATGTGCTCAACGGAATCGTCGTCGGCGTGGTGTCGCTGCTGGCGGCAACAGGCCGGCTGGAAGTGTGGCACGTCTATGTCGCCGGGGCGATCTTCGGGTTCTCGGAGGCCTTCTTCTTCCCGGCCTACGTGGCCTCGGTCCCGCAGGTCGTCCCGCCGGATTCTCTGCCCAGCGCCAACTCGCTCACCAGCCTGAGCTGGCAGCTTACCGGGGTCGCCGGGCCAGCCATCGGCGCCACCCTGGTGGCGTTGGGCGGAACCCCGGCTGCCTTCGGCCTCGACAGCCTGTCCTTCTTCATCTCCGCCGCCTTCCTGGCGCCGCTGGTCCGGATCGCGCTGCCCAGGCCGGTCGACACCGTGGCGCGAAGTCCGCTGCGCGACCTGCGTGAAGGGCTGGCGGCGGTCCTCTCGCGGACCTGGCTTTGGCTGTCGATCGCGTTTTTCGGGCTGGTCAATGTTTTCGATGCCGGCCCGCGCAATGTCGCCTTGCCATTTCTGATCCACGACCACCTAGGTCTGGACGTTGGGGCTCTCGGCGCGGTCGCCTCGGCGGTCGCCGTCGGTTCCGTCGCAGCGGCGGTATTCCTGGGCCGCTACCATCGGCTGCGTCGAAGGGGCCTGCTGCTCTACGGCGCCGAGACCGTGATGGGGTGCATGCTCGTCCTGTTCGGATTGTCTCCCACTTTGCCGGGTGTGGTCATCGCCGCCCTGATCTTCGGTGTGGGGATCTCCCTCGGCGGCATGGTGTGGACGAACACGGTACAGGAAATGGTTCCCCAGGAGAAGCTGGGCCGAGTGACAAGCATCGACGCTCTTGGGTCGTTCGTCTTCCTGCCTGTCGGGTTCGCCCTGGCCGGCCTGCTGGTGGAGCGGATCGGGCCGGCTTCTGTGTTCGTCCTCGGTGGCTCGCTCGTCATCGCCTTGAGTTTGGCGATCCTGCTCGTCCCTTCGATTCGGAACCTCGACTGAGTCTGCCTCCACGGCGCAGGACCCGTTCCCCCTTCGAGTTCGCGCAAACCAGGACGCTTCGACTGCGCTGCGGTCTTCGCTTCGCTCATGCCGCAGCTCTGCTCAGCGAGGAGGCGCGCAGCGGGACGGCTTTCCAGCTTCAGGCACGCACGGCCGGTCTCCAAATCACGGCTAACCGGTCCTTCGCCTTGGCGCGCCCTCCGCCCCCATGCCCCCTGGGTGTGCGCCGCCCTCACCCCTTCGGGCACCCTGGGTGTGCGCCGCCCTTGGCGCCCTGTAGAGGGCGAAGGGGCGTAGAGGGCGAAGGGCGTAGAGGGCGCAGGGGCGTAGAATGGCGGGTGCCGCGCGCTCTTCCCGCCTGGTCTGATCGGTGAGGTGAAACATGTCCAAGCGAAGCCCCGTCCTGGCGCTTGCGTTTCCGGCCTTGGCCCTCTCGGCCGCCTGCGCCCTTCTCCCGACGACGGCCGTTCCCCCATCGCCCTCCGCCACGCCGGGCGCGGGTCTTCCCGTGGAACGGAACTCGGATGAGCCCTACGTCATCACCGGCTCGATCCCTTTCACCTCCCCGTTCTTCCTCGAGGGCAACGCCGAACCATTCGTCCTGCTCGAAGACGAGGCCGGCTTTGTCCGGCGCGACAAGGAGTTCGCCTTCCCGCTCGAAGGTCAGGCGATCGGACCGGTCGAGCTCGTCGAGGACGGTTTGCTGAGATATACCCTGCCGCTGCCCTCTCAACCGTTGGGCACCCTGGTCGACGTGGACCAGGACGGCGAAACGGATCCGGGGGTGATGGTCTTCGCCATCGCCTACTGGTCCAATACCTGGGGCGATGCCTTCCTCGAAGAGCGCGACGGGCGCGGCTGGTCGAATGCTTACACCTCGGCCCACACCGACCCCTACCGCGAGGACGAGATCGACGGGGGGACATTGCTGATCTGGGCGCCCGACGACGAGCAGCACTTCCCCACGGGCTTCGGCCCGGACGAATTGCTCTTCACCGACGACGATCCCACCGCCCCCGTACCGGCCGGGTACAACCTGATCGACCTGGATTCAGCTCCGTTCCGCGTTTACAAGGAGCCCAACCCACAGCTCGATTTGCTGGAGGGCGTGGTCGCCGTGACCGACCTCTCCGGCGAAGACTATGACGCGGCCTGGGAGTCCCTCTTCGCCAAGGCCTCGCGCGAATACCCCTTCACCCAGGACAAGGGCGTCGATTGGGAGGCTCTGCAATCCGAGTTCTCGCCGCGCTTCGCCGCGGCACATACGCCCGATGACTTCTACCGGGCGCTGCACGATTTCACCCTGGCGATCCCCGACACGCACATCGGGATGACCTTCGACCCCGACGTCTTCTTTCAGGATTACGGCGGGAGTTATGGGACGGTGCTGGCCGAACTCAGCGACGGGCGCGTCATCGTTCGGGAGGTCATCCCGCAGAGCCCGGCCGACCTGGCGGGCATCGAGCCCGGCGCCGAAATCCTGACCTGGGGCGGCCTCCCGGTCGATGAGGCTCTCGACGCAGTCGTGCCGTTTCTCGGCCCCCACTCCACTGCGCACGGCGCCCGTCCGATGCAGCTTGTCTTTCTGACGCGCGCTCCGGTGAGCACCCAGATCCAGGTCGGCTATCAGAACCCGGAGGGGACGGCGGCGGCGGCCGATCTGACCGCCACCGTCGAGTACGACTCGCTTTTCGCCGCCTTGCCGGAATTCGGCTATGACGAAATGATGCTCCCGATCGAGGCCCAGGTGCTCGACGACTCCGGCCTGGGTTATCTGCAGGTGACGACCTTCTCCGAGGACTACAACCTGATGGCCCGCCTTTGGGAGTTCCATTTGAATCAATTGATGGAGGCGGAGGTCCCCGGGCTGATCATCGACGTGCGCAACAACGGCGGCGGCAACGGCGCCCTGGCGCTGGACTTCGCCGGCTACTTCTTCAGCGAAGGAGCCGAGCTCTCACGCCATCTCTACTACAACGAAGACAGCGGAGCCTTCGAGGCGCGCGGGGCGCCGAGTCGCCTTGAGCCGGGACCGTTCGTCTTCGAGGGTCCGGTGGCGGTGCTCGTCGGTCCGAATTGCGTCAGCGCGTGCGAGGGGTTCGTCCACGCGATGACACACGATGACCGGGCGATGGTCGTCGGCCACGCACCGACGGCCGGTGCCTTCGGCGAAGTCGGACGCGGCCAGTATGACTTGCCGGGGGACATCTCGCTCCAGTTCCCAACCGGAAGGCCGGAAACGCTGGATGGGAAGTTGTTGATCGAGGGTCAGGGCGTCCCCCCCGATCTGGTGGTGCCAGTGACCTTCGACAGCGCCATGGGCACGACGGATTCTGTGCTCGAGACAGCGGTCCAGGCCCTCCTCGATCGGATCGGCGGCTGAGCCCCACAGGAGGAAGAAGCATGAGCGAAACCGCAGACGCCATCATCATCGGCGGGGGCATCCATGGGGCGAGCCTGGCCTTCCATCTGTCGCGGCGCGGCCTGAAACCGATCGTCCTCGAGAGGCGATTCGTCGCCGCCGGCGCCACCGGCCGGTCGAGCGGTCTGGTGCGGATGCACTACGATCTCGAACCCGAGTCGGCGCTGGCCTGGGCATCCTATCGGTACTTCCGAAACTGGAGCGAGATCGTCGGCGGGGAGTGTGGTTTCACCCGCACCGGTTTTCTCCAGATCGTGGAGCCGAACGCCAGCGAGTCGCTGCGGTCCAACGTTGCGATGCACCAACGGCTGGGTATCCCCAGCCTGTTGATCGGTGCCGACGATGTGCGTCGCCTGGCACCTGCCTTCTACACCGACGATTTCGAGCTGGCGGCCTTCGAGCCCGAGTCGGGTTACGCCGACCCCACCGGGTCCGCCGCGGCGTTCCTCACGGCGGCACGGGCCGCCGGAGCACACCTGGTCCAAGAGGCGCAGGTTACGGCGGTCACGACCCGCGGCGGCCGAGTGACCGGTGTGGAGACCACCGGGGGGAAGTACGATGCGCCGATCATCGTCAACGCCGCCGGAGCGTGGGCGGCCGAGATTGGGCGGATGGCGGGCCTCGACCTTCCGATCACCACCTGGCGCCACGACACCGCCTTTCTTCGCCGGCCGCCGGACCTTGGGCTGAGTCATCCGACGGTCATCGATTTCATCAACCTGATGTACTTCCGCCCCGAAACGGGCGGCCTGACCCTGGTCGGCCTGGAAGACGGTAATCCGCTGGGAGTCTCGCCGGACACCGGCGGCGATCAGGCCCAGCCGGACTTCGTCGAGCGCGCCGTAGAGCGAATCTGCAGACGGATCCCCGGCATGGATCGAGGCTCGCTGCACAGCGCCGCCACCGGCTATGACGGGTTGACCCCGGATCAGCGAGCCATTCTTGATCAGGCCGGGCCGGAGGGGTTCTACCTGGAGTGTGGGTTCAGTGGCACAGGGTTCAAGATCGCCCCGGCCGTAGGCGCGTGTATGGCGGAGTGGATCGTCGACGGAAAGCCGCAAACGGTGGACATCTCTGGATTCGGATTGGACCGCTTTGCCGAAGGCCGCCGCCTCGCCGGCGAGCACGCCTACGGGGAAATCTGGAGGTAGTGAGAGTGGTCAGTGGTCGGTGGTCGGTGATCGCTGGTCGGTGAGGGTGGTCGGCAGGGGGCGCACCGCCTTATCTGATTTGTCATTCCGAGGAGGCCGGGACGGCCGACGAGGAATCCCCGAGGCGCGCCTCGCGCTGCTGACGGGGCGGGAGGCTGGTGTTGCACCCGAGGGAGCGCTAAACGGAGGCATCATGGGGATCCCCACCTGCACCTGCGCCTGTGGCGCAGCTGCAGGCGCAGGTGTCGGTCGGCCTTCGCTTCGCTCCGGCCTCCCTCGGAATGACAATAGGGGCCCGACAAGCCTGTTTCACCTCCCACTGACCACTGGCCACTGACTACTAGCTTGCTTCCGCCACCGTCTCCGTTCGTGTCAGCGTCGTCGTGAAGCCGCGTCGAGCGAGTTCGGCGAAGAACGGTTCCGGCTCGATCGCTTGCTCGGGGGCCCATACCCCCGGCCGCCCGAGCCTGCCCGAAGCCAGCCAGCGGGCCACGATCGCCGGGGCGACGGCGACCAGCAGCGTCCCCCCGGATACGCCCCACTCGGGATAAGGTCCGCCGTGGGTATCGGCGCGCAAGACGACAGTCGATCCCCCCTGGCTGCCGGTGGCGACAGTGGCGACGTCCTTGTACCCCTGACTCTGCGGTTTCTCCTTCGCCTGCGGCGACCGTCGCAGCAACGCCAATAAGAGGTCGCGCGGGCGGACCCGAACGCCTTCGACGTCCACCGGCTCGGTGCTGGCCAGCCCGAGCTGCGCCACGAACTGCATCTTGCGCAACGCGGCTTCCGAATACCCGAAGAATGTGATCTTGAAGAAGCACTCGTCGATGCCCTTCATCGCCAGGCTCAGAGGTATCGTGGCGACCTCCGAGTGCAGGCTGAGGTGGGTTTTCGCCCAGCCGATCGGCGGCGGGAAGAGGAAGTGTTCCTCTTCCGCAAGCGGCGGCGCCTCGATGAACTGGCCGCCGCGGAAGACCATTGCCGGCTGGCTAATCTCATCGAGGATGGTCTCGATGGCGTAGGGCCAAGCCAGGGACTCGCCGGCGTCCAGCGTCGCGCCGTTGTAGATCTTCACCGAGCGCACCCGATCGAGCATTCCGCCCAGCCAGCCCGCCTGCACGTTCGCCACTCCCGGGCAAGATCCGAGGCCGAGCACCGCCGTCAGCCCCGCCTCCTGGAAGGCCTTGTCGAGCTCGAGCTGTTTCCGCGTCATGTGGAACAGGCCGCCCAGATCGAGGTAGTGCACTCCCGCCTTCAGACAGGCCTGCATCACTTCCAGGTTGAAGTAGTAATGGGTGCTGTTGATGCATACCGCTGCGCCGCTCAAGGCTTCCGCCAGGCCGGCGGCGTCGGTCACGTCGACTCCGACTACGTCGGCGCGCGCTCCCAACTGCTGAGCGGTGCGCTGTGCGCCGGCCAGATCCCGGTCGGCGATCCTCAGCTCGAAGTCGTCGCGCGCCAGGTCGAGGGCGATGACCCGGCCGACAATCCCGGCCCCTCCGAGAACGACGATCCGCATAGAGCCTCCGGGTCAGTGGCCAGTGGTCGGTGGTCGGTGGTCAGAGGTCGGCAGCGTCATTCCGAGGCGCCCGCCCTCACCCCTTCGGGCACCCCTTCGGGTGCACCCTGGGTGTGCGCCGCCCTTGGCGCCCTGCCCCCTGGGGGCGCCCGCCCTTGGCGCCCTGTAGAGGGCGAAGGGGCGTAGAGGGCGAAGGGCTGGCGGTCTGTCCCCTGGGGGACACCCGAAGGGGTGTAGAGACCGAACCATAGTCCCCGAAGGGAAGCGGAGCGGGAGGGCAGAGCCTGCCCCGAGGGGAGCGAGGGATGACAATCTCCTCAATGAGCCGTTTGCTCACCTGCACTGCACCACACCTACCCTGGCGGGCGGTGCCAGGGAACGCAGTGCGGTGCAAGTGTCGCCGGGAAAGCGCCGGCTCACAATGACGAACCGTGACCACAGATCAGTCACAACTGACCACCGACCACTCCTAAAGGGCCAGCTCATTGGCGATCCAGCCGAGCTCGAGCTCCTCTAGTTTCGCCCGCGTCGGGTTCCCGGTCGCCACGTCCCAGCCGGCCATCGCGTAATAGATATCCTTCGCCTGTTCCACGTCTTCGGCGGTCACGGAGATGCCGTCGCTCTTACCGCCGATCAATGCCTTCTGCATCTTCTTGGGGAGCGTGTCGGCCTCGCGCCCAATTCCTTCGCGAGCGTTGTACGCGCGCAGCATATTGAGCCGCCGTTCGCCCACGCGCATCAACTCCTCGACCGTGACCGGCCAGCCCGTCACCGCCTGGACCGCCTCACTCAGCTGCGCCATGCCATACAAATGCCAGGCCGGCCCAAAGACAAATTGGCACATGTTGACCGAGTCCAGGCAGGAGTAGGCGTACTGTGTCTGCAGTGCGAACCGAATCTTGCTCTCATTGAGGACCTTGTTCGGTTGCGGCGGGTCGGTCAAGCCGATTTCGGCCAGCCGCGCCGGGTGTGACTTCCACGATGGATCGTGCTCGTGGGATTGGTGGTCCGCACCGAACGGATTGACGGCATAGATCAGCGCCAGGCTGCGCTTGACCTGGGGCATATGCGCCGGCACCTCCTGGCCTTTCACGGCCACAACCAGCTCCTCGCTCCCCCGGCCCAGCCTGGCGGCGGCCCGGGCGGAACCCTCCGCCAGCGTGTCGCCGAACCCCTCCCTCCGGGCGATCATCTCCGTCAGCCGGACCATGACGGCGGCGTCGCCGAAACGCAGCTCCATCCCATCGGTGTCGTCCGTTGTCAGGATGCCCTTCTCGAAGCAGTCCATCGCCCAGGCGATCGTAGCTCCGCAGGAGATGGTGTCCATCCCGTACTGGTTGCAGAGCTGGTTGGCCGTCGCCACCGCGTTGAGGTCGTCGATGCCGCAGTAAGAGCCAAAGGTCGACAGGGTCTCGTACTCCGGGCCTCCGTAACGCGGATCGGCGCGGTACGGACCCTCCTTCACCTCGACCACGCGTTTGCAGCGGACGGTGCAGGCGTAGCAGGTGTCGCGCTCCTTGAGGATGGTATCGGCCATCGTCTTTCCATCGAGCGCCAGGTAGCCGTCGAAGGCGCCGCTCTCCCAGTTGCGCGTGGGAAGCCCGCCGGCGGCGTTCTGACCGCGCAGAACCTCGGCCGTGCCGAGCAGACCGAGTCCGTAGACATCGGACTCCTCGAAGTTGGCCGCGCCCCAGCGCGCCAGCTGGATGACCTTGGCACGGTCAGCCAGAGAGGGCTTCGCCGTCCCTCGCACCACGACCGCTTTGAGATTCTTGCTGCCCATGACCGCGCCCATGCCCGTGCGGCCGTTGGCGCGGTTGGCCATGTTCATCAGCGCGGCGAAACGCACTCCTCGCTCTCCGGCCGGGCCGCACTGCAGGACTTCGATCTTGTCGTCGCCCAGCTCCTGATGCAGGATGTCCTCGACCTCTCCGGTGATCTTCCCCCACAGGTGCGCCGCCGAACGCAGCTCCGGCTTGCCATCGTGGATCCACAGGTAGGTGGGTTCGTCCGCCCGGCCTCGCAAGACCAGCGCGTCGAAACCGGCGAACTTCATCTCGGCCGGGAAGAAGCCGCCGCACTGCGAATCGCCCACGGCGCCGGTCAGGGGCGATTTGGCGACAGCGGTCATTCGGCTCTGCCCCGAAATCGGCGCACCGGTGACAACGCCCAGCGCCAACACCAGAACGTTGTCGGGGCCCAGAGGATCGACTCCGGGCGGGGTCTGGTGCAGCAGATAATGCATCCCGAGAGCGCTGCCGCCCATATAAGTGCGATAGAAGGATTCGGGCGGCTGCTCGACCTCAAGCGTGCGCCGGGTCAGATCGACGTGCAGGACGCGTCCCGTGTAACCGTGTGGCATTTCTATTGCTCCTTCCCGGTACCTAGATCATGGAGCACAACGTTCCGCATGCCCGTCTCACCCACTGACCACCGACCACCGACCACTGACCACTGCCTTTCTAGCCTTTCGCCTCTTTTACCGCCTCTTCGAACATCCCCAACGTATCGGCGATGTCCTTCTCGCTGTGACTGTACGAGAGGAACCACGGTTCGCGGCCGTCGATCTCCGGCATGGCGCCGCGCCGGATCAACGCTGTGATGATCCTCTCGTACAGATGCATGTCGGTGTCCAGATAGCCTCGGTAGTCGGTCGGACTGGATTCGGAGCCGATCGCGATCCCAAACATCGCCGGGTGACCCAACAGATGATTCGAAACCCCGGCATCTTGCAGGATTTCTCCGAGTCCGCTCATCAGCATTCGGCCGCGAGCGTGGATCGTCTCGAGCACGGGCTCCTTCTCCAGAATTTCCAGCGTCGCCAGCGCCGCCGAGACTCCCACCAGGTTCCCGGTGTAGGTGCCGCCGTGAGCGACCGACCCCGGCTCGAGGGTGGCCATGATTTCCTTCTTCCCGGCAAAAGCGGCGATCGGGAAACCGTTGGCCATCGCTTTGGCGTACGTCGCCAGATCGGCCCGCACTTTGAACAGCTCTTGGGCGCCGCCCCGGGCCAGTCGAAAACCGGTCTTGACCTCGTCCATGAACATGACGATGCCGAACTCATCGCACAGGCGGCGGATCGTCTCCAGCCAACCGGGTTCGGGCAGAATCCCGGCCGAGTTGCCCATCGTCGGTTCGACGACGATGGCGGCCAGGTCTCCCCATTTCGCCCGCACGGTCGCTTCGAGGATCTCGGGCCGGTTGTACGGCAGATTGATGACGTACTCGGAAATGCCTTTCGGGATGCCCGACGAGACCTGAGCGTTGACCGGACTGGTCGGCGCGCCCAGCCCACTCCGCGGCGAGGAGGCCGTCGAGTACAGAAAGTAGTCGCTCATCCCATGATATTGGCCTTCGAACTTGATGAACCGTTCGCGCCCGGTATGGGCCCGGGCCAGTCGCAGCGCGTGCATCGTGGCTTCGGTGCCGGAGTTCGCCAGGCGCACCTGGTCCATGCCGGTCATCCGGGTCAGGCGTTCGGCCAGCTCGATCTCCATCACGGTGGTGAAGGCGAAGACGGTGCCCGTCTCGCGGATCGTCCGGGCGACGCGGTCGGCGACCTGCGGATACCCGTGGCCGAGCATCACTGGACCGAAACCCATCCGATAATCGATATAGCGCGTGCCGTCCGCGTCCCACAAATAGGCGCCCTGGCCGCGGCTCACCACCATCGTGTCCTGCGGCCCCCAGTAGCGAAAATTGGAATTCACGCCGTAGGGCATGACCTTGACGGCGCGTTGGTACTCGGCCTGAGTTTTGGGGTGTTGAAGGCTCATCGATGGCTCCTGGCCTGATGGGGTTCCGAAGACTCTGGATTTGGCCCCGCTCCAGCGAGGCAACCGCGCAAAGCGGTCGACGCGCGACCCGGCCCTGCACCTAGGGGCACGGCGTGCCGTGCCCCTACGGAGGCGCATGGGAAAGTGGTCTCAGGGACGTTGACAGCTGGGCCGTCTTTCACTCTGCCTCTTCCCATCTATCCGCGATCGTTATGCCTCGCCGCGCGATCTCCTCAAGGAATAGGTCAGGTTCGAACGCCTGCTCCGGAGCCAGCACGCCGTTCCCCAGCGCCTCCCCGCGCCCGATCAAGTCGGCCCCGACGGCCAAAGGGATCCCGACGTTCTTGGCGTACGCCGCCGCTCCACCCCAACGATCCTGGGGAGGATGCTGCGTGCGGGCGTGATAGGTCGCGGCCCGCCCCGCGCGGACGCCCAGCACCCGGACGACCAGCCCGTACCCCCAGGTTTGATTCTCGCGCGAAGTCGGGCTGTCGAGAAGAAGGGCGTGGACCAACTCCAGGGCGTCGAAATCGGCTCCCTTCACACGGAGCCTGCGGTCGGAAAGCAGGCCGGCCTCGAACAAAGCCGACATGATCCGCATTACCTGCGGGGCAAAACTACCCCGCACGGCCACATGTCGCACTCCTGGATACGAGCGCGGCAGCGTGGTCGTTTCAGGGTGGGGGACCAGATAGGCGAGCTGACGCCCGATGCTTCCGCCGAAATCGACTTCCAACTCTCCGCTGAGCGGTGCGGCCGGCCGCATCTCGCCGTCTTCATAGTAGACACGCAGGCGCGCCGGCTCGTCCGGGTTGAACTCCCAAAGCGTCGTAGTGAGCAGTCCGGGGGCGGGCGCCAGGCAGCGGAAGGCAGCGAAGGCGATATCGACTTCCTCGACCTGATCCAGGTCTCGCGCAGCCCTTGCCACCAGCAGGTTGGTCACACCCGGCGTCGCGCCGACGCCCGGGACGAACACCACGCCCCTCCGCCGCGCCTCTTCGTCGAAGTCGAATTGCTCCTGCGTTGTCGAAAGGTCCAGCCCATGGACGCCGGCCTCCACGCAGGCGCGCGTGACGGCCATGTCGTAGCGGTACGGCAGTCCGTTGACCACGACGTCGAAACCCCCGACGGACTTCGCCAGGACCTCGGCGTCGTCGGCGTCGAACGGGCGAATGCGGACTCGAGAGCTGGCGAGCTCCGCTTGAAGACGCTCGACCGCGGCCAGGTCGCCGTCGGCGAGCACGATCTCATCAAACGAGCTGAAGCTCGCCAGATCGCGGCTGGCCTCGCGGCAGATCGCTCCGGCGGCGCCCAGGACGAGGGCTCTCATGGTCTAACCGTAGGGGCAACCCTTGTGGTTGCCCGCTGCCCGTGGTTGCGCGCCGGGCGACCACAAGGGTCGCCCCTACGCGCCCTCACGGATCGCCACCATCTGAATGTTCGTCACGTCTTCCATGGTTCCGCGCCGGGCGACCACGAGGGTCGCCCCTACGCGCCCTCACGGATCGCCACCATCTGAATGTTCGTCATGTCCTCCATCGCAAAGCGCACCCCCTCCCGTCCCAATCCGCTCTGCCGGGTGCCGCCGTACGGCATATGGTCGACCCGGAAGGCCGGGGTCTCGTTGATCATGACGCCGCCGAAGTTGAGGCGGCGGATGGCTTGCAACACGCGCCCGATGTCGCGGGTGAAGACGCCCACCTGCAAGCCGAACTCGGTGGCGTCGGCCTGGCGCAGCGCCTCCTCGAAGTCGTCGCAAGCGATGACCGAGGCGACCGGCGCAAAGGCCTCCTCGGCGACGACCTTCATCTCCGGCGAGACATCGGTCAACACCGTCGGCCAGTAGACGGCCTGCTCGCGCCGCCCGCCGGTGCGTACCCGCGCCCCGCCGCTTTGCGCTTCCTGCACCCACTGCTCGATTCGTTCCGCTTCTCGGACATCAATCATCGGGCCGACGTCGACGCGCTCGTCCAGCGGATCGCCGACGACCATCCCCTCCGTGGCCCGGATGAAGGCCTCGGTGAACGGTTCGTAGACCGGGCGCTGGCTGTAGATGCGCTGGACCGAGATGCACACCTGCCCGGAATTGTAGTAGGCGCCTACCGCGCAGCGTTTGGCGGCGTAGGCCATGTCGGCGTCGGGGGCGATGATGACCGGCGAGGTGTTACCCAGCTCGAGCGTGAGCTTCTTGATCCCGGCGATCTGGGTGATGCGCTTTCCGACGGCCGGACTGCCCGTGAAGGTGACTTTCGCCACACGCGGGTCCGTCACCAGCCATTCACCGACGGTGGCGCCGGAGCCGACGACCAGATTGATGGCTCCCGCCGGCAATCCGGCCTCGACCAGGATCTCGCACAACTTGACGGCGCTGATCGGCGTCGTCGTCGCCGGCTTCAGGACGACGCTATTGCCGGCCGCCAGCGCCGGCGCCACTTTGTGCGACACCAGATTGAGCGGAAAGTTGAACGGGCTGATGGCGGTGATGACTCCAACCGGCCGCCGCACGTAGAAGCCAAAGTACCCCTCGCCCGCGGGCAGAGCATCCAGCGGGATCGTCTCGCCGTGCAGGCGCCGAGCCTCTTCGGAGGCCATCAGAAAGGTCCACCCAGCGCGGTCGACTTCCGCTCGGGCGTACTTCAAGGCCTTGCCGGCCTCCGCCGCCAGGGTGCGGGAAAGGTCCTCCTGACGCTCTCGAATCAGGGTCGAGGCTCGGCCGAGAATCGAGGCCCGCTGATGTGCCGGCATTTCTGCCATCACACCCGCCGCGCGCTGCGCCGCGCCGAGTGCCGCGTCGACTTCGTCCCGGTCGGCCCGGGCGATCGCGCCGAGGCTCTCGCCGTTGTACTTGTTCGTGACCTCGATCCACTCGCCGGTGGTCACCCACTGGCCGTCAATCAGCAACCGATATTCCATGCGGTGGTCTCCGTTGGCCTTACGGTGAAGAACCAGAAGTGTTAACTACCCGCAATATCGCAGGTCCCGAGTGGCTCCCCAGAAGCAGGGAACATAGATAAGAGGACAGCCCCCATAATGTCATCCCGAGGCCGGCGGATTTCGGCCGAGGAATCCCTGAGGCGCGACTAAACGCTCGCACCCGCGGGTACGAGCTCCGGTCGCGTCAGAGGGATTCCCACCTGCGCTTGCAGCTGCGCTGCACACCTGCCCTGGCGGGCGGTGCCAGGGTAGCGCAGGTGCAGGCGTCGCTCGGCCTTGCGGGCCCCGCTCGGAATGACACTGTGGGAAGGTCCTCGAGATGCTTCCTGGAGGGTGCAAGTTGTCTTCACTCTAGATCTTCCGGACCGCGGCCGCGAAGATCTCGAGGCCTTCCTTCACCTCGCTCTCGCTCACCGTCAGCGGCGGGATGAGGCGAATGGTGTTGTCCCACGGACCACACGTGAGCAGCATCAGGCCGTCGTCGAGACAATCATGGACGACTTGCTTGGCGGCCGCCTTGTCCGGCTTGCCGTCACGCGAGGTGAATTCAGCGCCCACCATCAAGCCCAGCCCGCGCACGTCCCCGATGCGGCTGTGCTCCTCCTGCAGGTGACGCAGGCCCGTCATCAGTTGCACCCCACGCGCCTGGGCGTTCTCCAACAAATGCTCCTGGCGAATCGCCTCGATCGTGGCTACTCCGGCGGCGCAAGCGACGGCGTTGCCTCCGAAGGTGCCGCCGTGGCTCCCGGGGCGCCAGTGATCCATCAGCGCCTGCCGGGCGAACACGCCCGAGAGCGGCAGGCCGGAGGCGATCCCCTTGGCGACGGTCACGACGTCGGGCACAACACCGAAGTGCTCGTACCCCCACCAGCGCCCGGTGCGGCCCATGCCGGACTGGATCTCGTCGGCGATGAGCAGGATCCCATGCTCATCGCACAGGGCGCGAACGCCTTCGAGGAACCCCGGCGGGGGCACCACGTAACCGCCTTCGCCGAGGATCGGCTCGACGAGCATGGCGGCCGTTTCCTCAGGAGCGGTCTGCGTTGTAAGGAGGAAGCGCAGCTCGTCCAGACACCACTTGACGGTCGTTTTCGAATCCCAGCCATAACGGTAGGCGTAGGGGAACGGCGCCACGAACACGCCTGACATCAAGGGCTGATAGCCGCTGCGGTAGATCGTCTTGCTCGTCGTGAGCGACATCGTGCCGACGGTGCGCCCGTGGAACGAGCCTTGGAAGACGATGACGTTCGGCCGTCCGGTCGCCGTCCGGGCCAGCTTGACGGCGCCTTCGATCGCCTCGGCGCCGCTATTGCTGAAGAAGAAGCTGTCGAGGCTGGAATGGACGACGGTCCGCAGGGACTCGATGAGCGCCAACATCGGTTCGTGCATCGCCAGATTGGCCTGGCCGTGGATCAGTTTGGCCGCCTGAGCCTGGATCGCGGCAACGACACGTGGGTGGCAATGGCCGGTGTTCGTCACGGCGATGCCGCAGGTGAAATCGAGATAGCGACGGCCGTCCCGGGCGTACAGGTAACTGCCCTCGCCGTGGGTGACGATGAAATCGGTAAAGCGCGTCCAGACCGGCGCTATGTGATCAAAGGGGGTCTCGCTCATGACTCTCCTCATGCCCTCACCCCCGGCCCCTCTCCCGCCTTGCGGGAGAGGGGTAGGGGTGAGGGTCACCGCCATACATACGCCATCTGGAGGGCCGTCAGCCGGGCCAGCTCGTCGCCTTCCAGGCGCGTCACCAGATGCAAGCTCATGTCGATTCCGGCGGAGACACCGGCCGACGTCACGATGGACTCCTGGTCCACCCAGCGCTCCCCATCGACGACTTCGACCTCCGGAAACAGTCGTTGCAGCTCCTCCAAATCCTCCCAATGGGTCGTCGCACGCTTCCCGTCGAGCAGTCCTGCCTGCGCCAACAAGAAGGCTCCGGTACAGACGGAGGCGGAGATGGTGGACGAGGCCGCCGTGCGGCGGATCCACGCCTCCACCTCCGGCCGCTCGAGTTCGGCGTCGATCATGCCTCCTGGGATGATCAGGACGTCCAACTGCGGGTGGTCTTGCATGCCGAAGGCCGGTTGGACGCGCAGGCCGCCGCGGGCCACGATCGGCCCGGGGCCGTGCCCCACCGTCACCACGACGAAAGGCGGCGGACTCGGGGGTTCTTGCCTTCCGTGGACGCGGGCAGCCGTCGAAAACACTTCGAAGGGACCGGCGAAGTCCAACACTTCGGCGCCGTCGAAGAGGTAGATCCCAATCGTCCAAGTCATCGATTCCTCCCGAGCCTCCCGGCCGAGGCCCGGATCATCTGCCCTGGCAGTTGGATGGAATCCCGCTCGTTCAAGAACGTTGCTGGAGATCCCCTTCGGTTTGCCTTCCGCTTTCCGACTTTGGCGATGGCAGCGAATCGCCGACGGGCGCTCAGACCGGAGACAAGGTGCGATCGGAGGAAATCGGTAAGCACGTCGCTACGACTCCGGGGCGTCGCGTGTCAGCCGGGAGGCCAGCAGGATGGGAATGGTCGTGATGGCGATGACGAAGAGCGCCACGACATTCGTGACGGGGCGCTGACGCGGCCTGGTCAGCTGATGGAACATCCAGATCGGCAGCGTTTCCTGCTGGCCGGCGGTGAAGGTGGTGACGATAATCTCGTCGAAGGACAGCGCGAAGGCCAGCATCGCCCCGGCCAGCAGCGCCGTGGCCAGGTGGGGCAACACGATGTGGCGGAACGTCTGGAACGAGTTGGCCCCCAGATCCATCGAAGCTTCCATCTGGGATGAACCCATGCGTCGGAACCGCGCCAGCACATTGTTGAAGACGATGACCATACAGAAAGTGGCGTGCCCGATGATGATCGTCCAGAAGCTGAAGGGGAAATGCATCAGGCCGAGCGCCGAGCGCAGGGCGATCCCGCTGACGATGCCCGGCAGCGCCAGCGGCAGGAGGAGCAGAAAGGAGACGCTATCCCGGCCGAAGAAACGGCTGCGGTGCACGGCGGCGGCGGCCAGCGATCCGAGGACGACCGCCACCAGCGTCGCCACAAGCGCAACCCGCAGCGACAGGAACAGCGCCTCCCATACGTCCTGTCGGCCCCAGGTGACGCCGAACCACTCCAGGGTCAGGCCGGGGAGGGGAAAGCGGAAGGTCGACTCATCCGTGGTAAAGGCGTACAAGACGATGACTGCCACCGGTAGGTGCAGGAAGAGAAGGGCGACAATCGCCGCCAGTTTGAGCGCCAGGGGCGCGGCGCGGCGGGAGGTCGATCTAGAGGGCATCGAACGCTCCCACGCGTTTGGACCCCAGGAGATAGATCCCCATGACGATCATGGGGACAACGGTGAAGGCCGCCGCCAGTGGAAAATTGAAGGCCGTGCTCTGCAGCGAAAGGACAGCCTGGCCGATGAAGTAGGCCGAGTTGCCGAGCGAGTACGGCACGACAAAGTCGCCTAGGGTCAGGGAGAAGGTGAAGATCGACCCGGCGATCACACCCGGCAAGGCCAGCGGGAAAGTCACACGACGGAAGGTGCCGCTCGGCCGGGCGCCGAGATCGGAGGAGGCGTCCAAGAGCGATTCCGGGACGCGCTCAAGCGAGGCTTCAATCGGGAGGACCATAAACGGCAGCCAAACATAGACGAAAACCAACCACATCCCGAGGAACGACACCGAGAGCGAAGGTCCGCCGATGACGGGCAGATGCAGCACGCCCTGGAGCAGCCAATCCAGGTTGAGCTCGGAGAAGATCCAATTGGTGATGCCTTCCTTGGCGAGGATCAGGCGCCAGGCATAGACTCGCACCAGGTAAGACGACCACAGCGGGAACAGCACCAACACGTAGAGCAGCCCCTTCATCCGATACGAAGCATGACGCGCCATGTAGTAGGCCAGCGGGTACGCCAGGACGGCGCACGCCAAAGTCACAGCCGTCGCCATCAGGATCGTCCGGACAAAGATGTCGATATTGGCGGCATGGGAAAGCTCGATGTAGTTTGCCAGCGTCAAGGTGCGGACCACCAGGCCCGACGAGTCGCTCCCGAAGAAGGACTGCAGCACCAAGAGGGAAAGCGAGCCCAGGTAGACGGCCACCAGCCATAACAGCGGGATCCCGAGAAGCAACAGCAATACCAACTTGGGCCGCCGGTAGAGGAAGGTAGAGATCCGGTTGCCGCGCGTCCGTGTGGCGCGGGCTTGCTTATCAACCACCTTGTCGGCTGCCTCGGCTCTCGCCATCGTCGAGTCCTCAGCGCCCGGCCTGACTGCCAGAAGCGGGCGAAGCACCCCCGTCTTTTCGGGCCCGAACCCTGTTGGGACAGGGGTGCTTCGCCCCTACACGGCTCACGCTTCCGCCAGCGGCCGGTTGTGGCTGCGGTCCCACACCAGCCGTACCGTTCGGCCTCGCGCCGATCGAACGTCCATCGACGTCGTCTCCAGGTTCTGCTGCACGACGGTCAGGTCCGTTGTCTCATCGAGCTCGACCAGAAAGCGAGTGTACATCCCCAAGTAGACCACGTCCCGGACGTGCCCCTCGGCGCTGCACTGGTCCGGCCCCGGCAGCGGTGAGTCGATAGACAGCATGTGGATCTTCTCCGGCCGCACCGTGACCGGCACGGTCGATCCGGTGATCCGCCGCGCCCACTCGCCGTTGAGCACGTTCGACACCCCGACGAATCCGGCGACAAACGGCGTGGTCGGAGTCTCGTAGAGCTCGGCCGGGGAGCCCGTCTGCTCGATGCGCCCGCGATTGAAGATCGCGATCCGGTCGCTCATCGTCAGGGCTTCTTCCTGATCGTGCGTGACGTAGACGAAGGTGATCCCGACCTTCTGCTGGATCGCCTTGAGTTCGATTTGCATCTCTTGCCGCAGCTTCAGGTCGAGGGCGCCCAGCGGCTCATCCAACAGGAGCACGCGAGGGTGCAGCACCAGTGCCCGGGCCAGCGCCACACGTTGGCGCTGGCCACCGGAAAGCTCCGACGGCTTGCGTTCAGCGAGCCCTCCCAGCTGGACGAGGCGCAGCATGTCTTCCACACGCTGCTGACGTTCCGCCTTGGGCACTTTGCGGATCATCAAGCCGTACCCGACGTTGGCCCCCACCCGCATGTGAGGGAAAAGGGCGTAGTCCTGGAAGACCGTATTGACGTCCCGCTCGTACGGAGGCAATTTCGAAACATCCCGGCCGAACAGCTCGATCGCCCCGTGATCCGGCGTCTCGAACCCGGCGATCAGCCGCAGGCAGGTCGTTTTGCCCGATCCCGACGGTCCGAGCATAGTGAAGAACTCGCCGTCCAGGATCTCCATGTCGACATTGTCGACGGCGCGGACCTCCCCGAAATGACGGCTGACGCCGCGAAAGCGGATGGCGGGCTCGGAGAAGTGGTCGGTGGTCAGTGGTCGGTGGTCAGTGAATGTCATAGGGAGACGGTAGCTTTCCGGCCAACCCATCGCCTCTGGGCGCCGGTTGGTACCAGAACCGCGCGCAGCATCCCGGAGGTCGTGCGACGCAATGGTGATCGCTTCGCTCCTCGCAACGAAGTCGCTTTGCTGACCACGGACCACCGACCACTGGCCACTATCCTTGCGCCACCATCACATGCTTGGTGATCTGGTAATCGCCGACGGCCTCGGACGATAGGTCCTTGCCGAACCCGGACTGTTTGAAGCCGCCGTGCGGCGTTTCGGAGGCCAAGGGTATGTGATCGTTGATCCAGACGGTTCCGAACTCCAGCTCGGCCGCCAGCTTCATCGCCCGGCCGACATCGCGAGTGAAGACCGACGCCGCCAAGCCGTAGATGACGTCGTTGGCCAGGCGGACGGCGGCGGAGGCGCTCTCGAAGGGCGAAACGGTGATCACGGGGCCGAAGACTTCGGCCTGGATGATCTCGGCCTTTTGATCCGCCTCGCAGACCACCGTCGGCTCATAGTAGTAGCCCTTCCCCATCGTCGATGGCGACTTGCCGCCGGTCAGCACCTTCGCCCCACCCGCCCGCGCCCGATCGACAAACCCCGCCACACGCTCGCGTTGGGTCTGAGAGATCAGCGGCCCCATCTGGCTCTCGGGGTCGAAGGGTTCGGCGAGTTTGACACCCCGCATCGATTCGACCAGCGCCTCGCGCAACTCGCCATAGCGCGGCTGATCGACGTAGACGCGCGTCGCCGCCGTGCAATCCTGACCGGTGTTGAACGTCGCCGCCAACGTTGTCTTGGCCGCCACCAGCTCCAAGTCCGCATCGTCGAAGACGATCACCGGAGCCTTCCCACCGAGCTCCAAATGCACCCGCTTGAGCGTCTTGGCGGAGGTCTCCATCACTTTGCGGCCGGTTCCCGGCGATCCGGTCAGGCTGACCATACGGACCTGAGGATGTTCGACGAGCGCCTGACCGGTATCATTGCCGCCGCTGACCACGTTGACCACCCCCTCCGGAAAGCCGGCCTCGGCCGTCAGTTCCGCCAGCATCAACGTGGTCAGCGGCGTCCCGGGGGCGGGTTTCAGGACGACGGTGCATCCCGCCGCCAGCGCCGGACCGATCTTCCAGACCGCCATCATCAGCGGATAATTCCAGGGTGTGATCTGGCCGACGACCCCCACCGGCTCGCGACGGAAGATCGAGGTGTAGCCAGACATGAACTCACCGGCATGCGAGCCGTGGATGTCGCGTGCGGCGGCCGCAAAGAACCGCAAGTTGTCGATGGTGAAGGGCAAGTCGGCGCCGCGACTGACGAATTCGTACGGCTTGCCTGTGTTCTGCGACTCGAGGCGGGCGAACTCGTCGGCGCGCGCCTCGAGCAGGTCGGCCAGCTTCCCCAACAGGCGCGAGCGCTCGCCGGGGGTCTTCCGCGACCACCGACCATCGGCGAAGGCGGCTGCCGCGGCCTGCGCCGCGCGGTCGACATCTTGGGGGCTCCCGTCGGCGACGGTCGCTAGAGTCTCTTCCGTAGCGGGGTTTTCGATCTTCATCCGCCTTCCGCCCTGGCTCTCCTGCCATTTGCCGTCGATCCATAGACGATAGTCCAGCACCGCTTCCCTCCATGGGGTCATTGCGCCGGGTCTGGCTTGATTCTGTTCAAGCCCACCCGACCTTCCCGTCGAGCCAAGTCGGCTCGACCCCCTCCCTGCCCTCCCCCGTCGAGCAAAGACCGCTCGACAGGGGAGGTGGAGGACTTTTCTCCCCCGTTCGCCCTCTACGCCCTTCAGCGCACCGAAGCGGTGCAGGGCGCCAAGGGCGCAAGAGCAGCGAGCGGAGGAGGGTCAAAGGGGGGGCTGACTCAGCGGCCGCCGATGACGGCGATGAAGTTCGTCACCCATTCGTGGTAGGGGACGCACTCCTGACTGCCATCGGAGCAGGTCGTGGTCGGCGTCCTCCAGAAGTGGACCTGGTCGAAGTTGCCGAGGCCGTTCGTCTCGCAGCCGGCGTCGGTGAGAAGTTCGTTGCCCTGGCAGGCCGCCAGCACGACCGGCACCGAACCGAACCAAGCCGCCAGGTCGCCCTGGAGCTTGGGATCGAGCGAGTGCTCCAGCCACTTGTAGGCACAGTTCGGATGCGCCGCGTCGATGGCCATCATCGTCGTGTCCGCCCAGCCAGTCGCCCCCTCAACTGGGATCACGCTGCTGACCGGTTGGTCTACGGCGAGCAGGTTCACCTGATACGGCCAGGAGCTCGAGGCCACCACGCCCTCATTGATGAAGTCGTCGACCTGGAGACCAACGTCGTGCCAGTAACGGTTGAGCAGCCCGCGCTGCGTGCGCAGCAAGTCCAGCGCCGCATTGAACTGATCGCGGGTGAGGGCGTAGGGGTCGGTGATGCCGAGTTCTGGGTTGTGCGCCATCAGGTACAGAGCGGCGTCGGCGATGTAGATCGGACCGTCGTAGGCCTCGATCCGCCCGGCATTCGACTCGCCGTCGTCGAGCATCGTCTCCTCGAAGACGACGTTCCAGCTCGTCGGCGGTTCGGCGAAGGCCTCGGTGTTGTACATCAACACGTTGGACCCCCACTGATACGGCACGCCGTAGTGCTTAGCGTCCACGGTATGCCAGGGCGCGTTCTGCAGGCGCTCATCGACGGTGTCCCAGCTCGGGACCAGGTCGATGTTGACTTCTTGCACCTTGCCGCCGGAGATCAGGCGGTTGCTGGCGTCCCCGGAGGCCGTGACCAGGTCGAAGCCGCCATCGTTCATCAAGGCGACCATTTCGTCGGAAGTGGCGGCGGTCTTGACGTTGACCGAGCATCCGGTATCGGCCTCAAACTGAGTGACCCAGTCGTAGGCCGCATCAGTCTCGCCGTTCTCGATATATCCGGCCCAGGCGACGATATCGACCTGGCCCTCACCCTCTCCGATCGACTGGATCGGTCCGCCGGCCGCGGGTGCGGCGGCCGGGGCACAGGCCGAGAGGAGCAGGCCGGTGACACCGCCCAACACGAAGAGCGTACGGAACAAACCTACTTTAGCCACAGCATCTTCTCCTTTGGTTTCTTGGATGGCCGAGCCGAGCTTTCATCGAAGCGCGGCCGGATAACGGTCTCCGCGCCCGCCTGTCCCCATCGGAAAGCCACGGCTCAGGCCCGGTCGGTCGATGCGCTAAGGGTCGGTCTCTCGCCCGGCTCACCTCCCTGTCAGATCAGAACGGCCCTTCGTCCGGCGGCCTAGCCGCCGGCGGCCGTCTTGATCTCGGTCCAGATCTGGTCGTAGAGCGCGGTCGCCTCGCCGACATCCTCCAGGACGAAGCTCTTGCCCAGCACTTCGGCCGACGGATTGGTGGCGGGGAAGCTCATGTAGGCGTCATACGCATCCGCATCCTGCGACTGGAGTAGATTGAGGGCCTCCAGATTCGGATTGGAATACGGGAACTCGGCCGTGATGAGCAGGCTGGCCTCGGGCCGCAAGACATAGTCCATGAAGGCATGCGCCGCATCGACATGCTCCGCCCCCTTGGCGATCGCCAAGTTGTCGTACCAGAAGATCGTACCTTCTTCGGGATAGACATACGTGATCGCCGGATCCTCGCCATGGGCGATGGCCCCCTCGCCGTTCCAGATCAGTCCGATATCGGCCTCGCCGGTGAGGAACGCCGTGCTGGGCGTTGAGCTGTCGAAGAGCTTGACCCCTGGGACGAGTTCGAGAAGCTTGTTCTTGGCCTCTTCGAGCTGGGCCGGGTCGGTCGTATTCGGGTCGTGCCCGAGGGCGAGCAGCGCCATCCCGATCACCTGGCGCTCATCGTCGAGCAGGACGATGCGGCCGGCATACTCGGGATTCCAAAGGTCGTTGTAGCTGGTGATCGGTTCAGCGATCTTGTCGGTGTTGACCGCCAGAGACGCAGAGCCCCACTGGTAGGGAACGGAGTACTTGTGCCCCGGATCGTACAGGTCGTAGGGCAGGTTCGGGTCGACGTTGGCCAGGTTGGGGATCTTGGAGAGGTCGAGCTCCTCGAGCATGTCCTGCCGCGACATCACGCCGACCCAGTAGTCCGACGGTTGGATCAGGTCGTAGCCGCTGGCCCCGGCCGAGATCTTGGCGTACATCTCCTCGTTGGAGTCGTAGGCATCGTAGTTGACTTGGATGCCCGTCTCCTCGGTGAAGCCGTCGAGCAAGGCTTGCGGAACGTACTCCGACCAGGCGAACAGGTTGAGCACTTTTTCCTCGGCCGGGGCCTCGGTCGGCGCAGCCTGGGCGCAACCGGCCGCCAGAGCCGCCGCCAGCACCAGCACCATGAGTCTGAGAGCTCGTCTTCGGTTCATCGCAGTGTCCTCCTTTTGGGTGATCGGCCAGACTCTGAGTTATCAGTGATCCGTCATCCGTGATCAGTGCAGCCCAGTGGATGACTGATCACGGATAACTGATGACTGATAAACACGATGTTCCTTTCAATCCTTCCCCTGTTCGGCTAGGCCGCGGTCGGCGTGCGACGCTGTAAGGCTTGCGAGATGAAGAGCAGGACGAAGACGGTCAGCACCCAGATCGTCGACAGCGCGTTGATCTCGGGTGTGATATGCGTCTTGACCATGCCATACACCAGCAGCGGGAGCGTCGTCGACCCCGGGCCGGCGGTGAAGAAGGTGATGATGAAATCGTCGAGCGACAGCGTCAGGGCCAGCATCGCCCCCGCCAGGACGCCGGGCAGGATCAGCGGCAGCGTCACCCGAACGAACGTGACGAGCTCGTTGGCGCCCAGGTCCATCGCCGCTTCCTCGACCGAGCGATCGAAGCCATGCAACCGGGCGCGCACGACGAGGGCCACGAACGGGATGGAGAAGGCGATGTGCGACAGGGTGATCGTCGTCAGCCCCAGGCTGATCTTGAGGGTGGCGTACAGAGACAGCAGCCCGATCCCCATAACGATCTCGGGGATGACAATCGGGATGTAGAGCGAGGTTTCCGAAACCCGGCGCAAGCCGAACTCGTAACGGTGCAAGGCGAGAGCCGCCAACGTCCCGATGGCGGTGGCGATGAGGGTCGAGAATAATGCCACCGTCAGCGTGTTGCGCGTGGCGGCGCCGACCCTGGCATCGGCCAGCAGGACATCGTACCAGTGCAGGGTGAAGCCCTCCCACGCCAGATTGAGCCGCTGGGTATTGAACGAGAACGCCACCAGGATCAGGATCGGAAGGTAGAGATAGAGGTAGAAGAGGCCCGTGTAGACCGCCAGGCCTCGACCCCGTCCGGCGTTCATACCACCAATTCCTCGCCGAAGCCGGAGACGCGCGTGTAGAGTACCGTCGCCGCCAGGGTCAGCGCCATGAGGACCATGCTGGCGGCGGCGCCGAACGGCCAATCGCGCGCCGACAGGAACTGACGCTGGACCAGGTTCCCGACGAGCGCCGTGCGCGCCCCGCCCATCAGGTCTGGGACGACGAACATACCCATCGTCGGAATGAACACCAGGATCGTGCCGGCGATCACTCCCGGCAAACTGAGAGGCAGCGTCACCCGCAAGAAGGTGCGCGCCGAGCGAGCGTACAGGTCGGAGGCGGCTTCGAGCAGCGCCGGATCGAGCTTCTCGAGCGAGGTGTAAAGCGGCAGCACCATGAACGGGAGGAATTCGTAGACCATGGCGATCATGACCGCCGTCGGCGTATACATGATCTGCAGCGGCTCGGGGATCAGCCCCAGCGTTACCAGGCCGCGGTTGACCAGCCCTTCCGTGCGCAACAACAGCATCCAGGCATAGATGCGGATCAGGAAGTTCGTCCAGAAGGGTACCAACAGTAGAAAGAGCAGAAGGCCGCGCCATCGATGGGAGCTGCGCGCCAGGAAGTACGCCACCGGATAGCCGACCACCAGACAGATGGCCGTCGTCAACCCCGCCATGCGCAGTGAGGTCCCCAGCACGCCCATATAGAGCGGATCGATCAGGCGCGCGTAGTTGCTGAATGAGAGGCGCGAGAGGAATTCGGTCGGCGTCGTTCCCCAGTCGACCGGGCCATACTCGCCGCGCCATCCGAAGGAGAGGACCACGATCAGAATCAGCGGGACGATCAGGAAGACGACCATCCACATCAGCCCCGGCAGGATCAGCCCCGTACCCTGAAGAGCGGGGCTCTCCCGCAGGCGCCGCGCGGCGCGACCAATGGCGGTCATCGAAGACTCCTGACCCTCACCCCGAGCCCCTCTCCCGCAGGGCGGGAGAGGGGTATGGGGTGAGGGCCATCCTCAATCCAGTAAGACACGCGCCGCTTCCTCCGGCCAGCCGACCCAGACTGCCTCTCCCTGCGACGCCACCGGCGAAACCCCGGGGGCCTGGTTTTGTACGCGCACCCGAAGGACCACCGCCTCGTTGAGTCGGATCCGGTAATCGCTATCCTTGCCGACGTAGGTGATGTCTTCGACCTTGCCGCTGAAAGTGTTGCGGCCGGGCTGCTTCTCACGGCTCAAGGCGATCTTCTCCGGGCGAACGGCCACCGTCACCAACCCATCCCCGGGGGCCTCGGTGCCGGCCCGAGCCCACAGCTCGAGCCCTCCGACCCCGACCCGTGCGGTGAGGCCTTCCCTCCCCAGAATGCGGCCATCCAGGAAATTCGTCTCGCCGATGAAGTCCGCCACGAAACGGCTCGTCGGGTTCTCGTAGATCTCGCCGGGGGTGCCGACCTGCAGCACGTGCCCGTGTTCCATAACCGCGATGCGGTCCGACATCGTCAGGGCTTCTTCCTGGTCGTGGGTGACGTAGACGAAGGTCAAACCGACCCGATGCTGTAGCTCCTTGAGCTCGAACTGCATCGCTTTACGCAACTTGAGGTCGAGCGCGCCGAGTGGTTCATCCAGCAGCAGCACCTTCGGTCGGTTGACCAGCGCGCGCGCCAAAGCCACCCGTTGCTGCTGCCCGCCGGAGAGCTGTTTCGGCCGACGGTTCTCTTTGCCCGGCAATTGCACCAGCTCGAGCGCCTCGGTCACCCGTCGCTGGATCTCCCCCTTGGGAACCCTTTGCATCTCCAGGCCGAAGGCCACGTTCTGGAAGACCGACATGTGCGGGAACAGGGCGTAGCTTTGAAAAACGGTATTGACCGGACGCTGGAAGGCCGGCCGGCTCCCTTGGGGCTCCCCGCTGATCAGCACTTCCCCTTCCGACGGGAGCTCGAAACCGGCCATCAGCCGAAGCGAGGTTGTCTTGCCGCAGCCGCTCGGCCCCAGCATCGAGAAGAACTCTCCATCGCCAATGCGCAGGTTGACGTGGTCGAGAGCCACGGTCTCCCCGAATCGCTTCGAGACGTCGCGCAACTCGACGATGGATGGTAGGGTCTCCGCCGCTGCCTCCACCAAGGTGCCCCCGCTTCGACATCTGCCCGCCTCAAGGGACGGACGGTACGCCACTGCGTGCCGGGCTTTCCCAGACGCGGGAAAGGTGGCCTTCCAAGAGCAGCCGGCCGCACAACGAGGCGTGCGGCCGGTCAGAAAGCGTTATTCAGGTGGAGAGTCGAAAGCACCCGCCCAACATGCCCCTGACGGTGGCGGCAAGGCCTGGGATGTCCACTCAAGAAGGCGCATGCGGTCTGGGCAAATGAAGGCGGCCAGAGGACTCAGCGTCAGGCTCGTCGACCTGCCCGCCTTCGGCGTTTTCGGGCCAGGTCCAGGATGGATAGGCCGATGATAGCCGAAAGCAGTGCGGAGGTCAATCCGTTGTCACCTCGGCCGGCCCTCGGATTCGGTTGCAGTCCGGCACCGGTGCGTGCGCGGGATCAGGGTGATCTCCGCTCGTGGAGGAAGTGGCCGCCATCCCCGCAGGGGACGAGCCGAAGCGGCCAGGGAGATACCCCGGTCCTCCCTCTGCCTGAGCGCAGCCCCACATCATGATCTCCCGATGCGAACGGTCACAGGCAAATGGATGCACGCAGCCGCTGCAGCGAGTCTCGGTCCGAACGTCAATCCCACATGCTGCGGCACGGCTCGAATCCGTCAGGAGTCTTGACTAGATAGACGGGCCAGCGAAGGCTGGAGGGGCCGTGGTAGTCCAGGTAGACAGGGAGATGGATGAGCTCGGCTTCGATCGTAGCCAGCGCCGCCAAGGCGCGGCTGCGGCTGTCGTGAGCCGAGGGCCAGCTGAGACTGTCCTGAGAGCGAAGAAGGCCCCTTCGACGGCATGCCAGATCGGCCAGGAGATCTTGTTGATCTTCTCCGTCGGCCTGCCGCGCCAGGTGGACCAACTGCGGCACGGCGTCATTCGAGAGGCTGCTCAGGTAGGCCGTGTCGAGGTCGCCGGAGTCCGCATAGCGCCGCGCGTTCCGATCGACGATGAAGGCGTCGACGTTCAGAAGCACCAGGGTCATGGTGAAGCCGGCGATCAGGGCCAGGGCCGCGGGAGCTAGCTGACGGAGTCGGCGCAACCCGAGCAGGACGAGGAAAACAACGAAGGCCACCGCCAGCCAGATGATCGCGGCGTGCGTGTGAGTCCGCAGGCGGCTGAAGCCATAGGCCTGCTCGTAAAGGATCAAGCGCTGATAGGCCGAGAGCAGCATGACCCCGACGAGCAGCACGAGGGCGGCGCACAGGCCGAAGAACGCGGCGCGCTTCCGAGGCGACTCGAGTCGGGTGACCATGGCCAGGGCATAGATCATCCCCAGCGCCAAGAAGGCAACCGCCACCAGCTCCCCGAAGCCCCGACGGGCGTACTCGGCGTAGGTGTAGCCGGCAACGTTGATGTTGGATTCCCCGCCGAAGAGGTAGGCGAATTGGACGGCGACGAACGATAGAAAGACGACCACCACCAGCGACAGAACGATCGCCGTCTCGGTGAATCCAAGAAAGGGTTGAACCAGCGGCGGGTCTTCACCGATCAGCCGGCGATCTCCCGGATCGCGCACCGCGGCGACCACCGCCCCAAGCAGGAAGAGCGCGCTGGCCACGACGACGAAAGCGCGCGCCGTCCAGTCGGCGAGGCTCGCCAAGTCGATCCAGGCCAACGCCTGCTCGACGTAGTCACCGAACACCAGATCCGCCGCGCTCAGCAGAGCGATAAAGACCGCCAGGACCGGCAGCGCCAGCAAGACGCCGCGCAGGATCGAGAAGCCGACCTTTCGACCTCCCCACTCTCGGACGGTACGGCTCCACGATTCCGCGGCGATCGGCCACGGACGAATCCACGCCTCGAGCGGGACCCAGAAGAAAGCGACGGCCATGTCGACCCAGCCGAATCGGCCGAGGCGTCCGAAGCGAAACAGGCGCACCAAGAGCGCCAGGAGAAAGAGGGTCAGGAGGACGCTCAAGAAGACGGTCAACGGTTCCTGGCGAAAGAACACGGCTGCAGCGAAGAAGAGGATCGGGATCATCACCAGCCAGGCCGAGCCGGCGACCCGTACGGCTTCGACGCGCGCCGCGATCAGGACCGCTGCCACACACAAGGCGGCCCAAAGAAAGAACGAGATGCCTGGGGGATGCCCGTAGAAAAGGACCTCGACGGCCAGACCCATGCCCAGGGCAATCAGAGTCAGGGCGACGGGCGCATGAATCGTTCCAGGCGCGGACTTACGATCAGGGCCTGTGGTGGTTTCGACAGGGTTCATAGTCATACGGTCCGCTTCCTTTCAGATCTCAACAGGATAGTTTCGTCGATGCACGCTGGGGGGACTCCCGCGCAGCGCGGGGCCGGTAAGACGCCGCCGACGAGCATCATCATGGATCACCGGCGAACCTGGATTGGATGGGGCCGGCGACCGCCCATGAGCTTCTGGTCGCGCCGAGAAGATGAGCCGGCCCTTCGATGCGAGCTGCGGATCCCGAGCGGCCCCTCGTGGACGGGCGGTCTTTCCCGGGACATCCGTGACAGATGGGCAGGCGAGTTCGCGTGGGGAAACCTGTAGAGGAGACCGCACCGACCCTCACGACCACCGGCCGTGCCGAAACGACGGCGAAGCATGACCCCCATCGTACGCGTTTGAGCCTGCGAGGACTCTCGGCTCCCCCGCAAGTTCTCTCAGCCGCTATCAGAAGCTAGCCGCAAGTCTCCGAGGCGCAGAGGATCGCACCGTCTGTGCGAGGCTGGAGAGCGGACTTCCCATGTGCCGCGGGCCGGCTGCGAGCCGGGCCGAACACCGTCGTTGCCCCGGGACGTTCGCGTTCCTGAAAGGTCGGCGAGCGGCCTAGCGTTGGCGTGTGCTTGGGGACTTTGCCGTCGGGCCCGCCGCGGACTCTCTGGTTGCGATCGGCCAGATCAGGATCGCTCCGCCTGCGCCGAGGCCAAACGCCCCCAGCGTCCCTCCGCCATCGACCCAGTGGCCGAGTAGGACGAAAGTTCCGAGCAAGCCGAGGATGCCGGCGATCGCCAGAGGCCACTGGAACGACTCCGGCTTCAGCGTTTGCAGGACCAGCCATCCGGCCGCCACGCCAAAGACCAGAGCCCCAAGCAGTCGCAGAAAGTACCCGAGTACGGCCATCCCTTCGGTGAATTCCATTGCCTTCCTCCGACGATGGGAGAATGCCCGTGTCGAGTATAGAGGCTTCGCCGGGTGCGAGCCCACCAGGACCAAGGTACCGCGCGTGGGTCGTGGTATCATCCGGGCCATGAGCGTGCGAAAACAATCCACCCCTACGCGCCGGCCCCGGCGCCTTCACGGACAGCAACTGGTCCTGACGGTGATCGGGCTCCTGGTGATCGTCACCTTCATTCTCGGGATGATCGCTCAATAACCGAGAGATGCATAGCTCCTTGGTCCCTCTCGCGGTGTGGTCCGACCGGAACTCCGCAGACCAAGGGGGCGGGAGAGCGGGGACGCGGGGGCCGGCCGCCACGGAGGACCGATTGGCCATTCCTCCTGCGCGGTAGCGTAAGTATCCTGTAAGGCGAGGCCGGGCCAAGAGTCGCTACACTACTACTGGGCGACTGCCCGCCATACACTGGAGGAAAGGAGGAATCACCCATGTTGTATCTTCCGAAGGAAAAGGGCCAGGGGCTTGTTGAATACGCGCTGATCCTTGTTTTGGTCGCCGTGGTTGTGATCGTTATCCTTGCCCTGCTCGGTCCGGCGATTGGAAACGTCTTCAGCGAGATCATCAGCCAGATCTGACCTTTGACCTCGCCATATGGCAAGCATGGAGCCCTGTTGAACCACAGGGCTCCTTGGCTTTTAAGTGCAAGCATGCTGCAAGGTCCGGCCGAGCCGGATGGCGCTAGACTGTTCCTGGGCGACTGCCTAGATTCTAGAGGAAAGGAGGCACCATGTTATATCTCCCGAGAGAGAAGGGCCAAGGTCTTGTTGAATACGCATTGATCCTCGTCTTGGTCGCTGTGGTTGTGATCGTCATCCTTGCCCTGCTCGGTCCGGCCATCGGGAACGTCTTCAGCGAGATCATCAGCTTGATCTAACTCTGTGTCCTCGCCGGATCGCAGAAGCAAGGAGCCCCGTCTTTCAACGGGGCTCCTTGACGCTTGACAGGTTGTCGAAGGCGTTTCACTCGCCGGCCTTCCGCTTCCGTCCGCCGCTTGCCTGCTCGATTCGGTCGGCCCACCGCCCCTCCAGGTGCACCGCGGCAACGAGACGGTGTGAATGACCTGTGTGGGCGGAAGAACGGATCGTGGGAGACTCTCCTCAGCCATTTGGATTCCTCCGCGTAGCCGCAGGCTTCAGCCTGCGTCCAGACGCCGCCTGAAGGCGGCGGCTACGCTGTCCTCTTGAAGGGCTCGCCTGGGGAGATGGCCCGCGATCAGCGCGGGAAGCGGGATAGGACGATCGCAGCTGTCGGCACGGCGAGCCGATCGCCGGCTTGCGGAGGCCCCGACGGGGGCGTAACTTTGTATCCACCCTGGAAGATCCCGATCGCCGAGCCTTCCTCGAGAAACTTCCGCTCCAAGTGAGCCTGGCCCAGCAGGTATCCTTCCTGATCGACGGCGCATGACGTCACGAAGCCGATCACCCGGCCTCGTGGATCGACGACCGGGTCGCCGCCATGCGCCATGCGGACGCCCTTCTCAAAGAAGCGGAAGCGCGTCACCTCTCCTTGCCGCTCGGCTTCCTGGCGCAGGAACGCATCACGCCCAACGAACCACGGCTTGTAGGTCTTCACATAGGAACCGAAGCCGGCGTGTCCGACGCCCAGGCCGCGGGGCCCCGCCATCTCGTTCCCGTACAGAGGCAACCCGGCTTCCGTGCGCAGTGAATCGCGCGCCCCCAGGCCGACCGGCTTAAGACCAAACGGCATCCCGGCCTGCTGCAGCGCCTGCCACAGCCCGGCGCTTCGTTCGGGGTGCACGAACAACTCGAAGGCCGTCCGCTCGCCCGTGTAGCCGGTCCGGCTGATGACCAGGTCGAATCCGCCAAGCACGCCCTCGGTGACACCGGCCCAGGGGAGGGCTCGCAGACGGCTGGCGGTCCCCGGGTCGGAACCGAGGGCGAGCAAGATGTCCAAAGAGCGCGGTCCCTGCAAAGCGATGTCGACGCGCCGGTCGCTTCCGGCGATCGGGTCCCGCAGGTTACGGAGCGTGACGCCCAGGCCGAAACTCTTGGCGGCCGGGCGCCGCTCCTCCACCCTCACCTTCGCCGTCCGCACGGCTTCCAGCCAGGCCCAATCCTTGTCGTCATTCGAAGCGTTGACCACGATCAGATAGGCATCCTGACCGCGCCGGTAGATCATGGCGTCGTCAAGCACCGCTCCGTTCGGATCCAGGAGCTGGGTATAGTGCGACGCGCCGACCTCCAGGCCGTCCACGTCATTGGTGAAGACCGAGTCGAGAAACGCCTGCGCCTGGCGCCCTTCCGCCTGGTAGACGCCCATGTGGCTGACATCGAACAGACCGGCGGCGGTCCGCGTCGCTTGATGCTCTTCGATCACTGAGGTGTACCAAACCGGCATCTCCCATCCGGCGAAGGGGACCATCTTGGCGCTGAGCTTGCGATGCGTCTCGTAGAGCGCAGTCCGGCGAAGTGGTCGGTCGTGGGTCTCCTGCCAGGTGAACGAGGGCAGCGCCGCACCCCCGCCGTCGACGACCCCGATGTACCACGGCTTGTCGTCGGCGGCCGCGCGCGAGGCCGGCGGAAGCGCCTGGACACCTCCGATCAAGCGCACGATCGCAGGACCGGGAGACTTCTTCAGCGGATCGTCCTCATCGATGGCTACGAAACCGTCCGAGAGGTCGCGCAGCCAGGTGAGCGCCAGGGAAGCCTGCTTCGACGGCACGGCCAGGCTCCATCCTTCTGGGCTCTTCCGCCGGATCGTCGCGCGAATCTCGTCCATCGGCGAGACCAATCGGGTTTCTGCGATATCGCCCTGCGCGAGATCCTCGGTGCGGGTGGAGGTCGCCCAGCGCAGGAGCCCCTCGGCCTCGAGGCCGATGATCTCGATCTCGGCGAAAGGCTCGGCCGGGGCGACATCTTCCAGGCCGTAGAAATGCGGATACCCATGTCGTTCGACTTCGGCCTCGGCCCCGGCCGTCGCCGCCAGCTCGCGCACCTTCGCTCGCGTCTGATTGAGCACGGCGAAATCGACCCGGGCCCGCAGGGGAGACCCCTTGCGCACGGCCTGGCGATGCGGCCGGCAGGCGAGCAACAGATCGGCGATGACGTCGGCCAGCTCGTTCGTGCGCGCCTGGTCGAATCCGCGCTGAGTGATCCAGGGCGTGCCCAGCCGGATGCCGGACGGCTCGGCGGCCGTGCGATCGCCGGGGATGGTGTTGCGATTGACGACGATCCCGGCCAAATCAAGAATGCGCGCCGCCTGATCCCCGGAGAGCGGCGTGCCGTCCGCCGCCTGGACCGACCGGCAATCGACATTGGTCATATGGGTCTCGGTCCCGCCGAAAGGAATGCGGAATCCGCGACGGTGCAATTGATCGGTGAGCGCGATGCAGTTGCGGATGATCTCGATTTGAAGTTGGCGGAAGGCCGGCGTACGCGCCAGACGGAAGGCGACGGCCTGGGCCAGCATGGTGTTGACGTGCGGGCCGCCCTGTTCGCCGGGGAACACGGCGCGGTCGATGGCCTTGGCCACCTTGCGCGAGGTCGCCAGGATGACCGCGCCCCGCGGTCCGCACAGCGACTTATGGGTCGTGAAGCTGATGACGTCGGCAATGCCCACGGGCGAGGCGATGACCTGTGCCGCCACCATGCCGGCAATATGGGCGATATCGGCGAACAGGTAGGCGCCGACGGCGTCGGCGATTTGGCGGAAACGCGGCCAATCCGGCACCCAGGGGTAGGAGGAGTAGCCGGCGATGATGACCTTGGGACGATGTTCGCGGGCGATCACTTCGACAGCAGCGTAGTCGATGCGCTCCGTCTGCGGATCGACGCCGTAGTGGACGGCGCGGTACAGACGGCCCGAGCGGTTGGCGGGCGAGCCGTGTGACAGGTGGCCGCCATGGAGCAGATCCATCCCGAGGATGACATCGCCCGGTTGAATGAGCGCGGCATAGACGGCGTTGTTGGCCGGCGCGCCCGACAAAGCCTGGACATTGACGAATAGGTCGTCGGCCGTCTTCCCGTTGGCCGCGAACAGCTCGGCGCAGCGCCGCCGGGCAAGCGCCTCGACCGCATCGGCGTATTCAACCCCCTTGTAGTAACGGGGATCGGAGTAGCGGCGGTAGTGCGCCAGGCGCGGCTCGTAGTCGAGGATTTCCGATTCGGTCAGGCGACGGGTCTCTTCGTCCGGATAGCCTTCGGCGTAGATATTCTGAAAGGCGGAGGCCATCGCCTGGCGTACGGCAAGGGGGGCGGCGCTCTCGGAGGGAATCAGGATGAGCTTGCGCGCCTGCCGCTCAGCTTCGATCCGGCTGAGTCGATCGGCATCGGGATCGAGTTCCGCGAGAGGGCCGCGGAAGAGGTGATCTGGCATGCGCCCTCCAGAGAGTCACACGATTTCAAGATGTCTGACAATTCATTCTATGGCAGGGGGGAGGGTCGGTCAAGGAAAGAAGTCACGCGCCAAGGCGAGGGAGCGAACCACTCGACCGTCCGAAGCGGCGGGTCGGCGCGGAACATCCAACCCGGTGGAGCCGCGACGTCGGTGAAGACGGGCCTCGATCGTGTGGCGCTGGTGATCCGAGCGAACGCGCTTCGTTCACCCGTGGCGACGAGCCCATGTCTACGAAGTATCGGAGGATGGGGTGCGCGCCCCGGAGTTTGGAATGGGCCCTCGCGGCCAGCGCGGAAGATCGAACCCCCGGTGGAGGCTGTGACGTCGGTGAACACGGGCCTCGATACGTATTGCGCCGGTCATCCGAGCGAACGCGCTTCCCTTACCCGTAGCCGCAGCCTTCAGGCTGCGTCTGAGCCGCAGGCTAAAGCCTGCGCCTACGAGCCCCGCGGCTAAGAGCCTGCGGCCACGAGCCCGAGGCCACGAACTATCGGACGACGGGGTGCGCGCTCGGAGTTTGGAAAAGGCCCGGACCTCGCCGTTGATCTTCTTGGCGAGGGCCTCGTGGAGGTCCCGCGTGTCGATCGCCTCAAGATCGGCCATCGTTCCCTCCTCATGCCTGCCCGAGCTAGAGTCCGGGGATGTCCCCGCCCTTCCACACCCACAGGTCGAACAACGCATCGAGATCGCAGGCGCAGGCGGCCTCGGCCGCCTGCTGGAACTCGACTCCGCTGGCGAAACCGTAGCGCTGCTCGGCGAAGTAGCTGTGCAGGAACTCGTGGAACGCTTCTTCGCCGATCCGGCCGCGCAGCGCATCCAGGAACAGAGCTCCCTTCCCATACACGAAGGCAGCGTAGGATTCCTCGTCGTCGTAATCGCCGACGCCCAGGCCAATCGGAAGGGTCGGATCAGGATGAAAGCGGACCCAATTGCGAAAGTCCGACAACAGCCCGGAGGCCGCGCCAGGCCGCCCGACCTCCTCGTAGTACAACACCTCGGCATAGGTTGCCAGCGCTTCGTCCAGCCAGGGCTCGTGCAGCTGATCATCGCCGATCAGGCCGTAGAACCACTGATGGGCGACCTCGTGCACCGTCGGCTCGACCAGCCAGGAGGTGCCCAACGTCCCGATGAAGACCAGCCCCGGGTACTCGATCCCGCCGAAGGCGCCCGGCACGTCCGCCACATCGAGCTCCGGATAGGGATACGGCCCGACCAGGTCATTGAGCAGCGCCAGTTGCTCGCTGGCGGCGTCCAGCATCTCGGGCGCATCTTGGGAATGTTGCGGCAGCGACCAGGCGCGCACGGTCACCCCATCGACGATCCGCTCGGTGGACTGCAGGGGACCCAACACAAAAGCGAAATCTCGCATCGGGCCCGATACATTGCGAGCGGTGACGGTTCCATCGCCGTTGCTTCGGCGCCCCGTTTCGACGCCGCTGGCCACCGACGCCAGGTCCTCAGGGAACGTCAGGTCCACCTGATAGAAGGCGGTGTCGGAGTTGGTCGTGTCGCCGCCGGGGGGAGCCGATTCCACCTGCCATTCGCCGTCGATGCGCCTCGGCACCAGCGGGTAGAAAGTCGGAGCGGCGAGCACACCTTCCGTGATTCCGAAGCGCCGCGGCTCGGCTCCCCCGATCGGCCCGCCGGCGTCGATCTCAAACGGAAGGCTGACATCGAGCACATCCCCCGGTTGAGCCGGCTCGGGCAAAGGCAGGTGGAGCACCGTGCCTCCGAGCCCGGGCGTCCCTTCGATTCGGATTCCGTTGACCAATGCCGGCCCGGCGGTCATCGTGGCGAAATACTGCGAGTTGTTGGGCCACAGCATCAGCGGAAGTTCGTCGATCGGTTCCCCTGCCGGCACGACGTAGCGGATGCGCGCCTGCCCATGCAAATCGGCCCGCAGGGTCCCCGGCTCGAAATCGACCTCGGTCTCGATCCAGTAACGGGTCTGGTCGGGGGAAAGTTGCGCGTCTTGTGCGAAGGCTGGCAGCAAGCCCCGCGACGGATCGTCGTCTTCCCCCGTGGGGATGGTGAGCGTAGCCGGGATCGTCGCCTGGGTCCGGGTCGAACTTGGGGGCCGTGTCGGAAGGGCGACCGTCGCCAAGTCCGGCGACGGAGTGACCGCGGGAAGCCCCGGCAGCGTCAGCAGTGAGCAGGCCAGTGCCAGGCCGCCACCCGCGGCCAGGGCCACGATCGCCTTCTTCATTCCAGGGCTCCTGCGAAGACGGTTCGGGCCTGGCGGCCGCCGGAGTGGGCGGAACAGGACTTGAACCTGCGACCCCTTCTGTGTAAGAGAAGTGCTCTAACCAGCTGAGCTACCCGCCCGGAGGCATTATAGTGCCTTCGCCGTTGCGCCTTCGTAACTCAGCGCGCGAAGAATCATGGCCCTGCCGGGGACTTGAAGCCAGGCCCGGCAACTGTGTGTGGCCATTGGGCGCCAAGGAATCTCCTCAGTCTTTCCTCGCAGGCTCAGCCGTCAGACGCCCTCCCTGGGAAACACTGCGCCCACACTGGGTCATGTCATTGCGAGCCGCCGCCTCGCGGCGGCGAAGCAATCTCCCCAGGGAGGCGATTGCTCACTTGCGCTGGACCGCACTGCGTTCCCTGGCCCCGCCCGCCACACCGCCCCGGCGTCCTGGCGAGGAGGGCAGGTGTGGTGCAATGCGGTGCAAGTGTCGCCCCCTCCCACTCCGCTCCGATTCGGGGACTGTCGTTCGGGGGCTCGCAATGACGAATCAGGAAAGGATCGCATCCCGGCCCTTCAAGGGGTTCGCAGTGGGTATCGCCGTCTGTGCTATAGTCGCCGCTACTTCCGCCGGTCGGGCAAGCGCGCCAGGCGGGCGGCACTACTCGCAAGATGATCCCCATTGTCCTTGCTGCCTTGGTCCTGTTCGCCGCCCTGCTCTTTTGGGAGTTCTACATCTGCGAGGGCGCGCACCTTGGACCGGGCGTCGTCATCCGCATGTACGACATCGCCGCCGGGCGATACGACCGGATCAAGGATTTCGACCCGCAATGGGAGACGCGATTTGTCGGTGAGCCGATCGCCGGCGCCATCATGAAGCTGTCCGACGCGCGCGTGCTCGACGCCGGAGCCGGCACCGGCCGAGTCGCCCGCGCCCTGCTTCCTCTCACCGGACCGGATCTGCGCCTGGTCTGCGCCGAACCCTCGCGCGGGATGCTGCGCCTCGGGCGGCGCCAGGCGCCGCGCGCGCTATGGGTGCGCGGCCGGGCCGACCCGCTGCCCTTCGCCGACGGCGCCTTCGACGTCGTCGTCAGCCTGGAACTGATCGAGTTCACCCCGCGCCCGAGCGAGACCTTGCGCGAACTCGTGCGGGTCTTGCGCCCCGGGGGAAACCTGCTCGTCACCAACCGGGTTGGGCGAGAGGCCCCGTGGATCCTCGGCCGCACCGTGCGTCGCGAAGTGTTCCCGGACGTCTTGCGCGCCCTGGGTCTGCAGGATGTGATTCTCTACCCGTGGCAGGTCGAGTACGATTTGGCCTGGGCTTGGAAGCCCTGACCCCGGAGCGGGCCTGACCATGCGCATCGTCCGTTTCCGCCTCAACCCCGGCGAGCCGATCCGCTGGGGATGGGTCCGCGATGAAATGGTGGGCGTGCTGGACGGGTCGCCATTCTCCCTCTTTCGACGAGAAAGCCCGGCCCTCGCGTTGGACCGAGTCGAGCTGCTGCCGCCCGCCGAGCCGGGCAAGGTCGTCTGCGTCGGACGCAACTACGCCGCCCACGCCGCGGAACACGACGCCGAGGTGCCAGACTTGCCGCTGCTTTTCCTCAAGCCGCCCAGCTCGGTGATCGGTCACCGTCAGACCATTCGGCTGCCGGCTCAGTCGACCCGGATCGAGCACGAGGCAGAGATGGCGGTTGTCATCGGAGAGGCCGGACGCTGGATCGCGCCGGAAGCCGCCGACCGGTACATCCTCGGCTACACCATCGCCAACGACGTCACCGCCCGCGATCTGCAGCAGCGCGACGGACAGTGGACGCGCGCCAAGGGCTTCGACACCTTCTGTCCCCTCGGGCCGTGGATCGAGACGGAGTTCACTCCGGCCGACGCGCTGATCACTTGCTCGGTCAACGGACAGTTGCGCCAGATGGCCTCCACCCGCGATCTGGTCTTCCCGGTGCGCCAGCTGGTGGCCTTCATCTCGTCCGTGATGAGCCTGGCCCCCGGGGACGTCATCCTCACCGGCACCCCCGCCGGGGTCGGCCCGCTGGTCGACGGCGACGAAGTCGAGATTGAAATCGAGAACTTGGGGCGGCTGAGCAACCCGGTGCGCGCCGAAGCGCGGCCGGCCTGAGACGCCCCGACCTTCAGGAGGCACCCGATGGGGTTGAAGCCCGATCACTGGATCACCCGTATGGCGCGCGAACAGCGCATGATCGAACCGTTCCAGGAAACCCAGGTGCGCGACGGAGTCATTTCGTACGGGGTGTCGTCGTACGGATACGACATCCGCGTCGCCGACGAGTTCAAGATCTTCACCAACGTCTACTCGGCGATCGTCGATCCGAAGCGCTTCGACGCCTCGTCGATGGTCGATTTCCGAGGCGCGGTTTGCGTCATCCCGCCCAACTCCTTCGTCCTGGCGCGCACCGTCGAATACTTCCGCATCCCCCGCACCGTCCTGACGATTTGCCTTGGCAAATCGACCTACGCCCGCTGCGGGATCATCGTCAACGTCACCCCCTTCGAGCCGGAGTGGGAGGGCTTCGTAACGCTCGAAATCTCCAACACCACCCCGCTGCCCGCACGTATCTACGCCAACGAGGGCATCGCCCAGGTGCTGTTCTTCGAAGCCGACGAGCCGTGCGATATCTCCTACGCCGACAAGAAGGGGAAGTACCAGAAACAGCAGACGATTGAGCTGCCCCGCTTGTGACGACCGTCGACGCACCGCGCCTGCTCGTCCTGACGAACGACCTGTTCCTCCAACCGCGCCTGGAAGACGCCGCCGCCGCCCTCGGTTTCGCCTTTCAACGCTTCAACCGCGAGGAGATCACCAGCGAACTGGGGGATCACCCGGTTCCGCTGACCGAGCCGCTCGAGGGCACTGATGGGGCGCTCGTCCGATCCATCGTCGGGGATCCTCCGGCGCTGATCCTGATCGACCTGGCATCGGACGGCGTTCCCTGGCAGAGATGGATTCAGATCCTCAAGACCTCCTCGGCCACCCGCCGGATTCCGATCGTCGCCTTCGGCCCTCACGTCGAGAGCGAGGCGCTCGACCGGGCGAGCCAGCTCGGGGCGGATCGCGTTGTCACCCGGGGGCAACTCCAGACGAACCTGGCCGAAATCCTCCAGCGAGAGGCGCGCCCACCTGACGCCGCCGCCATCCAGGAGGGTTGCGGTCAGCCGGCCTCGGCGGCCGCGCGTCAGGGGATGGTGCACCTCGCTGCCGGCGCGTACTTTGAAGCCCACGACCACCTCGAACGCGCCGTCCTCGACTCGCCGGGGCCGGAGGGCGCCGTCTACCGGTGTCTGCTGCATTTGGCCGTAGCCTGCCTGCACACCGAACGCGGCAATTGGCGCGGCGCGCAGAAGATGCTCTTGCGGATGCGCCCCTGGCTGGCGCCGCTCCCCGGCGTCTGCCGCCAGGTCGACGTCGAATCGCTGAGGGCGGCCCTTTCTGATCATCAGGCCCGGCTCGACCGCTGGCAAAGCAGCGGTGAGGCCCCAGCCTCGCCCCTGCCCCCACCGTCTGTCCGCTTTCTGACTGAGTTGCCGGGATAGGAGCCGCGATGCACATCGTCCTCGTGAACATAAAGGTGAAGCCGGAAGCAATCGACGCCTTTCGTGTGGCTTCTCGTGAAAATGCCCTCAACAGTGCCCGCGAACCCGGGATTGCCCGCTTCGACTTCCTCCAGGACACGGAAGACCCTGCGCATTTCACGCTGGTCGAGGTCTATCGCACCGCAGACGACGTAGCAAAGCACAAGCAGACGGCCCATTACGCGACGTGGAATGAGTCCGTGGCCTCAATGATGGCAGAACCGCGGACGAGGGTTGTCTTCACCAACCTGTTCCCACCCGACAATGACTGGGGGTAGGTAGCAGGTCATTGGAGAATGCCCGTCCCTCATCCACGATCCAATTCCGACCCCCTGCCCCCGCAGTGCGTCCCGATGGCGCCCCCCCGGATTCCCGCGTCTTCCTCACCTTGGAAGCGACGGCGAGGGAGGGCAGAGGCGGCAAGTGCAGCCGACCAGCTGCGGGCAAGACTCGGCAAATGACCCGCACCGGAGTCCCTCCTTTCGAATTCACAAGCGCAGGTCGGATCCTCTTTGGCCGCGGCGTTGCCAGCCAGGTGACGCCGTTGGTGGGAGCCTTAGGCCGTCGAGCCCTGGTCGTCGTCGGGCGCGACCCATCCCGGCACGCACCGCTCATCGACTCACTGAGCCAATCGGGCGTACGGATCGAGACCTTCTCCGTGCCAACCGAACCAAGTGTCGAGCAGGTTCGCCGCGGGGGGCGCCTGGCACGCGAAGCGGAGGTCGAGGTCGTCGTCGGATTGGGCGGGGGCAGCGCTCTCGATGCCGCCAAGGCGATCGCCATGCTGGCGACCCACGACGGCGATGTCATCGACTACCTCGAGGTCATCGGCGCTGGGAAGTCCTTCGTCGCCGCCGGGCTAGCCATGGTGGCCATCCCGACGACCGCCGGCACCGGCACGGAGGTCACGCGCAACGCCGTGCTGGCCTCGCCGGAGCACGGGGTGAAGGTGAGCTTGCGCAGCCACTACCTGCTGCCGCGCCTGGCGATCGTCGATCCGGCCTTGTCCTCCGAAATGCCTCCTGCCCTCACCGCACGCGCCGGCTGCGATGCGCTGACCCAGTTGATCGAGCCCTTCGTCTCACTGCGCGCCGGCCCACTGACGGACGCGTTGTGCCGGGAAGGGCTGCGGCTTGTCGCCCGTTCGCTGCGTCGGGCGTTTGCCGACGGAGCCGACGCGACCTCGCGGGACGAGATGGCGCTGGCGGCGACCATCTCCGGTCTGGCGCTGGCCAACGCCGGCCTCGGCGTCGTTCATGGACTGGCCGGTCCGATCGGCGGAGTTCTGACGGCGCCGCACGGCACGATCTGCGCCGCCCTGTTGCCGGGGGCGATGGAAGTGAACCTGCGCGCGCTGCAGGCACGCGAGCCGGACTCGCCCGCCCTTCAGCGATACGATGAGCTGGGGCGATTGCTCACCGGGCGAGAGCAGGCCGGCGCGGCGGACGCCCAACTTTGGATCGACGCGCTGTGCTCCGACCTGGCGATCCCGCGCCTCGCGACTCTTGGGCTTACCGAAGGGTTGCTGCCAGTGATCGTCGAACGCGCCCTGGTGGCCAACAGCACTCGCACCAATCCGGTGAAGCTGAGCGCGGAGGCCCTGGCCGAGATTGCGCGCCGGGCGATGTGAGAAGGATAGTGGTCAGTGGTCGGTGGTCAGTGATTCGCGCATGCTCGTAGAGTCTCATAGGTTACTGATCACTGGTCACTGATTACCGGTTACGGATCGCCGTGAGCGCCGCCAACCACGCCGCTCTTGCTTTCTCCGATCGATATCCTGCAGCTCGGTCGAGACCTCGTTCCTTCAGCGAGTTGGCCACCTGCTCTTCGACGAGCAGGGTCAGGCAGGCGGCGCCGAGGCCGCGCGAATCGCGCTTCGGCACGAGGAACCCGGCTGGGCCCAATACGCCATCCGTGATCGGCGTCGAGAGAGCAGACACCGGCAGCCCGCTCGCCAACGCCCAGCGCAACAGACCCGCGTTGCGTCGGCCGCCGCCGTGCAAGAGAGCCGAAGCGCCTCGAAGCACGGACGCCCAATCCTGATCGCCCAGGTGAACCCCCCGCACGCTGTCGCCCACTCCAAGTTGATCGGCCATTTCAATCGCAAAGCGCGCCGGCACGTCGCCGAGGTTGGCGATGAGCAGGGAGAAGGAATCGCCTATCGCGCTTTCAACCCAGGTCCATCCGGCGAGCAGCGTGGGGAGGGTCGCTTCCGTCTCGCCGGCAGCGAGGACATAGGACTGCGCCAGGCCAAGCCGGTCGGCAACGTGTCGGTCATCGGCCGTTGGACCGGGACTGAATGCGGATGGAACGATCGGCGGAACCTCAAACCATCGAAGGCGGTAGTCGTCGACCGGGATGTCTTTCGGCCGCAGCACAGCCTGGGCGCCGCGCAACCCTCCGAGCGCAAGCGCGCGCGCCACTCGGCCGCCGCGCCGGCCCGAACCCGGCAGGCTGTCGCCGTCACCATAGATCGACACTGCGGGCGCCGGGCTGGAGAGGGGCGCCGAGGCGTGCAAACAAAGGACCAGGTCCGCTCGTTGCCGCCGGGCCTCGCGCGGAAAGTGCCAATGATCGAACGCGGCTTCGGCCCATTCCCCGATGGGGCGCGGCAAGCGTCTAAGGGGAAGTGCTATCTCGCCGGGGAGGGAGGCGTCGTCGGGTACGACGAGCACAGGATCGACCTCTGGCACACCTGCCAGCACCCGCAAGACCTCCCCGGCACCGAGGCGCGAGAAGGGAGAGGCGGCCTCGCTCAAGATTCGGCCGTTGATCGCGATACGGATGGGGGCGGAACAGCCGGCGCGGCCCATGAGGGGCAACCTTCAGGAGTCTAGGCACACGTGCGTGTGCCCGTCAAGCACCGTCCCAAGACACCTCATTCCCGCGAAAAACCAGCACCTCCGCCCTTACCCGTTCGGTCTCTACAGACCGCCAAGGGCGGGACCCCTGCGGGCACCCCTTCGGGTGCACCCTGGGTGTTCACCATGGGTGTGCTCCCGGGTGTGCGCCGAAGAGGGAAGAGAGCGAAGCGGGACGGTGTGGCGCAGGATTGAGGAGACTCCTGGCAGACGGGACCGCCGTCCCTCCTTTCACAGGGCCACGCCTCGCGGGGGCGACAACCCAGGAAAGCGGTCCTTCCAGCCGAGACGAATCCAGAGGCGGCCTACTTAAGATGAGGCCCGCCTCCGCGGCGTGATAGCGCTGCGGACCCGGCGCTTCGTCCGCGTGATGTCCGAACTGCCAAGGCGCGATCTCAGACGTCAATGCCTGGCCGATCGTTCCCCTCGCCTCGGACCTTGACTTGACTGTTTCGAATAGGGCTTGGAGTTGTGTGCCCGCCCGCTTGGATTGTTCCCAGCTAGGCCCCGATCTCAAGACACGCTGCTACTCACGCAGTTGCCGAGCCTGGCTGAAGCCGGCCACCAAGAGGACAAATCCAGACAGGACAATCACCCGATGGATGAATGCCTCGGCGCCGGGGGTTGTGATCGGCAACAGCGTGTGCTGCCACGTCGCCAGGAAGTGCGCTAAACCTAAGACGAGCACGCCCGCCGTGATCAGGGTGAGGGTTCGGCCCACGATCCCTCCCACCCCTCGAACCGTGGCCACCATCCAAATGGCCATCCCAATCAGAACGAAATCCAGGATGATGTTCGTCGTCGACATGAACGTCCTCCGCCATCAAGATTTGCCTTGAATCAATTCCCTCAGCCCGAGTTGATTGGCCAGATCGCGCGATCGTTCTCCCATCTGATCGTCCACGGCCCGCATCTGCCGTTCGACGATCTTCGGACCGATGACGCCTTGGGCGTAACTCACGGCTTTCGCCAGGAGGGCGTGGTAGGCGTGGGTCTCCGCCCTCAGGGCGTCGATCTCCACCCGGCCGTCATTCATCTGGATCGGCCACGAATTCCGGGCGCTGGCCTCGTTGAGGATGCGGTCCATCGTTTGTCCGAGGTGCGGTCCGCCGACCCGCAATAAGAGCACACGCAGAGCATCGAGTTGGGAGGTGAAGTAAAGCTGCAGGTACGTCCGGTCCGAGGTGTCCATGCTGCCGGCCGTCCCGGCCAAGGGCACGGCGGCGAACACCACCTCGCTCAGGGTACGGAAGCTCAAGTCAGCCCCGATGCAGGCCCCCTTCTCGTCGTAGGTTGCCTCACCGGTGCATGACACCGGGATGACCCTTCCGTCCCGGTCGATCAGGTCCATTGCCCGGTTGTAGACGCGGCCGATGCGAGCGACTTCTTGGATCAACTGGCGCGTCGCCTCCGGGCGAAGGCCGAGCACCTCGTGGACCGGCCGCCCAATCAGGCCGCGAATCTCGGTCTCCCCACGGCCCAACATCTTCAACAGGATGTTGTTGACGAAGATCACCTGGCCCTGAATGTCGGTGAACAGCAGGGCGTTCGGCGTGTGCTGAGGTTCGTTGGCGGCCGCCCGCAGCGCCTCGGCCAGCGTGCCGGCGGTTGCGTAGCGATCCTCCGCCCTCTTCGCCATCGCCGTGGCGATGACCTGTTGCACCGTCTCCGGGAGGTCCGGCCGGTCCACGCGGACATCGGGCACGGGCTGGGAGAGATGCGCCATCAGAGTTCCCATCGGAGTGCTGGCTCGGAAGGGCACGTGGCCGGTCAGCATCTGGAACAGGGTCACGCCCAGCGCGTAGATATCCACCGCCGGGGAGACGCCGTCGGCCGAGGCCAGATCGGGCGCCATGTAGTCCGGAGTGCCGACGAGGGCGCTGCCGGTCAACTCAAGTGCGGCGTCGCTCACCTTGGCCAGACCAAAGTCGGTCAGGTAAGCGTTTCCCTGCTCGTCCAACAAAACATTGCTGGGTTTGAAGTCGCGGTGCACGACGTTTCTGCTGTGCGAAAAATCGAGGGCATCGGCGATTTGGGTGAGGATCGGAAAGACCTCCGAGAGCGACATCGGCCCTTGCCGGATGCGATCGACCAGCGTGCCCCCTTTTACATAGGACATCACGATATAGGGATGTCCGTTGGTTTCGCCGAAATCGTAGATGGCCAGGATGCGAGGGTGCTGCAGGTGCGCCGCGACCTGGACTTCGCGTCGGAAGCGATCGAGGAAAGTCGGATCCTGAGTGACCAGGCTGCTGAGGAGAACCTTGATCGCCACCTCGCGCCCGATCGAAGTCTGGGTTGCGCGATGGACCGTGGACATCCCGCCACGGCCGATCTCTTCGAAGACCGTGTAGGGGCCAACGTGGGGACGATCGGTTTCCGAAGGGCCAGCCATGAGAAGAGCGCCTCGCGAAACAGCCGAAGGGCCAACAAGACCCTAGCGCGGTTCCGGGGCCGTTCTGCCTTCCTCGATTATTTCAATCCGGAGTCGATTGGTCGAATTGCGGAAGTATACACCCATCCCGCCTCTTATCCTGAGCCGGCCTGATCGGTCATCCTTCCCTACGATCGAGGGGGCGGTCATAAGCAGGGCGCCAGGCTCGGTTTCCCACGGGCCCGTGCGCCTCGTCGGTTAGAATGCCATGAGAATGGCGGAGCGGCCAGTTCTCGATCCGAGGCGGCAGAGCCAGGCCAAGGAATTCTCGCGCCTCGGACGCCGGCCCGCGCTTTTCGAGATGGCCCTGGGAGTCGCGTACCTGCTGTTCTGGGTGTCGTCCGGCCGCGGCGCTGCGCTGGCCGGCGATCTCCAAGCTTCCCTCCCCGACGCCTGGCCGATCCCCCTCGTCGCCACGGCAGCCTGTCTCGCCATCCCGTGGGCGGTCATCACACTGCCCTTCGGCTACTACGGAGGTTTCCTCCTTCCGCACCGCTTCGGCCAATCGAACCAGACTCGTCGTTCATGGATCCTCGATCAGATGAAAGGCCTCCTCATCGGCGTCTTGGTCGGGGTCCCGTTGTTGGTGGGACTGTACGGATTGATGCGAGGCATGCCGGAGACGTGGTGGCTGGTGGCTGGATTGGGGTATACGGCATTCGTTGCGGCGCTGTCGGTCGCAGCGCCGGTCCTGGTGATGCCGCTCTTCTACAAGTTCCGACCCCTCGGGGAGGATCACGCGGAACTGGCGGAACGTCTCACGCGCCTATCCCGCGCCGCCGGCCGGAAAGTGCGAGGGGTCTTCACCATCGACATGAGCCGCCGCACCAAGTCCGCCAATGCGGCCCTGGTCGGCATGGGGAAAACGCGGCGCATCGTCCTGGGCGACACCCTGTTGGAGCACTTCCCGGCCGACGAGATCGAGTCGGTTCTGGCTCACGAGTTGGGCCATCACGTCCGCCGCGATATCCCGGGCGGTGTGGCGGCCGAAGGTCTGGCGACCCTCGTCACGCTGTGGATCGCCCAAACCGCGCTCGTGGCGGCGGTCAGCCGCGGCCTGTTGTCGGCGCCTTATGACCCAGCCGGGCTACCGATCCTGGGTCTGGTGTTCGCCGTCGTCGGGCTGCTGTTGCTGCCGGTGAGAAATGCCTACTCTCGTTGGCGCGAGCGAGGCGCCGACGAATTCGCCGTCCACCTGACGGGCACGCCGTCGGCCTTCGCCGATGCACTCACCCGCCTCGCCAACCAGAACCTGGCCGACACCGATCCGCCCCGCTGGGCCGTCGTCGTATTCGGGACGCATCCGCCGCTGAACGAACGCATCCGCCGCGCCAATGAGATCGGCGGGCAGCGCGCCCACGCGTCGACGGCGGTCACCTGAAGAGCGCACCCAGAGGTGGTCTCCCCGGAAGCTGGACGCCGCCCGCGGGCGGCGTCTTCCTTTCCTCGACCGCACAAGTCACCGACAGATGCTTACCAGGTCGTTTCGAGGGTGCAGCCGCTATCGAAGGCGACCACCATCCGGTAGTTCGGATTGTGGTCTTCGAAGGTGTAGAGAAGCACGATCGGAAGAGTCGCCCCGGCCGGAACCTGGGTGTTCTCGCCACCCAGGGCAACGAGGTCGGGCACCTGACTCCCGGAGCCGCTGGACGTGGGGTCGATCATCGACGTGTCGCCCAGGCGCACGTCTTCCAGAGTGTTGTCGATCGGTAACGCGAACTGAAAGTTGATGACGCTGGTCGGGGCGGCCTCACTATTGTAGATGACCCAACTGACCTCGCTTCCCGCCCGCTGGAAACCCAGCAGGCTGAGGCCGGGGCATCCACTAGCGACGGCCGCGGTTGCCGTGGGCGGCGGTCCAGGCTCGGTCGGCGCTACGACGGCCTGGGTCTCGGGCGCGCCTTGTGCCGTCACCGTCGGCACCGAATCGGTGCCGCCCACCGCCCCGATCGAGGAGAGCGCCGAGGCGCCGACAATTCCCACGATCGCCAGCGCCAAGACGGCCCCGACGGCCAGCCAGACAACCGGAGACCTGCGGGCCGGCTCGTCTTCGCCCATCGAAGGGTGGGCGGCGCGCTTGGCTACGGCCACGCTCGCCGCTCCGCCGCCGAGCTGCAACCACTCGGCGTCGGTCTGCGCCCCTCCCTTCACCGCGGCCTGATAGGCCTGGTTCATCGCTGCAACCGTCGGATAGCGATCGTCCGGGTTCTTCTCCATCGCCTTCAGGATGACCTTCTCGACGGTCTGCGACAAACCCGGATTGAACCGGCTCGGCCGAGGGACGGGCTCTTGGATATGCATCAGCACCGTCGCCATCGGCGAGCCGCCTTCGAACGGCACCCGCCCGGCCGCCAGCTGATACATGACCACGCCCATGGAGTACTCGTCGGAACGACCGTCGACGCGTTTGCCCCGACCCTGCTCCGGCGCGACGTAAGCCGGGGTCCCCATCAGCATCGATCCGGTGAGTGTGTTCGAGCCCTCGATCATGCGGGCTAATCCGAAGTCCGTCAGGTGCGCGTCTCCCGCTTCATCGACGATGATATTCGCCGGCTTGACATCCCGGTGGATGATGCCCTGCTGGTGGGCGAATTCCAAGGCGCCGGCGATCTGGTCGATCCAGCGGCCGGCCTCGACATCGGACACGCGCCGGCGCGTCATCCGGTCATAGAGGGTCTCGCCAGCGATGAAGGGCATGACCAGGTAGACCAGACCACGGACCTCGCTGTAATCGAGCACGCCCACGATGTTCGGATGGCGAAGCGTGTTCTTGACGAACCCGGCCTCACGCCGGAAGCGCCGGACGAAACGACGGTCGCCGATGGCGGTGCTGGAGAGCACCTTGATCGCCACATCCTGCAGGCTGCGCGTGTCGAGGGCGCGATAGACAGTCGCCATGCCCCCCTGGCCTACCAGCTCGACCAGGCGGTAGTGCTCCAACATCTGGCCAACCAGGCTGCTCATGCTTCGATCCGCCGTTCCCAATGCGTCTCTACCACGCTACCACGCAGGGGAAGGCCGCGGAAGGTGACTTTTGGAGCAATGTCACTCGCCTCTTGGGGCGCTGTGACCGGCAGGGTCGCCCTCGGTTCCCGGCGCGACGATCGTCGCAAAGGGGTCAGGCCAGCGAAGCCTTGGACGGAACACGCTCAGCGGAGTCGCTGGACGGATTCCGCGGGAAGGGCCTGCGGGCCGCCGTCGCTTTCGCAGTCTAAAGCTTCCGCCATTCCTCGCCCTTCGAGCGGCCGCCTTTCGATGCTATCACTCTCCTCCGGGGTCCACGATCACCACACGACCGTGTCTCTGCGCTTGACTCTCATTCGGGTATCGCCTAGGATACCGACAGGGGACGACGTCCCCGGCAGTCCTGAAAATTGACCCCGTCGATCCGGCCGGGCGCTGACCCGACCTCTGCTGTCCCCCCGTAGGTTTGCCAGGCGTCTGTGCAACGGCCAGGAGGTGACCCGATCCGAGAACAGGCGGCGAACCCCGGAACGCTCATCGAAGCTAGATCTCACCGTGGAGGAGAAGCCATGATTCGAAAAGCAACCGTCTTGGCCGTGGCCGCGCTAAGCCTCGGCCTACTTGTGGCCGCCTGCCAGCCGGCGGAACCGGTCATCCAAGAAGTGCGCGTCGTCGAGACGCAGGAAGTGCAGGTCAACGTGCCGGTCGAGTTCGTCATGGAGTCGGCGCGACTCGATGCGGTGCGCGACCGCGGCCAACTAGTCTGCGGCGTCAATACCTCCGTCCCCGGGTTCGGCTTTGTCGACGCCAACGGTCTGAACGTCGGCTTCGACCCCGACGTCTGCCGGGCCCTCGCCGCAGCCATCTTCGGTGATCCGGCCGCGGTCGAGTTTCGGCCGTTGACGGCCGCCGAGCGCTTCACCGCCCTGCAGACCAACGAGATCGATGTGCTCAGCCGGAATACGACGTGGACCATGAGCCGCGATGTCGAGCTCGGAACCGACTTCGGCCCGACGACGTTCTATGACGGCCAGGGCATGTTAGTGCCCAAGGCCAAGGGTTTCACCTCCTTGGACGATATGGGCGGCGCCGCCATCTGTGTCCTCGCCGGCACGACGACGGAGGCCAACCTGGCGGACGCCTTCAACACCCGCGGCCTGGAGTATGAGGCGCTGGTGCTCGACACCGGCGACGCCACCGCCGCCGCCTACGACGAGGGCCGCTGCGACGGCCTGACCTCCGACAAATCGCAGCTCGCCGGTCTACGCACCACGATGACGACTCCCGACGACCACGTCATCCTGCCCGAGACGATGTCGAAGGAGCCGCTGGGACCGGTGTGGGCGCATGGCGATCAGCAGTGGGGTGACATGGTCCGGTGGGTTGTCTGGTCCCTGATCGTCGCCGAGGAGAAGGGGATCACCCAGGCCAACGTAGCCGACATCGCCGCCAGCGACCCCAAGGATCCGGAAACGCGCCGCCTGCTGGGCATCGAAGGCGAGTTCGGCGCGCTGCTCGGCTTGGAGCCCGACTTCGTGATCGATGTAATCACGGCCGTCGGCAACTACGGCGAAATTTACGAACGCCACCTTGGTCCGGCGGGAACCAACATCCCGCGCGAGGGCACGCTCAACGCGCTATGGACCGACGGCGGCCTGATCTACGCTCCGCCGTGGCGCTAGACGCTCCGCCGAACTGACGAGATCTGAGGAGGGCGTCGTCCGGTGCGCCGGAAGGCGCCCTCTCCCGTTTCCTCCCCATGGCAAGGTCCCCCTCACGCAGCTTTGAGCCCTTCTGGCGCGACGTGCGGGTGCTCCGCGTCGCCGGTCAGATTGCCTTCACCCTGGCGGCACTGGCCGTCGCGGCGTGGCTGGTCTCGAACCTGAACCAGGCGCTCGAAGCGCGCGGCCTCGACCTCTCGTTTTCCTTCTTGCGGCGCACAGCGGGATTCGCCATCACCCAGGGGCCGGGGATGGTTCGCACCGATCCCTACTGGAAGGCGTTCCTCGTCGGCCTGGCAAACTCGCTGAGTGTGATCCTCGCCGGCCTGGTGCTGACCACCCTCATCGGCTTACTGGCGGGAATCGCCCTGCTCTCACCGAACTGGTTGCTGCGCAACGCGGCGCGGACGTACGTCGAGGTCATTCGCAATACGCCACTGCTGGTGCAACTCTTCTTCATTTACTTCGGGGTCGTGCTGACCATGCCGTCGTTGCAGGATCGGCTCGAGCTCGGGCCCGTCATCTTGAGTCAACGTGGGGTGTGGCTGCCGCGGCCGGTGCCGCAGGACGGTTACCCGATCTGGCTGGCGTCGGTGGCAGTCGGGCTGGCTCTTGGCGTGTGGGCCTACACCAGGCGCGAACGGCGCCGACGACTGACGGGGGAGGAAACCCGTCCCTTCCTCTCAGCGCTTGCCCTGATCGTCGGTTTGCCGCTGCTGGGCTGGATCGTCCTTCCCGAACCTCCCTTGAGTTTCGAGACGGCGGTGTTGGACGGTCTGCGGATGGTGGGAGGGCTCCGCATGACTCCCGAATTCTTCGCGCTCCTGCTGGGCCTCGTGCTCTACACGGGAGCGTTCATCGCCGATATCGTTCGGGCCGGGATCCTGGCCGTGGCCCACGGCCAACGCGAAGCGGCCCGATCCCTCGGCCTGAGCGAAGGAAACGTCTTGCGGCTGGTCGTCCTGCCGCAGTCGATGCGGGTCGTCATCCCCCCGCTGACCAACCAATACCTGAATCTGGCCAAGAACTCGAGCCTGGCGTTCGGTATCGGCTACCTCGATTTGTACGCGGTCTCGCAGATCATCTTCAATCAATCGGGGCAAGCCGTGCAGGTGATCGCGCTGCTGATGGCAACCTATCTGGCCCTGAGCCTGCTGATCTCGGTCGTGATGAACTGGTTCAATCGCCGGATGGCGATCCCAGGACGATGAACCTCGCCCACACCGGCCGACTGGCCGACCCGCCCGGCGGCTCCGAACGCCCCGGCCTCCTCCCGGGAGGGCAGGCTCCTCCGATGGAACGGCCGCCGCGCGGCGAGACGGGCGCCTACGCCTGGCTGCGGCACAACCTTTTCTCCAGCAGCTTCAATGCCGGTCTCACGCTCGTCCTGGTGGTGCTTTTCGGCTGGGTGGCGGCGGTCGTATTGCGCTGGGCGGTGCTCGAGGCCAATTGGGGCGTCATCCTCAAGAACTGGCGGGTGATCCTGTGGGGCCTGTATCCACGGCAAGAAATATGGCGGCCGACGGCCTCGTTGCTGCTGGTGCTCCTACTGAGTGTGCTGACCTGGTTTGTCTGGCGACGCCCGGAGATGCGTCGTTGGCGCACACCGATTCTGGTCGCCTGGGTCGTTTCGCCCCTGGTCATCGGCCTTCTGCTGCGCGGCTTCGAGCTGCCCACCCTGCGGACCATCAGCAACAACATCGGCTACTACCTGTTCCGTCCCGATCTGCTGCCTGCTGTGAACGCCATGTGGCGCGGTCCGACGGCTCTCTTTCTCATCGCCGCCGTCGCCTCGACGACCTGGGTCTTGGACAGCCGCCGATCCGTCCGCGCCCTGGCCGTCGCCCCGGTCGTCTTGATCGGCTTACTCAACCTGCCTTCGGCCTTGCGCGCCACCGGGGGTGTCCCGCCGGCGCTGGCGGTCCTGCTGGCCGCAGTCACAGGTTGGCTCGTGGGCCGGTCGATCGGCCGGCTGCTTTCATGGACCGAGCACGGCCGCCGCCTCGTGAAGTGGCTGTGGTTGGCGTCGCTCATCGCATGCCTCCTCGTGCTCACGCACTTTCCCGTCGGCCGCCCCGAATTCGATCCGGCCCAGATCCTGACCTCGGTGCAACCGAGTCTGTGGAGCGGAATCCTGCTGACCCTGATCCTGGCGACGGTGACGGCCGTCCTGTCCTTCCCGCTCGGGGTATTGCTCGCGCTCGGCCGCACCAGCCGGCTGCCGGTGATCCGCGCCTCGTGCGTGGCCGTGATCGAAGTCGTACGCGGCGTCCCTTTGATCACGATCTTGTTCATGGCACAGGTCATGCTGCCGATGTTCCTGCCGCTGGACTTGTCGATCGACCGCGTCCTACGAGCCATCGCCGGAATGACGATCTTCACCGCCGCCTACCTGGCGGAGGTCATCCGCGGGGGGCTGCAGGCGGTGCCGCGCGAGCAGGTGGAAGCGGCACGCGCCCTCGGCCTGAGCGAGCTGCTGGTGACCTCCCTGGTGGTGCTGCCGCAGGCCCTGCGGCTGGTCATCCCGGCCATCATGGGCCAGCTCGTCAGCATGTTCAAGGACACGACCCTGGTGGCCATCATCGGCCTGCTCGAGCTGCTCGGGATTCTCAGCAGCATCACCAAGCAGCGCGAGTTCCTGGGGACGGTGCGCGAGGTCTATCTGCTCGCCGCCGCCTTCTATTTCGTTGTGTGCTATGCGATGTCCGTCGCCAGCCGCCGGGCCGAGGTGCGGCTGGGCGTCGGCACGCGTTGAGGCGGCCAGCATGAGCCTGATCGAACGAATCGACACCGGCGACGACATCATCGTCTGCGAGAACGTCAAGAAATGGTTCGATGAGTTCCAGGCGTTGCGCGGGATCAGCCTTCGGGTTCGCCGGGGTGAGGTGTTGGTCATCATCGGGCCTTCCGGGTCGGGCAAGTCGACCTTCATCCGGACCATCAACCGTCTGGAGGAACACCAGGAGGGGCGAATCGTCGTCGACGGCATCGAGCTCAGCCACGACGTGCGCAATATCGCCGCCGTTCGCAGCGAGATCGGGATGGTCTTCCAGCAGTTCAACCTGTTCCCGCACCTGACGGTGATGCAAAACCTGACTCTGGCGCCGATCTGGGTGCGGCGCTGGCCTCAAGCCAAGGCCGAGGCCAAAGCCATGGAGCTTCTCGAACGAGTGGGAATCCCCGAACAGGCCTCGAAATACCCCGGCCAGCTCTCCGGCGGGCAGCAGCAACGGGTCGCCATCGCTCGAGCTCTGGCGATGGAGCCTCGGATTATGCTGTTCGACGAACCGACTTCGGCCCTCGATCCGGAGATGATCAAGGAAGTGCTCGACGTGATGCAGGAACTGGCGCACACCGGCATCACGATGGTCGTCGTGACCCACGAAATGGGGTTCGCCCGCGAAGTCGCGGATCGGATCTGCTTCTTCGACTTCGGCCTCCTGGTCGAAGTCGGGCCTCCGGAACAGTTCTTCCGCAACCCTAAGCACGAGAGAACCAAGCTCTTCCTCTCGCAAATCCTGTCCCAGTAATCGTCAGCCGGTGGGCCGTCGCATTCGACTGCCGCTTTTGCTCAGCACCATCATTCTGTACTCCGCCTTCTCTATTGCCGCGCTTCCGCGGGAGTCCCACGCCGCTGCGGCGTCCTGTCGAGGAGGTCGTTGGTGTAGGTCAGCCGTCTCACGCCCGCCCATCTCCATCGTGAAGGCACCATCGGCGCTGCCAGTCACGCCGCCTCACAGCCGAGAGTTCCTCTACCTGGCGCGACTCGATGGCACACCAACGACCTGAGACTCCCCCAGGAGCGCGCTAAATAGAGAAGGCGGAGTTCAGGATCCAAAGCCTCATTGACTGGTCACGCTCCGCTGCAGGTCGATTCCCGGCGAAACCCGCGCGCTGCTTTTATGGCGCCCCTTCCGTCGCGACGGCCTCGCCGTTGAGCTCGATGGCGACCCCGCCTTGCGGCTGGGCCCCCAGCGGGATGGTCACCTCGAACGGCGCCAGCACCTGAATGCACATCTTGCTTCCATCCGCAACGGCGTAGAGATCGACCTCAAGCTCCCCAGGCGATCGCTCCTCCACATCCCAGCCAACCCTCGAACATGGGTTCGGCAGCCAGCCCTCGACGTGGATCATCAGCTGCACCGGGTAGCTCTCGAGCTGCAGCAGGTCGACGGAACCGATCTCGACCGGCAGGCGTTCGGCCGAGACAACCGTCGGGTTCGCGCTCCCGGAGCACGCGGTTAGCAGCTGCCCGGCGAAAAGGAACAGGGGGATGATTCTTGTCATCGGAGCCCTCCGCTTCATTTGACGTCTCCGCCGGCCATACGGTTCCCGCGTCGCGAGAAGTCCGGCCGTAAGACTGGCCATCCGGATCATCCACAGGGACCGCATGAGCCAGATCCCTCGGAGGCTGGCCCAACTCATCTGAGCCATGCGCCGATCGATGCTCTGTGGGTCCGCTCGGCCCCACTCTTCCTGGGGTTCAAGCATTCCAGCCGGACTTCTAGGGTAGAGTCGGTCGTCCCCGCCGATCCGACCGGGGCGCTCATCGAAGGCCGCCCGATGCCTCCCGAATCGCCGACGCCCATTCGCGAGTTTCTCAGCGGCGCCCGCAATACTCTCCCCATTCTGCTGGGAGGCGTCCCCTTTGGCCTGTTCTTCGGAGCGCTGGCGCTGGAGGTGGGCCTGACACCGATCCAGGCCCAGAGTTTTTCCCTGTTCGTATTCGCCGGCAGCGCACAGTTCGTCTCCGTCGATCTGATCCGGCAGGGCGCGGCGCCGGCCGTCATCATCCTGACGGTCTTCATGATCAACCTGCGCCATGCGCTATACAGCGCCAGTCTGGCCCCTCATGTGGTGCGGCTTCCCCTTCGGTGGCGGGCGGTGATGGGGTGGCTCCTCACGGACGAGGCTTTCGCCGTCTCCACGCCGCGCTACCGTTCGACGGACCTCGAGCGAGCCCACTGGTACTTCCTCGGAACCGGGCTGGCGCTCTGGGCCGAATGGCAGCTTTCGACCGCGGCCGGGATCGTCTTCGGCACCCGGATTCCCGAGAGCTGGTCGCTGGACTTCGCCCTTCCCCTGACGTTCTTGGCGCTGCTCATCCCGAACCTCGTCGATCGGCCGGCCTGGGCGGCAGCGATCGCCGGCGGTGTCCTCTCACTGGTCTTGCGAGGGATGCCCTACGGCCTCGGGCTGGTCGTGGCCGTGGTGATCGCGGTCGGCATCGGCGTCGCATTGGAGATGGCTTCCCGCCCAGAACCGCCCGCCGGAGCAGCCCATGACCCCGACTGAGGTATGGGCCGTCATTCTGGGCGGAATGGTCGTGACCTACGCCACGCGGCTGTCGTTCATCCTCGTGCCTCGCCCCGAACATCTGCCGGAGTTTTTCCGACGCGGCCTGCGGTTCGTGGCACCGGCCGTCCTGGCGGCGATCCTGGTCCCACAGGTATTCGTGCTCGAGTCGGGGCAGGTCGAGTTCATCGGCCCGCGCCCGGTGGCCGCGATCATCGCCGCTGTGATCGGGTGGCGAACGCGCAATGCCTGGCTGGCCATCGCCGGCGGGATGATCACCTTGTGGGTCCTCCAGAGTCTGCTGCCTTCATGACGTCGACTCCCCTGGATTTGACCCAGGGGGCTAGAATCCACCCGTGGCCCATCTGCCGCGCGCCCAACTGACCCGTTACGCCTGGCTCTCGATCGGCGCCGCGTTGTTGACCCTTGGCATGAAGACCGGCGCCTTCGTCCTCACCGGATCTGTGGCCTTTCTTTCCGACGCTCTGGAGACTCTGGTCAACCTGGGCGCGGCGATGGTAGCGCTGATCGCGCTGTCCCTGGGCGCCCGGCCACCGGACGAAGACCATGCCTACGGTCACGGCAAGGTCGAGTATTTCTCGAGCGGTGTCGAAGGCACGCTGATCGTCCTGGCAGCGATCGCCATCTGGGCCCAGGCCATCCGCCGGCTCCTGGAACCCGCCCCGCTGGCGGAGCCAGGGCTCGGCATCGTCATCATCCTTCTCGCGGCGGGAATCAACCTGGGCGTCGCCCTGATCCTGCGCCGGGTCGGCCGCCGCGAGCGTTCCATCACGTTGGAGGCGGATGCCCAGCATCTCCTAACCGACGTCGTGACCTCGGTCGGCGTAGTGTTCGCCGTCGTGGGCGTGTCGATCACCGGATGGGCGTGGCTGGATCCGCTGGTGGCGATGGCGGTCGGGCTCGGTCTGGTCCTGGCCGGGATCCGAATCCTGCGGCGCTCGCTCCTGGGTCTGATGGACACGGCGCTTCCTCCGCGGGAGCTGGGGCCGGTCGAGGCCGTGCTTGAGCGCTACGCCCGGCGCGGGGTCGGCTTCCACGCGCTGCTCACGCGGCAGGCCGGGGCACGGGCGTTCGTCTCAGTCCACGTCCAGGTGCCGGGCGGATGGACGGTGCAGCGCGGTCACGAGTTGCTGGAAAAGATCGAGGGCGACATCCGGCGGGTGGTCCCCGGCGTGACGGTCTTCACCCACATCGAACCGGCCGAAGATCCGGTCTCTTGGGAAGACGAGGCGCTCGATAGACCGGAAGGAGGCAAGTAGGCGCACGGTGGGCCCCCAAGCCGGCGGCCCGTCCTCGCCACCCCTCTCAGCAGCCGACCTCGACAGTGACGGAAGCGCTGCCCGAGAAGTCCGACCCCCAGAATTCGAACTCGACCGTCCGATACGATCCGACCGGGACCGTGTAGTTTGTCCCAGCCGTAACCGTCGGGCCGTCGTCGTTTCCGGTCCAGAAGGGACTATTGAAGCGCCAGCGGATGTACTTCAGGTCTTCGTTGCCCGTCCAGGTGATGCTGACCTCGGTGACGATCAGCGGAAGGTCCCCCTGGTTGTACACACGGACGGAGACGGTGTCGCCGTCGACGTTCTCACTGCCCGTGTCCCACTCGCAAGCCGGGGAGTCCGTGGCGGTCGGCGCGGGCTGGGTGCTGGTGGGCGGGACCGGAGACGAGGTGACGGTCGACGTCGGGGGCTGAGACGTCCCGGTAGGAGTTGGCGACGAGGGTGACGCCGTATTGCTCGCGCTCGGCGTGGCGCTTGGGCCCCCGCCGGTAGTGGTCGGGGCCTGCGTCGCAGGCGGAGAGGTGCGCGTAGGGGTGGGAGGCGTCACTTCGGGCGGGAGAGTTCTAGTGGCGGTCGGTTCCTCCGTCGGAGGGATCGGCGAAGGCAGATCCGGCTCGGGGGTGGAGGTTTCGGCTTGGGGTAAGACCTCAGCCGTCCCGGATTGCGGCGTGAGACTCGCCTGGAGCGTCTGCAGGACAATAAGATAGACGGCGGTTCCCGTCGCTGCGGCGTCCACGACGACACCCGGTTCCGGTGCGTTGGCCGTCAGCAAGACATCCACGGTCGCCTGGACATCCTGTGTCGCAAGGGGCGCGGCGATAGCCGGTCGGAAGGTCTCCGGATAGATGATGGCGACGGCGCCGCCCGAGACGGTGCAGGCCAACAGGAGAAGCAGGACGGCCAAGAGCTCCGACCGACGGCGTCGGGGCGGGCGCGCCGGCGGCTGGACATTCTGATAGCGCCGGTAGAGAGCCAGGGTGCGCTCCGGGCCGATCGTGCGAGCGTCGGCCGCGCTCAGCGCCGGATCCAGGGCGGCGGCCAACTCCCTCTGGAAGGCCCGGTTCAACTTCTCGATCGAGTCGAAACGAAACGCCGGATCCTTGGCCAGGGCCCTGATCAGGACCAGCTCCACGCCTTCCGGGAGATGCGGATTCACCTGGCGCGGGCGCGGCAGCGGCGTGCTGACGTGTTTCATGGCCACCACCATCGGCGTCTCCCCTTCAAAGGGGAGCGTCCCAGTGGTGACTTGGTAGAGCAGCACGGCGAACGCGTACTGATCCGAGCGCGCGTCGACGGCCTCGCCTCGGACTTGCTCCGGCGACATATAGGCCGGGGTGCCGATAAGGGCCGAGCCGGTCAGGTTCTGCGTGGCGTCCTGGGGTCGGGCCACGCTGAAGTCCGAGAGGAGGGCATTCCCTTGTTCATCGACCAACACATTGGACGGTTTGACATCGCGGTGGATGACACCGTGCTCGTGGGCGTAGGCCAGGGCCGAGGCCAACTGGTCGATGATCTGGCCTCCTTGCCGCGGGTCCAGCGGGCCCTGCTGGAGCCGTTCGTGGAGGGTGCCGGTCCGGACATAGGGCATGACAATGTAGGTCAGTCCGTCGGCCTCGCCGAAATCCAGAATGGGGATGATGTGTGGGTGCTGGAGTTGACGCAGGAGCTTGATCTCGCGCTCGAAGCGCGCCTTGAATTGAGGGTCGTGCGCCAAGTAGGGCGAGAGGATCTTGATCGCGACCTGGCGGCCGTACTCCTGGTGAACCGCCAGGAAGACGCTCGACATCCCGCCCTGGCCGACCTGTTCCAGGATGGAGTAGGGGCCGACCGTCCGGCCGATCAGACCGCTCAACTCGCCTCCCGCAGAGGTCGCCGGCCCTCAGGCGGCGCGCCGCCTGGGAGGGATGCCGATCTCCTGTACAGGATATGCTACGGCAGAGCGGGTGGATCGGCCCTTCGCCGGGCTTACAGCCTCCTCACAAGCGGCTGACGAAATGCGCGCTGGTAGCAAGTGGTCGGTGGCCTGTGGCCAGTGGCGAGTGAAGGCCCATCCACAATTTCCCGACCCCCCGGCAGGGGGCGATACTTGCACCTGCGCCTGCGGCGCAGCTGCGGACGCGGGTGGGAATCCCTTAGGCGCGGCAGAATTCGCATCCTCGGGCACAAAGAGTGAAGGGCCCGGGGGATTCCTCTCTCGCCCTTCGGCGGAGCCTGCCCTGAGCGCAGCGAAGGGCTCAGGGCTCGCTCGGAATGCCAGGGGGTGGGTAGGCCGTGGCCGAAGACTATACCAACACTGTCATTCCGAGCCCCTGAAAGGGGCGACACCTGCACCTGCGCCTGCGGCGCAGCTACAGGCGCAGGTGGGAATCCCCGATGCGCGGCAGAATTCGCATCCTCGGGCACAAAGAGTGAAGGGCCTGGGGGATTCCTCTCTCGCCCTTCGGCGGAGCCTGCCCTGAGCGCAGCGAAGGGCTCAGGGCTCGCTCGGAATGACAGTGGGTGGGGAGGCCGTGGCCGAAGTCTATACCAACACTGTCATTCCGAGCCCCTGAAAGGGGCGAGGAATGCCTGAGACGCGGCAGGATTCGCAACCTCGGGCACGGAGAGTGAAAGGCCTGCCTCGAATGGACTTCTGTATGTTCGGCCAGCTGTTCGTCTATCTGAGCGGTCAGGGTACGGGGGTGCAGACGTTCCCCTTCTTTCCGCACTGGCCAGGAGGGATGTTAGTGGGGGGCGGCGGGTCGGTCGCGGGCGGCGGGTCGGTCGGC
>Ga0209751_10000212_pt1 | contig 62786 bp, 4 predicted proteins | sample RifCSP13_1_FD_184019 | JGI IMG/M metagenome (GOLD analysis project Ga0209751, IMG submission 184019) | Soil microbial communities from Rifle, Colorado - Rifle CSP2_sed 13_1 (SPAdes) (version 2) | ecosystem: Environmental > Terrestrial > Deep subsurface > Rock core/Sediment | place: Rifle...
CGGCGTGACGGTCAAGCTGACGGCCGGCGTGGAGGTGGGCGCGACAGCGGCGACGCTGGCACTGACGCTGTATGCGGATGACACGATGACCCTGAGCGGCAGCGGCACGCTGCTGATCTCGGCGGGAGGCATTGCCAGTGCCACCGGCACAGCCTCTATTATGTATGACAACACTGGAGAAACCACGATTGCAGATATAACCATCTCGGATCTAGGTTTTGATCTAGGTGGATTTATTCATATAGACGGAAGCTTTACGTTCAAGAATTCTAGTGGCAGTTTTGTATTGAGTGATGGTTCCGGATTTACCACAGATTATCTGGCTGCATCTGCAACGGGTGTAAGCGCTAGTATCAATGCGGGCGGACTAACTTATGTGCTTGAAGATGTTGATATCGGATTACTGTTAGTAAGCAAAGCAGGTGTTGACTACACGGTACTACAAGCAAGTGTTGGGACTGCAACTCTGGATGCTGGTGATCTTGATATCAGCGGTTCAAATCTGTCAATAACTATCAACCGCAACAGTGAAGAGTCGGACGCAGTTCTGGATTTTGTTAACACGGTAGGGAATGCGTTAGATAACCTGGCGACATCGGTTGATATTGATGGTGTTCAAACCATCGCAATCGATGGCGATAGAGGCGAGCTACTGGAGTTAAGTGGTGCTGTTCAACTGAATGCATATGGTTTCGTACTGGCAGCAGGCAATTTTGCACTTGTCAAACAGATAATAGATCACGATGGCGATGGCGGTGCTGTTACTCCCAAAGCCGACCTGTTCAAAATCAGTTTGACCGGCGTAAACCTGTTTATTGGAAACGGCGGTCAGTTTGATTCGGGTGAACCAACAGGAATAGCGGCAGGTTTCGGGTTTATGGCCAGCGGCAACCTCAATCTGGCCGTAATCGATGACACTACAAACCGCTATATCGGACTCGAAGCACGCGACATAGCGGCATCGTTTACAGGAATAGATGGTCTGGAACTGCACTTGCTTAATGGCACAGTCCAGATGAACAAGGCATTCGATCCGGATAATGCACTTGCTACGCCTGCAAGACTCAACTGGGGTGCCTTCTTAGATATTGGATTCGATGCAAGTCTGGACGCATCTGTAAATTTGATTGTTGAAGGCAGCGCCGCAATCAATGCTTCCTTCAGCGCCGGTATCGTCGCCTATGTAGACAATGTAGATTTCGATATCACAACCGCAACGGTCAGAGATGGCAGTATTACCTTGACCAATGCCGATGTGCTGACGATCGATGTATCCGGAGTGTCGCTTTTCGTCGGTTCTGGTGGCAGGTTAAAGAGCGATTTCACTGGACTGGATACGACAGCGATCACCAATAATGGCGTGGGCTTCCTGGTCGACAATGTTAACTTTGCCATGGTGATGGCGACCGGTGCGGTGGGTGATGGAGACAACGCAGGTGATACTTATGTAGGTATCGAGGCGAGCCTGAGCAATGCGGCGTTACTGGGTGTAGACGGCCTCAAGTTTTGGGCGACCGGAAGTGTGAAGCTGAACAAGGCCTCCGATGTGACAGGCACGGCGCTTGCGACACGGATGGACTGGGCTACGGCGACTAACGACGCGACCTATGACACCGGTGGTGTGCTGTTGGATCTGGATATCAGCAGTGCACTGAAGTTACAGGTCAGCGGCAACGCAGCGCTGAATGCCTTTGATTTCTTCGTGGCTAAAGTTTCTTCATTCGAGTTGAACATCGCCACTACAGACTTTACCAGTGGAAATACGACCATCGGCACGCTCCCGGATGCGTCCATATTCTCGATTTCCATGCAGGGTCTGGATGCCTTTGCCGGTGTCGGTGCCAGCCTCGACAGTGACGCTGCGAGCGCCAATCTGATTAAAGCCGGCGCATTGGGATTCAGTATCAACGGCGGTAGCGTGAAACTCACCATCGTCGAACCCTCCGGTTTGGGACCGACGGATAAGACCGGTTATCTGGGGCTGGAAATCTCTTTTGCCGGTGCCCAACTGCAAGGTATTAATGGTTTCGATTTCTGGGCCAGCGGCTCGGTGTTGATCAACAAGGCCTTCGATGCAGTTGGCGACGAGAGTGGTGAGCGTGTCGACTGGTTCAGCGCCACCAATTCAACCAATGATCCTAGCAATTTGATTCCTGCATTCAGCAGCAAACTGACCAAGTCGGTGCAGCTGCAGATCGAAGGCAGCGCGGCACTGAAAGTATTCGATTTCGTAGTTGGCAAAGCCAGCTTCTCCATCACGCAACTCACCGAAGACGTAGTGACCGGTAACGGGGCTATCAGTGGTGACGGCACCATTGTGGGTGCCTCCGTGATGGTGATTTCGTTGTCTGACCTGAATCTGTTTGCCGGTGTGGGTGGCGCACTGTCAGTGCCGGTGGATACGACCAATATCAGCGCTTATTCCATCAACACGGATGGCGCACTTGGTTTCAGCATCACGAATGGCAACGTCAAGCTCGTGATGGTCAAGGATAACAAGGGGACATCGAGCATTACCGACGATGCTCAATATCTGGGCATGCAGGTTAATCTGGGAGGGACTTCGCTGGTAGGCATCGATGGGCTGGCATTCAATGCCAGCGGCTCAGTGCTGATTAACAAAGCCACGGATCCGGATCTGAGCTACCCGAATGATGCTCCAAAGATCAACTGGGCCGGAGCGAGTGCCACCGTGCTGCCAGATTTCAGCGGAGACGTTGACGAAGATGGCGTGCAGGATTTCAACCAAGGCATCGACACGGCGATCCTCGGTAAAGTGTCGGTGGATATCTTCGGCCTCGTCGTCGGGAAAGCGAAGTTTACGATGGTCCAGGGTAACAGCACCGTATACGATGACAATCTGGTGGGTACGTTGACAGACGCGGCGATCATGACGGTTAGCTTGAAGGGACTCGACGCGTTTGCGGGCGTCGGAGCACAACTTAATGACAATGGCACCGCGACCCCCGATGACGATATGGTGGATACCGGCAATGCCATCGGCTTCAGCATCTCAAACGCAGATGTTGCGCTGGCAATGGTCAGGCCTGACGTACCAGCAGCAAACAAGACAAGTTACCTCGGCCTTGAAGTGGTGATTGGCAATGCGTCTTTGGGTGGCATCGGCGGATTGGGCTTCGGCTTCAGTGGAAAGCTGCTGGTCAACAAGGCTACTGATGCTGGTGGTAACAGTTCAACCCAACGCATTAACTGGGCGACCGTTACGGATAGCATGGGCTTGTTGCCTACGCCATTCAATCCGAAACTGACAAGCGATGTTGAGTTCGAATTGACTGACGGTGCTGTGACGCTGAATGTCTTCGGCTTCGTCATCGGCACGGCGAGCTTCTCGATGTCGCGCCAGACCGTCGATGTCGACCTGAACGGCAACGGCATACTGTCCAATGCCGAGAAGGATCTGGATGACGCGACGTTGCTGAAAGTAGAACTGTGGAATCTTAACCTGTTCACCGGTGCCGGCGATCCTGACACTAACAATGATGGTGTGTTTGACGCCACCGACATGGACGCCATCGATGCCGCGCTTAGCACTGGCGCTCCACTGCCCACCGATGCGATCGGTTTTGCGCTGAGCGGCGGCAAGCTGGGCCTCGCCATCATCAAGGCCAATCCTGCCAAGATCGCAGGCGACAATCGCTCATATCTGGCGATGATTTCCAAGGTTGGTAATTCCAGTCTGCTCGGGTTGCCGTCCGACATTGTGATCAATGCTTACGACATCGCCGTCGAGATCAACAAGGCATCGGGCAATGTGCCGCTGGCGCCAGCCGGTACGTTGCCGACACCGCTCAACTGGACAACAGCAGTCGATCTTCAGGCAAGCGACACGGCATTCGATGCTGATGAGATCGTGTTCTTCCAGGGCGAGCCAGAGCAGACCACCGTTGCATTCGCCGGTAATTTCACCCGCGTGGCCGGAAAGCTAAATCTGCAGGCCTACGATGTGCTTGAGGTCAACGCCGCGTTCGAGATGATCATCCAGACCGTCGATGTGAATTACGACGGTGTGGCAGGCATCGAACTCGATGACGCGCAGTTACTGCTGCTGGATCTTCAGTTGTTCGATCCTGACGGCGCGGATCAGCGCGGCCTGTTCATCGGCGTGCCGGGCGGCATAGGCTTTGGCCTTGACAGCGGTAGGCTCACTTTCGCCACGGTCAAGGCGAATGCCGATGCCAGCAAGAGCCCCGAGAACTTCGACCGTACCTACTCGGCATTGTTCGCCGGCGTGAGCGGGGCAAAACTGACTGGCCTGCCCGAAGACATCATCATCGAGGCGGCGCAACTCGACTTCGCACAGAACACCTCATCGGGTGATGACACTGGTTCGCCGAGTGCGCTGAACTGGAACACCATGATCGATCTGCAGGCAGGTGATACCACCTTCGATGCCGATCCGATCACAGTTGGCGGCCGCACTATCACACTGGTCGATCCGGGCCTGTCTATCAGCGGTGCTCTCAAGCTGAACATCCTCGGCTATGTGCTTGCGGCAGGCGAGTTCCGGTACGATCCCATCTATAATGTCTCGGGTTCTGATGGCGCGATCACGCTAACAGACGCCACCGGCCAGACGCTTTCGCTCTCCAACCTTCAACTGTTTGTCGGCGTGAATGGCGACTTCACCTACGATGATGACGGTAATGTCACCGGACTGGATACTGCGAATGCAACAGGCTTCAGCGCCAGCGGAGGCGACCTGGACCTGATCATCGTCAACGATACGATTGACGCATCACCGCAGAGCTGGATCGCCATCGCGGCCCAAGTCGATTCCATGGCTGTCCACGGTCTGCCCAATACCTTTGATCTGGAGATTCTAAATCTCGACCTGCGTTACAACGGTGCGTCGGACAACGGCAGCAGGCTGAACTGGCAAGCTTTGTCCGCGATGCCGGATGACGTCTTCGGCATCGATGGTACCGATCTGGCCCAGATTACGGGTGGAACAATCATCGACATCACCGGCCAGTTGTACATCAACGTCTCCGGCTTCGTGATCGCGCTGGGGAATTTCAGCATCAGTCAACAGTCGGGCGTGTCCCTGAGCGATACCAAGGACGTCAACATACCGCTCAACCTGCCGACACAACCAGGCGCCAACGTTCTGGTTATCAGGCTGACGGGGGTCTACTTGTTCGCCGGCCTCGGTGGTGTGATCGACAAGGCAGGGTATGCGAACGTCAACGACTTCGAGGCCGACTTGGTGTTTGCCGGTGCGGTCGGGTTCTTCGTGGGCAATGCAAACATGACACTTGCCATCGTCGGAGAGGATCCCGCAGTCGGCGGCAACAAGTGGGTGGGTGTCTCAGCCCGGATCGACAGTATGGGCGTGACCGGCCTGAGTGGGTTCACACTGGATATCAAGGATGTCGATCTGTTCTATAACCAGGCGGCTGCCAACGGCAAACGCATGGACTGGAAGGCCCTTGCCGGAAACGGAAATGACACCTTCGATCTTGCCCTGGACAGGCTGGCGTTTCTCGACAACAGCGTCGAGTTCATGGTCGCCGGCACCATGAAACTGTCGATCCAAAACTTCGTGTATGTCAGTGGATCGATTGCCCTTGAACGTCGCGAACTGTACGCTAAGACAGTCGGCAGCAACGCCTCGACCAAGATGTCGGTGCTGGCAATCGGCGCAAATGATCTGCGCGCCTTCGTCGGCGTTGGCAATGCCGACTTCGATAACAACGGCGAGGTCGATGTTGTCAGCGAGCTGCAGAAGCACGCGCTCGGTGTTTCGCTGAATATCGATAGCCTGGCGTTGTTGCTGATGAAGCCGGTGGTGGCGACCGGCCAGCCGCCGTCAACCAAGAGTTACTTCGCCCTCAAGGCGAGTGGTGATGCAGCATTGATTGGTATTGATGACGTGACACTGGCCGGCCGCCTGAATATTTCCATCAACCAGGGCAAGGATGGTATCGACAACAACGGCAACGGCCAGATAGATGAATCCGGAGAAGACCCGGCCATCGACTTTGTAGCGAGCGCCATCGCCAATCCTGCCGCTTACGGCAGCGGCAGCGGGCTCAAGGTGTTCACCGGGCCGGATGCAAACAACGATTTCGTAATTGTCGATTTTGCCAGGGAAACGCTGGAGGTCAGCGGTTACGTGACGCTCAGTATTTCGCAGTTTGTGCATGTGAGTGGCCAGTTTGCATTCAGCAAGGAGAACGCGGTCAAGGTCCAGCTTGCTGACGGCGTCACGCAAAAGACTGTCAACATCATGAAGATCGGTGCCAGCAACGTGAATGCCTTCGTCGGCGTCGGCGGGCCGTACTTCGTCGACAGTAATAGTGACGGCATTATCGACGAGAACGATACCCCGGCGTCGGGTGGCGCGATGGGCTTCGTGCTGAGCGACCTCGAGTTCGCGCTGGCGCTGATGAAGCCGACCGATGTTGCCGATACCATCAGCTATTACGCTCTGAAGGCGAGCGGCGGGGTGGAGATCGTCGGCATCACCGGCATCACGATCCGCGCCGATGTGTTGGGGGTCGAGGTGAACGGCGCGAGTATCGGGGATGCGATCGATTTCACCAACATCGACACCAATGGCGACGGCTTCATCAATAACAATGACGACGATTACCTGACCGTGCTGACCGGCATCGATCCCGACGGCGAAGGCAATTTACTGGCACCGTCGCTGACACTGGGCTTCACGGCGGATGTGATCCGCGTCTTCGGCGATGTCACGCTGATCATCGATAACTTTGTTTATGTGAGCGGCCAGTTCGAGTTCAAAAAGAGCGATGCCGCCCGTCTGGTCACGCTGAGCGATGGCACCACCAAGACCGTTAACATCATGACCGTGGGCGCCAGCAACGTGAACGCCTTCGTCGGCACCGGCAACCCGGACAGCAATGGCGACGGCGTGTTCAATAGCAGCGACGATCCGGCAGGCAACGGTGCCATCGGTCTCGTCGTCAACGACCTCGATTTCGGACTGGCGCTGCTCAAGCCGGTATCGTCGGCTGACACCTCGAGTTACTACGCACTCAGGGCAAGCGCGGATCAGATCGCGCTGGTCGGCGTGCCGGGCGTGATCCTGCAGGCCGATCAACTGGATGTCAAGGTCAACGGTGCCAGCGGACCGGCCACCGGCGGTGAGACGCCGACCGGTCCACCGGCCGTCATAGACTTCGAGACCAGCTTCACCGGTGGTGCCGAACCCGGTCTCGAAGTTGGTACCGGCCTGGCCGCGCCGCCTGTGTACCTCGACATGCAACAACGCATCATCGCCGCCTCGGGTAACATCACTCTGGGTCTTGATTTCAACGGCGACGACGTTCCAGAAATCTCCCTCTCCAGCTTCATCTCATTCGAACAATCATTCCGTCCCAACGGTTCGCAGGTCATCAAGATCGGCTTGACCGAGTTGTCGTTCGTGCTCGGCGACCCGCTCGATCCGGTGTTCGAGTTCAGCGGCCTGACCGGCTTTGTCGTTATTACCGATCAGGGCATGGCGGCGAGCATCCGCATGGACGGCTTCAGCAAGACGCTCAGTGGTAGCGGTGCCAGCCTGACGCTCGCGGGCAATCTTGCGGTAGAGATCAACACCACCAACGAGGCGATCAGCGAAGAGTTCATCATCGACGGCAATGGCAACACCGAACTGGTGGAAATGCCGAAGGGACCGTTCCTGCGCCTTAAGGGCAATCTGGCGATCAGCGCCTCCCTCCCGGGCGGTCCATCATTCAGCCTGGCTGGAGATTTTGTCGTTGAGCAGATCACGCTCAAGGATCCCGATGGTTCGGGCCCCCTGCCGGCTCCCAAGGCGGTGCGTATCGGCGCCGCCAATGTGAACGTGAGCGCGATCGTGTCTCCGGGAGCCGTAGAAGTGATGCTGACAGACGGTCTCGGTGGCTTCGTGTTCACACCGGACGGTATCGCCGGCAAGTTGCGGGTGACGGGAGATGTTGTAGTGGGTGGCGTGAATATCAGCGGCGTTGTGATGCTGGAGATCAACACCACCGGCAATGCGGTCGACCAGACCATCAGTGTCGGTAACCAGAACATCGCCATCAAGTTCAGCGCGTTGGAAGGCAATGTGGTGCGCTTCGCGATACTCAACGCCAGCATCAAGATTGATCCATTCTTCGAACTGAGCGGCGATTTCACTGTGCAGAGCGAGAGCGACATGACCCTGTACGGTGCGCGCAACGTCGAGCTGTTCCTCGGCTATGTGCCGGGCGGCGGTTCGCTGCGCGATGGCAACGGCGCAGTCAAGGCGGATGCCATCGGTCTGTTGGTGACCAATGCGTCACTCGGTCTGGTCAAGCTCAACGCCACCACCTCCACCGGCGGAGCCCTGTATGCGGTGTATGCCTACGGCGAGGCCAGCCTGATCGGGCTTGACGGTTTGGAGATCAGGGGTGCGATCACAGTGCGCCTGAACAACACCGGACAGGCGATAGACAAGACCATCATGCTGCCGGAAGATCCGCTTGCCGTGCAGCCGGTGGGCAGTGACGGCGTCGACAACAACGGCAACGGCATGATCGATGAGGCCGGTGAGGTCTCGTCCATCCGCGTCAAGTTCAATTCCACCGCGAAGATCGAGGAATTCTCCGCCGGCTTCAACGAGCAGGGCGAAATCACCGAAGACAGTCAGGTGGTGATCAGTGCCGCAAACATCTTCACGCTGTCCGGCGCGGTCATGTTCACACGCACACCGACCGGCAAGATCGAGGTCGACCTGCCTGAAGCAACGGTGGCGATAAGCATCCCGGACGACAGCGGCGGCCTGCAGGAGGCCTTCAGCATCACCGGCGCGGCGCGATTCTCCTTCGGCGGCGAACAAGGCTTCCAGTTGGAAGACCTGCGTGTCAGCGGCTATTCTATCTTCGGCGTCGGCGCGACCATTACCACACCTGCTTCGAGTTTGCGCGCACCCACCGCCGATCTTGCGAACCCGGCCTCGATGTCGATCGTCAATGTTGATGACATGGATTACCTGTATGTGGTCTACAACGACCCGAACCGCGCCGGCCTTAACGATGCCTCGATTCTGGATGCGACGCCCGAGTTCAACGTTGCGGTGGTTGATGCGTCGTCAGGTAACTCGATCGGCATCACGGTCAACAACGCCACCGTGGAAAAAGTGACGGATGCGGCCAATGACCGCACCTTCCGTTATCAGATCACCAAGAGCACGGAGCTTCAGACGTTCGACGGCATCGCGTCGGTCACGGTCACCTTCCTTGCCAACCAATGGTCGGATCAGCGCGGCGCCAACAACGCTGCGGAAATCGAGCGCTTCACGATATACAGGTCAGTGGCGGCGCCAACACCGGGTCCGTACGCCATGCTGGCCAGTCCGGGCAACGGCGGCACGGTCAGCCTGCAGTCTGTCAACGCCAAGCGTTACATCGATGTCACCTTCTTCAGCCCCACCGGGGCGCTGGTTGATGCTGCCAGCATCGACGGCAACGAATTGAAACTCACCGGCGCCGGCGCCGCTAATCTCGCCAGGAACCCCGACGGCACGGTGCTGGCGACGGTGATGCGGCTCAGCGGTAATACTTATCGTTATCTGCTGACGCCTGGGGCCGGCGTCGATACCGCCAACCTGTTCGTAGCCGGCGACATCACCGCGGACTTCGTTGCCGGCAGTTGGCAGGCCGGCAGCGGCGGCAGCGCGGTCGCCAGTGCGCACACCACCGAGATGTTCACCGTGTCGGCGACCGTGCAGGATGCGGCTGCGGCAAGTAATGCGATTTCACTCGGACCGCTGTCGCTGCAAGGTCCGTCGATCGGTCTTGCCAATACCCAGTTCAAGGACGGCCATCTGGTGTTGACCGTGGCCATCGGTGTTGATGTAGCGTCGCTCGCCTTTGGCGGCAGCAACGCTGCGGCGGGGCAGAGCAACAGTGGTATCACAGCACGATTGACCGGCTTGCTCGGCACCTTCGACATCAGCGTCGATGTCTTGGCCGCGCTCAGAGCGATCACCGGCGACGGCAATCTGCTCGATTCCTTCAGCGTACCCGGCAAGTTCGGCATCCAGATCAACGGGCTGGAAATCAACGTACCGAATGTGGTGCGCGTGACCGGTGCCGGCATCATGATCAATTACGACCCGAACTATAAGCCTGCCGACAACGGTGGTGAAAAACAGAAAATCCTGGTGTTGGAACAAGCCAGTATCGAGTTTCCGAAATTCCATATCGCCGGTCTGATCTACCCGGCCAACGGCAACCCCGGGCTGACCGTCTACGAAGATGGCTTCAAACTCGGCGAGGCGGTATTGATCTACGGCGGTACAGGCTCCAACGCAACACAAACCGGCGGCGGATCCGGCAAGATCAAGTTGGGCAGCATCCTGGAGTTCGATGACTTGCGCATCGGCGTGACCGGTTTCAGCGTCACCTTCGGTCAGGCGGTCAATTTCAGCGGCGACATCTTCGTCGCCTCCGGCGGCGCGAAGTTCCTGCCTGGCAAGCCGATCTCGGCCACCATCACCGACCGCACCACGTCCGAACCGCCTTTGGCATCCGGCCTGGAGGATACTGAAGCGCTGCGCGCCGGTCTGAGGTTCGAGAACGGCACGGTCAAGGGCTTCATCTTCAAGGCGGACACACTGCGCGTTACCTTGGGATCGTTCCTGACGCTGACCGGCCGCGACATCGAGATCAATACCGCTGCCGCCGACAACGAAGAACTGGTCAGCTTCGGTGCGATCGGCGCCGAGGTGAAGATCGGTTCGTTGGCGCTTGGTGGCGAAGGCCGCAACTTCGCCTTCCTCGGCGACGGCACCTTCGTCACCAAGGCCGGCTTCGGTGTTTTCCTCAGCATCGGTTCCGCTAGCGGTGAAGGCTTCAAACTACCGAGTGTGCTGCCGGTCAAGATCACCCAGATCGGTATCACCTGGTCCGATATTCAAAATGATCCGGGTGATTTCAAGCTGATCCTGTCGGCCAGCATCACCGGTGTGGGCGTCGCCGGTCTCGAATTCTCGGGTGCCATCGAAGGCATCGTGATCGATGTCGGCAAGTTGTTCCGTGGCGAGTTCCCGATCACCGATATCGCTTCCATCGGCGCGTCGGTGCACGGCAAGCTGTTCGGCGGCGAGCTGGATGCAGCGTTGATCGGCGGCATAGTCAAGCTCGACGCAACGGGTGCGTTGATTGACAACTTTGACACTACCACGCCTGTCGAAGACCGAATATTCTTCATTGGCATTCAAGGCGGTTTCGCATTTGCCGGCGTCGGTGGGTTCACCATCCGCTTCGCGCTATCCGAACTCGGCCCGATCGGGGTGTTCATCACCGGTTCCGTGCCGGGCGGGATCGTGCTCGTACCGAGCATCGGCCTGGCCATCAACGACTTCTCTGCCGGCGTTGAGTTCTTCAAGACCCTGCCGTCAATCGATCAGCCTGATGAGTTGCGCGGTCCGGAATTCGGCTTGCCGACCGCGATGTCACCCGAGCAGTGGCTGGGGAGCGTCAAACAGCAGGTGGTGACCCAGTACCAGATGGTCAAGGCCAACCCGGCGATGAACGGCTTCACTGCGGCGTTTACCTCGCCGATGCTGATTACCGGCGGGGCGAAAATATTCACGATCTATGCGTCGAAGGAGGTCTTCAACGGCGAGATCGTCATTCGTTTCAGCACCGACGGCAAGTTCCTGGTTATCGGCAAGCTCAACTTCGCTTCGAACCACCTGAGTATCACCGGCAAGCTGTATGCGGACTTGTCGAAGATCGCCGCCGGCGAGGCGACCGTGCTGTTCCTCGCCGACATCCCAGACCAGGTACAGCTCTTGACCATCGACGGAAGGTTCAAGATGGGCTTCCGCAACCCGAATTCTGGCGAGGAAGCGACCTTCCAGGTCGTGGATCCGCAGACCGGCAAGCCATATACGAAACTGGTCGGGCCGATGAATGGCGGTGTGATTGGTGACGGCACGCTGAACAACCGCGGTTATCTGATTGTCGACATCCCGTCAGGTGGCGCAGGCGAATCGCTGAACGTGGATACCGTGACCGATCTGGCGCCGGAGTTCAGGATCAATACTGCCGGTGTGAAACTGGACAACACCCAGGCACCGGTGCTGGTTGATGGACAGCTCTGGTACTGGGTGTCCGCAGATCCCAACACGACCGGCCCTATCTCGATCACCTGGTTGAAGGAAACCTGGTCGTACACCAATGCGATCGGCGAAGAAAAATTCAGCTCGCTCGGCGCCTATCAGGATGCGGAGGGTGATTGGAAGAACGAAGTGCTGAGCGCGACAAGCTTCACGATATTCCTGAAACCTTATGTGGATGTGAAACTGATCCCCTCAACCGGCGCCGAGATCGACGAGGCCTCATTGCAGGCGATCGCAGTGCAGGGCGCCACGGTGTTCCGCGTCAAGAATGAGAGCGGCACAATAATCCCACTATCACTGTCGAAAGCGGTGGTGGTTATCGGCGACGGCATGCTGCGTTATTTCTTCGGTCAGGCACTGCCGGCGGGCAGCTACATCGCCGAATCGAACTGGACCGGTGGCGCGACCTGGCAGGATTCCTCCGGCACGGCCAACGAGGCGAAGGTGTTCACCTTTACGGTGGTGTCGCCGACCTCGGAAGTGGCGGCGCCGTTCAGCACGACGCGCCCTGCGGTGGATGTGAATGTTGCCAACAGCCAGGTCGGCGGGCGGTATATCGATGTGGTGTACAAGGCCACGCCGGGCTCGGCGCTGGACTATGCATCGATCCTGGATACGGGTGCAGAGTTCAGCATCAGCACCGGCGGAATCACGGTCAATGATGCAACGGTCACACCCGTCGCCATCGTCATTGATGAGGTCGGCGCGTCCGAGTTTGTCACCCTCACACAGCCGACCGAGGATATGAATGGCGACGGTGCGGTGAACGAACTGGACTTCTACAAACTGTTGGCGGACGAAGGGGTCACGCAGTTCCGCTATGCGGTCACCGGTTCCTTTGCCGTTGGACAAGTCACGATCGGCTTCCAGGGCTACAACAGCAGTCCAGGGGCGGGTTGGCGCGATACCGGCGGCAACAACTCGGTGGTGGATACCCGCGTGTTCTATATCGATGGGCCGACCGCGAAACTGGTTTCGCCGGGCAACGAAGGGCAGATCGATTTCGGCGAACTGAACGGCCGCAATTTCCTCGACATCAATTACTCGAGCCTAGCCGGCTTCACGCTGCCGGCCGGTTACACCATCGATCCGGCATCGATCACCGATCTGGCAGCGGAATTCTCGCTCGGCGGACCGGGCCTGGGCAGCTTGCGATTGGATACCGGTCAGGCGCCGGTGAGACTGGCCGATAACGTCACCTATCGCTACTGGATGTCCGGTGCGCCGGTGATCGGCGAAAACGTGCTGCTGACCTTCGACGCGGGCAGCTGGTCGTTTACCAAGGACAGTTACACGCCGAACCCGGTTACCGTGACGCTGAATAACGCGCAGTACCTCACGGTCACCTTCCCGGATGCACCGGCCGGTTATGTCATCGATCCTGCGTCGATCACCGATCTGGCCAGCGAGTTCAGCTTGGCTTACACCGGTCAGAATCTGGCCAAGACCGGCACCGGCACGATCAGTCTGGTCGCCGGTGCGACACCGGCCCGCATCGGCGAGACCAACCAATATCGCTTCAAGGTCAGTGGCAACTTTGCCGCCGACGGTACGCAAAGCGTGACGGTCAATTTCACCAGCGCGGCGTGGTCGTTCACTAATAACACCGCTGCCAACGCCGATGCCATCAGCCTTGATCCGGCGACCGACTTCGGTAATCTCACCTGGCTGGATATCGCGATCAAGCCATCGGTCGATCTGACACCGCTGGATACACCGATCACCATCTCCGGCGCGGGTCTGCTAGCGGCAAACGAGATCACCCTGAGCGGTGCCGGTCTAGGTACCGGCCCCGGCATGGCCGCATTGGTCACCGATCCGCTCATCAGCCCGACCCATCTCGGCGGCAACGTGTATCGCTTCTATGTCTCGGGCGAGTTTGATGTCGGCGCGGTCAGTGTGGTGATCGGGGCCAGTTCGATTGTCGATTCGGCGACCCGTAGTAACCGCGAGATCACCCAGACCTTCACCGTGCAAGGACCGATCGCATCGATCACCGGCCCGCAGGACGGTGCCGTGATCGGCATCGCCTCGCAGAACAACCGCGGCTTCCTCGATGTCACCTTCGGCTTCCCGGATAGCAAGACACCTGATCTCGCCTCGATATACGACCTCGATGCCGAATTCAGCATCGATCCTGCGACCGGCGGTGCGAATTACAATCTCACCCTGGATGCGACCCAGGCTCCGGTCCTGGTCAATAAGACCGGCAACATCTACACGTTCCGTTACTGGACGCTCGGCAGTTACACCAGCGGCAGCCTGACCGTCACCCGCATCGCCGGCAGCATCGGCTTTACCGACGGTTCCACCAGCACTTCGACTGACACGGTGAATATCACCGCGCCGGCCAGCGCCAACGCCGGTTACCTCGACGTCAACTATCAACCTGTCACCGGTTACGTTCTGGATCTGGAATCGATCCTCGACACTACGGCTGAATTCACACTGGGCGGTGCCGGCGCCAGCGTGATGATGTCCACCGCTTACGCAACACCGCTGCGCCTGACCGACAGCAACACCTTCCGTTACTTCCTGCAAGGCGACTTCGCCGCCGGCGAAGTGACGGTCAATTTCGCCGCCAACGCCTTCTACTCAGCACCGGTGGACACCGTCGCTCCTGACGAAGGCATTGGCAATCTGACCAAGCAGGAGAAATTCAGCGTCCAGGTGCTCACCGCACAGCTTGCCGACCCGATCAACGGTGCCACTATCGATGCCGACCTGCTCAATAATCGCGGCTACTTCGACGTTAACTACGGGCTGAATAGCATCGACATCGCGACCATTACGGATCTCGATCCGGAGTTCAGCGTTGCCATCACGTCGGGGGGCGGCACGATCGCGCTCGACAACAGTCAGGCACCGGTCCGGATCGGCGATACCGGCTACACCTTCCGCTACTGGTACACCGGCACTTTCACGGATGGTGTTCTGAATCTGACGTTTATCGCCGGCAGCTTCAACTATCTTGACGCGGCCAGTGCACCCACGCCGAACACGGCGGGCTCGCAGCCCATCACCGTCGCTGCCCTGAACAACAGCACCTGGATCGATGTCCGGTTCAGCACCGCCGGCGGTGTCGCACTCGACCTCAACAGCTTCAACGGCAATGAAATCAGCGCCGCCGGGCTGCAAGCGATCGCGCCGACGCGTATCGCCAGCAACAGTGACGGAATCGACAACAACAATAACGGCCAGATCGACGAGGCAGACGAGACCGTTTACCGTTATTACTTCGACCGCAGTTTCGTTGCAGGCTCGGTGGTGATCGCCTTCCACGGTTCGGAATGGACTGATGCACAGGGCAATACCGGTGCCAACGGCAGCGAAGGTTTCAGCGTCATCGAGACGCTCAAGGACACCTCAGGCCAGAGCGGGCAATCGGTCGGCAAGATCTTCTTCATCGAGATCTCCGGTGGCATCAAGCTGCAGGGGTTGGGCTTCACCAACGAGCCGATCATCGACATACGCGGCGGCGTCACGCTGGAGATTGGCGACTTCCGGCTGGCCGACGGCAGTATGGTCAAACGCTTCAGCCTGGATGCCTACGGCACCATCAAGATCATCAAGCTCGGCAATATCGGCTCGGCAGCGGCGCGATTCGTGCTGCAGACCGGCGACACCGTGTCCGGCAACCCCGAGTTCTGGGGTGTGGCCAAGATCCAGGCCAACCTCGACTTCCTGAAGAACTACGGCATCTTCGTCGAAGGTAGCGCGATGTTGCAAATCAACACCACGTCGACCGAGAAGACAGAAACGATCAAACTGGAAGGCATTCCGGGCGATGTGATTGCGCAGAATCTCAGCCTCAGCATCGCCGGCCTGTCTACCTCGGTGCTCGGCGAAGTGGCGCTCCCGGCGGGCTGGGCTTCGACTCTGAGCAGTGTGGATTTCAATCCAGACACCGCGGGCATTCAGAGCATAAACACGAACGGCGCGATCGTCCGCACGATCATCCAGGGCCAGCAGTGGAAGATCATCACCCGGGATGCCGTGGATGAGACCAAGTTCGGCCCGTCCTACTTCGTCAAATTCGACTCCTCGGACTCCAAGGTCGATCTCCTGGCCGAGGGACAAACCTTCGTCCTGCCGGCAGAATCATTCTCCATCGAGATCGTCGGCTCGCTGAAGATCAAGGAAGGTGGTTCCTCCGACGAGAACGCGCCCGATGCGGTGCGCCTGTTTGGTGGCTTCTACCTCAGAATTACGCCTATCAGGTTCGAGATCTTTGTGCAGGCCGAGGCCGAGATTCCGGCGCTTGGCCTCAATGGCAAGGCGGTCGGCCTGCTCATCATCGACGGTGACATCAGTAGCCCGGGCCTGCCTGGCATTGCGTTGATGTTGAACGTTGAATTGAGCATCGGCGCTTCGCCGGAGGGCGGGAATCAGACCTCAGCGCTGGATGGCATCTTCGAGCTGCGGGGCTCCGTCATGGTTACCATGAATACGACACTGCGCGAGCAGGTGTTCGAGATTCCGCAAAGCTTCCTGAATCTGCTGCCTGACGATGCGCCAACCACGGTCACGGTCTATGCGTCAGCACCCGAGATCGATGGCAGCAAGCGGGTGGGTGCAAACCCCGAGTTCTACGTGGCAGCGTGCATCCAGGGCAGCATCACGCTGTTCGACACCATCACGCTGACCGGCTTCATCTCGTTTACGGCTGCCGTCGATACCAGTGGCAACGCCTTTATCCGGATCGCCGGCGCGGTGAGCTTGAAGATCGATTACCTCGGCTCCCTGACAGGCAGCCTCGATCTGATGTTCTATACCAACCTCGGTGGCGGAGGACCCGGCATCATTGGCCGCGTGTCGCTGGCCATCGCCGACGGCGGCGCCATACCGGGTGTCAAGCTGAGTGGGCAGTTCCTGCTGGAGGTGAATTCCTATTCCGGCGCGAAGACCATCAGGTCGTTCCAGACCAACGCCGAGGCCGGCCATGCCGGGCCGCCTGCCATCCTTGCGACCGATCCCGATACCGGACTGTTCGTGATTGGTGATGTCACCATCGCATCGGGTCTGCATCTCGTGCTGCAGGGCGAGCTCAAGATCGGCAGTGTGGTGGAGATCAGCGGCCGCTTCGAATTCACCTTTGTGCCGAACCCGTTCAGCATCGACATCAAGGTCGAGGCGAACATGAAGTTGTTCGGCATCGGCGAGTTCCATATCAGCGGTGTGCTGCGCGTCGACGGTGACGGCTTGGCCGCGTTCATCAGCGTCGACATCTCGGGCGGCTTTGGTGGGGACATCGGCCTGTCGTTCAATGTCTCGGCATCCGTCGAACTTTATATCGGCTCGCTCAACCAGAAGGTGCTGACCAAGGCCGATGGCACCACGGTGACGGTGCAGAAGGGCTTCGTGCTCCATCTTGAAGGCTCCGTCACCTTCCTCGGTTTCGCGGAAGCCTCCGGCAGCATCACCATCAAGCTGTTGGCAAACCAGTTCTCCATTGAATTCGATGTCATGCTGGTACTCGGCCCCTTGAGCGTGTCCGCCAGGGGCGGCGCGGCGATCTACACCGGCAGCAACCCGGGTATCGCGCTGCTGCTGGATGTCAGCGTCAAGGCCAATCTGTTCGAGGTTCTCAAAATCGATGCCTCCGGCAAACTGCAGCTGAACACCACTAGTCAGGCGCGCACCCTGGCCGGCGTCACCATGAATGCGAACAGCTTCCTGCTGGCCCTGAACGGCGAAGTGAAGTTTATCGAAGTGCTGAAATTCAAGGCCGGTTTCTTGCTTGAAGTCGGCTACGAAGGCGTCGGTTCCTGGCGGGTGGCATTCAATGCCAGCATTGACTTCTTCGGGCTGGCGACGATGAGTGCCAGCGGCTGGTTCAATTACAAAGGCTATTTCGATATCACGCTGGACGGCGGCTTCACGCTCGGCACCAGCAGCTTCGGTTTGGTGGCGAACTTCCACTTCAATGTGGGCTTCGGCGAGCGCGATGTGGCCGGCCAACCGGGCCTGAAGGAATACTATTTCCATGTCGGGGCCTCGGGTTCGGCCAAATTGCGCGCCTTCGGAATCACATTCGCCGGCATTTCCATCGCCTTCGATGTCACCGCGGCGGGCGAGGGCCGTGTGCCGTTGGTGGTCAGTGCCGAGGCCTCGGTGGAACTCCTGTTCGTGGAGATCGAGGTCTCGATGAGCTTCACGCTGGGTTACGTCGAACTGCCGAAGCATGTCTATCTGGCCGGCAGCGCTACCGGTGATGCGCGGCTGTGGGATCCGGTGGCGTCGAACGGCGTGCTGTATCTCAATATGGGCGAAGCACGCAACGGCATACGCGGTATCGCCGAAGGCGCGGGCAACGAAATTTATCTCGTCGAACATGTCGGCAGCGATGCCAGCGGCGAGATCATCCGCGTCAAGTTCAGCGGCCGCGAGACACTTTATAAAGGCGTCCAGAAGATCGTTGCCTTCGGCGGCGCAGGTGACGATCATATCTACGTCAAGGAAGGTGTGACCACCGATGTCGAACTGCACGGCGGCAACGGCAACGACGTGTTCATCTACGAAGGCGATGGCAGGGCATGGCTGTACGGTGATGCGGGTAATGATTACCTGGTGACCGGTGCAAGGAGCACCAACGTTTTCTTGTTCGGCGGTGACGGCATGGACTACATCATCCACAACGGCACCGGCCGCGCCGAGATCGACGGCGGCGCCGGCAGCGACAAGATCTACGGCGGCATGGGCAACGACTTGATCCACGGTGGCGCGAACGACGATGATATCGACGGGCGCGGCGGCATCGACGTCATCTACGGTGACGCCGGCAATGACTTGATCCATTGGGATTACGTGGAGCTGGTGCTGAACACCGTGGACGGCGGTAGCGGCGACGACACGCTGAAACTGGTGGCGCTACCGGGTAACGACGACCTGCTGATCAACTCGCTGCAAAGCAACCAGTTCAAGGTCGCCAACCTGAAGGGCGGTGTGGCGGCCGGTTCGATCACCGGCAAGAGCATCGAGACCTTGATGGTCGATGGTCGCGGCGGCGCGGACAAGCTCACTCTCGGATATATGCAGAACTCGGGACTGAATCTGGTCGAGCTGAACGTCGGGCAGAGGATCACTCAGGCCGGTATCGAGATCGTCGCCGATGCGAAGACCGGACAGCCGGTGGAACGGGCGCGTATCAGCATCGCCAACGACAACGAGGCGGACATCATCAAGATACTCGGCAGCGCCAATGGCGATATGCTGACGATGTCCGATTACAGTGTGGGCGACCTGACTGGCATCGGTGTGGTGTTCAACGGTGCGGGCCTTGCTGGTAACCTGCAAATCGTGGTCTCCCGCAGCATCCGTGCCGAGGGCGACACGCTGATCATCGAGACGTTGGGCGGTGGTGACAACGTCAACGCGGCGGCACTGGCCACGGATCGCGCTGCGCTGAAACTGATAGGCGGCGACTGCGGAGATACGCTGGTCGGCTCGAAGTTCAATGACGTCATCGACAGCGGCAAAGGCAGCGACTTCGTCACCGGCGGGCTGGGCTACGACGAGTTCTTCGACGCCAGCCCGAGCAATACCAACGGCGTGGACGACGACGGCGACGGCCGTATCGACGAGGCCGGCGAGAACGAGACTGACACGCTGCGCGAGACCTTCGATGCCGATATTGGCCTGTACAACGACAAGCTGATAGTTGGCACACTGATGAACAGTCAGGGCACTGGCCTGTTCGAGGTAGGCAAGAACGCCGCCAACGAGCTGACCGACGCCGGCGACCGGTTCGCCGCAGGGGCTGTCGTCGAGAACATCAATAACCTGTTCGAGCGTGCCGAGATCACTGGCGGTGCCGGCAACAACACCATCGTGATCAACGACCTCGACCGTACCATCACGGTCGGCGGCAACAAGCTCAGCGTCATCAACTGGCGCGGCCACGCCGAGCTGGATAATGTCGCCAACGACGGTCTGTACCCCGAGCATTACCTTGTGACGGTGCCGTTCGGAAGCACGGCCAACATTGACATCCGCTCGACCGGGACCGATGGCAGCGACCGTCTGGTCGTCACCGGCACGGATTCGGCGGACCGCTACGAACTGACCGCGACAGGCACGACAGCCGACGCCATCGGGACCATACAGGCGCTTGAGATCCCTGCACGCGGGTCAGCGCTGCAACAGGGGATGACCATCACGCACCAGGATGTCGAGAATGTCGAGATCGACACCCGCGCCGGCGACGACCGGCTGGCGGCCAAGACGATCCACACCAGAACGACGCTCAATACCGGCACCGGTAACGACTCGATCTACGCCGGCAGTAACGCCACCCTCGGCGGTCTCGGTCAGGCCGATACCAATACCGGCGGCAACCTGAATGCCATCAATGCACTGCTGGTGATCAACGGCCAGGGAAGCGGCGACCACGACGTGCTGACACTGGATGACACCGGCGACACCGGCAACAACTACGGCACACTGACCAGCACCCGCATCACCAACGGCGTCGCCGGAAGCAGCGGCATTACCCTCATGGGCGCGGCGGGCAGCATCACCTACGGCAGTTTCGAGGAGTTGAACATCCACCTGGGCGATGCGCTCGGCGGCAACGTGTTCACCATCGAGAGCACGCACGGCGCGGGCTCGGTGACCACGCTGACCAGCGGCCGTGGCGCCGACGTCATCAACATCGAGACCATTGCCGGCGACACCAGCCTGATTGCCGGTGGCGGCAGGGACATCGTCCGGGTGGGAAGCTCCACCGGCGTGATCGGGACGATCGACGGGGTTCTTGACGCCCTGAACGCCAGCGCGAACTTCATCGATGCGCGGCTGACGATCGCGGGCGGTGCCGGCGACGTGGACAGCCTGCGCGTCTACGACGCGGGCGACACGCAGAAGGAAAGCGGCAGGCTCGGCGCGAATGAGCTCACCGGCATGGGCATGACCCTCGGCATCAGCTACACGGAGTTCGAGGAGCTCAAGATATGGCTGAGCGACAACGACAACAACTTCTACATAGAGTCGACTCACACGGGTGTCACTTACCTGAATACCGGAGACGAGACCCCGGTTGTTAACGGCACGAACGATGTCGTCAATATCAACAGCATCTCCGGCCCGACCACCATCGACGCCGGCAACGGCAACGACATCATCCGGGTAAACTTCGACCGCGACGGCAAACAGACTTTCAGGAGCGGGATCGACGGCGTGCTGACGCTGCATGGCCAGCAGGGTAGTGACATGTACGAGATCGGCCTGGCCGGCGGGATATCATCGAGAATCAACGTGTTCGACCAGTCGCGCGGCGATCCGGGTATTAACCGCCTGCGCATCTATGGTACCAACGAAGCCGATTTCTTCCTGCTGCGCGCCAACAAGGAGGTCGGTCAGGGCATGGTTTCGGCTGTCGAGGTCGACGAGAACCGCGTGCCGGTAGCAGGCGGCGTGATCGAGCGTATCAATTACGATGGAGACATCAGCGGCGCCATCGAGATCTTCGGCCGCGACGGCGACGACACCTTCGTGCTTGATGACAACCTGGCGCCGACCACGATCTTCGGCGACGCCGGAGAAGACACCTTCCAGATCGGACAGGTGTTCCAGTCGTTCCGCGACGGCCGCAATCCCGACAACGGCCTGGCCGAGGAAGATTATTTCGAGACCACCCAAATCACCCGCGGCTTCCTGAGCAACGGCGTCAGCCAGAGCACGGTGCTGTTCGGTGGAGTCGGCAACGACAACTTCACGGTGTACAGTAACAAGGCCGAGCTGTTCCTGTTCGGCGACGAGGACGACGACACCTTTACCGTGCGCGCCTTCGTCAAGGTTGACCCGAACGATCCGAAGGCGCCGTACACCAACATCAACGGTGGCCAGGGCGCGGACTTCATCGCTTACACCGTCAACGCGCCGGTGCGCATCGACGGCGGCGATGGCTTCGACACGCTGACGGTCATCGGCACCGAGTTTGGCGACGACTTCGTGGTCACCGACAAGGGCGTGTACGGTGCCGGCCTGTTCATCACTTACACCGGCCTCGAGCGCATTGTGGTCGACGCGCTGGAAGGCAACGACCGCTTCTTCATCGAGAGCACCAGCGCGAGCGTGGCACTTGAGATCGTCGGCGGCCTGGGCAGCGACACCTTCAATGTTGGCGGCAGCAACGGCCGGGAAGTCACGGTTGTCAGCAACAACTTGGAAGGCCACAGCGGCCTGGTGATCAACACTGTGAGCAGCGACGACCCGGATTACCAGAACATTTTCGTCAAGGATGTCTCCGCCGACGTGGCCGATAACAACGAGGCGGGCGTGGTGGTCAAGCTCGACGTCGGCCCGATCCGCGTATTCGAGGATACGGACGGCTCTCTCGCCGACCTTGTGGTCAACAGCTACACGGTGGTGCTCAGCCGGGCGCCGGAGGAGAACGTGCTCATCACCGCAGCACCGGTCGCGCTGCGCGAGAATGTGCGTGCGGCTGGTGGCAAGGGCATCGCGCTGAGCACCAGCGTGTCGACCACGCCGGCGAACGCGAGCGAAAACGGCGTCACGCTGGAGTTCACCCGCAACAACTGGTACGTGCCGCAAACGATCTACGTGTTCGCGCCGCAGGACACGCTGGCCGAGGGCAACAACGGTTTCAACATCATCCACCGGTTGCAGCAGGGTAGCAGCCCGAAAGACGGTGGCGCCTACGACGGCCTGGCGGTGCTCGGCGTGGTTGCCATGGTGATCGACGACGATGCGGCCTCGGTGCTGATTGCGTCCTATGACCACAACCCGAACGCCTTCCCGCGGGTGGACGAGCCGATCGTCGCGGAGGGTGGACCAGTTGTTGATCCGGTCACCGGTTTGCCCGTTCTTGACCCGGTCACGAACTTACAACTTGTTGACCCGGCCGCACCGGCCGCGCTGCAGACAGACGACTACTGGGTCGTGCTGACCAAGCAGCCCACCGGCGAGGTGCGGGTCAATATCGTCCTCGACGGCCAGATCGAGCTGGTTGCAGTCAACGACAACACGTCGTTTGTGGGTAATACCCTGACGTTCAACGCGTCGAACTGGAATGCGCCGCAGAAGATCACGGTCAAGGCGGTTAACGACGACGCCAAGGAAGGCACGCACTACTCGCGCGTCAGCCACACCATCGCGCCGCAGACGTTGAACAACTTCCTCGGCGTCACCACAGAGGACGTCGCACAGGGTCTCGCCAACGGTATCAACGGCGACATCGACCACGACTTTGCGGCCTCAGTGAGCGGAGACACGGTCACCGTCACCGGACCGGCGTTCAATGCCGACCTGGTGACGCCGTATACGGACGCGATCGTCACCCTGGCCGGCACGCCGCTCGAGGGCGAGAGTTGGACCTTGACGCTGAACGGAACGCCCTATTTGTACAACGTGCAGCAGGGCGACACGCTGCAGTCCGTGGCCGCCGCGCTGGCTTCGCTGCTTGATGCTGTAGCCGGCATCGACGCCTCGGCGGGCAGCAACAGCGTGGACATTGCGCCCAGCTCGACCTCGCTGTTCACGCTGAGCTTCGGCGTCTCGGGCGGTTCCAGCGGCCGGGCGACGATCGCCGGCACCCAACTCGGCTACGCCGACCCAGAAACCTCCGGCAGCGAGCGGGCTTGGACGGTCGCTGAGATCCAGATCTTCGACCCGGGTTCGCCGCCGCCCCCGGTGGGCGCGGTATGGACCGTGCGCCTGGACGGCGTTGCGTTCGAATACACCCGCAAGGCTGTGTCCGGCACCTCTGATCCTGAACAGATCGAGAACGTCGCGGCGGGACTCGCCGACGCGATCAACCAGAGCGGCGGCCGTTTTGCCACCAAGTACACGAGCGCGACGGTCAAGCTCAGCGGCACGCCCAACACCGGCGATCTCTGGACGCTCAGGGTCAACGGGCAGTTCTACACGGTCGAGGTGGGCGAGACCTACGACATCGGTGGCGTGCCCACCGCGGTAAACACACTCGCCGGCATCGCCAACGTGCTTGCGGCGCTGGTCGGGCCTGACGGGTTCACGGTGGACAATGTCGTTGCTGACGACGCGCAGTTCTCGTTCAGCAGCGGCACCGCATTCCCGGTCAGCCTTTCGGTGACCGGCGTGAACCTCCAGAGCTACGGCGAGGTCACCGGCTCGACTGGCGGTGATTACCTGATCGTGTTCACCCCGGACGGCTCGCCGTTCACGGTGAGCGTGACGCTTGCCGAGTCGGCCTCGCAGACCGGGGATTTCGACGTCGGCGGTGCAGTCCTCGACCCGGTCTCCAGCGCAAGCCTGCACAGCGACACCCACTGGTCGAGGTTGGTGCTTGATCTCAATGATGTTACCGGCATCGACAAGATCGTCCAGGGCGCCGGTTGGAACCTTGCCGTGGGCACCGCGTTCGACAGCGTGAGCCTCAATTTGGCCGGCACGCCGGCCGTGGGAGAAACCTGGACCGTGACGCTCGTCTATGACAGCTGGACCAGCGTGCATGCGCATGCGGTAGTGGGCAGCGAGTCACTGGCGATGGTTCTCGCCGCGCTTGCCGCTTCGATCGATACTGAGACCGGCTTTACCGCCAGCGGCAGCGCGACCGATGATGCCGGCGTTCTCAGTGTTGAGCGCCTCGGCGCCTTCAGCCTGAGCTTCAAGATCACGCCGGCCCGTGCGGCCGCAGACGCAATCAACGTCACCACCGGCGAGGATTTCTCGAGCGTCGAGTACGCCTACATGACCGGCGCCAACCGCGATGTCACTGTGCCCAATTCCCTCGACGTGACTGTCGTCGATAACGATGCGCCCGGTGTGCTGATCCTGCAAAGCGGCGGTTCGACCAATGTCATCGAACCGACCGAAGTGGTCGTGGTCGGCTCGGGATACCTGAGCCAGAAGACCTCGGTGCGCTTCAAGCTAGACGGCCCGGCCGTAACTGGTCAGGTGTGGACGGTCATGCTGACCGAGGCCAACACGATCCTCGGCTCGCCTGCCGTCGCCACCTACACGTTCACTGTCCCATCGGGCGCGAGCCTCAGCACCATCGCGACCGGACTCAAGAACGCGATCAACGGTACACCGGACACTTTCCACTTCACCGCAACTTCGTCCGGCGAATACCTCTCGATAGGCACTCAGGATGGCACGGTCATCAACGCAATTCCGTTCAACCTGTACCTGAAAACGGGTAACGGTAATCTGATCTTCATCGGCGATTTCGGCACCGCCATCACGCGCGAGATCGGAATCCACGACTCGGTGTTCATCGCCCAGGACATCGACACCGCCAAGTGGAACAGCAACGCCAACGTCAATATCACCAATTCCGATACCGTCCCGCATCTGACGATCCTCGGCACCGGCGATGGCCACGCCGACTTCTATTCCTTCGAGGTCACCGAGGAAATGCTCAATCCAAGCAACGTGCCGACACCGGTGACGGTCACCTTCGACATCGATCACGGCTACACGCCCGGCGACTCGCCGGTGTGGGCCAGCCTGCTGCGTCTGTGGGAACTGAAAGACCCGCTCGACCCAGGGCAGCCGAAGTTGCCGAATCTGCTGGCGAATGGCTCGTTCAGGGGGGCAGATGCGGGCAGCAGTCCGGTCATCCGCGGCTTCGCTTACGACGGGTTCCTGAACTACAACATACAGCAGCCGGGCACCTACTACATCGAGGTCACCGCCTACGGACAGGACGGGGTACCGGAAGGCGTCGACTATGAACTGAACGTATCCGTCGCGCAGCACGTCGAGGACACCTTCCTGTTTGCGCCGCAACCGGTCGCCGAGCAGGAGATCGCAAACAATGTTACGCCAGGACAGGATATCGATCCCGCCGGCAGTCCCGGGATTAACTTCTTCACGTTCTACGACCCGACGGTCGGCAATATGAAGTTCGTCACCGCAGGAGGCGTCGGCATCGACTCGACCACGCCGTATGCACGGATCGTCGGCGCGGGCGATTTCAGCTACGACTCCTACAGCTTCAACGTCACGGCCCAGCCGACGCCAATCGTCCCGATCAACATCTCCGAGACCATCGTTGATGCTACTCACAGTCTCCAGGATGGGAGCATCTACTACTCGAGAGTGACCTTCCAGTTGACGGGCAAGGTCAAGGCGGGCGACGTATGGCAGCTCGGCATCGGCTACCGCGATTACGCCACCGCTCCGGCGGCCGTCGGCGCCACCCTCTGGGATATCGCCACCGAGCTGAAATCGCAGATTGACACGGCGCATGCAGCCGGTTATATCGCCGGCTACACCGTGACCGTTACCCCGAGCAGCGAAGGCACGGGCAGCAGCGCCACCCTGACGATCACCAACCTGGACAGCGGCTTCACGCTGCAGGGCCGTACCGAAACCAGCAATCCGGATGGTCTGCAGCATCAGGTGGCGACCGCCGGGCTGGTGAAGCGCGAAACGACGGCGAAGGATTCGGCTGGCACTGCGATCCAGTTCACCGATGCCAGCGTCACATTGGACGGCAGTGTCGCGGTAGGTGATATATGGGTGGCGACCATCACCGGCGGTACGAAGGCGGGAACTTACACATACGTTGTCGCGGCCGGCGATGGCATCGGCATGATCGACGACCGGTTGCAGGCGATTATCAACGGTACAGCCTACAGCGCTGACGGCGACAACGCCTTCAGCATTACTGGCGCAGGCAGCTTCACGCTCGCCATCTCGGTCGAAGGCGTCAATCCGAAGGGGAGTGCGAGCATCGCCGGCACCCCGACTGGGCAACCGGTCACCGGCGATCTCACCGACCAGGTCAAGCTCATCGACTGGACGACCGTCACCGTCGATCTGGGCGGTACGCCGCATCAAGGCGAGGTCTGGTTGCTGACGGCTGGTGGGACCACGAAGACCCGCACCATAACACTCACCGACACGCTCAACGACATCGCGGGCAGCTTCCGGTCCCAGTTCACGACTGCGGGATTCAGCGTCGGCGGCAGCGGCGAGATGGTGGAGTTCAGCTTCACCACCAGCGGCCTGGTCGACTTCTCGATTACCCGGGCAGTGACCAATGGCACGCTGACCGCCCAAGCGGTCAACGTCATGGCGATCCTGGATCTGAACACCCTGAACGGCGGCTTGACCTACACGAACGAATGGACGCTCGCGCTGACCGGCATTTCCAACTATGTTAAGGCCGCGCAGGCTAACCGCGATGCGACCGCTGCTGCGCTCGTCGCTCTCGTGAACACGGACACGGGCACCTCAGGGTATTTCGCTGAATACGACACGGCGAGCGATGTTATTGTCATTCGCAAGGATTCGGGTAGCTTCACCGCCACGCTGACGGAAACCTACAACCCGGCATCGGTTTCGAGCACAGTGACGACTTCCACCGCCACGGCGGCATTCGACTTGACTGCCCTGAGCGGTAATCCAGCCATCGCCTCGCAATGGACGCTCACGCTTCCGGCTGTCTCGACCTTCACCCAGTCCGTATCGAGCGACCGGGTTACCACCGGCACCGCGCTCGCCGCTCAGATCAACGCCACGGCGCTCTATGACGCGAACTACAATACCTCGACCGACATCCTCACCGTGATCAGGACGTCGAACTGGACGGCGGCGGCAACTTTCACAGTGACCGAGACCCGACCGCCCAAGTCGGTCAGCGACTCGAGCCAAGCCGCGAGCGTCGTGACGCTCGGCGGATCCTCCTCTGAGGGTGAAACCTGGCAGATCAACCTTCCGGACGTAAGTGCTGCCACCTACGTGGTTGCGCTGAACGCCAACCCGAGCCTCGCCACCATCGCGGCTTCGCTGAGTGCCACCGCCAATTCTCGTGCAGCCTACGAGTCGATCATCCATAACGGCAAGATACTGGTGCTCGGCTCGAGCGGCGCGACCACCTCTATCACAACCCCGGTCGTGGCGGGCAACGCCACCGTTAGCGGCACCGTCGATCTTGCCTGGCAAATGGTCGTCAGCCCTGACCTCGCCGGTTATCCGACCAGCCTCAACTCTGGTGACATCTGGAAGATCAAGCTCGGTCTGACGACCATCACGAAGACCGTTGGCGTCGATTACACCAGCTCGACCACTGTCGCTGAATTCCTGGCCGCGGCGCTAACCGCCCAGTCAGGCATCACCAGCGCCGTCGCCCAGCTAGACGGCACGATCCTGGTCGAGGCGGACGGCGATCTGGTGGATCTCGGCGACATCAAGTGGACGCGCGTCACACCGTACGACACCGGTGCGTCCCCACAGATAGCGGATGGCCGTGACCATTTCCTCCAGGTCGTGATCAACCTTGTCGGCGGTGTCTCCACGGGGGCGGTGTTCATCGTCGTGCTCAACGGGGAGACGATCAGTTACATCGTTCCGAATCTGCTGCCGGGTCCGTCGCTGGGTGAGCGTAACCTCCTTACGGTGGCGCGCGATCTTGCGGCGCTGATCACTAGCGAAAGCCCGTTCTACGACGCTGTGGCGGACGGCACACAGATCCGCATCTTTGATCAGAGCACGAGCCTGCCGAACGGTGTCGATCCGATCATCTTCAGTGCCGAGCGCGGCGGCGACGTGCACGTGGTGCTCGACATCGACAACACGCGGCTCGTGACAGGCAGCTTCCAGGTGTTCACGGGCTACACGAAAGTCGTGGCGTACTACGAGACGGTCTTTGTGGGCTGGGGCGGTTTCTTAAACGCGTTCCCGCAGTACGAGACGCGGCCGGTCTACACTTACATACCGAACTACGAGACCGTCAGGTATACCATCAGCCCGAGGATAGAGCTGCTAATGCCGACGGTGGGCTCACCGGTCGTCGTCGCGCCGATCACCGTGTTCACGCCGGGCTCGAGCGGCCCGATCGATCTTGGTAGTACGACGAGATTCGATCCTTTCCTCGAGTACGACATATCGGCACCTACGACGGACCAAACTTATGTGGTACGGGTGTCGTCTGTCATCACCTACGACAAGTTCTTCCCGCAGTACAACTACTCGGGTGTCTGGGGAGGCCTCAAGTACGACTTGATCATTTCCGTGCCGGGTCACCCGATCAACCCGGACGTGATCACACTCGAAGATAAGGTACTGACCATCGTCGACGGAACGGGTGCGGGTCAGTCCGCGAAGATCACCGGCTACGATCCCGAGGCTCAGGCCTATGTGCTGGATAACAGCGGGTTCGGCGCCTGGAGCGTTCCACCGGGACTGGACAGCCGCTACGAGATCACCACGCGGCTCTCCACCGAGTCCGGCGCGCTGAAAGGTGACGGCTCGCCGGGCACGCCCGTTGTTGGCTCGTACAACGAGGGCCTCGACGGCTTCCTCACGATCAACGACATTCAGCGGCCGTCGCTGGTGACCGACAGCTACAGCGTCGTCCTCACGGCGCGACCTGATTCAAATGTCGTCGTCGACGTGGTGCCAGCGAAGACGCGCACCTACAATGCCGACGAGGCTTTCAATCCGGACGCCAATTTCGGCGAGACCAACGCCGTGCAGGTGCGCACGGCGACCGATCAGGCGCTCATCGAGTTGCGCGGCACAGCGGCGGTAGGCGAATACTGGATCGTGACCCTGACCGGCACCGACACCACGCTCAGCGTCGAGGCCTACCACGATGCCGTGTTCCGGCTGCTGAACGGCTCGCTCAGCGCGTCGCAGCTTGCGGCGACCCACAGCGATGTCGCCTACCACCAGGTCGTCGCGGGCGAGTACCTCACCGACATCGCCCTGTCCCTGCGCGACCAGCTGAACGGGCTCGGCTACACCGCCGTGCTGACGCCGGGGCTGACGGTGGAGTTCTCCGGCACGCCGGGCCAGGGCGAGGTCTGGATGCTGGCGCTTAACGACGGTACTGCGACGCCGTTCGCGTACACGGTCGTTGCGGGCGATACGCTCGCCGAGGTCGCAGCCGGCCTGGCTACCGCGATCAATGGCGGCGCTGCCGGCTTCTGGGCAAAGGCGCGCGGCGGCTCGCTGCTGATCCTAGATCCGGGTGCGACCGGCAGCTTCGCGGCGACCCTCGCTATCGACGGCGGCGCGGCGGTGGCGATCGGCGTGCAGACCCCGCAAATCCTGGTCACATCGGGCGGTTCCTTCTACGCCGAATACGCGATCGGCGTCCATGATGGCGTGAAGGTGCGGCGCGCTGCGGATGGCGCAGGGAAGGTCGAGGTTACCCGCACCAAGATCGACGAGATCACCAGCAGCTTCGACTTCGTCTCGGTCGAACTCACCGGCACCGTGACTATCGGCGAGACCTGGACCCTGCAGCTCGAGGACGTCTCGGCAGCCAGCCCGTCGTTCGCCACGGTCGCGAGCTACAAGACCAAGTTCAACGACACCCTGTCCGACATCGCCGCTGCGCTCGCCGAGGACATCGACGCCACGCTGTATGACGTCATCGTCCGCGGCCGCGTCCTGACGATCAGCAACGCTACCACGGCGCAACACAAAGACATTGACGCGCAAATCCTGGTTGACCTTGGCAGCGCGGGCAGCGCCGCGATCACGCCGCAGCTCCTGTTCACGCCCAACAACTGGAGCACGCCGCGGACCGTCACCGTGATGGCGATCGACGACCCGGTCATCGACGGCGGCGACGCGCTCGTGTTCCCGGCCTTCGAGGAGCGCGTCAACGCCATCCGCGGTCCGCTGACGATCGTCGGCGGATCGCTCGCGGGCGAAGAGCGGTTCCTGAACAACCCGTTCCGCCTGCCCGAGGAGACCAACGACCCGCAGGCCGACGGTACTGTCAACACTGTTTCCGTGGACAACAACGGCAACGCCGTGATGGTCGATCACGAGGCGTTCCACTTCAACGCGATCTACGGCGAGCGCCCTGGCTTCGACCCGCGCATGAACGACTTCCCGTTTGAGTTCACTTTCCTCGACGGCCCGGCGCTCGGCAGGTACCTCGACGTGGCCTCGGTGTCGCACGAGATACTCTCGGTCGGCCGCGACGATCCGTTCACCGTCTCGCTGCAGATCAGCACGAGCGCCCCGACGACGAACGACGTCGTCTTCAGCGGTACACCGGTGCAGACCGCGGTGGGCCTGGACAGCGGCGACCTGCGCTGGAAAGAGGTAGTCGTCAGCCTGAGCGGCGCCGCCAGCATCGGCGAGACCTGGCACCTGCAGCTCGACTTCGACGGCCTCGCCGGCGCCGATATCGACGTGCCGTTCAACGTCACGCCAGACGCGCGCGCCCTGTCGAAGGTCGTGCAGTCCTGGGCAGCCGCGCTCAACGGCCTGCTGATCGCCGGCACCGCGCTCAAGGCCGAAGCGCACGTCGACATCCTCGGCAACGCGAAGATTCGTATCACGACTGCCAACGAGTCGCTGTTCCGCGTCGCTACCAGCACCGGCAGCCTCGGCGGCGCGGTGGTGAGCGGCACGCCCGAGCAGGACTTCACGCAGATCTTTGGCGTCGAATGGACCGTCGCGGCGTTCGAGGTCCTAAGGATTCCGATGACCGGCGACCCGACTCCCACGCCGAAGCAGTGGGTGGTGACGCTGGATGGCACGGCGTTCAGCTACACCCCGACCGGCCTCACCCAGAGCATCGAGGACCTGACGTTCAACCTCGCGGACCGCATCGCCGCCGAGTTCCTGCCGATCGTCAACGGCTACACGGTGAACTTCGAGTCGCCGTGGCCGGCTGAGGTTCGCAGCACCGTGATCCTCAGCGGCGCGCTCGTGGCCGGCGAGGTCTGGTCGGTGCAACTCGACATCGCAGGCAACCTGAAGACCTTCAGTCATGCAGTCGCCGATGGCGAAACGCTCGAGACCATCGCTCTCGCGCTGGCCGATGCGGTCAACGCCGATCAGACGGGCAACCTCTCGGCACAGGCCTCCGGCGTCGCGCTGATCATCTTCAACAGCGCCGGCAACACCGTGAATACACTGTTCACCATCAGCCCGGCCGACATCGTCGTTATGCCGGATCCGGTCAATACCTATGGTGCGACCATCAACCTTGGCGGCATGCCGGTGGCCGGCGACACCTGGTCGCTGACGCTGACCTACAATGATGGCGCCGGCAACATCGTCAGCGACCACAGCTACACGGTGAAGATGGGCGACACGCTGAAGGATATCGCAGAGGCGCTGGCCGCCGACATCAACAGCCTGGCCGCCGGTGTGTATGCTGCCACCACCGAGGGTGCCGCGCTGGTGATCGTCAATCGCGCGGCAACGTTCACTGTCACCACCAGCTTCACGTCGACGAACGGTAGCATGCCGGCCGGCTCACTGAGCAGCGCCGTGGCACCGTTCGTTCGCGTCGCAATACTGGGCGGCACGCTGCAAATCGGCCAGACCATCATTCTCAATCTGGTCGGCGATGGCGTGACTACCGTGACTACCTACACTGTCCCTTCAGTGGCCGGTGTGGCACAATCGCCGGAAGAGATCGCCGCCGCGCTGGCTATGCTGATCAATACCAATTCGCCAGCCGACTACACCGCGCTGGCCGACGGTGCGGCGCTGGTGGTCGTCAACCGCGCCGGCCACAGCTTCACGCTGTCGAACCGTTACGTCATTGATGACAACACCGCCAGTACCACCATGCTGACACTGCATGGCTCACCGGTGGTCGGCGAGGCGTGGACTGTGCGACTGGTGTATGACGGCGAGGGGCGCATCATTTCGCATACCGTGGGGGTCGATGCCGACGGCATCGCCGATACGCTGGAAGAAATTGCCGCCGCGTTGGCTGCCGGAATCAGCAGCCGGCTCGGCGACGACTTCACTGCTTTCGCCGACGGTGCCCAGATGATAATCATCAAGCGTACTGCGGGTAATTTCGACACCATCTTCCAGACCGGCCCAGCTAGCTTCGGCAACAGCACCGCGACCACCGCTGCGGTGACGCTGAAAGGTAAGCTGGCGACCGGTGAGCAGTGGTTCGTCACGCTGGGTGGTGTGACCTTCGGCGTGACAGTCGGTAGTACCGTGAACAGCGTTGTTGTCAATTCGCTGGACAATATCGCAGCCGCACTGGCGTATATGATCAACAACGATACCAGCGCCCAGGCCGCGAATTACACCGCGATGGCCGAAGGTGCGCGGCTGATTGCCGTCAATCGCGCCGGCCAGATGTTCACCACCAGCTTCCAGGTGGTGCCGGTGTCTGCGGCCGTCGTCGATGCCACGTCACCAGTCGCGGCGCTGGTGACAATCAACAGCAACCCGACTCCGGGCCAAGACTGGACGGTTCTGATCACCGTGAACGGCGTGATCACACCGGTGACCTATCAAGCCGTGTTAGGCGACACCCGCGCGAGTGTGGCGCAGGAACTGGCGATGCGCATCAATGATGAGATTGCTCTGCCTGCGCTCGAGAAATTCACCGCGACGGTCGAAGGCAATATGATTGTCATTGTCAACCGTGCCGGCGATACATTCACGTTCGGCAACAGCGCGCAGATCGACACAACCACTGCCAACACCACCAAGGTGATGCTAGCCGGTGCGATCGTCGCGGGCGAGACTTGGACTATAACGATTGACGGGCTGAAATATGTCGTTACGGCTGACGCGACGACGACGATCCCGCAGATTGCCGTGGCGCTCGCAGCAACAGTGAATACGAATACGCTGAATCACGCTGCCGAAGCGCTAGCAAATCTGATCAATATGACCAGTACGGTCTATACGGCAGTGGCTAGCAATGGGACGCTGACGATCAACACGACCGGCGCGGACTTCATTGCGGAGGGCGGCAGCGAAAGCCGCAGCTTCGTGCTGCCACAGACCACTGCTGCTGCCAGCCAATTGATAACTCTTACAGGCGTCCCGCTCGACGGTGAAAGCTGGACGATCCTCCTAGATGACGGAACTGAGACGTCGTTCGTCTACTCGGTGCCGCGATTCACCGCGACAGCCGAAGGCGACATGCTACTGATCGTCAATCGCAGCGCCAGCAGCTTCGTCACCAGTGTGACGGTGACGCCGGCCGGATCTTCCGCCACGACACCGGTCACCGTCCCGACCAAAGTCGAGACCTTCACGATCAACCTGAATGGCACGCCGGTAACGGGCGAGACCTGGTCAGTGAATGTGAACGGAACACCAGTGAGTGTGGTGGTCGGATCCATCGTCAACTCGGAGGTTGTCGACACACTTGCCGAGATCGCCGAGACACTCGCCGTCGGCATCCGCGCCAACACCACCTTGAACATTAAATTCGCGGCCTCCGCGAAGGATGCCAGTCTGGTCATCGTCGAGCGGGCCACCGATATGTTTGCACTGCAACCGGCACTGTCCGTCACGCCGGCCGGTGCGTTCAACGAGGTGACTGTGCCGGTGGTCTCAATGGTCGACCTGAGTGGCACACCTGTGACTGGCGACACCTGGACCGTGACCTTGAGCGGAAGCTATTACTCGGTGGTCGCCGGGTCTCAAGCGCTTGCCTTGCTGGGGCCGGTGGTCAGCGGCGATGTCTGGGAAATCTCGCTGACAATCGGCGCGGTGAAATCGACGGCTAGCGCAATTGTGACCGGTGATCTCAGTCAGCTACGGACTGATCTGGTTGCACAGATCAGCGCGATCAGTGGCTTTACCGCAGGAGTGTCCGGCACGGTCATCACCATTACCAATACCGCCAGCGACAGCTTCACGACCACGGGCAAGGTACTGCGCGCCGGTGTGGCCGTGGTAGACGCAACGGTCAACGCGTATGTCATCGACACCCTGACCGAAATCGCCACGCTACTGGCCAGTGATATCACAGTCAATGCGAGCGGCTACGGCGCCACGGCCGAAGGCACGCGCCTGGTTGTGGCCGGCCAGTCCGCGGCGACGACAAGCTTCACGCCGAACGGTATGTCCACGCATTCCTGGGGCACGGCCTTCAGCTACGCAACCGCCGCGTTCGCGACGCTCACCGGCACGCCGATCACGGGTGATGTCTACAAGGTCACCTTCAACAACGGCATCAAGGACATCACCTTCAGCTATCGGGTCAGCGTCGGCCAAGGTCTTGATGCGCTCGCGAGCAGCCTGGCAAGCCTGATCAATGCGAGCGCTGATGCCGTCGACTTCTCGGCCATCGGTGACGGCAGCCTTCTGGTGATCGTGAACCGCATAGGCACGGCGTTTACGCCGACCTACTCGATTACCAAGGTGGTCGATCCTGCGGTGCGCTCGATCACTGCCGGCAGCATCACCCAGCCGACCGACGCGAACACGCTTATCCTCACTGGTGCCCCGGTGCTCGGCGAGATATGGAAAGTTGAATTCACCCTCGGCACAGGGTTTGCGCAGACGATCAAATCGGCCAGCTACGTGGTTGCGCTGGTCGATGCCGATGGTGATCCGGCCACGCCGGGGCTGCGGCTGCCCACATTGAGTGAAATCGCGGCGGGCCTCGCAACGGCTATCAATGCCCAGGCGCAGGCCGAACTCACGGCGGTCGCAGAGGGCGATAAGGTCTACGTCGTCAACCGTTCCAGCAAGGTACTCACCCCAGTGTCTTACAGCATCGCGCCGGCTGGGGCGCTGGATGTTGCGAGCACGACTGTCACGGCCTCACAGGCAACCATCGGGGCAACGGTCCGCGCCGGCGATGTGTTTGGTGTGCTGCTCACGATCGGGGCCGAGACCGCGTCGGTGAGTTACACGGCGGTTACCGGCGACACCGCTGCCAAGGTCGCAATGGCACTAGCCGCGCTGATCAACAATTCCGCCGATCCGGATGCGGTGGCGTTCACGGCCGCTTCCGGCGGCGCCAGCCTGTTCATCGTCAACCGCAACGGCGTGGCCTTCACACCCGGCTATACATTCAGCCAAGTGTCTGCCGGAAGCATCGGTGAAACCGTGGCCAAGCCGGCGTACATCGATGCTTCCGGTTCCACGGTGAAGGCGGGCGAGACCTGGGTGCTGACCCTGACCGCCGGTGCCAGCGTCCGTAGCTACAACGTCATTGCCGGCACGGTTCTGCAGGAGGTATTGAACAAACTGACTGACTTGGTCAACGCGGACGGCACCAGCCTGTACACCGCCGCGACAGCCACCGGTCAACTGCAGGTGTTCCGCACCGGCAGCGTGGCGTTCACTATTGCCCTGTCGGTGACACCGGCGGGCATCCTGACGGTCGATCCGGCCACCGCGACCACCACCACTATCGGCCTGGCTGGTCTGCCGCAGACCGGTGAAATCTGGCAGGTGACCGTGGCGGGTACGACCTACGCTGTGAAAGTCGGTGACACGTTGAACAGCGTCGTCGTCGATACGCTGGCTGAAATCGCCGCAGCGCTGGCTGCGACCATTAATGGCGATGCCGCCGCTGTGGCGTTTACCGCCACCCATGAAGGCGACACACTGATTATCATTAATCGCAACGGCGCGAGTTTCGGCGCACCGTTTGCAATCATCCCGGCCACTGCGTTCGTCAACAACACCGCCGCCAGTGCCAATATGGTCACACTATCCGGCCTGCCGGTAGCGGGCGAGGTCTGGAAGGTGAGTCTCGGCAACCTGTCCTACAGCGTGACCGTCGGTACGACAGTCAACAGCGTGGTGGTTGACACACTGGCGGAGATCACCGATGCGCTGGCTTTTGTCATCAACAACGACACCCGCAGCACAGCGCTCGACTACACGGCGACTACGGATAATACTGTTACTGAAGGCACGATGCTGATCATCGTTAACCGTGCCGGCGCACGCTTCGTGCCGGTCTTCCAGATCGTGCCGGTGAGCAGTTATGTCATCGAAGCAGGTACCGGCAAAACCCTATCTGATAATCTGCAGGGCACTCTCAAGGTCGGCGATACCTGGCGCTTCACACTGACCATCGATGTGGCCGGTTCGCAGACTTCGCTACGCGATCGCATCACCGGTATCTCGTCGGCTACGGCGACCCTCACGGATATCGCGATCGCCGGCGAGACCTGGCGCCTGGTGGTCAGCTACAACGATCAGCCGCATGTCTTCGAGGTGTTGCCGGTCGCCGGTTACAGCGCTGCGCAAATCGCCAGCCAGTTGGCCGGTATCTTCAACCTGGAAGGCTTCGGCATCACCGCGGCCCTCGACAAGCTCACCGTCACCAGTCTGAATGGTGTCGACTTCAAGTTCAAGGTCGAACGCGAGAGTCATTACGATCACTTGGTGGTGGCGGGTGATACCCATGCTATGGTCGCCGCAGCATTGGCGGCCGACATCGACGCCAATGGCCCGGCCTTCGTCAATGCCACCACCGAAGGCCGGATGCTGATTCTGATCAGCCGCTACGGCGCCATGCTCGGCGGCAGCGTCGGCATTGATCCCGCCGGCATACTCACCGGACCCAACGCCGTCATCGATATGACAGCGGAGGAGACCACTGTGACGCTGACCGGCACACCGAACAGCCGCGAGATATGGACGCTCACCGTCAATGGCGTCAAGTACGCCGTCGAGATTGGCAAGACCTACAGCATCGGCGGTGTTCCGACTGCGGCCGATACACTTGCCAAGCTGGCGGCGGTGCTGGCCGAGGATATCAATGCACATGGCGGCGCCGACTTGTTCGCCGTCACTGAAGACAATGCACTGGTGATCGTCAATCGTAGTGGTGGCGTGACGGCCAAGCTGCGCATCACACCGGCGCTGGAGAACACGAGCGAACTCTACGACGTCGACGACGGCACCGCGACGGCGTACGCACTCAAGCTGAGCGGTGCGCCAGTTGGCGGCGAGACCTGGAGCATTACCTTCGGCACGGCGAGCATCGACTATGTCGCGGATACGGGCGACCACCTCAACGACATCGCACAGGCGCTGGCTGACAAGATCAATGCGAGTCTGGACGCAGAGGACTACACCGCCTCGGTTGATGGTAACAGTCTGGTGATCGTCAACCGCATCGGTACCGCGTTCACGCCGATACTAAGCATCACACCTGCTCTGTCAGCGGTGACGGCTGATGCGACGACAACGCCGACTGCCACCGTCGCGCTCCTCAGTGGCGCACCGAAGACCGCCGAAATCTGGAGGGTCGAGATTGATACCCCGAGCCAGACCGTTGCGAGTCTCAGCGACGCGCCGGTCACCGCCGAGATCTGGAGGGTCGAGATTGGTGCCCTGAACGTGGAATACACCGTCGAAGACGGCGACACCGCGGCGGACATCGCGCTAGCCCTGGCTGCGCTGATCAACGGCGACGCTACTTTCGGCGACTACACAGCCACCGCTAACGGACGGTTCCTCGTCGTCGTAAATAGCGCGGACACGGCATTTACGGCCTCGTATTTGATCGATGGCGCGAACGACGCGCGCTTCCAGTCTTATGACCCAATAGTGGAATACACCGTCGAAGACGGCGACACCACGGCGGACATCGCCATCGCTCTCGCCACGTCGATCAACGGCGACGACCTTTTCAGTGACTACTCTGCGAAGGCGGAAGGACGCAACCTCATCATTGTCAAGCGCAATGGCGGTTCGTTCGCACCCACCTATCGCATCCAGGGCGCGGGCGCCACGAGCTTCGTGAGCGACCTGCGCTTCCAGCCCGCCGCCGTCACACCGGTCGCGCTTGGCGCGACGATCGACGACTTCGGCGCCGCGCTGGCCGCCAACCGGCTGTTTACCGTGATCCTGCTGGTGGGTGAGTTCTCCACCCAGCACAGCTACGTGACCAAGGACGGCGACACTGTGGCAGACGTGGCTCGGGCACTGGCCGCCGACATCAACGTCAATGCGTCCGATAACTTCACCGCGCTGACCGAGGACGGCAGCCTGTTGATCGTTAACCTCGCCGGCCAGGCCTTCGCGCTCGAGAACTCCGCTAACGCGCCGACCGAGGGCAGGGCGAGCATCGTCGACCTGCTGGCCACGACTGGGTTCGCGGGCGAGGTCTGGACCCTCATCATCGACGACGGTTCCTTCATCACCACGCATTCGCACGTGGTCCAGGCGGGCGAAACGCTGTCCGACGTTGCGCGGGAGCTGGCGAAGAACATTAACGCCGGCGGTATCGTCACCTTTACCGCGATGGCCGAGGGCGAGAGCGTGATCATCGTCAACCTCGCCGATGTCGAGTTCACCACCGCGGTCGAGGTTACGCCGGTCGGCAATGTTTCCATCATCGAGACGCGCGCGTTCGACATGCCGCTCACCGGCAACGAATACTTCTACCGGCCGGTGAACCTCAACACCCGCGTCGACGAGACCAACCAGGTCGACACGCTGAACGTATTCCACGGCAACAGCCCGGCGAATAACGTCGGCGTGCTCACCGAGGATCACCTGACTGGTCTGGGTATGGGCGGCGACACGGTGATCAGTGGCCGCACGCTGCCGGGTGGCATCGTCTACCACGACCTCGAAGTCCTGACCATCGAGCTCGGCACCGGCAACGACGACTTCACCATCGAGTCGACGCACGCGGGCGCGACCTACATCGCAAGCGGCGCGGGCGATGACAACATCACCGTTCGCACCATCACCGGCCATACCAGCATCGACGCCGGCGCCGGTGCCGACGAGATCCGGGTGAGCAGCGAGGCAGCCAGAAGCCTGGTGGATCCGATCCTTGGCCTGCTTAGCGTCGATGGCGGCCAGGATGCCAACGAGGACACGTTGTGGGTCGACGACAGAAGCGAGACCAGCGCCAGCGTCGGCCTGCTCACCGGCAGCACCCTAACCGGTCTCGACATGCCATCGGTGTCTGAAGTGCAGACCATCTTCGTGCAGGCGGCGGCTGGCATCTACAAGTTGCGCATCGTCGATGACCATGTCGATGCGAGCACCGCCCACACCACGCTGGTGACATTCACGGGGACGCCGATCACGGGCGATACCTGGACCATCAGGATCGACGACACCGCTTACAGCATGGTGGCCGGCGCCGCGGACACGCTGGAAACCATCGCCGCCGCGCTGGCCGGTCTGATCAACCCCGCAGCGGATTACACCGCCACGACCGATGGCGCCACACTGCTGATCGTCAACACCGCCGGCGAGTTGTTCCGCACGGTGTTCGAGATCGCCACGCTGGTCGTCACGCCGACGGCCGATATCGGTTTCGTCAACGGCGCGACGGCGGTGATCCGCCTGACCGGCACGCCGGTTGCCGGCGATATCTGGCGCTTCAGCATCGCCGGTCAGACCCATGACATTACCTTCGGCGGCGGCATTGTCACACTTGCGGATGTTGCTACGGCGCTGGTGCTGGCCATCAACATCGACGCCTATCTGCCCAACTTCATCGCCACCGCGGTGGGCGATACGGTAGTGGTCGTGGACCGCAGCGGCACGCCGTTCCAGACCGGCCTGGTGATCCTGCTGGGCGGTGTCGACATGCGACCGGCCGGTTCGATCAGCGTCAATGCGCAGGCCACCACGGCCAAGACCGTGACGCTGGGCGGCATACCGGTGGCGGACGAAGCCTGGCAGGTGAAGATCACCGTGGGCGGCACCACCATTACGCTGGCCCATCTGGTGCAGATGGTGGATGCCGATGATAATCCGCTGACACTGGAGTTGCGCGTGCAGACCATTGCCGAGATTGTCGCGGCGCTGAGCGATGCGATCAATGCCGATCCCGGCCTGTCGGTCAACTTCACTGCTACGGTGGAGGGCAAGACGCTGGTGCTGGTCAATCGCGCTGGCGCGACCTTCAGCGTGGCGGTGGACGTCCTGCCCGCTGGCGAATTTGCGATCGACGAGAGCGTCGTCGGTGTCACGACAGTCACGCTGTCCGGTTTCCCAGTGGCCGGTGAAATGTGGCGCATGACGCTGAAGGTTGGTACCACCCTCGGCGTATTCGGCTACCTGGTTGAGGCCGGTGATACCCTGGCCGATGTTGCGGCGGGACTGAAACAATCCATCGGCAGTTCGCTGGATCCGATGGCCCTCGAGTTTACGACCGTGGCCGCCGGCGACAGCCTGACCATCACGCACACCCCTGGCACTGCGTTCACCACCACGCTGGTCATCACGCCGGCCGGTGTGGCGACGGCGAACGTGAGTCAGGCTAACGTCACGCGCGTCGATCTCGGCGGCACGCCAGTAACCAATGATGCCTGGATCATCAGGATCGATGGCGTGGCCTACCGCGTGGTGGTGGGTCAGGGTTACGAAATCGACGGCACCCTCACCCTCACCCTCACCGTGGCGGATACGCTGGCGCACATCGCCGCCGCACTTGCCGCGAGCATCAATGCCATCGGCCCGGCCGGTATCACCGTTGCCGTCGAGGGCAACAGCCTGCTGATCACCGAACGCAACGGGGCGGAATTTGAGACAGCCGCGCTGATCGCGCTTGATACCGACACGAACGGCACTATCTCCGCACCGGTGTCAAGTGTCGCCACGGTACTGACGCTGCGCGGCACGCCAGTCACCGATGATACCTGGCACCTGACCGTTAATGGATTTATTTACAACGTCAGCGTTGACGCCACGACTGACACGCTGGCAGAAATCGCCGTCAAGCTGGCGACGTTGATCAATGCTGACGATATCAATGCGCCGAACCTGATCGCCACGGCTGTCGGCGACTCGCTGGTGATCGTCGATACCAGCGGCGCTGCGCTGACCACTTCGTTCACGCTGTTGCTGGCCGGATCGGTGGCGACAGTCACGGTCGATACGGCCACCGAGACTACGGTAACGCTGGCGCATCCGGCGATCGCAGGCGATGTGTGGGATGTGGCATTGACGGTCGGCAATGTTCACTTCTCGGCCGACGCGACCGTGACTGGTGATCTCGATCAACTGGCAACTGATCTGGCGGCACAGCTCAGCACTATCAGCGGCTTCAATGCAAGCGCGACCGGCCCAGCCATCACTATTACCAATACCGATGGTGATAGCTTCACCACCCTGGTCAGGCTGCATGGTGCTGCGGCCACCATCGACAGCACGACCGCAGCGACGATCACGGCGGTGTTAAGCGGACCGCCGCAGACAGGCGAGACCTGGACCATCACGCTGAAGTCCGGCACCTCGGTCAATGTGGTGGTGGGCGATACCGTCAACAGCATCGTCGTGACAACACTGCAGCAAATGGCGGCGGCACTGCAATACAAGATATTGAATGACCTCAGCGGTTACCTGGTGGCGCTGACAACCACTCACACTACGAACGACACGCTGGTGATAGTCGAGACGGCCGGCAATAGCTTCGCGCCGACCGTCGGCGTGGCGGCCCCGGGCACACCGGGCACCATCAATAACAGCACGGCAGAGGCGAAGATATTGACCTTGTCCGGTCCGGCGAATAGCGGCACGGTCTGGTCGGTGACCCTCAATGGCATCACGGTCGGTGTCACGGTCGGCGCCACCGAGAGCATAAACGGTCACGACGAGGTGGTGGATACGCTGACAGAGATTGCGCAAGTGCTGGCGGATCGCATCAACAGCGGTGCGCTGGCCGCCGACTTCTCCGCCGTGGCGGAAGGCGAGCAATTGATCGTGGTCAAGCACACTGCTGGCCTGTTGCTGGACAGTGTGTCGGTGATGCCGGGTGACTCCACCAGCGGCACCGCACCGGTCACGATGTCCGCCAATACACGCGTGCTCGATCTGATCGGTGCACCGGTGGCCGGAGAAATCTGGACCGTCGGCTTCGACGGTAAGTCATATGTGCTGACGCTGGATACAGCGACCATCGCGGATATTAATACTGGCGGCATTGCCGGTGTCTCGACTACCGAAGTTGCCGTGGCGCTGGCCAAGCTGATCAACGCCGATCCAGCCGCCAGCGGTTATGCGGCCACCACCCTCGGCGACAATCTGGTGATCGTGAAACTGAGCGGCGCGTTCAGCACGGCACCGAACGTTGTGGTGACGCCATACAACGCCATCAGCGAGACCTGGATTGTCTCTGTTAGCCTGACAGGAATCGGTACTAATCAAACGGGAATTACCGTCGGTGATATCTGGCAGCTCACACTGAATGACGGTACTGCTGCGGTGTACAGCCATACCGTGGTCAGCGGCGACACGCTGGCGACGATTGCCGCCGATCTGGCCGACAAGATCAATTACGACCCGAACGACTACATAGTGACGGTCGCCGCCAACCGTCTGATTATCACCAATCCGACGGGCGCATTCACAGTCACGGGCGCCATCACAGGTGCCACCTTGGCCACTGTCACGGGCACCTACACGATCGCCGCGCTGGCATCGAGCACGCGCACCACTTTGACCGGCGCCCATGACAAGGCCGGCGAGGTGTGGACCGTGACGCTGGCTGTTAATCTCAATCCGGGCACCTCGACCAGCAGCTTCAGCTATACCGCCAAGAGCGGCGACGGCTTGACCGAAATCACCGCGGGTCTGGCGGCGGCGATCAATGCCGCTGCCTCGGCTAATTTCGCGGCGATTGTCGACGCCGGCGAGCTGGTTGTTGCCAACAAGGCCGGATCGAGCTTCACCACCACCATCAGCGTGGTACCGGGCAGTGCAGTGGTGTTCGTTGCTGTCGATGCCGATACCCAAACAGCGACCTTGCAAGGTCCCGCGGTGGCGGATGATATTTGGAAGATCACGCTGACGGCGGGCGGTGTGAGTGCCACGGCCAGTGCGTCCGTGACCAGCGGTCTCAATCAACTGGCCACTGATCTTGCGGCACAAATCAGTCTCATCAGCGGTTTTGCCGCCAGCGCGGTAGGCTCGGTCATTACCATCGACAATACCGGTGGCGACAGCTTCACCGGCTTTGCCACGCTGTCGCGCGTCTTCATGGGCATCGTCTCCGCCGCAGCGACCGATGACTCGATCGCCGTGTTCAGTGGCGTGCCGGTGGCCGGTGAGGTCTGGCGTGTAGAGATCACTGCGGGCGCCACCACCTCGCTGTCTCATACAGTGCAGTGGGTGGATGCCGACGGTGACCTGGCAACACCGGGATTGCGCGCCGAGACCCTGGCCGAGGTTGCCGCGGCGCTGCGTGATGCGATCAACGCTCACGGCGGTTTGTCGGGCTTCACTGCTGTAGCGCGCGGTGACACACTGGTTATCCTTGGCAATACCGCCTTCACCGTGGCATACAATATCCCGACCAGGATCAACGGCGCGAGCGTGAGCACGCCGGTCGCCACCAGTGCAGTTACGTTGACATTGACGCTGCCCAATCTGATGCCGACAGCGGATGAAGTGTGGAGCATCGATCTCGGCACCAGCCAGCACGACTACACGGTCCGCAGCACCGTGCCGGCTGCCGAGATCGCGGCAGGTCTGGCAGAAATTATCAATGCCTCCGGCGGTGATTTCAGCGCGACAGTCGACGGCAACACGCTGGTGATCGTGAACACCGACACACCGAGCTATACGACCAGCTTCGGCATCACGGATGCGTCGACGGCCGGCAGCTACAGCATCACAGTGGTCTCGCCGACCACCACACGCATCACACTCGGCGGTACCTCCGCCATCGGCGAGGGTTGGGTTGTCACGCTGAACGGCAGCGATTACACCTACGCGGTGGAGAGCGTCGAAGTCATCGCCGCCAAGCTGGCCGCACAGATCAATGCCACGTCGCATATCGTGCGCGTCGTGCTGACGGCAACGGCACCGGTCGCGGGAGACATCTGGAAAGTCAGCATCACACTGAATAGCGCGCCACAGGTGTTTAGCTACGCAGCCGTCAGCGGCGATGACCTGACGGATGTGATCGGCAAACTGGCCGGCTTGATCAATTCGGCGGCGCTGTCGAATCTTGCCGCCTTCGCCGATGGCGAGGATCTGATGCTCGTCACCGGCAGTGCCGTGTTGCCCACAGTCGGCGTCACACGGCAACCTTCAGGTTCCACCGCAGTGATTGTTCCGACGACAGTCGCCACCGACACCCAATTCGTCGCGATTGCGAATGGCGCGCAAGTACTGATCATCCAACTTGCGGGCACGTTGGCCACACCGGCCACGGATGTTGCGCCGCGTAATGCCATCAACAATGCTACTGCCGTCGCGCAGACCGTCACGCCGACCACGACACCGGTCGTAGGCGAAACATGGCGGGTCACCATTAATACAGAATCGTATAGCCATACCTTCGCCACTGTAGAGAGTGTGCTGGAGAGCGTCGGGGCTGTTGTTGCCGCACTGGCCGCACAGATCAACAACGGCGTGCTCAATGACTTCACTGCCATGGCCGACGGCGATATGCTGGTCATTGTCAACCGCGCCAACACGGCATTCACCACAAGCTTCACCGTCGTGCCGACCGGCGCCATCGCCTTCAACTCCGTCGCACCGGAGACGGCCACCGTGACCTTCAGCGGCAAGCGCGTCGCAGACGAGACATGGTTCGTGTTGTTGGCGGCCGGTGATGACGCCTTCTCATACGGTTACCAGGTGAGCGTCGATCAGCCGCTCGCCGGAATTGCCGCCGGACTCGCCACTCTGATTAATGCCGACACTGCGGCGGGCTTTGTCGCCATCGTCGACGGCGACCTGCTGCGCATCGTCGATCCGGCTGGCCGCGGTTTGACCGTTGGCTTCGAGGTGATGTTGAAGGATGGCAGCATCGGTGGCGGCATCGCCACCAACGCCGCCGCTGCTAAACGCTCGCTGAGCTTCGGCGGCACGCCGGCAGCGGGTGAGACCTGGCAGCTGATGATCACTGTTGGTGGTGTCACCACGACGCTGGCCCATCTGGTGCAGATGGTGGATGCCGATGGTAATCTGCTGACACCGGCGTTGCGCGTGCAGACCGTTTCCGAGACTGTCGCGGCGCTGAGCGATGCCATCAATGCCGATACCGGTGCCGGCTACACCGCGATGGCCAATGGCACAACGCTGATTCTGGTCAACCACAGTAGCGGAAACTTCTCGGCGACAGGTACGGTGACACCGGCGCTGCGCGCGGCCGGTGCCTGGGTGACCGGTGCCGCGCCGACAGTCAAGGTCGAGTTGAATGCGGGTAACACGCTGGTGGAAGGCGCCGGCTGGCAGTTGACGCTGAGCTTCGACGGCAACATCTTCGTGTTCACCCACATCGTTACCGACAGCGACACCTTGTCGAGCATCGCCGACGGTCTCGCGCTGCTGATCAACAACGCCGCGCAAGTCGATGGGGCGCTACTGAACGGTGTCATCGCGATCGCAGAGAATGGCACGCTGGTCATTGTCGATCGCGCCGGTCGCAGCTTCACCGCCAAGCTTGGCCTGGCCCCGGCCGCCATGGCGGAGATCGATGCGAACACGGCCACGACCACCACGGTGCTGTTGAGTGGTTCACCAAATACCGGTGAGATATGGAAGATCCGCCTCGGTGATCTGACCTATGGCGTGACCGTGGGCAGTGATGTGAACGGTGTCATCGCCAGCACGCTGGAGGAAATGTCGACGGCACTGGCCTACCTGATCAACAGCGCGGGCACAGATTACACGGCGCTGACGAACGGCAGTATGCTGATCATCGTCAACCGCGCGGGCGACGCGTTCACTACCCGCTTTAATGCCCAGCATGTGACGCGCGGCGAAGGCTATGCGGAAGTCGAACTCGACTACTCCCTGCCTGCTGTGGATGTGAGTGGCGGAATCGACGATGTCACGACCCGACTCAAGGCACTCTATGGCTTCGAGAACGTCCAGGTCACCGAATCGCGCAACGCCGGTGACGTGACCTACACTATCAGCTTTGTCAGGGAACAGGCCGGCATCGACTTCGCGCAGATCGACTGGGCCGAGACCGCGGCCACCACCGGACTGGTGCCGAGCCCGAACGCATCGGTGGAGGTGCGCACCGGCACCGTCCGCGATGGCGCGTTCGTCAACGTGGGCATCAACACCATCCAGACCATCACCATCAATCCGAACGTGACCGGCGGGACGTTCACCCTGTCGTTCGTGATCGAGAACGAGCGTGGCGAATTCATCACCTACACCAGCAAGCCGATCGACTACAACGCCTCGGCGCTCGACGTGTACAAGGCGATCAGCCCAATCCTGAACCCGAACGGCTCGACGATCGACATCGATCCCGAGTTCGATCGCGTGACCCGGACGCCCTCCAGACCGTATACGGACAACGTTGCGGTACGCAAGATCGGCAACGTGTTCCTCATTACCTTCCAGGGCGAGCACAAGTTCCTGTCGATCCACGACATCGACACGTCGGGGCTCACCACCGAGGAGGTGGCGTCGGGTACGGACCAACACCAGGCACTGACCGCCACGGTCACACTGGGCGGGACCCAAGGCTCCGCGATCGTGGACACCACCACGCTGCGCGCGACCACGGTGGACCTGAGCAGCATCACGGTGACGAGCGGCGAAGTCTGGAAGCTGCGGCTCTCGTTACACGGCGTTTCCAGCACTCATGAAGTCACGGCCGGCGCTGTTTACACGATTGACAGGACGAGCATCACCGCCGACTCGGCCGCGAACATCGCCCGTGTGCTCGCGGCCGACATCAATGCCAACGCGGCCGATGCTTTCACGGCGGTGGCCGACGACGTGCTGGTGATCGCCAACCGCGACGGCGACATCTTTGTCACCCGGCTGACGGTGGAGGGCGGCAATGCGGGCCTCATTGACCGCACCATGCCGACCGAAGCGATGATCGATCTTAACGGCACGCCAGTGGCGACCGAGATTTGGAGCGTCACCCTCAACGACGGCACTGGCCCGCATGAATACACGGTCGGAGCTGGTGACACGCTGGCCGAAATCGCGGTGATGCTTGCCGCCGATATCAACGCCACCGCCGACACTGCCTTTACCGCGATGGCCGAGGATGACCGCCTGCTGATCGTCAACCGGGACGGCGATGAGTTTTCGGCTGGCTTCGGCATCGTCGCAGCCGGCCAGCCGGTGGCGGGCGAGGTGTGGACGGTGACACTGTTGAGCGCCACCAGCAGCGTGCTGTCCAATGCGCCGGGTGTCAGCGGACCGCTGGTGTTCAGCTACACCGTGGGTAGCAACGAGACGCATGCCAGCGTGGCGCGCGAACTGGCCGCACTGATCAATGTGTGGGGTCTGCCGGAATTCCGTGCCACCACTGACGGCGGCGTACTGCGCATCGAGAACATCGCCGGCAATGTGTTCACGACGACCTTCTCTGTCACTGATATTTCCAGTGTTGTGGAAAATCGTCCGAAAGCTATCGAGGCTGCCACTGCCGTAATTGCGACTCGAATCGAAGGCATCAACTACTACAACGTCGATGTGCTGAACATCGACCTGGGCAGCGGCGATGACGTCTTCAATGTGCAGGGCACCACGGCGCGCACCAACCTGAATCTGCACGACGGCGACGAGCGCATCTACGTGTCCTCGACCGCGGACTTCGGCCTCGATACCTCGACCGACTTCCTGCTCGGCCACCTGCACAATATCAACGGCATGCTCAATATCGATGCCGGTAACGGCCGCAACCTGCTGAAGATCAGCGGCGAGTCCAGCACGCTAGATAACGCCGGCATAGTAATCAGCGATGTCATGACGGTTCAGGAACCGGCCGGGGCAGAGATCGCCATCCGCGGCCTGGCCGGCGGGGTCGACGCCTTCGGCTGGTTTGACCTGCCGAGCGGCACTATCACCTACCGCGCCGATGCTGCCGGCAGCTTCGGCGAGGAGATCGAAATCTGGACCGGTTTCGGCGCCGACACTATCTACATCGACGGCACTCACGTGCGCGGCGGCCTCAGGACCACGACGCTCTTGAGCACCGGGCTAGGCAATGACCACGTGACGGTGGACCTGGATACCGGCGAGGACGGCTTCTTCGTTCTCAACACCCAGGGGCCATACAACGACTATCTCGCTATCACCGATAACGACACCGTGCGCGGCGCAACCTCGACCCTGCCGCTGATCATCTTCGGCGGCCAGGGCAACGACGATATCGAAAGCGGTGCCGGCGATGACATCGTGTTCGGCGACCGCGGCCGCGTGCACTACTACGACGAGGCCGGCAATCTGGTCACGCTGCTCGGCAACGGCGGCCTAGGCGACTTCGCCGACGGCGTGGCGCGCGAGCCTGTGCGCATCTTCAGCGTGGATTCGCTGATTGGCGACGATGATAAGATCACCACTCTTGACGGCGACGACATTGTGTTTGGTGGTATCAACCGCGACATCATCGATGCCGGTGAAGACCACAACATCGTGTTCGGCGACAGTGGCCTGATCGATTACGTCATTGACGACAGCGACCGTAGCGACATCGACCTGATCGTCTCCATCGACCCGGATCACGGTGGCAATGACATCATCACCACCGGCAGCGGCAACGACATCATCATCGGCGGCGAAGACGGCGAGAACGTTCTTAACGATGTGTGGACCAGCCCGACCCAGATTACGCGCACGGTAGAGGCCGCCGCCGATACCCTGGACAATTATGGCGTTGTCATCCGCAGCACGGAAGGCGACATCATCGACGCCGGCCAGGGCAACAACATCGTATTCGGCGACAACGGCCGGATCACCGCGGCGACCGGCAATGTCGAGAACTTCATCGGCCTGCCGATCACGCTGGGTCTGGTCGAGAGCATCGAATCCTTGATCGGTGGTTCGGACAAGATCACCACGGGTGTGGGCCGCGACATCATCATCGGCGGTATCGATGCGGACGTCATTACGGCCAACGCCGGTGAGGACGTCAGCAACTCAAGCCTACGCGACGCAAACAATATCGTCATTGGAGACAGCGGACTCATCGACTGGACTGCCGCCGAACATGGCGGCACGCTGGCCGGCGATGACAGGGATCCCTCCGATATCGACAAAATCTGGGGTCTGGATCCGGACAATGGCGGCAATGACACGATTACGACCGGCTGGAGCGACGACATCATCATCGGCGGCGAGGATGGTGAAATCGTGGTTGACGTGGCAATCACGGGTCTGACGACGACGGTACGAAGGGTGGATGCCACGGCAACCGATGGCGACACGATTGTCGCGGGCAACGGCTTCAACATCGTCTTCGGCGACAACGGCCAGATCAGTGCTGCTGCGGCGATTGCGCGACAGTTTGGCAGCCAGCCGATCACGTTTGGATTGCTGATGACGACTGCGCCGGGCATAGGCGGCAACGACTCGATCACGACCGGCCTCGGCAATGACCTCATCTTCGGCGGCACGCTGGCGGACGTTATTAACGCTGGCGATGGTAACAACATTATCCTTGGCGACAATGGTTTGATCGATTACGTGCTCCTCGAACGCGATCCGCTGGATCCAATTGGTGCCGTGAATGCCGACCCTGCGACGATCGACCGGATCTCGACGACCGATCCCAATCAGGGCGGCGCCGACCAGATCACCACGGGCACGGGATTCGACGTGATTTTCGGCGGCACGGCCGGCGATACGATCCATGCCGGCGCCGGCAATGATCTCGTATTCGGCGATCACGGCAAGGCTGAGGCCGCAACCTATACCACACGCCTGCAGCTGAGCGGCGCCGTGGCTGCCGGAAACGTGTGGACGGTTCGGTTGACTGTCGGAACCGTACAAAGCAACTACAGCTACACCGTTCCGGCTCAGGCGAATCCAGCCAAGACACTGGGTGACGTGGCTAGAGCGCTGGCTGACGCCATCAACCTGGATCCGGCCTTCCAGTTTATGGCCAACACGAATGGTAACGAGTTGGTTATCGCACATCTGTCCGGCAAGACATTCGTTACGACGCTGGTCTCCGGAACAGGTTCGGTGATTGCGAGTGCTCTGGTAGCAGGCCGCGGCGTCAATGCACAGGCGCTGCCTTTGTCGGCTGCGTTGCTCGCGGATCCATTCATCTTCACTGCTATTGATACTCAGAACTCGCATGACGGCGGAAATGATCTGATCTATGGTGAAGACGGCAACGACATCATCCTGGGTCAGCAGGGCGACGATCGAATCTATGGCGGCAACGGCGATGACGACATCATCGGCGGCCATAATGTGCCGGGTGGCCAAGACGGAAATGACAGGATTGACGGCGGTTCCGAGAATGATGTCATTGCAGGCGACAACGCTCGAATTCTGCAACGCGGAGATTCTCTGAGCCCGCGGATCCGCGTGCTCGGCGGCACCGAAGTGATTTATGACACGAACGACATCGCGCAAATTACCGGCGCTCCGCAAGTCAATCCGCTGGGTGTTGCGGAGCGAGACGTCGTTCTCTTCGATCACTCCTTCACGCCGTTGGCGGGTACGTCGGGCAACGACTACATTGCCGGCGGTGCGCAACACGACGTGATCTTTGGCGGGCTGGGTAATGATGTGATTCAGGGAGATGGTTCCGTGGCGTTGAATGCATCTCCTGCCGATGTCGGCACATCACGTGGAATTGACACTGTAAATGGCGGGTTACTGGCGTTAACGGTGGTTCCGTCGGTTGAAGCGGCGACAGACGGCGACGACTACATCGAAGGCAATGGCGGAAACGACGTCATCTTCGGCAACCTGGGTCAAGACGACATTATCGGCGGTAGTTCTGATCTCTTTGGCCTCAACACCAGCGATCGGCGGCCGGATGGATCAGACATTATTTTTGGCGGCGCGGGAACGGAGCTGTTGCGGGACGAGCTAGGCAACGTCATAGACGAGGGCGACACGAGCCACTCGCGTGACTCTGACTCGATCGCGGGTGATAACGTGAGCATCTATCGGCTGGCGGGGACAAAAGACCACACCAGTGACGGTATTAACAACCCGGTCTATGGTTTCCTGCAGTTCAACTACGACCAGAACTCGACGTATGAGGCTCGCGGAACACTGAGAATTATCCCGAGAGCGGCCGCGCTGCTGGATTACACACCCGGCGGACCGGATTACACGACTCCGCCAGAATCAGGTCCTCCTGACGTCGCCATCAATCCAATTACGGGCCTTCTAGACAATGGCGCAGCGGATGAAATTCACGGGGAATCTGGCGACGACTTTGTCTATGGCATGGTCGGCAACGACATCATCTATGGCGAGGGCCAGGATGACGACCTTATCGGCGGCTATGGCAACGACTGGATCTCAGGCGGCACGGGCGACGACGCCATTTTGGGCGACGATGGCCGCATTTACACGACTCGCAATAGTCTGACCGAGCCGCTGTACGGATTGCTTACACCAACCGTTCAGCAAGACATCAGCACGCCGGGCAAGATGCAGCAAGCGACGATCAACGTTACGGGCGCGCTCAAGAAGACCGTCAACCTGACGCCGTTCAACGTGGATGCGAATACGGCGAGCCAGAACCCTTTGTTCAGGCCGGTCTACGCCGACGACATCATTTACGGCGGTCTGGGTAATGACGCGCTCCACGGTGGCGCCGGCGATGACGCGATTTCCGGAGCGGAGGCGCTCGGAGAGTCTTACATCCAGACATACAGTGGCATTGTCTTGACGGGTACGGTTCGAAGCGACTACTTCCATCCGTACAACCCGGGTGATGTTCTACGCTACAACACGACAGCAACGCCGCCGCATTTCGATCCGGCTCGACGCGCGGACGAGTTTGCGCTCTACGATGAATACAACCCGCTGCGGCAGATCCTGCTCAATAACGACGGAACGGCGTCCGATATATTTGCCGGTGGTGTGCTGACCGGTAGGGCATGGTTCCTGAACTTTGCCCAGGGCGAAGGCGTAGCGATGCCGGATGTCACCTACGGCACGGTTTACAGCGACGGCGCGGATGTCATCTTCGGCGACCTGGGCAACGACTGGATGGTGGGCGGTACCGGGCGCGATGACATCTACGGCGGCTGGGGCAACGACCTGTTGAATGCCGATGACGATCAAACCACTTTGGGCGGAGCCAACACGGCGCCGGAAACCCATCCGAGTTATGAAGATCGTGCATACGGCGGCGCCGGGCGCGACATTCTGATTGCGAATACCGGCGGCGATCGCCTGATCGACTGGGTCGGTGAGTTCAACACCTATCTTGTGCCGTTCGCGCCATTTGGTGCGGCCACCGTCAGCCGGACTCTGCAGCCGCAGTTAGCCGAGTTCCTGTACGCGCTGTCGAAGAGCGACGGTGCTGACCCGACCCGCGTGCTGGATGCAGGCGGCGACCCGGCGCGTAATGGCGAGCCTTTCGGCGAGCTGGGCGTCGTTCGGCAGCAGGATTTCGCGTGGCAAGATCAGACTGGCGGCCCGATCGACCCGCAGGCCGGCAATATTCCCGGTGGCCCGCGCGATGTCTTGCGCGGAGCAGATTTCAATAACGGCACTCTCCAGGGTTTTGCCGTGGACTCCGGTACGTGGAACGTGAATGGTGGTGCCCTGCAGGTTGCAGCGGCATCTCTCGGCGCCGATGCGGCAGCGGTCTTCAGTATCCCGGACTATCTGCCTTCTTACTACGAAGTGCAGGCGTCAATCAGTGTGATCAAGCCGCTAGCAGGATGGAAAGCGAACGCTTATATTATTTTTGATTACGAAAGCCCGACGGCGTTCAAGTTTACCGGTATTGACGTCTCCATCAACAAACTCGTGATGGGGCACCGCGATGCGACCGGTTGGATCATTGACCAGCAGACACCGTTCCAGGCCAAGCCGGGTACATACTACAACCTGCTGCTTGTCGTGAACGGCCTGACCGCGATGCTCGTGGTCAATAATCAGGCTGTGTTCGCGAATACCTATGCGGCCAGGATCGTGGACGGCTACACATACGGACTCAACTACGGCTTCGTCGGCTTCGGCTCCGATAATTCCCGCGGGAGCTTCGACAACATTACCGTCAACGTGCTGCCCCCCAATCTTACTTACGACCGGACGGAAGACTTTGACGATGGCGTTGCCAACGACTTCACGGGAGTAATCCAGAGCGGGGCCTTCACAATAACGGGTGACCGTTACGATGGTGTGCCGTCGATTGCTGGTGGAACCGCCGTGAAAACGATCAACCTTGGCCTTGGCCGTGGTCTTGAAACGGGAGCTTACCTTGATCTTGCCTTGACGGTGAAAACGGCGGGTGTTGCGGGAATTGTCTTCGATGGATATGCGGTTAACGATTTGAAGTTCGCGGCCATCGACGTTCCGAACCAGAAAGTATTGATCGGTCACGTCAGTCCTCATGGCGGTTGGGTCACGGACGCATCGGCAAGCGCGGTGCTGGTTCCTAATGTGGATTATGCGCTCTCGGTGATCCTGCGCGGTTCCACGGTCAGCATCTCGGTGAATGGCGCGCTTGTCACGAGCACGAGCTTCAACGCGGCGGTTGTCGATGGTGCTTTCGGCGTAATCACAAATGGCGGTACGAGCGCTTTCGACGTCTTCCGTGCGCGCACCAACGACCGTGCGTTTGCTCTGGCACCGCCGATTATATCTATAAGTGATGTGTTCGTGAACGAGGGCAACACGGGCTACACATCTGCAACCCTGAGGCTCACGTTGTCTCGGGCGGCGGCTGTCACAACGAGCGTGAACTGGTCGACGGCTGACGGCACCGCGATTGCCGGTGCTGACTACACCGCAGCATCTGGAACTGTTAACTTCCTGGCAGGAAGTACCACAGCGGATATTGTTGTCTCCATCAAGGGTGACACTACGTTCGAGCCTAACGAGACCTTCAAGCTGCTGTTATCCAACCCGGTTGGCATTACATTCGGCGACAATGCTGCCATCGTGACGATCATGAATGACGACTTACCCCCGACGTTCACGGTCTCGGCGACCGACACATCCGGCGCAGAGCAGGGTAGTGATCCGATCGTATTTACTGTCACTCGCTCTGTGGATTTGTCCACGAGCAATACCGTGAACCTGGCGTGGAGTGGAAGCGCTACCTTCACGACTGACTACACCGTTGCAGTGTCTGGTGGGACGTTGGCGGCAAACGGGCTGACATTGACACTGGCCGCGGGTGTGGCGAGCGCGACACTCACGGTGACCCCAGTAAACGACATAATCGCCGAGGGCTCCGAGAGTGTGATACTGACTGTGACGGCGGGGACTGGCTACACGGCCGGCACACCGGCATCGGCGGCCGGCACAATCACCGATAATGATGTGGCGACGCTGTCCGTGGCCGACGCATCGATAGTCGAGGGCAATACGGGCACGAAGACGGTCGCTGTCACGGTGACGCTGTCGACGCCGTCTTCAACGGCCGTGACGGTGTCGTTCGCCACGGTCGCAGTTACCGCGACCGCCGGCACCGACTACCAGAGCGCTTCCGGGACGCTGACGTTCTCCCCGGGCGTGACAACACAGACGGTCTACGTGACGATAATCGGCGACGTCGTGAAGGAGCCCAACGAAACATTCCAGGTCGTCCTCTCAGGAGCCACGGTGACCATCACCAAGGCTGCGGGAACCGTCACAATCATTGACGACGAGCTGGCGTTGACATCTTCCGGAACACCATCTGTCCCTGTCGCCGAGGCTCCGCTGACCATCTCTACAGCAGCACCGCTTCTTGCATCCGCCATCCGGCTATGGGAGCAGGCAGGAGCCGACCCGGCTGTTCTTGGACAGGTCGAGTTCAAGGTCGTCGATCTACCGGGTGAGTTGCTCGCCCTCACTGTCGATTCGGTCATCTACCTCGACGTGGACGCTTCGGGCTATGGCTGGTTCGTTGATTCGACGCCTGCCGATAATACCGAGTTCGGTATTGACGCCACGAACGGTCTGCTGCTGGCTGACACGGATGATTCCTTTGGTCGAATGGACTTGCTTACCGTTGCCATGCACGAAATCGGCCATGTGCTCGGGTTCGAGCACGACGATTCTTCTGCTGGAACGCTGATGGAAGATACGCTCAAGGAAGGCGTGCGGAAGCTACCTGCGGCCGACCCCGTGACCTCGGCAGACACCGTGAGCGTCGCCGGCGGGCTGGTGGCGCTCGGTTACGTGTTCAACGGGCTGGTGGTCGACGGCGAATACGGTTTCCGCGTCCAGAACGGCATGGGATCTCTTGATGACATTACGGTCGTCGCCGACGATCAGCTCTATCTCGGCGCTTCCAACAACGTGCCACCAGCCACCGACAACGCAGTCGGCACCACGATGGACGTCCCGCTGGCCATCAAGGCCGCCCGATTGCTGGCCAATGACACGGATGCCGAGGGCGACACGATCAACATCGGCCGCGACGCAGCGGGTTTCGACTGGTTCGTCGACGCATCGGTTTCCGACGACCAGAAGTTCACGCTGGACTTGCTGGTCGCGACCGCAGGCAGGGAGGCGGTCGGAAGGATGGACTTGATTACCGTCGTGATGTACGAGTTCGGCCATGTGCCAGGCATGGGATACAGTGATGCTGCTGAAACCAGTGTGATGAGCGAAACCCTGGATGCCGGAACTCGGTTGAGCAATAGCGTTGTAAGTCAGGGCGATGACCTAGTGGTTGCAGCACCGATGTATCGGTTTTCGCTGTATGCATATTATTTGCTTAAGGGTGCGCACCTTTTATCGATGAAAGGGGCCTGAGTCACTGTTTCATGAAGTGTTCTGATAACCGCAATACAGAGTTGGATCCCTTCTATTCCCACCTCATTTTAGTGTAAGCTTGTCGAGTAACTTTAATTATCAAATGTGACTATAAGCACATTTTACATTGTGTAAAACAATGAATAATATAGTTGCGGCAAGTTGAACACGCAAAGAAGCATTTTCGATATTATAATATTCTAAGCAGGGTAGCCGCTAACCTCCAGTTTCAGGGCTGGAGCAGCAGGGTTACTTTTGATCATTGTCCAGCCGATGCTGCAATAAGGTGGATGACGAAGGACGTCGGGGTCTACAGGGGGAAGCGAATGACTGACGAACATGAAACCAGAGCCGACAATGATAATACGGTTGTTTCCAGCAATGAATCAGATGCGGAGTCGTGGTCACATTTAAAGGATTCTTATGACCCAAAAGCATTTTCAGCGGCCTGGCTGGAAATCCAGTCGCGACTGATAGGGGTCGAGGCGCGTTGTGGTGTGGTGGTATTTGGCATACCCGATCTGGGGCCGTTTGAGCCGACGGCAGTATGGCCGGTTGGATCACCCGGCAGCCCAGTGCTGGTAGAGGCAATTGAGAGCGCTATCAATAAACGCCTGTCGGTGGTAAAAAACAGCAAGCGTATTTCATCGGAACGATCGCCAAACAGTCACGTAGTCGCTTGTCCGCTACTGGTTGATACACAGATTTGTGGTGCTGTCGCCTTCGAAGTGGATCATGTGACCGAGTTCAGATTGCAACAAATTATGGAGCAATTGGAGTGGGGGACGGGTTGGCTGGAAGTCAATGTACATCGCAACAAATACACTTCATCAGATCGCCTTGTCACGGTTTTGCAGCTTGTCGCAACCAGTCTGCACCACGACCGCTTCCAGGCTTCTGCAACAGCTGTGGCGACAGAACTCGCAGGCATGCTGGGGTGTGAGCGTATCACAATCGGTTTTTTGCACGACAAACATTCTCAAGTTCGCGCCTTATCTCACAGTGCTTCGTTCGGAAAAAAAGCAAACCTTATTCGTACCATCGAAGCCGCCATGGACGAGGCGATAGATCAACATGCCACGGTGGTATTTCCCCCTCCTGAGGGCGGCGCCTTGCAAGTCACCAGAGCCCACGAGGCACTGGCAAAAGAACAGGATGACGGTGCAGTTTGCACAATCCCTCTCGCGGAAGGCGAGCGACTGCTCGGCGCGATGGTACTCGAACGTCCCGCCGATCAGCCATTCGATAAACCGACTATCCGACTTTGTGAACACATAGCGTCGTTGCTCGGCCCATTGCTGGACGTCAAACGTAAAGATGATCGTTGGATTGGCATGAAAGTCGTCGAAAGTGGTCATCAGCAGATGGAAAAGCTGTTTGGACCTCGACATGCGGGTCTGAAACTGGGTGCCTCGCTTGCACTGTTTCTGCTGTTGTTCTTTTTAATTGTCGAAGGCGATTACCGGGTGACTGCGGACGCTCGTGTGGAGGGGACGGTGCAACGTTCGATTGCGGTGCCGGTTGCAGGTTATGTTGTCGATGCCGGAGCGCGGGCAGGCGACATTGTAAAGGCCGGTGATGTCCTGTTTACGCTCGATGATCGCGACCTGCGTCTCGAACGGCTCAAGTGGGTAGGCCAGAGATTGAAAAGCAACCGCGAATACAACGAGGCGACCGCCCAGCACAACCGTGCCAAGGCAAGCGTGTTAGCTGCACAGATTGAACAGGCTCAAGCAGAGATTGCGCTCCTGGATGAGCAGTTGGAACGTACTCGGGTCACAGCCCCGTTTGACAGTTTCATCGTATCGGGCGATCTCAGTCAATCCCTTGGAGCGCCGGTGGAACGGGGGGATGTTATGTTTGAAGTGGCGCCGCTAAACTCGTATCGTGTCATTCTGAAAGTGGATGAGCGTGACATTGACGATGTTAAAGTAGACCAGACCGGGCGGCTCGCCTTGACCAGTGCACCAGAAGACTTGCTGCTTATCAAAGTCGAAAAAATCACCCCACTATCCACGGCAGAAGAAGGTCACAATTTCTTCCGCGTAGAAGCTCGTCTGGAAGGCGAAATAGCGCCCATGTTGAGACCCGGCATGGAAGGCGTAGGCAAGATTAACATCGATCAGCGTAAACTGATCTGGATATGGACTTACAAAATCACGCACTGGTTACGTATGTTTTTCTGGTCCTGGTGGCCCTGAGTGTTGTGATTTATGGCCGATACACTATTTAGTCCGTCCTGGTACCGCGTTGCTGAGCTTAAGCCGAGATTACGCAGCCATGCACAGATTCATCGTCATGACTATCGTGGTAAAGTCTGGTTTATCCTGCAGGATCACATGGCCGGACGCTCGCACCGCTTTTCTCCAGCTGCGTATCGATTCATTGGCATGATGGATGGCAAACGCACCGTTCAGCAACTCTGGGACGGGGTTGCCGATCAGGCTGGCGACAAGGCGCCGACCCAGGATGAAGTGATTCGTCTTCTGGGTCAGTTACATGCGGCAGATGCACTGATATGCGATGTGACCCCTGACAGTCAAGAGCTATTTCGGCGCTATCAACGCCAGGAGCGCATGAAGTTGAAGCAACGACTGTCGTCGCCCATGGCAATACGCATCCCGCTGCTCGACCCTGAGCGGTTTCTGGAGCGAACGCTGCCGTTTGCACGTTTGCTGATCAACCGTTATACCGCGCTGTTGTGGCTAGTTACCATAATAATCGGTGGGGTGTTGGCAGCAGTGCACTGGAACGATCTGAGTAAGGACATCGTCGACCGGGCGCTGACGCCGCAAAACCTGTTATTGATTTGGTTTATATACCCTGTGGTTAAGGCTCTGCATGAGCTCGGGCATGCCTACCTGGCGAAAATGTGCGGTGGTGAAGTACACGAAATCGGCATTATGTTCCTGGTGTTAATGCCGGTGCCTTACGTTGATGTGTCTTCAGCCTGGGGTTTGCGTGATAAACGCAAACGCATGGCAGTAGGTGCAGCAGGCATCGCTGTAGAGATGTTTTTGGGAGCACTGGCTCTATTTGCCTGGTTGAGCGTGGAATCAGGCGCGGTGCATGCCATAGCCTATAACGTGATACTGATCAGCGGGGTATCCACCTTGCTATTTAATGGCAACCCTTTGCTGCGCTTCGATGGCTATTATGTGCTGGCGGATGCAATCGAGATTCCTAACCTTGGCACGCGCGCCAACAAATACCTTGGTTTTCTGTTGCAACGCTACTTGCTAGGAGTGCGAGATGCAGAAACTTCAACAGACTCATCGGGGGAGCGGATATGGTTTGTAGTTTACGGTATAGCGGCATTTTTCTACCGCATCTTCATTATGTTTGCGATTATTCTTTATATTGGCGGGAAATTTTTCGCGGTCGGTGTTGCGCTAGCCATATGGGCCTTGATCACACAGGGATTTCTACCAATAGGTAAAACTATGGCATTTTTATTCAACAGTCCAAAACTTAGACGTAATCGGAATCGGTCAACAGGAGGCGTGGCCTTGGCCGCCATAAGCATTTTTGCACTGATCTTTGTTATACCCGTGCCGCTTTGGACGCGCGTGGAAGGCGTTACCTGGCCATCGGAAAAATCCCAGGTGCGTGCCGCGGCTGACGGTTTTATCGCCGAACTGTTGGTACCTGATCGCAGCCTGGTAAGCCAGGATCAGGATATTATTTTGACCCGCGACCCGTTAGCTCAGGCACGCGTCAAGACGCTGGAGGCACGGGAAAAACAGCTTAATATACAGTTGATGGCCGCGCGGACAATGGATAGGGTCGAGGCCGGTATTATTGGCGAGGAATTGACTGTGGTCAGTGAGGACCTTAACAGGGCACGTGAACGCCGTAATTCTCTGGTCATCCGCAGTCCCAGGAGCGGCGTATTTGTCGCACCGCAATCACAGGATCTTCCCGACCGTTTTATTCGGCAGGGACAGTTGGTTGCCTTTGTTATTAATCCTGCTGACCATATGACGGTGCGCGCTGCGGTTTCGCAAGATGATATTGGCCTGGTGAGGGAAGGTGTACATAAGGTGGATGTGATGTCTGCTGGTTGGCACGCTCAATCATTTCCCGCGCAAATGCTGCGTGAAGTTCACGGAGGTACTCATCAGCTGCCAACGGCAGCACTGGGTGTTGCAGGGGGCGGTATCTTTGCCATAAGCCCGTCGGATAAAAATGGCCGCACAACTTTGGAGCGAGTGTTTGAAATAGAAGTCAACTTGCCGCCTGAAGCCCATACTGAATACCTTGGTTCGCGTATGTATGTTCGCTTCGATCATGGCTACGAACCGTTGGGCATGCAGGCATGGCGCTCCCTGCGACAGTTGTTCCTGAGGCGCTTCGGTGTCTAGCGCGGCGTTGTTGCGCCCCGGTAGTGCCATCGGCACCTACCCGCAACGTGAGGATATCCGCGATAGCTGGCTAGACCGGGTAGCGGACAGCGCGACAGGGTTTGTGCGTCAATATGTGCATGGTCGAAGTTTGCGTTATCAGGGTTTCGTCGATGCGATAAATAATAAATCAGTCGGGCTGGACTCGCTTGGAGACGATGCTCTCAAAATCCGTATAGCGGCATTCCGCAAACGTCTTTACAGCGAAGGCCTGAAGGATGAACTGGTGGCCGAATCTTTTGCCATGGTTAGAGAGATGACCTCAAGACGTCTGGGTATGCGTCAACATGATGTACAGCTCTATGGTGGTTGGGTGATGTTGCAGGGGATGATTGCCGAAATGGAGACTGGGGAGGGCAAGACACTCACCGCGACCTTGCCTGCCTGCACTGCCGCTTTGGCAGGAATTCCAGTGCACATCGTCACCGTGAACGATTTTCTGGTGGCTCGCGATGCAAAATGGATGAGTCCGATTTACCATGCGTTTGGATTAACGGTGGGTACCATCACCGAGAACATGAACATGGAAGAGCGTCGTGAAGCCTATGCTTGCGATATTACCTACTGCACCAACAAGCAGCTGGTGTTCGACTACCTCAAGGATCGTCTGTTACTCGATCAGGAGAATCGCCGACTGCACTTGCAACTCGAAGGTCTGTATAAGGCACGCCCGCGTACCAGCCGTTTGCTGATGCGTGGGCTGTGTTTCGCGATTGTTGACGAATGCGACAGCGTACTGATTGATGAGGCTCGCACGCCGCTGATAATTTCTAACTCAGGAAAGATGGAACAGGAAGAGTTGACCTATAAGAAAGCCATTCGAATCGCGCGCAAGCTCCGCAATCCGAGGGATTTTACCCTGAGCGTTCGCGATAAACGGATCGAACTCACAGATTTCGGCAAAGCCGTGTTAAGGCATTTTACTCTGGGCATGGGCGGGGTCTGGAGTGGTGCAAAAAGACGAAATGAGCTGGTCAGCCAAGCGTTATCTGCATTACATCTTTACCTTGTCGACAAGCATTATCTGGTAAAGGACAGCAAAGTCCAGATCATTGATGAATACACCGGACGCGTTATGGCGGATCGTTCATGGGAACGCGGGTTACACCAGATGATTGAAACCAAGGAGAACTGTGCTATCAGTGGCCGTCAGGAAACTCTGGCACGTATCAGTTACCAGAAGTTTTTCCGTCGTTATCTACGGCTTGCCGGCATGACCGGAACCGCGCATGAGGTCACTCGGGAGCTCTGGTCGGTGTATCGTCTTAATGTGGTGCGCATACCGACTAATCGACCCATGCAGCGACAACACATAAGTGATCTTGTCTATGTATCTGATGAGATGAAATGGGAAAAAATTATCCAGTCCATACGTGAGTTCCACCTGCAACAGCGTCCGATTTTGATAGGAACGAAATCGGTGGCGACATCGGAGTATCTGAGTAAGCTGTTGACTGAAGCAGGACTGCAGCACCAAGTTCTTAATGCACGTCAGGACCAGGAAGAGGCGCAGATTATTGCCCAGGCCGGCAATGCCGGGCGTATTACAGTAGCCACAAATATGGCGGGACGCGGTACCGATATTCGTCTGGCGCCGGGTATCGCCGAGCTGGGTGGTTTGCACGTGCTGGCAACGGAGCGACACGAAGCACGGCGTATCGACCGGCAGTTATTTGGCCGCGGAGGCAGGCAGGGAGACCCCGGCAGCCACCAGACAATTGTTTGCCTCGAGGACGATTTTATTAATGATGCTTTCGGCAAGGGTCTGGTACGGCTATTTTCCGATCGGAATAAACCTTTGCCAAACTGGCTAGGCATTCTAATCGTAGCTATGGCGCAAGCTAGCGCTGAACACTACCACAGCCGCTTACGGCGGGATTTACTCAAGCAGGACGATAATCTGGGTGATATGCTGGCGTTTAGCGGACGCGGCGAATAATAATTTCTCTTATTGAGCTTTACATAATTCATGACTGTTAAGTGATTTACCGTAGGGCGGGCTTTGCCCGCCGCGTCGGGCGTAG
>Ga0209751_10000215_pt1 | contig 62360 bp, 54 predicted proteins | sample RifCSP13_1_FD_184019 | JGI IMG/M metagenome (GOLD analysis project Ga0209751, IMG submission 184019) | Soil microbial communities from Rifle, Colorado - Rifle CSP2_sed 13_1 (SPAdes) (version 2) | ecosystem: Environmental > Terrestrial > Deep subsurface > Rock core/Sediment | place: Rifle...
TCGCAACAGCCCGACCACATACCAGCGGTTGTACCCCGTCAATGCAATCAGCTCGTCCAGAATCCGTCCCTTCCCCTTCTTGCTGGTCTTCCGGTACTGGCTTGACCACGCCTTGATTACCGCTTTCCTGTCGCTCATCGTTAACCTCACTTTGCCTCCCGTTCAGACGTTCTGAGCGGGACATTTCACTCAGATTTCTTACGTGAGGCAACGAATGGGTTTCACTCAGGTTTTTGATGAGGCAATTCGGGCTATTGCCAACAAGCCAAGTATCCATAACAATCCACCTCGGCATTTCAACCACAACCACAGGGAGTTTCAATATGAACCGCAAAGAACTGATAGACGCATTGGCAGCAAAGACAGACAGCAGCAAGGCTGATGCCGATCGCAACATTGGCGCCTTGATTGAAGTCATCACCGCCACGCTAAAGAAGGGCGACAACGTGGCACTGGTTGGCTTCGGTACGTTCGAGGTACGCAAGCGCGCAGCACGCATCGGCCGCAACCCTCAGACCGGCGCAGAATTGAAGATCAAGGCAGCCAAGGTTCCGGCATTCAAGGCCGGGGCGACATTGAAGGCGGCTGTCAACGGCAGCAAGAAGTAACTCTGTCGTTCGCCTTGGCGGATCGCGGCCGATCCAGGCCGGACGCGCTTCGCCAAGGTTTGATCTCCAGGCTTTTTTCGCGCCTGCCCCGTTAATTGAATAACCGGGGGCAGGCCGCGGCTTCTTGGCCTGCAGCTTGACGCCGCTCGGCGTTATCCTCCAGCCTGAAGGATCACTTGCACCTCCCGGCTCTTCCCCTGCCGCATCACGGTGATCATGATCTTGTCACCCACCCTGAAATCATCAAGGCACGCGACCGGTTTTCCTTCAACCCAGATTGTCCATTAGGCAGAAATTCCACCCCAACCCCTCCCAACCTCCCCTTGTCAGGGGAGGGGCAGACCGGGCACTCCCCCTGACAAGGGGGAACTGGAGGGGGTTTCGAGGCTAATGGATTATTTGGGTTCCAGTAAGTTTTGTTCCTGGGTCACGCATGCGCCAGCGAATGGACATGGTTGAGCAGCTTGCCCATGCTGGCCTCTGCGGTTTTTAGGTCATAACCTCGAAGCTGGCATAACTACCCTCATCCGGCTCGATTTCGACCCGCTCTACCTGAGCATGCTGCGGGCCGCGCCGCGCCCAGCGCACGATGGCGTCCACGGCGGCGGGTTCGCCATGCACTGCGGCTTCCACCGCGCCATCGCTACGGTTCCGCACCCAGCCTGCAACTTTAAGATTTTGCGCTTCGCGGCGCATCGAGTCGCGAAAGAAAACACCTTGCACGCGGCCGTGAATCACGAGGCGTAGCGTTATCGTGGAAGGCGCCGAATTAATGGTCATACCTTTTCTCTGCAATCATTCGCGTGTGAAGTCGTCTGCCCTGGCTGGCTGCTATTGAGGATTATATATTTGAAGACAGTGTCTCCGCATCACGTAGGTCGGGCTACGCCCGACGCGGCGGGCAAAGCCCGCCCTACGGTAAATCGCCTAACAGTCATGAATTATGTAAAGCATCAATAATGCTAGCACCCAGGAGAGGAATGCCAAAGTATCACTATTTGTTAATTCTGAAACGCGTTGTCAGTGACACGCCAGGGTAAATTTGTTCTTGCAGATTTGTTCTAAAAATCAATGATGACTGATTTTTTATGAACCTTGTGCAATCAAAAAGTAGTAGGGTGGATAAGCGCAGCGCATCCACCATGCCAGCTCAAAAAGGTGGATGCGCTGCGCTTATCCATCCTACATTTTTCGCCGAGAACAAATTTAACCTGAGTGACACGCCGTGGCTTGGGGGTTGCGGGGAGTCATTCAGAACCCGCGCCTCGGGCTATCGGTATCTCCCTTGAGGGGTAGGGGGCTGGGTCAGAAGTGCCGGTACAGCCAATACTTCTCATACAGTATCTTGCCTATGTGCCAGAACAGGCTCGGCCTGCGCATTTCCACCTGGGGCAACGGCTCGGCGTAGAAATTGCCCTTGCCGAGGCCGGCGCGTGCGTTGCCGGTTTCGATGAAGCACTGACCCTCGCCGGCGAATTTTCGCGGTGCGCCCCGGCCGGTCCAGGCATGGGCGATGTTGTTTGCCACCACCTCGGCCTGATCGTGGGCGAAGATGCCTGCCTTGGGCAGCGGGCGGCCCATCTTGAGCGGAATAGTGGTGATGTCGCCGATGGCGAAGACGCCGTCGAACTGCGTCTGCAGCGTGTGCCGATCCACCGGAATCCAGCCTGCCTCGTTGGTGAGCCCTGCTTCGCGTGCCACTGCCGGTGCGCGATGCGGCGGGACATAGAACAGCAGGTCATATCCGGCGGTGGCGCCGCTGGCGAAAGTGATACGGCGTGCCGCCGGATCGACCTCCTTGACCTGATGCTCGGGATGGTAGGCGATGCCCTGTGCTTCGACCATGCCGCGCACGGCGGCACCCACCTCGGGGCCGGCCACAAACATCGGACGGGGCTCGGCGGCGAAGAACTCGATTGTCGTCTTGCCGCGCAGACCGTGCTTGCGCAGAAAGGCGTCCACCAGCAGTGACGCTTCGTAGGGAGCCGCCGGGCATTTGTACATGGGTGCAGCAGTGAGAATGACGATGCGCCCGCCCTCGAAACTGGTGAGGGCGTCACGGATGGCACCGGCACCTTCCATGGTGTAGATGTTCAGTCCCGCCGCCGCCAGGCCGGGAATCGCCTCGGGCGCATAGTCGGCACCCAGCGCGATCACCAGGGCATCGGCGGCGAGTGACTGGCCGTCGATCTCGATTTCCTTGCGCGCCGGATCGATGCGGGTGACGTTGCCCCGGCGCAGCTCCACGCCACGATTCGCCAGCCGGTCAAGAGAGCGCGTGAAATCTTCCGGTTTCCGGTCGCCGACCATCAGCCATAACAGCGATGGCGGAAAGAAATGCCGGTCAGTGCGATCCACCGCGATGACGCGGTCGGAGTCCGGCAGCAGTTTCCTGAGTGTCTCCGCGGCGACCAGCCCGCCGAGACCGGCACCCAATACAATGACAGTGCGTCCCATGGCGGTCAGAACACCAACGTCTTGTCAGACCATGCAGTCCACTCTGTAAGCTCTGCAAGAGTGCTGCGATGGGTGCTCTCGGCGAGATCGCTGTCGGCAAGACCGCGCGCGTCCATGCAAGTGCCGCAAACACCCACCTTGCCGCCGTGACGAATCACGTTGCCGATCATGACCTCGACGTTATAGAAACCTTGCGGTACTTTTTGATTGCGATGAGCGGCAGAGGCCGAGTCACCCATCATGAACAAACGAACCTCGTTGCCTTCCTGCTTGGCAAGTGACCCGGCCAGGCGCAGGCCGTTGTAGGTGCGCTCGCTGCCGTAGGGAGCATCGTTAAAAATGAACAGGGTTTTCATGGCATCCTCGCTATGTTGATAACAATCTAATAATTACTGGATTGATTAGGCCACAATTTTCGATAACAGTCAATATAGCCAACGCTGCCATTATTGCGCTAGAGTATGCTCAAATATCTTTTAGGTTGTCAGCATGAAAAATGCACGGAAAATTAAAGACCTGCTCTACGAACAGGTGGCACGGATAGGCAAGGTGTTCTCCAGTTCCAAGCGGCTGGAACTGATCGAATTGCTCTGTCAGGGAGAGAAAACAGTGGAGACGCTGGCACGCGAAGCTTCAATCAGTGTAAAGCTGGCCAGCGCGCACTTGCGCGAGTTGCGTATGGCGCATTTGGTCGAAACCGAGCGCCGGGGCAAGAACATCCACTACCGTCTTGCCAGCAAGCCGGTGGCCGACCTGTGGGTACAGATACATACGCTGGCGGAAGAGCGTTTGATCGAATTGCAGCTGGCGTTGCGAAAGATCGCCATGCAGCCGGATGATCTGGTCCCCAGCGATCGCAACAGCCTGTTGAAGGCCGCGCGCAAAGGCGAGGTGGTGGTACTCGACGTGAGGCCGACGGAAGAATATCTGGCCGCACATCTTCCCTTTGCGAGGTCGATACCGCTCGAAGAGTTGCGTCAACGATTGGCGGAACTGCCCAAAGACCGTTCGATTGTTGCGTACTGTCGCGGCCCCTATTGCCTGATGGCGAAGGATGCGGTCGAGTTGCTCAGGCAGGAGGGATATTCCGCCATTCACTTGCGCGACGGTGTTGCCGAATGGGCAATTGCAAGCAGATCGCCATAGCCGCGATACCTTGAAAGCCAGCTAACCATTCGCCCCAAACATCATCCGCTTCGCGACAAACTTCTTTGCAAACGGCAAACAGTCCAGCGCAGTGAGCGCGGCGGCGCGGCCTGCGCTGACCAGCGGCAGGTCGTTGGAGAACAGCCGCACCAGACCATCGGTGAAACGTATTCCCGCTTCCCGGTCGGTGCGGCGCTGGCTGCGGTAGGTGGCGAGCATCGCCTCTGTGCCTAACTCTTCAAGTTTGGCATCCAGGATTTCCTGTGCCAGTTCCCACGCATCGCGCAGTCCCATGTTGAAACCTTGTCCAGCGGCCGGATGCATGGTTTGCGCGGCGTTGCCGAGCAGCACGGTGTGCGGCATCGGCGACAGTTGCGGGGCGCGCCTCAAACCGAGAGCGAAGCAACTGCGTTTGCCGACGCTTGAAAATTCTCCGGCGCGATCACCGAACTGTGACTGCAATTCACGCAGAAATTTCACATCGTCCCAGGCCAGCATTTCCTGTGCGATTTGATGCGGCGCAGTCCATACCAGTTCGTAACCGCTCTGGAACGGCAGCAACGCCAGCGGGCCTTGCGGGGTGAAGCGCTCGAAGGCGGTATGGGCTTGCGGAGCGGCGCAAGTGATGCGGGTGATCAGTGCGCTCTGCCCGTAGTCGTGCACTTCCGGCGGGTATTGTTGTTCCAGTAATTTGCCGCCGTCGGCGACCACCGCGAGGCGGGTGTGAAGTGTGTGTTCGGCACCATCCTGCCGATAGTTGATCACGGCACTGTAGGGGCAATTCATGAATTGCCCGTACTGGTTTTCGCCTTGCAGTTCGGTGACGTTCGCGCCGTGTATCGTTGCTACGTCGCCATGCTGCAAAGCCTGATCCAGCGCGATCTGCAATGCAGCATAGGGCAGCACATAGCCGAGTTCCGGCACGTCCAGTTCCGCCGCGCGCAACAGGGTACGGCCAAAACTGTGGCGTTGCGAGATGTGGATGGTGCGGATCGCCGAGACATCGCGCAATGTGTCCCATACGCCGAGGCGCGCAAGCAACAGGCGGCTGCCGTACGACAAAGCCAGCGCGCGCGCATCGTTGCTGGCGGCATTGGCGGGGCGTGCTTCGAGCACGCAGACCTTCAGCCCGCTGCCGCGCAACGCCAGCGCCAGCGCTGCGCCTACCGGGCCGACGCCGATGATGGCGATGTCGCAGGTTTCAGTTATGATCTTTTCGTTCATCTCAACGACCTCAATCAACCCCGGTTTCGTCATTCCGGGCTTGACCCGGAATCCAGGGTTTATTGAGCTTTACATAATTCATGACTGTTAAGTGATTTACCGTAGGGCGGGCTTTGCCCGCCGCGTCGGACGTAGCCCGACCTACGAGATGCGGAGACTCTGTCTTCAAATATGTAATCCTCAATAATTAACTGGATTCCCGCCTTCGCGGGAATGACAACCAGGTTGCAATCAAGCTATGCGGTACGCATCAACTCTTCAATATCCGCCACCGTTTTCGGCGCAGCCTCGGTCAACACTTCATTACCTTGCGCGGTGATGGCCACATCGTCCTCGATGCGGATGCCGATGTTCCACAGCGCTTGCGGCACATCATCGGCCGGGCGGATGTAGCAGCCGGGCTCGACGGTCAGCACCATGCCGGGTTGCAGCGCGCGCCAGTCGCCGCCGGCCTTATATTCACCGGCATCATGCACGTCCATGCCCAGCCAGTGGCCGGTGCGGTGCATGTAAAACTTTTTGTAGCTCTCGCTTTCCAGCACGGCATCCACACTGCCGCTGCACAACTTGAGGTCGATAAAGCCTTGCGCCAGTACTTGCAGCGCAGCGTCATGCGGTGCGATCCACGGTTTGTCCGGTTGGGCGGCGGCGATCGCGGCGGCCTGTGCGGCAAGCACGATCTGATACACGTCCTTTTGCGCAGCAGAGTAACGCCCATTTACCGGAAAAGTGCGCGTGATGTCGGAAGCGTAGCCATCCACTTCGCAGCCCGCGTCGATCAGCAGCAGATCGCCGTCGCGGAGCAGGGCGTCGTTCTCGATGTAATGCAGCACGCAAGCGTTCGCGCCTCCAGCGACAATGGAGGTATAAGCGGGATGGCGTGCGCCGTGACGGCAGAATTCGTGCAGCAGCTCCGCTTCGATCTGGTACTCGAGCTGATCAGGGCGGGTGAACCGCATCGCGCGGCGATGAGCCGAAGCGGAAATTGCGGCGGCGCGGCGCATGATTTCCAGTTCGTGCGCGTCCTTGAACAAGCGCATTTCGTTGAGCAGGGCGCGCACATCGTGAATCTCGCCAGGTGCGTGTATGCCGCTGCGCACTTTGGCCTGTACCGTGCTGCGCAACTTGAGGATGCGCCGATCCCAATCAGCGTCCTGACCGAGCGGATAGTAAAGCGCGGGCTGGTTGCCCAGCAGTTCGATCAGTTTTTCATCCAGTTGCGCGATCGGGTAAGCCTCATCGAAACCGAATCGTTCGCGTGCGGCGCCAGGGCCATAACGATGACCATCCCAGATTTCGCGCTCCAGATTCTTCTCGCGGCAAAACAGTATCGTCCTGGCGGATTCGCCCGCAATCATCACCAGCACCGCTTCCGGCTCGGTGAAGCCGCTCAGGTAATAAAAGCTGCTGTCGTAGCGGTAGGAATAATGGGTATCACCGTTGCGCGCGACTTCCGGCGCGGTGGGGATGATGGCGATGCCGTGCTGCATGCTGTTCAGCAAACGGGCGCGGCGTTGAACGTATGGGGCTGTGCTCATGGCGCATTGTGCTGCGAACGTACTTGCCTGTCGAGTTCGGCCAGACGTTTTGGAGTGCCTACATCCACCCATAAGCCCTGGTGATGTTCGCCGCTGACCTTGCCCAGGGCGATTTGCTCGCGCAGCAATGGCGCGAGCGGAGCTTTGCTGCCGTGCGGGATGCGGGTGAACAGGCTGGGCTGGTAGATGCCGATGCCGCTGAACGTCAACACTTGAACCCCTCCCAACCTCCCCTTATCAGGGGAGGAGCATGATCCCCCCCTGATAAGGGGGGTTAGGGGGGTTGGCGGAACGATGCGTTTGTCGCTTAAGCAAAAATCGCCGTTGGGATGGTGTGCGGGGTTGTCCACCAACACCAGATGCGCGTTGTCGTGATTGCGCTGCATCTGCTCGGCGAGTGCAGGCAGCCGGACGAAATCGTAATCACACCAGATGTCGCTGTTTATGACGGCGAAAGGTTGGTCGCCCAACATGTGCAAAGCGAATGTGATGCCGCCCGCCGTTTCCAGCGCCGTGCCTTCCGCCGAATAGCGGATATGCGCGCCGAACCGGCTGCCATCGCCCAATGCTTTTTCAATCAGCTCACCAAGGTGAGCGTGGTTGATCACCAGTTCGCGGATGCCGGCGTGCACCAGGTTTTCGATGTGCCAGACGATCAGCGCTTTGCCTCCGGCTTCCAGTAGCGGTTTGGGCGTGTGGTCGGTGAGCGGGCGCATGCGCTCGCCGCGCCCGGCAGCTAAAAGCATGGCTCTCAAAACAGACACCCCGGGCAAATCTGTTCGTCACTTCCCCCTTTGCCAAAGGGGGACTGAGGGGGATTTGTGGCGGCGAAAAGAATGGCAAAAGCAAATCCCCCCTGCCCCCCTTTGGCAAAGGGGGGTAGGCGAGTTGCGCTAGATGGACTCGTTAAAATGTGTAACCCTCTTTGCTAATTTGCGGCTCTAACGTGTCGAGCAGATTCAGCAGTGGTTTGAGGTCGATATAGCGTGCACATGCGGCGCGCAGATAGGCCATCACCAGCGGCAGGTCTTTCAGATAGCCTTCCTTGCCGTCGCGGTGATAGAGGCGCGCGAATATGCCCAGCACCTTGAGATGGCGCTGCACACCCATCCATTCGTAATCGCGATAGAACCCGGAAAAATCGCTGTGCACCGGCAGGCCGGCCTTGCGCGCTTTTTCCCAGTAGCGGATCAGCCAGTCGATCACCTGTGCTTCCTCCCAATGGATGTAGGCATCCTTGAACAGCGAAGCCAGGTCATAGGTGATCGGGCCGTATACCGCGTCCTGGAAATCAAGGATGCCAGGCGAGGTTAGAAAATTGCCTTTGCGAGCATCCGCTTCGCGGATTGCCTGCTTACCCCACTTCTCGTTTGCTTGGCTTCGCCCCCCTCGCTGCGCTCTCCCCGCTTGCGGGATAACCAGCGACTTGGCTGCGGTATTTGGCAGCCTAGTCGAATGGCTAGTTGTTTCATCCAGAGGATTGAGGAGAGGGCGTTCGATGTACATCAGGTTGCGCGAATGGTAGTCGCGGTGCACATACACCCGCGGCTGGGCGAGGTTATTGGCGAGGATGCATTGGAAGACGGTTTCAAGTTTGGCATTTTGTGCTTCGCTGAGCGTGACGTCGAGATGTTTGGCTATGTACCACTCGGGGAACAGGCGCATCTCGCGCAGCAGCAATGTTTCGTCGTATGGCGGCAGTTCGTGGTCGCGCGAGGCGAGCTGGATCTTGATCAGCGCGTCGGTGGCCGCTCCATAAAGTTCGCGCGCAGTGTCGGCGCTCCCGCTGCTCAGGGCTTGCAGATAGGTGGTGTCTCCGAGGTCGGACAGCAGCAGGAAACCTTGTTCGAGGTCTTGTGCATAGACATGCGGCACATGCGTACCGGCATCTTCGAACAATCTGGCTATATGCAGAAACGGGCGGCAGTCTTCGTGCTGCGGCGGAGCATCCATCACGATGAGCGAGCCAACCTGCGGCGCGTTTGATCTGCTGTGTTGCGTGCTCGCTCGCCCCTCCCCTGCCAAGCCGGTATGTGTCGGGGCTCGCTGTGCTGCGCCTTGCATCTCAAGCTGCTCGCGACGGTTGGCTTGCCCATCGTTTGCGGCATTACTTTCAAACGTAATGCGGAAATAGCGGCGGAAGCTGGCATCGGCAGAGGCCGGGGCCAGCGTAAATATTTTGTCAGGGAATAGGCTGTGCAGCCATTCGGTAAGTTGTTGCTGGCGTTGCATATCGGGTTCTCGAAGGTACGTAAGGGTGCCTCTAAAAATTCAGAGTTTGGCCAAATGCAAGGCGCGGAAAAAATTTCGCAGCGCCGCATATGGCTTATATGTAAGCAAGAAATTTTTTTCGCAACGCAGCAGTTGGGATGAAATCTGGATTTTTAGAGGTTCCCGTAATGGTAAACTTGCGAAAGTTTAACACCATACTATTTGCTGTGCGTTATGCGGTTTCGCCCTCACCTCACTGTCATCTGTCTGCTTTGCACATTTGCGCACCACTCGGCCGTGTATGCGGAGCTGCTCGCGCTGCATATGGACAAGACCCTGCTGGCGATGGCTGAAACGGTAAAGGAGGGTCCCGCAGTCATCGAGGCGGACCGCCTGGAGGGAAAAAAGGGAAAGCAGCTCGAGGCTACCGGCAACGCGCTGTTGCGCAAAGGCGATCAATCCATCCGTGCGGACCGATTGCTGTATTTTCAGAATACGCAGGATATTCATGCGCAAGGCTCGGTACTGTTGCGCAAGGGCGATCAATCGGTCCGCACGGATCGGTTATGGTATTTCCAGGATACGCGGGATATTGATGCGCAGGGTTCAGTGGTGCTGGAGCAGGTCGGCAGCACCATGAGCGGACCGCATCTCAGGCTCAATCTGGATACCGGCATCGGTATCATGGAGCAGCCGGAGTTTTTTCTGAAGGAGAACAATGGGCGCGGCTCGGCGGATGTGATGCACATCCTGGATAAGGAGCGTTTTACTCTGGACAAGGCCAGCTATACCACCTGCCCGGCAGACAATCAGGACTGGATGCTGAAAGTGGGCGAGCTGGAAATCGATCGAAACCGGCAGATAGGCGTTGCTCACCATGCCTGGGTCGAGTTCATGGAAGTCCCTATCCTCTACACCCCGTGGATGGATTTTCCGCTCGGCGGTCAGCGCAAATCGGGCTTTCTGGCGCCGGTATTCGGCGGCACCATCAAGGGCGGCAGCGAATTTACCTTGCCCTATTACTGGAATATCGCCGCGAACCGCGATGCGACCATTGCGCCACGCTTCATGCACAAACGCGGGCTGATGCTCAACAACGAGTTCCGCTATCTGGAAGCGGGTTATGGCGGCGAGCTGCAGGCGGATGTGCTGCCCCATGATGCTCTGACGGAGCGCAGCCGCAGCCGTTTTTCATTGAAGCACAATCAGGCCGTCAGCGCGGGTTTGAATGGTGAGATCACTTATAACCGTGTTTCTGATGACGATTACTTCAGGGATCTGGCCAACGCGGTGAATGCCACTTCGCAGGTCAACCTGGTGCAGGAGGGCGCGCTCAGCTACAACGCGGACTGGTGGAATGCCGCCGCGCGCGCGCAGCGCTTTCAAACCCTTCAGGATCCGGCCGCACCCATCGTTGCGCCTTATAAGCGTTTGCCGCAAGTGACACTCAATGCGAACAAGAACCGTTCCGGCGCGAACCTTGCTTTCGCCGGCGAGTTCGTCGATTTCCGCCATTCCACGCTGCCGAATGGCCGGCGCCTGGTGCTCAATCCCAGCGTCAGTTATCCGCTGCTGAACGATCCGGCATTCTATGTCACCCCTAAACTCGGTTTGCACAGTACCCAGTATGTGATGGGAGCGAACAACACCGCTGCCCTGGCGAACACCTCGCGCACCTTGCCCATCCTGAGCCTGGATAGCGGCATGGTGCTGGAGCGCGAATGGACCTGGTTTGGCAGCGAGTATGTGCAGACGCTGGAGCCGCGCGCCTTTTATGTGCGCATCCCGTACAAGGATCAGGATCTGCTGCCCAACTTTGATTCCGCACAGGCCGATTTCAGCTTTACCCAGATGTTCACCGAGAACCGCTTCTTCGGCAGCGACCGTATAGGCGATGCCAACCATGTCACGCTGGCGATGACATCGCGACTGCTGGAGCAGGGGAATGGCACGGAACGTTTGAAGGTGATGCTGGGCGAGCGGTTCAGTTTCACTACACCCAGGGTGAATCTGGTCGCGCCGGCAACGACGCTCAACAAGTCGGATATCTTGCTGGCGGCCACAGGGCGGGTAACCGATGCATGGTCGCTGGATAGCGAGTTTCAATTCGATCCGAACCAGTCGCATACGCAACGCTACAACATCGCTGCACACTATCGCCCCGAAGCCGGCAAGGCGCTGAATCTTGGCTATCGTTTCATGCGCAACGCCCTGCGACAGGTCGATGTTTCGGCGCAATGGCCGCTGTTCAGCCGCTGGCATGGGGTGGGGCGCTGGAACTATTCGCTGCAGGATGACCGAATTTTGGAAGAGATGGTTGGGCTTGAGTATAATCAGAGCTGCTGGACGCTACGTCTCGTGGTGCAACGCTTCGCCACCTCCACGCAACAATCTAATGAAAGTTATTTTGTGCAGCTTGAGCTGAATGACATGGTCAAGATGGGCTCCGATCCTTTGAGCTTGCTCAGTCAAAGTGTGCCCGGCTACACCAAACTGAACGACAAGCCAGCCTCCAACCCCTAGCAGGTATTGTGCAGATTGCAGGTTCACTACTGAAATAAAGAAGATGCGGATTAAATATACCTTGATGGCATGCTGTACTTTGCTGATGCTGCAAATGGCCTATGCTGCCGATAAGCTGCCGGCCAAACCGGCAAAAACTCTCTCAAAGGCGGGCAATCTGCATTCGGACAAGCCTGACCCACAACAAGTCGCGGTGATCGATTCCGTGGTTGCGGTGGTCAACGATGATGTGATCACCCGCTACGAACTGGACGACCGCCTGCGCACGGTGGTGCGCCAGTTGCAGAAGCAAGGCACGCCGTTGCCTGAACCCGGGGTACTGGAAAGGCAACTTCTTGAACGCATGATCAACGATATGTTGCAGATGCAGTTCGCCAGTGAGAGCGGTGTGCGCGTGGACGACACGCAGCTGGATCAGGCCATTACTCGCATCGCCCAGCAAAACAACTTCCCTTCCCTGGCCGAATTCCGCGCCAGGCTGGAAGAGGATGAGGTGGATTTCAAGAAATTCAGGGAGGAGATCCGCAGCGAAATCATCTCCACGCGTTTGCGTGAGCGCGAAGTCGAAAGCAAGCTGGTCATCAGCGACACCGAAGTGGACAACTACCTCGCCAACAAGGCAAGGATAGGTAGTGCGGAAGAAGAATTCCATCTCGCGCATATTCTCGTGGTAGTACCGGAGCGAGCCAGTGCTGAGAATATCCAGGCCGCGCGCGAACGCGCCGAGCAGGCTTTGAGTCAATTGAAGGACGGAGCGGATTTTGCGCAAGTGGCGGCGGGGAGTTCCGACGCAAGGGACGCCCTGAAGGGCGGCGATCTGGGTTGGCGGTCCAGCGATAGTATTCCCTCGCTGTTCATGAACGAGTTACATAACCTGCAACCCGGCCAGACCACCGCGGTGTTGCGCAGCCCGAGCGGTTTCCACTTGCTCAAGCTGGTCGAGAAACGCAGCAGCAGAGCGGCGGTGGTGATCACCCAGACCCGCGCGCGGCATATTCTGATCAAGACCAGCGAGATCATTTCGGAAAGAGAAGCCAAAAACCGCCTGATGGAAATCAAGAAACGCATCGAAGGCGGCGCGGATTTTGCCGAGCAGGCCAAGCGATATTCTCAGGATGGAAGTGCGCAACAGGGCGGTGATCTGGATTGGCTGTCCCCGGGGCAGACTGTGCCTGAATTCGAGGAGGCAATGAACAAGCTGCAGCCCAATATGATGGGTGCGGTGCAGACGCAATTCGGCTGGCATTTGATCCAGGTCCTGGAGCGTCGCTCTGCCGACATCAGCGAGCAACAGAGACGCCAGCAGGCACGTGTGGCGATAGGCACATTCAAAGCGGACGAGCAGTACCAGGACTGGCTGCGCCAACTGCGCGACCGTGCGTTTATCGAGTACCGCCTCCAGGAGAAAAACTAGCAGGTGAATGCCATTGCCCTTACAACCCCGTTGGCGATCACTGCCGGCGAACCGGCCGGCATAGGCCCGGATATGTGTGTGCAGCTTGCCGCCGCGCCGCCCGATATTCCATTCGTTGTCATTGCCGACAAGAATCTGTTGCTGCAACGTGCCGCACAACTCGGCATCGATCTGCATGTGCAGGATTATGTGGCTGGACATGGGAAAGGGGAATGGGAAGAAAAGGGGAAACACCCTTCACCCGCATTATCGGTTATCCATGTCCCGCTCGCCGCACCGTGCCATGCAGGTGTGTTGGATGCGGCCAATAGCGAATATGTGCTGGCGATGCTGAAACGCGCTGTAAAGGGATGCCTGAGCGGAGAGTTCACCGGTATGGTGACGGCACCGGTACACAAGGGCATCATCAATGATGCGGGGATCCCGTTCACCGGACACACCGAGTTCCTCGCCGAACAAACTGATACTGAGCTGGCAGTGATGATGCTGGTCGGGGAAGGGGTGCGCGGGCGACACGGTGATGCGCAGCATTCGGTGCGGGAGCCCGCGCGACGCATCACAACAGATATCCCTATGGGCTCCTCCGAAACAAAATTTGTGATGCGCGTGGCTCTGGCGACCATTCACATCCCATTGAAAGATGTGCCTGCTGCAATCACCGCACCGCTGCTGGAACGCGTGATCCGAACAATCCAGCGCGACCTGCGCGACCGCTTCGGCATCACACGGCCGCGCATTCTGGTGGCAGGCTTGAACCCGCATGCGGGCGAGGGAGGCTATCTGGGGCGAGAAGAAATCGAGGTGATGATCCCGGTGCTGGACAAATTGCGTGCCGAGGGCATCGACGTCAGCCCGCCCCTGCCCGCCGACACTTTATTCACACCCAGCAAGCTGGCGCAATGCGACTGTGTGCTCACCATGTACCACGACCAGGGGCTGCCGGTGCTGAAGCACGCCAGCTTCGGGCAGGGCGTGAATGTCACGCTCGGCCTGCCGATCATCCGCACTTCGGTCGATCACGGCACGGCAATGGAACTGGCGGGGACAGGCAAAGCCGATAGCGGCAGTCTGCAGGAAGCGATCAGGCTCGCTGCGCAGATGGCGCAATACGAAAAGAATGCAAATTTGTAGGGCGGGCTCTGCCCGCCGGATCAAGCCTGTCCTGACCCTTCGACTGCGCTCAGGACAAGGCCTTGTCGAAGGGTTGTCGGGCGCAGCCCGACCTACGGATTGTTTTACCTTTGAAATGGAATTATGCGTGAGCAAGAAATTATCATGAATTTATTCCAGCACCGCAAACTCCACGGAACGTATCGTGCATAAGGCCAAAAAAAAGTTTGGCCAGAATTTTCTGGTCGATGAGCGAATCATTTCTGACATCATCGCCGCAATTCATCCCGAAGCGGAAGACAATATGGTGGAAATCGGCCCGGGGCTGGGCGCGCTAACCCGCCCGTTGCTGAAAAGATTAAATCATCTGCATGTGATCGAGATCGACCGCGACATCATCGCGCGTCTGGAGCATGATTATCCGCAGGAAAATCCCCCCAACCCCCTTTTGCAAAGGGGGGACGATTCAAAGGTGCGCACAGCGCACCTTACCATTCATGCCGGAGACGCGTTGCTGTTCGATTTTGCGACATTACCCGCGCCGTTGCGCATCGTCGGCAACCTGCCTTACAACATCTCTTCGCCGTTGCTGTTCCACTTCGCCTCTTATGCCGAACGCATTAAAGATATGCACTTCATGCTGCAAAACGAAGTGGTCGAGCGCATGGTTGCCGAGCCTTCCACGCCTGCATACGGGCGGTTGTCGGTGATGTTGCAATACCGCTTCCACATGGAAAAACTGCTAGCCGTGCCGCCGGAATCTTTTCGTCCCGCACCCAAGGTGAATTCAGCTATCGTGCGCATGATCCCGCTGCCCGCACCACGGCCCCTCGCTGCGCTCTCCCCCCTTTCACAAAGGGGGGCAGGGGGGATTCCGGTATTCAACGAAAAATTATTCGCCGGGATCGTCAAAGCCGCGTTCGGTCAGCGCCGCAAGACCCTGCGCAATACGCTGCGCAGCTATCTGAACGAGGAAGATTTTGGCCGGCTCGGCATAGATGCACGGCTGCGCGCCGAGAATCTGGCTGTGTTGGAGTTTGCGCGAGTGGCGAATTATCTGCATGAGCGGAAAAGGAATGCCGCCATTGATACATAGTTCCCGGTCGAGACAGGGGACGAACAGCGGCAAGCCGGCGATCTGACGTCAGCCGCATGAAATCTGTCCAACAGGCCAGCGATAGAAACTATCGGGCAGCGCCGGATTATCAGGAGGTTGGATTTTAAGCGGTGCCCTGGAGTAGAATGCGCGGTCAATCACCGCTCATCGCATTATTCAAATCATGTACGAATCGTTCCCGCTGGTTATGAGTTTTGCCGCCACCGACCCCAGCGGGGGTGCCGGTTTGCAGGCCGATATACTGACTATTTCCAGCATGGGTTGTCATCCGTTGATAGCGGTGACGGCCATCACCGTTCAGGACACCAGCGGAGTGGATGATGTACTGGCAATGGATCCGGAATGGGTGGTGGATCAGGCGCGCGCGATGCTGGAAGACGTGCCGGTAGCGGCATTCAAGATAGGCCTGCTCGGCAGTGTGGAAAACATCGCGGCCATCGCCGAGATATTGGCTGATTATCCGGATATCCCGTTGGTGCTGGATCCGGTGCTGGCCTCAGGGCGTGGTGACGAGTTGGCGAATGACGATATGCTGGATGCGATGTGCGAGTTACTGATCCCGCAGACCACCATCATCACGCCGAACAGCATCGAGGCGCGCCGCCTGGCGCTGGACGAGGACAATGACGAGGATGATCCAACCCTGGACGAGTGCGCCAAACGTATTTTGCGCATGGGTTGTGAATATGTGCTGATCACTGGCACCCATGAACAAACCCCTAAGGTGGTCAACACCCTATATGCAGAACGCGGCATTCTGCGCAGCGATAGTTGGGCCCGCTTGCCCGGGATTTACCACGGCTCGGGGTGCACATTGTCAGCTGCGATCGCGGCCTTGCTGGCGCAGAATGTGGACGTGCAGGAGGCGGTAAAAGAAGCGCAGGAATATACATGGCAGACTTTGCGCTCGGGCTTTCGTCCCGGCATGGGACAGCACATCCCTGACCGGTTGTTTTGGGCGCGCGGTGAAGAGGATGATGAGCCTCAACCGGAACGCCCGAATTAAGGGGTTGTATGCAATCACGCCAGGGGAAGCAGTTTTGTAGGGTGGATAAGCACAGCGCATCCGCCTACCGCTCGGTGGATGCGCTGCGCTTATCCACCCTACCTCGCTCGAACAGTCCAACGGACAATCCGTGATTAAGGGATTGTACGCGATCACCCCGGACGAGCCGGATACGCTGGAACTGTTGCGCAAAGTGAGGCTGGTTTTGCTGGGCGGGGCGCGGTTATTGCAATACCGCAACAAGGCCGCCGATAAGGCGGTGCGCCTGGAGCAAGCCAGGGCATTGCGTGAATTGACACATGAATTTGTTGTGCCGCTGATCATCAACGATGATGTGATGTTAGCGCAAAGAGTTGCCGCAGACGGTGTGCATCTGGGCGGCTCTGATGGCAACCTGGCCGATGCGCGCGCCGTGCTGGGCAGCGGCAAACTGATCGGCATGTCTTGCTATAATCGCCTGGCGCTGGCGCACGAAGCGGTGAGACAGGGCGCAGATTACGTGGCATTCGGCAGCTTCTTTGCCTCGACCGTGAAGCCGGCTGCGGTGGCAGCTACGCCTGATCTGTTGCGGCAGGCGCGCCGCGAGATTACCGTGCCGTTGGTGGCGATAGGCGGCATCACCTTGCATAATGGCGCTGGGTTGCTCGAGGCCGGGGCTGATGCGCTGGCAGTGATCTCGGCGGTGTTCGGCGCGAAGGATATTCAGGGCGCGGCGCGGCAATTTGCAAATTTATAGTTTCTTGAAATCGTTTCCACAGCCAACATATCAGAAAGACACAACATGACTTCGCAAAATCAGCAGCTATTCGATGCATCACAAAAAGTAATTCCGGGCGGGGTGAATTCTCCGGTGCGCGCGTTCCGTTCGGTCGGCGGTACGCCGCTGTTTTTCCGGCGCGGTCAGGGCGCTTACGTGTGGGATGCCGATGGCAAGCAATACACCGATTATGTCGGTTCATGGGGACCGATGATCGTCGGGCATTGTCATCCGGACGTGGTCAGGGCGGTGCAGGATGCGGCGGCGCAGGGACTTGGTTTCGGCGCGCCCACTGCGGCCGAGCTTGAAATGGCGCAGTTGCTGTGCAAATTGTTGCCCAGCCTGGAGATGGTTCGTCTGGTGAGTTCCGGCACCGAGGCCACGATGTCTGCGATACGCCTGGCGCGCGGCTTTACCGGCCGCAGCCGTATCATCAAGTTCGAGGGCTGTTATCACGGGCATTCGGACGGTTTGCTGGTGAAAGCCGGTTCCGGCGCACTGACCTTCGGCCAGCCGAGTTCGTCAGGCGTGCCCGCAGAGATCGCCGCGCTCACTACCGTGCTGGATTACAACGATGCGGCCGGCCTGGAGCGCGCTTTCGCCGAGATGGGCAAGGAGATCGCGGCAGTGATCGTCGAGCCGGTGGCGGGCAACATGAATCTGGTCACTCCCAAGCCGGAATTCCTGCAAGCCTTGCGCAAGCTGTGTACCCAATACGGCGCGGTGCTGATCCTGGACGAAGTGATGACCGGCTTCCGCGTCAGCCTGCAAGGTGCGCAAGGTCACTACGGGATCAAACCGGATCTGGTGACGCTGGGCAAGGTGATGGGGGGCGGCTTGCCTGCGGCGGCCTTTGGCGGCCGGCGCGACATCATGCAATGTCTGGCCCCGCTCGGTGCGGTGTATCAGGCCGGCACGCTGTCCGGTAATCCGGTGGCGGTGGCAGCCGGAATGGCCACCCTGAAGCTGGTTCAGACTCCCGGATTCTATGAGCGCTTGGCCAAGCTGGCCAAGCAGTTGACCGAAGGATTGGCGGCAAGCGCCAAAAAGCACGGCATTCCGTTTTGCGCACAATCCATCGGTGGCATGTTCGGCCTGTATTTCAGCAAGGCTGTGCCGGCCAGCTATGCCGAGGTGATGGCATGTGACAAGGAGGCATTCAATCGTTTCTTCCATGCCATGCTGGAAGCGGGCGTATATCTCGCGCCATCGGCGTTCGAAGCGGGCTTCGTTTCCGCCGCACACACGGAGGCGGACATTGCGGCGACCGTTGCGGCAGCGGACAAGATCTTTGCAGCCTGGAAGTAATGTCGCTGTTTTCACAGGCGGCCTTCTTTACCACCGTCAATCACATAAAAGATTTGCCGCTGCACGGCGGCAAAGAGGTGGCTTTCGTTGGACGTTCCAATGCCGGCAAGTCGAGTGCGATCAACACGCTGGCCAACCACACCCGGTTGGCCTACACCAGCAAAACGCCGGGACGTACCCAGCACCTCAATTATTTTTCGCTGGGCGACAATCACTTTCTGGTCGATCTGCCCGGTTATGGCTACGCCAAAGTGCCCCCGGAAAGCAAGCGTCATTGGGAGGGCTTGCTCAGCGAGTATTTGCAGAACCGTGAAGAATTGTGCGGTCTGGTGGTGATCATGGATTCCCGTCACCCTTTGACCGAACTGGATGAGAACATGCTGGACTGGTTCGCGCCGACCGGAAAGCCGGTGCATATCCTGCTCACCAAGTCGGACAAACTCAGCCGGCAACAAGCCACAATCACCCTGAATCGCGTAAAATCCAACCTCGCCGAGCATTTTCCGCAGTGCTCGGTGCAATTGTTTTCCAGTTTGAAGAAACTGGGCATGGAAGAGGCGGAGGCGGTAATCGCGGGATGGTTTGAGCAGAGCTAAAATCCAAAATGCCTAAGCCAGACAAGGCGTACGGCAAAAATCGCCGCGCCGCATATGTTGTGGTATGCAAGCAAGATTTTTTGAGTACAACGCAGTATGGCGACGGCATTTTGGACTTTGAGGCAAAAAAATGCCCCCAGCCAAAAGGGGAAGGCCGGGGGCAAAGTCTTAACAGAGTTAAGACACACGCTCAGGGAGGAGAAACGTGGAATGACTCGCATCATTCAACGCATCAGATAAGCAATTCCTAACATAGTTCCAAAAAAAGTGATAATTTAAGGAAAATTATGCAAACACTAGGACAGTACCCAAATATCAGAATGCGCCGTATGCGCCATGATGCGTTTTCGCGCGACCTGATGCGAGAGCATATACTCACTTCGGCAGATTTCATCTACCCGGTTTTTGTGCTGGAAGGCAGCAACAAGGTCGAGGATGTGAAGTCCATGCCGGGGGTGCAGCGCAAGACTCTGGACTTGCTGCTCAAGGACGCCGAGCAATGCGTCAAGCTGGGCATTCCGGTGATGGCGATCTTTCCGGTGATCGATGCGCCGCTGAAGAGCCTGGACGCGCGCGAGGCCTATAACCCGAACGGCCTCGTGCCGCGCGTGGTGGCTGCGCTGAAAAAGAACTTCCCGGAACTCGGCGTGATGACCGACATCGCGCTCGACCCTTATACCAGCCACGGGCAGGACGGGCTGATCGATGACAGCGGCTATGTGCTCAACGACGAGACCGTCGCGGTGCTGACCAGGCAGGCGCAGACTCACGCCGCCGCCGGGGCTGACATCGTCGCCCCGTCCGACATGATGGACGGGCGCATCGGCGCGGTGCGCGCGGCACTCGACACCAACAAGCACATCCACACCCGCATCATGGCCTACTCCGCCAAATACGCCTCCAGCTTCTATGGTCCGTTCCGCGATGCGGTCGGCTCCAGCGGCAACCTGGGTGCAGGCAACAAATACACCTACCAGATGGATCCCGGTAATTCTGACGAAGCGCTGTGGGAAGTCGGCCTCGACTTGCAGGAGGGCGCCGACATGGTGATGGTCAAACCCGGCATGCCCTATCTCGACATAGTGCGCCGCGTGAAAGATGAATTCAAGGCGCCCACCTTCGTCTATCAGGTCAGCGGAGAATACGCGATGCTCAAGGCTGCGGCGCAGAACGGCTGGTTGAATGAAGAAGCGTGCGTGCTGGAAGCGTTGCTGTCATTCAAGCGCGCGGGAGCGGATGGGATACTGACTTACTTTGCGCTGGATGCGGCAAGGTGGCTGGTTAAGAGGGATTGAGGAAAATCAAATCCAAAACCCCCTTTAATTTCCCCTTGTCAGGGGGATAACAATGCTCCTCCCCTGACAAGGGGAGGCTGGGAGCTCGGTAGGATGGGTTGAGCAACGCGATACCCATCGTTTGCCATTTCGTTTGTTGGGTATCGCTGCGCTCCACCCAACCTACATCATCATCCAGCCGCGTAGGGTGGGCACTCCGTGCCCACGCGGCTTTGAGCATCGCCTCATGACCGTGGGCAACGAGTTGCCCACCCTGCGAATTTCAATTCAACCCGCCAGCAACGCTTCCACCGCCGCAATATCCGCATGGGTCTCCGGGTGGCGGCTGCCGCTGTAGCGGGCGTTTTCGGGCAGGACGATGATGTGTGTCTGCGTGCCGGATTCGCCGGTCAGCGTGTAGCTCGGCACAATCTCTTCATGTCCGCCCACACGTACCGTCCATTCCCCATCCTCGAATGTGAGCTTGTGCTTGAGCAGGAACAGCAGCACGGCTTTTGCGTCGTCGGAAAACAACATCAGGTTGATGTCCGATTGCACCCCTGCGGTTCCGCTTAATACCGAACCGGTCAGGTAGGGATGGAATTCCTCCAGCATGCGCATGCTGGCCAGCGCATCTTCGCGCAGTTGCCGCAATATGCCGGGGTGACTTTCGCTTTGAAACAGGCTGCGAAAGCTGTGCAGCGCGGCGTTGATCTCGTCGTTGCTGGGCAGATGATGCGTATCGCTCGCGCCCAATTGTTTGGCGGCTTTGCGTTTGGCATGGGCGTGATCGGTGATGCCGCCTTCTGCCATCAATTTGGCGGCCTGATGTGCCAGTTGTTCGCGCATCAGGTCACGTCTGTTTACATATTCTTTGGGCGCGCGTTCTTTGGTCATGTGGTAGTTCCGAAAACTTTGGTCCGGGCACCCGTCAGAGCAGTTGGTCCTTGACGGCGTCCGCCGGTTTCATTTCCTCGCTGGGTGCAGGCATGAACCGCTCGGATGGCATATTCTCCTGATAGAAATATTCGATACGCGAGCCATTTTCATCACGATACCCTTCTTCATTGATGCGCAAGGCAACCATGTTGGCCGGCATGGTGTAAACAGCCTGCGGCACGTCTTTAAGCATTTTTTCCATGTAGCTCATCCAGATCGGCAAGGCTGCCCCTCCGCCGGTTTCCTTGTCACCCAGGCTGCGCGGTTGATCGTAGCCCATCCAGGATATGCCGGCCACGGTCGGATGAAATCCGCAAAACCATGCATCGATCGAGTCGTTGGTGGTTCCTGTTTTGCCGGCCAGGTCCTGGCGGCCGAGTTGCATGGCACGAAAGGCGGTGCCGTGTTTGACCACGTCTTGCAGCATGCTGACCATGGTATAGGCGTTGCGCACATCGATAACCTGTTTCGCGGTATTGCCGGCTACTTCAGGGACGGCCTTGCTGAGTACGGTGCCTTGTGCATCTTCGATGCGCTGGATGAAGTAAGGGGTGACGAGAAAACCGCCGTTGGCAAAAACGGAATATCCGGTCAGCATTTGCATCGGTGTCACAGAGCCGGCCCCCAGGGCCATGGTCAGGTAGGCTGGATATTTGGTGTCATCGAAACCGAATTTGGTGATGTAGTCACGGGCATATTGGGGTGTGATGGACTGCAGGATGCGGATCGAAACCAGATTCTTTGATTTGAGCAATCCCTGACGCATACGCATCGGGCCTTCGAATATTCCGTCGTAATTTTTCGGCTCCCATGGCTCGTTGCCGGTCTGCTTGGCATCGAAGATCAACGGGGCATCATTGATCACCGTGGCGGGCGTGAAGCCCTTCTCCAGCGCGGCGGAATATATGAAAGGTTTGAAACTCGATCCCGGCTGGCGCCATGCCTGGGTGATGTGATTGAATTGATTGTTGTTGAAGTCGAAGCCGCCGATAAGCGAGTAGATGGCACCGTCGCGCGGATTCGCGGAAACAAAGGCGGCCTCGACTTGGGGAAGCTGGCTGATTTGCCAAACACCTGTTTCGTCTTTTTGTAATCGTATCAGCGAACCTGCGTTGATGCGCTGATTCAAGGCGACCTTTTTGGTCAAAGCCTGTTGAACAAAGAGCAGTGCATCGCCGGTGATTTCGGCAATTTCACCGCCCCTGCAATACGCCCGAACCAGCTTGGGTGACGCTTCCAGAACTACAGCGGGAATCAAATCGTCGCCGTCGGTGACATCCAGCAGTGCCTCTTCCAGTTGTTCCGCGCTGTAACTGGCGCTGGAACTGCCACCGGGTATATCGATAAATCCTTCCGGGCCGCGGTAGCCGTGGCGGCGGTCATATTCGAGCACGCCCTTGCGCACTGCCTGGTATGCGGCGATCTGGTCCTGTAGCCGGATGGTGGTGTAAACCCTGAAACCTTGCGTGTAGGTGTCTTCCTGAAATTTTTCGTAGACAGCCTGCCTGACCATTTCCGAGAGGTAATCCGACTTGACTCCGAACTCCTGGCTGCCCCGCAACGCCACGATAGATTGCTGTTGCGCGAATTGAAGTTGCTCATCGTCGATGAAATGCAGCTCGTGCATGCGGCGCAAAACGTAAAGTTGACGAACCTTGGCGCGTTGCGGGTTGACCACCGGATTGTACAGGGAGGGTGCTTTGGGCAACCCCGCCAGGACGGCAGCTTCGGCAATTGAGACCTGGCTCAGAGGTTTGCCGAAGTAAACCTGGGATGCGGCTGCAAAACCATATGCGCGTTGCCCCAGAAAAATCTGGTTGATGTAAAGCTGCAAAATATCGTCCTTACTCAAGCTGTGCTCGATCTTGAAAGTAAGCAGCACCTCGTTGAACTTGCGTGTTATGGTCTTTTCCTTGGTTAGAAAAAAATTACGCGCCACCTGCATCGTGATGGTGCTGGCGCCCTGCTTCACCCCTCCCGAGGTGAAGTTGGAGAGCGCCGCGCGCATCACGCCCATGTAATCCACGCCGCCGTGCTCGTAGAATCTGTCATCTTCAGCGGCAAGAATGGCTTGTTTCATCACCTCGGGGACTTCAGAGATTTTGACCAGTGCGCGCCGTTCCTCCCCGAATTCACTGAGCAGCGTACCCTCCGCGCTGTATATCCGCAGCGGGATTTTGGGGCGATAGTCGGTGAGCACTTCCAGTGATGGCAGGCCCGGGTAAGCCAGCATAACTGCCAGCCCTAGCAATATCGCCGGAAACAAAAGCAAGGTTAAAGTGGCAAGAACAGGAAAGAACCAGCGACTGGAAGGCATGTGCAGTTGTCCGGAGATTAGTATCAAATGTTATGGTGGGGGAAATTATATCGGCTCTTTGAATATAAATAACCCCCAGAAATAGCTTTACATGATTTATAGTTATTGCTAGGATTTAAACCACTTTATACAGATAAAGCGCTAACCGGCCTATGCTTAAAGTAAATTTCGACATACCGCTGGACTTTTTGCGAGCTTCGACACCGCCCATGATAGGTGTCGATATCAGTTCGTCATCGGTCAAGATGGTGGAGTTAAGCGAGTCGCCAAAAAAGGGTGGCTATGTGGTTGAGCGATACGCAATCGAGTTGCTGCCTAAAGATGCAGTGAGTGACGGCAACATCAATAATCTTGAAGCGGTTTCGGAAACCCTGCAGCATGCCTGGAAGCGGCTGGGTAGCCGCATCAGGAACGTGGCCCTGGCGCTTCCTGCAGCGGCGGTGATCACCAAGAAGATTCTCCTGCCAGCCGGTCTGCGCGAAGAGGACCTGGAATATCAAGTCGAGTCAGAAGCCAATCAGTACATTCCCTTCGCCCTGGAAGAAGTTAATCTTGATTTTCAGGTGATCGGGCCGGCGCCCAACAACACCGAGGAAGTGGAGGTGTTGCTGGCGGCATCCCGCAAGGCGAACGTCGAGGATCGTGTCGCGGCCTGCCATGTTTCCGGACTCAAGGCCGTGGTCGTGGATGTTGAGCCTTTTGCGGCCGAGATGGCTTTCGAGCAGATTCGCGCCCAGTTACCCGACGGCGCGCTGGATAAATGCGTGGCACTGGTCGATATCGGTGCCAGTGTGATGAACGTCAATGTGCTGCGTAACGGGCAGTCGGTGTATTCAAGAGACCAGCAGGTGGGTGGCGACCAATTGACCCAGCAGATCCAGGCGGTGTTCGGTTTGTCTGCAGATGAGGCCGAGGCAGGCAAACGCAATGGCGGACTGCCGGATAATTACGAAAGCGATGTATTGGCGCCTTTTCGTGAGAACGTGACGATGGAAATTGCCCGGGCATTGCAGTTTTTTTTCGCTTCGTCACAATACAACGAGGTGGATTATATCGTGCTTTCCGGCGGATGCGCGGCATTGCCGGGACTGGATGACGCGGTGGCGACGCGAACCCAGGTCAGTACCATGGTGGCGAACCCATTCGCCTTGATGACGCTGTCCAGCCGCATCAAACCGCGGCAATTGCAGGCCGATGCACCATCGCTGATCATCGCTTGTGGTCTTGCGATGAGGAGGTTTGACCCATCATGATGCGCATAAACTTATTGCCGCATCGCGCAGAAAAGCGTCACGCACGCCAGGTGCAGTTTGTAGCATTGAGTGTGATCTCTGTAGTGCTTGGGGGTTTATTGGTGGGGTTCGTGCAGGTCGCGATCAGTTCCCAGATATCCTACCAGGAAAGACGCAATACTTACCTGAAACAAGAGACGGCGATACTGGACAAACAAATCGAGGAGATAAAAAAACTCCGCGAGCAAACGCAAGCCTTGCTGGCGCGCAAAAATGTCGTGGAAAATCTGCAAAGCACTCGTTCCGATGTGGTGCATCTGCTGGATCAGATGTTGCGCATCCTGCCGGATGGGGTGTACCTCAAAACGCTCAAGCAAGCGGGCAATAGAATCAGTCTGGTTGGTTATGCCCAGTCCAATGCGCGCATCTCGACATTGATGCGGGCAATCGAGGATTCGCCCTGGCTCGATTCGCCCTCGTTGGTGGAAATTCATGCTGTCAGTGCGGGAGGTACTCGTGTCAGCGAGTTTTCATTGAACTTCAATTTGACCAAGCCGCAGGCTGCGGCCAACCCGCTTCCAGCCAGTCCCGCCAAGGCAAAGAGCTAGGTTATTATGATGAAATTAAGTGACCTGAAAAACCTGAACCCGAAGACTCCCGGCGCATGGCCGTGGCCGGCAAAAATCATTGCCTTCGTGGCGATGTTTACTGCCGTGGTTCTGGCTGGCGCGGTGTTCATCTGGCAAGGCCAATGGGAAACCCTGGGTAAAGTCAAAGAAGAGGAAGGCAGGCTGAAGGAGACCTTCCTGATAAAAAAGAGGCAGGCGATCAACCTGGACCTGATCAAGAAACAGCTGACCGAAACCCAGGAATCATTCGGCGCGCTGCTCAAACAGTTGCCAAGCAAATCAGAGATGGACGCGTTGCTGACTGATATCAACCAGGCTGGTTTGGGACGCGGGCTGCTGTTCGAGCTTTTCAAGCCCGGTGTGGAAACGGTGAATGGATCTTTTACCGAGCAACCGATCACCATTAAAGTGACGGGAAACTATGATGACATCGGCAAATTTGCCGGGGATATCGCGATGTTGCCTCGTATCGTCACACTTAATAATATTTCGTTAAGCCCTGCTGGCGGCGGGTTGGTCATGGATGCCACAGCAAAGACTTTCCGCTACCTGGATGAAGATGAGTTGGCTGCGCAAAAGCAGAAGGCGGCGCCGAAAAAGCCGGCGGGAACCAAAAAATGAGGCTGATATTTTTTATTCTTGTTTCGCTGTTGCTGGCCGGATGTGGTGGCGAGGAGTATCAGGACTTGCGCGATTTCGTTAAAAATTCCGGTGCGGACATGCGCGGCAAAATAGAGCCCCCTCCGGAGGTGAAGCCATATGAGCATTTTGCCTATGCAAATGACACAAATTTGCCCGATCCTTTCAAGCCGCGCAAACCAGAGAAGCGTCCCGGCGGTGGTGGAATCAATCAGCCGGATTTGGATCGGCCCAAGGAGGCTTTGGAAGAATTTCCGCTCGAAAATCTCAAAATGGTCGGATATCTTTACAGGAGCAAGGTGGGGTATGCGGTAATACGCGCCACCGATGGCAAGCTGCATCGGGTCAAGGCCGGCAATTATATCGGCCTGAATTTCGGCCTGATAAAAGAAGTGACCGATACGGAAATTATCATCAAAGAGATGGTGCAAGACAGTGCCGGCGATTGGTCTGAACGCGTGAGCACCCTGCAATTACTTGAATGACTGGGAGCAAGATAATGAGACATCTTAACGGCGCAGTTCGATTGTTTGGCATATTCTTCGTCTTTGGCGTGCTGTCTGCGCAGGCACAGACAGGCGCACAGAACAGCATCACCGCGCTGGGTGTGAGCAGTGCCGGGGGCGGGGCGACGGTCATCAAGGTCGAACTGTCTCAACCGCTGGCTAATCCCCCTGCAGCGTTCACGATCAATACCCCGCCGCGTATCGCGTTTGATTTTCCAAATACGGCAAACGGTTTGGGTAAATCAGTTCAGGATTTCACCGAAGGGGACTTGCGCAGTGCCAATATTGTTCAGGCAGGCGGGCGCACCCGCCTGGTAATCAACCTCAGCCAAATGTTGACTTACGACACCAAGGTCGACGGTAACAGCCTGTTGATCACTTTGCATGCCAAACCTGCGGATATGGCCGCTACCACCAGAATATCGCGCTTTGCCGAGGCGAACCGGGATGTGCAAAAGCACAACTTGCGCGACATTGATTTTCACCGCGGAAAGAATGGCGAGGGGCGCATACAGGTAGACCTCTCCGACTCGGGCATAGGAATAGACATACGGCAGCAGGGCACCGTGCTGATCGTGGATTTTCTCAAAACCAGCTTGCCGCAAAATTTGCAGCGTAAGCTTGACGTGATCGATTTTGCGACTCCGGTACAGGGCGTGGACACCTTTGCTCAGGGCGACAACGTGCGTATGGTGATCGAGCCCAGGGGGCTGTGGGAACACGCCGCCTATCAAACCGACAATAAATTCATCATCGAAGTGAAGCCGGTTGCCGAGGATCCCAACAAGATGGTCAAGGGTACCAAAATCGGCTACGCAGGTGAAAAGCTGACACTGAACTTCCAGAAGATCGATGTTCGTGAAGCATTGAATGTGATCGCCGATTTCACCGAGCTGAATATAGTGATCAGCGATACGGTGACCGGTAATCTCACCCTGCGCCTGAAGGACGTGCCGTGGGATCAGGCTTTCGATATCATCCTGCAGAGTCGCGGATTGGATATGCGCAAGAATGGCAATGTGATTCAGGTTGCTCCTCGCGACGAGATCGCAGCCAAGGAAAAAATCGATTTGTCGTCCCGGCAGGAAATCGCCGATCTGGAAGAGATACGTACTGAGAGCTTTCAGCTCAATTACATCAAGGCTGATTCTTTCAAGAAAATTCTGACAGACGACAAACAAAAAATTCTCTCCAAACGCGGTAGTGCCGTCTGGGACGAACGGACCAACATACTGTTTATTCAGGACACACCTACGTCACTGGATGGAGTTCGCAAGTTAATCAAGCAAGTTGACGTGCCGGTACGCCAGGTGATGATAGAGGCGCGCGTGGTTGAGGCGTCGGATACATTCAGCAGGAATCTGGGCGTGAGGCTGAACTATAACGCCACCGATTCTTTCTCCGTGGGCAAATACGTCGGACAGATTGGTGCGAATGTCCCGCCAGCAACAAGTCCACTGGGTTTGGCTGGTGTGACCGCCAATGTAAATACGCCGAACGTGAATCTGCCGTCGGCGGGTACTGCGGGAGCGTTTTCAATGCTCTTGCTGAACCAGTCACTGAGTAGAATGCTGTCCCTGGAGTTGACTGCGCTGGAAACCGACAGCAAGGGCAAAATCATCTCCAGCCCGCGGGTTGTGACCGCTGATAAGACAGAAGCCATGATCGAAACCGGGACCGAAGTGCCATACCAGCAAGCCAGCAGCAGCGGCGCGACGAATGTGGCTTTCAAGAAAGCCACTTTAAGTTTGTCAGTCAAGCCGCAGATCACTCCGGATGACAATGTCATCATGGATATCAAGGTAAACAAGGATTCGGTTGGAACGCTGTATGCCGGCGTCCCAAGCATCGATACCAGCAAGGTTAACACCCAGGTGCTGGTGGAAAATGGCGGCACGGTGGTGATCGGCGGCGTGTATACCCAGGTGGCAAGCGATGGCGTCGACAAAGTGCCTTTGCTTGGTGACATCCCCGTGCTGGGTTACCTGTTCAGGAGAAGCGCCAAAATCGACAACAAGAACGAGCTGTTGATTTTCATCACTCCGCGGATCATGAACGATGCACTGAATCTGCGCTGATTTCGTAAATCCATAAAGACGAAGCCCGGCCTGGCCCGGGCTTTTGTCATTATCGTTTACAATGTGCAACATGCAGAGCGGCCAAGAAAACGATAGCGCGAATGATCACCCGGATCATGGTCGCAAGCTTCAGTCAGGTAACCTGATCCTGGTGGGCATGATGGGATCGGGAAAAACTACGATGGGACGTGCACTGGCCAGGCATCTGGGCAAGGAATTCGTGGACAGCGACGAGGAAATCCAGAAGCGCACCGGTGTGAACATCCCGCACATATTTGATGTTGAAGGCGAGCCGGGCTTCCGTTTGCGTGAGACCGCAGCGATAGCCGGCCTGGTCAAGTTCGATAACATGGTTCTGTCCACCGGCGGGGGTGCGGTACTGGCAGAGCAAAACCGGATGCTGCTGCAGCAGTGCGGAATCGTCATCTACCTCAGGACGAGTGTGCATGATTTATGGCACCGTACCCGGCATGATCGTAATCGTCCGCTGCTGCAAACCGGTGATCCGTACGGCAAATTGACGGAGTTGTACCGGCAGCGCGATCCCTTGTACCAGCAGGTGGCTGATATCGTGATCCAGAGCGGCAGGCAAAGTGCGCATAGCCTGATGCAGCATCTGGTGGGCGAGATCGAGAATTTCAGGAAGAATAACGGGTAGGGGCACGGCGCGCCGTGCCCGTACAAAATTTTCCGGTAGATTATGCAGACATTGACAGTAGGATTGGGTGAACGCAGTTATCCGATACACATCGGCAGCGGATTGCTGGCCCATGCGGAGTTGATACAAGCGCGCGTCCCGCGCGGACGTGCCGCCATCGTGACCAACACCACGGTCGCTCCGCTGTATCTGGAGAAGCTTCAGCAAACCTTGCGGCGCATCAGTGTCGGCAGCGTGCCTGTGATATTGCCTGATGGCGAGGAGTACAAGAATTCCGGCACGCTGAATCTGATCTATGACGCTTTGCTGACCCATCGCTGCGAGCGCACCACACCGCTCATCGCGCTGGGCGGCGGCGTGATTGGCGATATGACCGGCTACGCCGCCGCGACCTATTTGCGCGGCGTGCCGTTCATCCAGATACCGACCACGCTGCTGGCACAGGTGGATTCCTCGGTGGGCGGCAAGACCGGCATCAATCATCCGCTCGGCAAGAACATGATAGGCGCGTTCTATCAGCCACAGTTGGTGCTGGCCGATACCGATACGCTGAACACCCTGCCGGATAACGAGCTGGCTGCGGGGGTGGCCGAAGTCATCAAATATGGATTGATCCGCGATCTGCCATTTCTGGAATGGCTGGAGCAGAACCTGGACAAGCTGCTGGCGCGCGATACGGCCACATTGCAATATGCGATTGCGCGCAGTTGCCGGAACAAGGCCGAGGTCGTCGCGGCTGACGAGCGAGAAAGCGGTGAGCGCGCCCTGTTGAATCTGGGGCATACCTTCGGGCACGCCATCGAATCGGGCATGGGCTATGGCAATTGGCTGCATGGCGAGGGCGTGGCGGCAGGCACCATCATGGCGGCGGATTTGTCGCAGCGTCTGGGCTGGATCAGCGCGCAGGATGTGGCGCGCATACGCAGCCTGTTCGAGCGTGCCAAACTACCCACGGTAGCACCCGATCTGGGTGCCGGTAAATATCTCGAATTGATGGGGCTGGATAAAAAAGTCGAGGGCGGCAAGATGCGCTTCGTGCTGCTCAGGCAAATCGGGCACGCGGTGGTTCAGAGCGATGTGCCGCAACATCTGCTTCAGCAAACCTTGCAAGCTTGCACGTCCTTCGACCAGGCTCAGGACAGGCATGGCTGAGCTCGCGCCCTACGCCGTCACTGAGACCAACTCGCGCGGACGAAAAGTGGCGGAGGCTGCGCCGCAAGGGCGCAGCGAATTCCAGCGTGACCGCGACCGCATCATTCATTCCGGCGCGTTTCGCCGTCTCGAATACAAGACCCAGGTGTTCGTGAATCACGAAGGCGATTTGTTCCGCACCCGCCTCACGCACAGCATCGAAGTGGCGCAAATCGCCCGCTCCATCGCGCGCCGCCTGCACCTGAACGAAGATATTGCCGAGGCGATTTCCCTGGCGCACGACCTCGGGCATACGCCGTTCGGCCATGCCGGACAGGACGCGCTGAATGCCTGCACGAAAGCCTATGGCGGTTTCGAGCACAATCTGCAATCGCTGCGCGTGGTGGATGTTCTGGAAGAGAGATATGCCGCATTCGACGGGCTGAACCTGTGCTTTGAAACGCGTGAAGGCATACTCAAGCACTGCTCAGCGGAGAACGCCGCACAACTGGGCGATCTGGGCGAAAGATTTCTGAACAACCGCCGCCCATCACTAGAAGCGCAGGTCGCCAACCTTGCCGACGAGATCGCTTACAACAATCACGATGTGGATGACGGCTTGCGTTCCGGTCTGATCACGCTTGAGCAACTTGCCGCAGTACCTTTGGTGGCAACCCATTTGTATGAAGTGCGCCTGGCCTATCCCGATCTGCCGGAGCGGCGTGTGGTGCATGAGACGGTGCGGCGCATGATCAATACCCTGGTGACTGATCTGATCAGGCAGAGCGAGTCCAATATCGGCTCACATGGTCTGGCCACGCTGGAAGATGTGCGCAACGCGCAGGCGCTGATCGCCTACAGCCCCGCGATCAACGAACAGCAGCGCGAGTTGAAAAATTTTCTGCGCATCCATTTGTACCGCCATTACCGCGTGCTGCGCATGAGTGCCAAGGCGCAGCGCATCATCGGCGACCTGTTCGGCATATTCATGGCAGACAGCCGCCTGTTGCCGCCGCAATTTCAAAATCTGGCTGAACAAGACCGCGCCCGCGCAGTTGCAGACTATATTGCCGGCATGACCGACCGCTACGCCATCCGCGAGCATCGCCGCATTTTTGCGGTGGAAGAAGTCCCGATTTAATTGGCGCCTTTAATAATCCGCCGGAATAACGAAATATGAATTGGGCAATCGTTCCCGCGCTCGAGCGCGGGAACGATAACCCATCCTACAAGCCAAGGCATCATTCGATATGGTGTAAACGTCAGGGTAAATTTGTTCTAAAAATCAACGATGACTGATTTTTTATGAACCTTGTGCAATCAAAAAGTAGTAGGGTGGATAAGCGCAGCGCATCCACCCTGCCAGCTCAAAAAGGTGGATGCGCTGCGCTTATCCACCCTACATTTTTCCCCGAGAACAAATTTACCCTGGTAAACGTTCGGTGCGGTGCGGTTGCCCATCATCACCAGACAAGGTAAGATTCCCGCCCTTTCGCTTTTGAATTCGACCTGGCGACGCGTGTCGCCATTTTTTGGCTTGGTGATTTTGAGCTGTATGTTTTAACTGGGGTAAACCGTGAGCAATTCTTCTTTGCCGATACAGCAAGGTTTGTACGATCCGCGCCAGGAGCGCGATGCCTGCGGGGTGGGGTTTGTCGCCCATATCAAGGGCAAACAAAGCCATGACATGGTTCGCCAGGGTTTGCAGATTCTGGAAAATCTGACCCACCGCGGCGCGGTGGGCGCCGACCCGCTGGCAGGCGATGGTGCGGGTATCTTGTTGCAGATTCCTGATGCGTTCCTGCGTGCGCAGTGCGCGGCCAGGGGCGTGGTGTTGCCTGAGATCGGCAGCTATGGCGTGGGTATGTTGTTCCTGCCGCGCGATGCCGCAGCGCGTGCTGCATGCGAGCGTATCATCGCCGACAGGATAGCCGCCGAAGGCCAGCATTTGCTGGGCTGGCGCGATGTGCCGGTGGACAGCCGCAACCTGGGCGAAAGCGTGAAAGCGGCGGAGCCGGTGGTGCGCCAGGTATTCATCGGGCGCGGCAGGAAAAGCGCGGATGCAGGCCATTTTGAGCGCAAGTTATTCGTGATACGCAAGACTGCGGAGCACGCCATAAGCAGTCTTCCGGATGGGCAGGGGAAAGGCTTTTATTGCCCTTCGCTGTCTTCGCGCACCGTGGTTTACAAGGGAATGCTGCTGGCCGATCAGGTCGGCAAGTATTATCTCGATTTGCAGGATGAAAGCCTGGTCAGCGCATTGGCGCTGGTGCATCAGCGTTTCTCCACCAACACGTTCCCCACCTGGGACCGGGCGCATCCGTTCCGCATGATTGCGCACAACGGCGAGATCAACACCTTGCGCGGCAACGTGAACTGGATGGCCGCGCGCCATGCCACGATGTCGTCCAAACTGCTCGGCGATGATCTGGAAAAGCTGTGGCCGCTGATCGTGGAAGGCCAATCCGACTCCGCCTGTCTGGACAACGCGCTGGAACTGCTGGTGGCGGGCGGCTACTCGCTGGCGCATGCGATGATGCTGCTGATCCCGGAAGCCTGGGTAGGCAGTCCCTTGTTGAACGAAGAGCGCCAGGCATTCTACGAATACCACGCCATCCTGATGGAACCCTGGGATGGCCCTGCCGCCGTGGCTTTTACCGATGGCCGCCAGATCGGCGTGACGCTGGATCGCAACGGTCTGCGTCCGGCACGCTACCTGATCACCGACGACGATATTGTGCTGATGGCATCCGAAATGGGCGTGCTGGATATTCCGCAACACAAGATCGTGAAGAAATGGCGCATACAGCCCGGCAAGATGTTCCTGGTTGACTTGCAGGCCGGACGGGTTGTCGATGTCATCAAGATGAAGCAACAGCTCGCCACCGCCAAGCCTTACCGGCAATGGATAGAAAAATCGCGCTACTTTCTGGATGATTTGCCGGTAGTGCCCGGCAAGGGCGCGATGCATCGCGCCCCTACGAAAGCATCTCTGCTCGACACCCAGCAGGCATTCGGTTACTCGCAGGAAGACTTCAAGTTCATCCTCGCCCCGATGGCTTCCGCGGGCGAAGAAGCCATCGGCTCGATGGGTTGCGATTCCGCACTGCCGGTGTTATCGAACAAGAATCGCTCGCTCTATGATTATTTCCAGCAATTGTTTGCGCAGGTGACCAATCCGCCGATAGACCCGATCCGCGAAGAGATCGTGATGTCGCTTACTTCGTTTATCGGCCCCAGGCCCAACCTTCTTGGAATTGAAGAAACCGATCCTCCGCTGCGCCTGGAGGTGCACCAGCCGGTTCTGTCCAATGAAAACCTGGCCAAACTGCGCGACATCAGCAAGCTGACGCAGGGGCGCTACAAGTCGCTGGTATTGGATATTACCTATCCCGTCACAAAGGGCGCGAAAGGCTGCGAGGCCGCCATCAAATCGCTGTGCGCTGCAACCAACAAGGCGGTGGCGGATGGCTACAACGTGCTGATCCTGTCCGACCGCGCCGTGTCGAGCAAGCGGGTCGCCATTCCCGCGCTGCTGGCCTGTGCGGCGGTGCATCATCATCTGATACGCGAAGGCATGCGCACCCGCGCAGGCCTGGTGGTGGATACCGGTTCCGCGCGCGAAGTTCATCATTTCGCGCTGCTTGCAGGTTACGGCGCCGAGGCGGTGTGTCCGTGGCTGGCGTACGAAACAGTCGCTTCCATGACCGGCAATTTGCCCGAAGGCCTGACCGCCAAGGAAGCCGGCAAGCGCTTCAAAAAGGCAATCAACAAGGGGCTGCTCAAGGTGATGTCCAAGATGGGCATCTCCACTTACCAGTCCTATTGCGGCGCGCAGATATTCGAAGCCATCGGCCTGAATGCCGGATTTGTCGAAAAATATTTCACCGGCACGGCAACCCAGATCGAGGGCATCGGCCTGTATCAGGTGGCCGAAGAAATGATGCGTACCCACCAGTCCGCATTCGGCAACGATCCGGTGCTGGCGAACGCGCTCGAAGCGGGCGGCGAATATGCTTACCGCGTGCGCGGCGAAGAGCACATGTGGACACCCGATACCATCGCGAAATTGCAGAACGCCACGCGCACCAATAATTTTGCGACCTTCAAGGAATATGCCAAGCTGATCAACGATCAGGGGCAGCGCATGAAAACCCTGCGCGGGCTGTTCGAAATCAAGCCTGCGGGCGCGCCGGTGCCGCTGGAAGAAGTCGAGACTGCAAAGGAAATCGTCAAGCGCTTTGTCACCGGCGCGATGTCGCTCGGTTCGATCTCCACCGAGGCGCATACCACACTGGCGATTGCGATGAACCGCATCGGCAGCAAGTCCAACACCGGCGAAGGCGGCGAGGATCCGGCGCGCTACAAGACAATCAAGGGCGGCGAAAAGCTCTCCGAGATCATCGGCAAGAATCGTGTCGCATGCGACCGTGAACTCAAAGCTGGCGATTCGTTGCGTTCGCGCATCAAGCAAGTGGCCGCAGGACGTTTCGGCGTCACCGCCGAGTACCTGAGCAGCGCCGACCAGATCCAGATCAAGATGGCGCAGGGCGCCAAGCCCGGCGAAGGCGGACAGTTGCCCGGCCACAAGGTGTCCGAGTACATCGCCAAGCTGCGCAACTCGGTGCCGGGCGTGGGGCTGATTTCCCCGCCCCCGCACCATGATATTTATTCCATCGAAGACCTGGCGCAACTGATTCATGACATGAAGAATGCCAACCCGGGCGCCTCGATTTCGGTGAAGCTGGTATCGGAGATCGGCGTGGGCACCGTGGCGGCGGGCGTGGCCAAGACCAAGGCCGACCACATCGTGATTTCCGGCTTCGACGGCGGCACCGGCGCCTCGCCGTTGTCGTCCATCAAGCACACCGGCACGCCGTGGGAGCTGGGCCTTGCGGAAGCGCAGCAGACGCTGGTGCTGAACAGGCTGCGCGGGCGCGTTGCATTGCAGGTGGACGGCCAGATCAAGACCGGGCGCGATGTGCTGATCGGCGCGCTGCTGGGCGCCGATGAATTCGGTTTTGCCACTGCACCGCTGGTGGTAGAAGGCTGCATCATGATGCGCAAGTGCCACCTCAACACCTGTCCGGTGGGCGTAGCGACACAGGATCCGGAGCTGCGCAGGAAATTTACCGGCCAGCCGGAACACGTGGTGAACTACTTCTTCTTTGTTGCCGAAGAGCTGCGCGAATACATGGCGGGAATGGGTGTCCGCAAGCTTGATGACCTTATCGGCCGTAGCGACTTGCTCGATATGAAGCACGGCATTGCGCACTGGAAAGCGCAGGGCCTGGACTTTTCCAGGGTGTTCCATCAGCCGGATGTGCCCGCCAGCGTGGCGCGTTTTCATTCCGAAGAGCAGGATCACGGGCTGGAAAAAGCGCTGGATAACAAGCTGATCGCGCAAGCCAGTGCCGCGCTGGAGCATAAAAAACCGGTGGTCATCGAGAGCGCCATCAGAAATGTCAATCGCACCGTCGGCACCATGCTGTCGCACGAAGTGGTGAAGCGTTACGGACATGCAGGGCTGCCTGCCAATACCATCACGGTAAAGTTTAAAGGCACAGCGGGGCAGAGCTTTGGCGCCTTCCTCGCGCATGGTATCACGCTGGAGCTGTCCGGCGAATGCAACGACTATGTCGGTAAAGGTTTGTGCGGCGGACGCATCGTGGTGGTGCCACCCGCAGAATGCAAAATTGTGGCGGCAGACAATATCATCGTCGGCAACACCGTGCTGTACGGTGCGACCAGTGGCGAGAGTTACTTCTGCGGTGTGGCGGGCGAGCGTTTTGCAGTGCGCAATTCCGGCGCGATCGCGGTGGTGGAAGGTTTGGGCGATCACGGTTGCGAGTACATGACCGGCGGCATGGTGGTGGTGCTGGGCCAGACCGGACGCAACTTTGCTGCGGGCATGTCCGGCGGTGTGGCTTACGCGCTGGATGAGGATGGCACATTCGCCAATCGCTGCAACTTGTCCATGGTGCAACTGGAGGCGATCCCCGAAGAGATGGAAGCCAGCGAGACCGGAGAGGTCGAGGCACATGGCCGTGTGCACCTCAATCATCTGGGCAAGGCCGATGCGTTGGTCTTGCGCGGCAAGATCGAGAAGCATTTCCACTATACCGGCAGCGTTCGTGCCAGGCTTATTCTCGACAACTGGGCGCATTACCTGCCGAAATTCGTCAAGGTAATGCCGACCGAATATCGCCGTGCGTTGCAGGAAATTGCGGAACTGCAAGCCAGACAAAGGGAGACCGTGTAAATGGGCAAGCTTACCGGGTTTATGGAATTCAGCCGCTTGAGCGAAGAGTATTTGCCGGTTGCGGAACGCCTGAAAAATTATCATGAGTTCGTGCTGCATCTGAATGACGAGCAGGCCAGGACGCAGGGCGCGCGCTGCATGGATTGCGGCATCCCGTTCTGCACCACGGGCTGTCCGGTCAACAACATCATCCCCGACTGGAACGATCTGGTGTACCGCGGCAACTGGCGCGAAGCGCTGGACGTGTTGCACTCCACCAACAACTTCCCGGAAGTCACGGGTCGCATCTGCCCCGCGCCATGCGAAGCGGCTTGCACGCTGAACATCAACAATGACGCGGTGGGCATCAAATCCATCGAGCATGCCATCATCGACAAGGGCGGGGAAAATGGATGGGTGGTACCGCAACCGCCTGCGGAAAAAACCGGCAAAAAGGTCGCCGTGGTCGGTTCCGGTCCCGCCGGACTCGCCGCGGCCCAGCAACTGGCGCGCGCCGGGCACAGCGTAGTAGTGTTCGAAAAGAACGACCGGATCGGCGGTTTGCTTCGTTATGGAATACCCGATTTCAAGCTCGACAAGCGCCTGATCGATTGGCGCATGGCGCAGCTGCATGCCGAGGGTGTGGAATTCCGCACCTCTGTGTTCATCGGCAAGGATGCGCCGGGCAAGGGAACGGCCAATGACGCCAAACAGACCATCAGCCCCGACCGGCTGCTGAAAAAATTCGATGCCGTGATTTTGTCCGGGGGCGCCGAGCAACCGCGTGACTTGCCGGTTCCGGGACGCGAATTGAAAGGCGTGCACTACGCGCTGGAGTTCCTGATCCCGCAGAACAGGGAAGTGGCGGGAGACGGGCGCAATCCTATCCGTGCCGATGGCAAGCATGTGGTGGTGATAGGCGGCGGCGATACCGGCTCGGATTGCGTGGGCACCTCGAATCGCCATGGCGCGTTGTCAATCACACAACTCGAAGTGATGCCGCGTCCGCCGGAGCAGGAAAACAAGTCGCTGGTATGGCCGAACTGGCCGATGAAGCTGCGCACATCCAGTTCGCATCAGGAAGGCGCGCAACGCGACTGGTCGATAGTCACCAGGGAATTCATCGGCAGCAACGGCAAGGTCGAGAAACTGCGCGCCGTGCGGGTCGAATGGAAAGACGGTAAGATGAGCGAGATCGCGGGCAGCGAGTTCGAGCTCAAGGCCGACCTGGTATTGCTGGCGATGGGCTTCGTCAGCCCGGAGCAGAATGTGCTGGATGCATTCTGTGTGGAAAAGGACGCGCGCGGCAACATCAAGGCCGACACGGAAAACTACCGCACCGGCAAGGACAAGATATTTGCCGCAGGTGACATGCGCCGCGGGCAATCGCTGGTGGTGTGGGCGATACGCGAAGGCCGTCAGTGCGCACGCGCGGTGGATGAGTATTTGATGGGCAGTTCCGTGTTACCCCGTTAAACCCAAACCCCTCCCGGCCTCCCCTTATCAGGGGAGGTGTTCAGTCCCTCCCCTGACAAGGGGAGGTTAGGAGGGGTTGGGGTTGGTAGTTTTAGAATTTAATTAAAAAGAGAGAAACATGAACTTCAAACTGAAAAACGACACCTTCCTGCGCGCCCTGTTGCGTCAACCTACCGAGTACACCCCGATGTGGATGATGCGCCAGGCCGGCCGCTTCCTTCCGGAATACCGCGAGACACGCAAGCGTGCCGGCAGTTTTCTCGGTCTGTGCAAAAGCCCGGACTACGCTACGGAAGTCACATTGCAACCGATAGACCGCTACCCGCTGGATGCTGCGATCCTGTTCTCCGACATACTGACCGTGCCGGATGCGATGGGCCTGGGGCTGTATTTTTCGGATGGCGAAGGCCCGAAGTTCGAGCGTCCGCTGCGCGATGAAGCCGCGATCAAGGCACTGCGTGTGCCGGACATCGGCAAGGACTTGCGCTACGTCACCGATGCCGTGACGCAGATCCGCAAGGCGCTGAATGGGCGCATACCGCTGATAGGTTTCTCAGGCAGCCCGTTCACGCTGTCCTGCTACATGGTCGAGGGTGGCGGCAGCGACGATTACGCCAAGGTCAAGACCTTGATGTACAACGAGCCCAAGCTGATGCACCACATCCTTGAAGTGACCACCCAGGCGGTGATCGCCTACCTGAATGCCCAGATAGAAGCCGGCGCGCAAGCCGTGATGATCTTCGATTCCTGGGGCGGCGTGCTGTCGCATGCGGCGTTCCATGAATTCTCCCTGGCTTACACGCAGCGCATCGTGGCTGGCTTGATCAAGGAAAAAGACGGCGTGAAGATCCCGTCCATCGTGTTCACCAAGGGAGGCGGCTTGTGGATCGAAAGCATCGCCAATACCGGCTGCGACGCAGTGGGACTGGACTGGACCATAGACATCGGCATCGCGCGTCAGCGTGTCGGCAACAAGGTCGCGCTGCAAGGCAACATGGATCCCGCAGTGCTGTTCGCCTCGCCTGAAGCAATCCACAAGGAAGTGGATCATATCCTCGGCAGCTACGGCTTCGGTAGCGGTCATGTGTTCAATCTGGGACACGGTATTTCGCAACACACCAACCCGGAGAATGTGGCGGCCTTGGTTAAGGCGGTTCACGAGTTAAGCAGGAAATATCACTAAGCTGTTCGGGTAGGTTGAACAAAAAGCCGCAGGAGATACCTGCGGCTTTTGCATTTCTGCGACAATCGCAGCGTTTATTGCTGAGCAAATATGCCTATAGTCCGCGTCGCTCTGGATGTCCCGCTGCCCACCCTGTTCGATTACACGGTGGCCGAAGGTGTTGCGGTTGCGATAGGTCAGCGGGTGATCGTACCGTTCGGGCGCAGGCAGATGGTCGGGGTGGTGATGGAGTGCGTTGCCACCACGGATGTGTCGCCAGAGCGCATCAAGCCGGTGATGCAGGTGTTGCACGACAGCGCGCCATTGTCGGCGGGATTGCTCGATCTGCTGCGCTTTTGCAGCGACTATTATCGTTATCCTGTCGGGCAGACGGTGCTGTCTGCATTGCCGACACGGTTGCGTTCGGACAAGCCGGTCATCAGCAAACCGATCTTGAGTTATCGTTTGACCGCTAGCGGTGCAGCACTCGGTCTAGACTCATTCCCGAAACGCAAAGTGGTGCAGCGGCGCATCCTGGCAAAATTGGCGGAGCAGACGTGCAATCTGGCGCAGATCAAGGCGTTGTCGGCGACGGCGGGGGCGCAGTTGAAGGCTTTGGTACAGGAGGGGTGGGTTGAGAGTTTTTCTCTTGCACCATCCCTCACCCCCAGCCCCTCTCCCGCTTGCGGGAGAGGGGAGCAGATTGCGCAACACATCTTCGATAATGCACATGCGCTGACCGGCGAACAGCAGCAGGCGGTGGATGCTGTCACACAGGCCAGCGGCTATGCCTGCTTCCTGCTGCACGGCATCACCGGCAGCGGCAAGACCGAGGTGTATGTGCATCTGATGCATCACGTGTTGCAGCCCTGTCCTGAGCCTTGTCTAAGGGGCGTCGGGCAGGTGCTGTTGCTGGTGCCGGAGATCAATCTCACGCCGCAACTGGAGAGTTATTTCCGCAGCCGTTTCCCTGATGTGAATCTGATCAGTCTGCACAGCGGCTTGTCCGAGGGCGAGCGATTGCATAACTGGCAGCAGGCGCAAGCGGGCACTGCACAGATCGTGCTCGGCACGCGGCTGTCGGTGTTTGCGGAATTGCCAGGACTGGCGCTGATCATCGTGGACGAAGAGCACGACAGCTCGTTCAAGCAGCAGGATGGCTTGCGCTACTCGGCGCGCGATGTGGCGATCTTTCGCGCCAATCAGCGCGGCGTGCCTATCGTATTGGGTTCGGCCACGCCATCGTTGGAGAGTTATCACAACGCTCAGAGCGGACGTTACCGGATGCTCAAGCTGACCGGGCGCGCGCTGGCCGAAGCGCGTTTGCCCGAAGTGCGCTGCGTCAACATCAACCAGACCGTGATGCATCACGGCATCAGCGAAAACCTGCTGCGGGAGATCGGGCTGCGTATCACGCGTAGCGAGCAGAGTCTGGTGTTCATCAACCGGCGCGGTTACGCGCCGGTGCTGATGTGCACCGGATGCGGCTGGTTGTCCGGTTGCAAGAATTGCGCGGGCAAGATGGTGCTGCACCTCAACGAGCAACGCCTGCGCTGCCATCACTGCGGTTACCAGATCCGTGTGCCGGCTGCATGTCCGAGTTGCGGCAATGCGGATCTGCATCCGGTCGGCAGCGGCACGCAGCGCGTGGAAAGCGTGTTGCAGGAACGCTTCCCGGATGCGCGCATCCTGCGGGTGGATAGAGACAGCACGCGCAACAAGCGCGCCTGGCAGACCATGCGCGCGCAGATACACGCGAATGAGGTGGACATACTGGTAGGCACGCAGATGCTCGCCAAGGGGCACGACTTCCCTGCGCTGACCCTGGTCGGCGTGCTCAATCCCGACAGCGCGCTGTACAGCAGCGATTTCCGCGCGCCGGAAAGGCTTTTCGCACAACTGGTGCAGGTGGCAGGGCGCGCCGGACGTGCCGATAAACCGGGTGAGGTGCTGATCCAGACCGCCTTTCCGGATCATCCCCTGTTTCGCGCCTTGCAGACCCATGATTTCGAAGGTTGGGCAGCGTCGCAGTTGGCCGAACGGCGAATGGCAGGTTTCCCGCCGTTCGTTTTTCAGGCCATGCTGCGTGCCGAAGGGAAGAATGAAGCGGAGGTTTACGCGTTTCTGAATCATGCGCGAACTGCTGCGGTCGAGTTGAGCGATTCAACGGAAACCCCGGGTTCGGTGGAAATCCTCGGCGTAGTTCCCGCCGCGCTGCCGCGCCGCGCCAATCACCTGCGCGCACAGTTGCTGATTCAGGCGAGCACGCGCAAAGGCTTGCAACAATTCCTGCGCGTTTGGCAGCCGTTATTGGACGCGCTGCCCGCACAAAAGCTGCGCTGTTCGCTGGACATTGACCCGCTGGAATTTTAAAGAGACGCACAATTAACAAGTTACTGACTGGCGACGAAACCAACCCATATCCTATGATTTGGCTTGGCCAATCTGCGGCGGATGAAAATCCATCACGGGGAAATTTGCCTAAACTGTAGTTCAGGAAGACCGGCAGTGCATCACATCGCAGAATGTAATATCGCCCAGTTGCACCGGGCGATGAGTTGAACCCAGATAATCCATTAGCCTCGAAACCCCCTCCAGCTCCCCCTTGTCAGGGGGAGTGCCCGGTCTGCCCCTCCCCTGACAAGGGGAGGTTGGGAGGGGTTGGGGTGGAATTTCTGCCTGATGGACAATCTGGGTTGAATAGAGTTCCAACAGCTTATTAGTCCGATCAGTACTCAATCCCGTTGTCTTGCCCACAACGTCGATCAAAGGAATCCTCTAAAAATCGTAGCGAGCAGTTCGATAATGGGGCATGGCAGTCCGCGCATCCTTGCTTGTGATCAAGTGGTCTTGCCCACAACGAATGTTCAAGACCAGAAAGCAAGCTGAATGGTTATGACGAACCCTCACCCGCGATTATTTCTTTCCCCTTGGTTGTACCAATCCTGCGTGCTATTGGCGATCTTCACCACCAGCAACATCACCGGCACTTCGATCAGCACACCGACCACGGTGGCCAACGCTGCGCCGGATTGAAAACCGAACAGGCTGATGGCAGTAGCAACGGCCAGCTCAAAGAAATTACTCGCGCCGATGAGTGCTGAAGGTGCGGCCACACAGTGTGCTACGCCCAAGCGGCGATTCAGCCAATAGGCGAAGCCGGAATTAAACAGTACCTGAATCAGGATCGGCACGGCGAGCATCACTATCACCAGCGGTTGCGCGACGATGGCGTTGCCCTGTAAGGCAAACAGCAATACCAGGGTCACCAGCAGCGCACCCATTGAATACGGCGCGATATGTTCCAGTGTGTGCTTGAATAGACTCTCGCCTTTTGCCAACAACTGACGACGCAACAGATGCGCGATGATGACCGGAATCACGATGTATAAGATCACCGAAACGAACAACGTATCCCACGGCACGGCAATGCTGGCGATACCGAGCAACAACGCGACCAGCGGGGCGAAAGCGAAAATCATGATGGTGTCGTTGAGTGCCACTTGTGACAGTGTGAAATATGGATCACCTTTCACCAAATTGCTCCATACAAACACCATCGCGGTACACGGCGCGGCGGCCAAAAGAATCAATCCGGCGATATAACTGTCGAGTTGATCCTGCGGCAAATAATCGGCAAACACATGGCGGATGAAAAGCCAGCCGAGGAAGGCCATCGAAAAAGGCTTCACGCCCCAGTTGATGAACAGCGTGACGCCGATACCGCGCCAATGCGCTTTCACCTGATGCAGTACACCGAAGTCGATACGCAGCAGCATCGGGATGATCATCACCCACACTAATACGCCCACCGGAATATTCACCCTGGCGATTTCCAGACTGGCGATTGCCTGAAATACGCTCGGAAAGCATTGTCCGAACAACACCCCGACAATGATGCACAGCCCTACCCAGACGGTCAGATAACGCTCAAAAGTATTCATCTCGTTAATCCTGCATGCGGCCGATTTCGGCGAGCTTTTCCTTCAGCGCAAGCTTATCCAGCGATTCAATTGGCAGGCTCATGAATAACTGAATACGCCTTGCCAGTTGGTTATATGCTGTTTTGAAAGCTGCACATTTGACATCATCACTGCCCTCAACACCGGCAGGATCAGGAATACCCCAGTGCGCGGTGGCTGGTCTGCCCGGCCAGATCGGGCAAGTTTCGCCTGCCGCGCTGTCACACACAGTAAAAATGAAATCAATCTCCGGTGCATCGATTGCAGCGAATTCATCCCAACTTTTGCTACGTAGCCCTGCAATGCTGTGCCCCTTCTGTTGCAGTAACTCCAGTGCGAGGGGATTGACTCGACCTACCGGCTTGCTGCCAGCACTATGAGCGATGAATTTTCCTTTACCAAACACGTTGAACAGCACTTCTCCCAAAATGCTGCGTGCGGAATTGCCAGTACATAACACCAGTATGTGGTACGGTTTTTCCTGCAAAGATGCTTTCCTTATAATTTGTAGTCAAGCATGAACTGCATGATGCCGCTGATATCATCTAATGCATAATGCGGCAGTTGCGGATAGACCTCGTCGATGTCTGTCACGATGGCGATCAACCCATCCTCGATGGAACAACGCGGTACGCTGGAACACTCGCGGCGCAACACTTCGATCTTCACCCCGGCTGTGTGGGAGAAGCCTTCCGCCAGCACCATATCCGCCTCGCCCAGAAAGCGCTGCGCCAATTGCGCAGGCTCTCGCTTATCCACCGCATCGGCGACCAACTGCAACTCGTTGGCCGTGGACCAGCATGCTGATCGCAGCGCCGGCCTGCTTGTAGCGCCAGCTGTCCTTGCCGGGCGTATCCAGCACCACTCTGTGATGCGCGTGCTTGATAACGGCGACGCGCAGCCCTCTGCCGCTCAGCTCGCGCAACAACTTCTCGATCAGCGTGGTCTTGCCGCAGCCGGAATGTCCGACAAAGATAAATACGTTCGGCATAATGTTCGACATCACAAAAAGCGTTTGGACAACGTCACGAGCGCAGGTCAGACGAGGAGAAAAGCAGCGAGAAACCGGAATGTATGTGTATATCTGCCACTTCATATCCCCGGATTTCGAGCTGCTTTTCGACGAAGTATCACCAAGCGCAGTAGTTGTGCAAAGGTCTTTTTCATGGATGCTGCGTCACCCACGCTTCCCCCTGCGGCGTGATCTCTTTTTTCCAGATCGGCACACGCTGCTTCAGCTCATCGATCAGCCAATGACAAGCCTGCAGCGCAGGCGCGCGATGTTCGGCGCCGGCTGCGATGAACACGATCTGCTCGCCTGCGCCGATGACCCCCACTCTATGCACGATGCGCGCATCCAGCAGCGCGAATTTGGTTATCGCCTCAGCGCGCAGCCTGTTCATCTCCGCCTCAGCCATGCTGCCGTAGGCATCGAAACTTATCTTTGAAATGCTGCGGCCCTCGGAGAAATCACGCGCGCAACCGATGAATGTCGCGATCCCGCCCATCCGCTTCGAGCTTGCCCGCAGCGCGCTGATCTCCTCGTCCTGGGAAAAATCCTCCTGCTGGATGCGCACCGCGTCTTTCATTTCAAGCCTGCCTGCCATAACAGCTCCATTGTTGTCATTTCGAGCCCCTCGGCTAAGTTAGGGGTAAACTCCGTAAGAAATCATCAAGATTCCTCACATGCGTTCGGAATGACATTGTTATTGTCAATTCATCCACCCGAGAATTTCGACATGAACACCACTTCGCTGTTGTCCGCGACTGGAAGCTGCACGTCCCTGACATGTTCACCGTTCACGGCAGTGAAACAGACGATCTCGAACGCCGCCGGATACAAGCCCTGCATCTGCTGGTAAAGGTCATTCAAACACATGCCTTGGCGAAACTCGACTTGCAGCGCATTCGCGCCGACGCGTTCCGCAACAGGCCCGAAGAACAATACTTTGATCATGAGAACATTTTTCCTGAATACTGCCCGTCAATCTGACTTATTGAGGATTACATATTTGAAGACAGAGTCTCCGCATCTCGTAGGTCGGGCTACGCCCGACGCGGCGGGCAAAGCCCGCCCTACGGTAAATCACTTAACAGCCATGAATTATGTAAAGCTCAATAATGTCGGAGCGGGTCATGCACATCAGTCGCACGTTGCCAGACCCCGCTTTTGCCGCCGCGTTTCTCTTCCAACTGGATACTCTCGATACGCATCCCTCTGTCGATCGCCTTGCACATGTCATAGATCGTGAGCAGCGCCACGCTGGCGGCACACAAGGCCTCCATCTCGACTCCGGTCTGCCCGACACAACGCGCCGTCGTGACCACCTTGATGCCGACGCAACCGTTTGCGTCCGGTTCCAACACATCGCTGAATACCACCTCCACACCGCTTAGCGCCAGCGTATGGCACATCGGAATGATGTCGGCGGTGCGCTTGGCCGCCATCACTGCGCCGACATCCGCCACTGTCAGCACATCGCCCTTGGCGATACTGCCGGTCCGGATACGCTCCAGCGTTGCGGCTTGCATGCGCAGGATGCCGCTGGCGATCGCGACACGCGTAGTGCCGGGTTTGTCCAAAACATCCACCATGCGCGCCCGTCCTGCTTCAGAAAAATGGCTTAGTTCACTCATTTGGATATCCACAAAAAAACAGATTTAGTTCAATAGAGGTTTCGTCATGACTTGGCGATGGAATTCATAAACCTGCGTCAGTGCCGCCTCAAGCGGTATGCCCTGTTCATCAACACGTTCCATGATCAGCCGCTGGAGTATCGCGCCCAGCATCTCGATGTTTGGTGCTAGTCTGTCCCCGATAGAAGCAAGAAAGCCGGGAAAGAATGAATCCTGATCAAGGCCAGCCAGGAACTCTTCATACTCCCCGCCGGTTGCAACCCAGTAGCACAGGTCATACATCACAGCAAAGATTTTTTGCTGCTGCACATCATCCATCTCGCTCAAGTTGAGGCGCACTTCTTCGAACATATCCGATCTGAACTGCTCCAGGCCGTAATCGACCTCGGCCTTAACCACCTGCTCAGGCGTAAAATCCCACTCCATCACCAGCCCCTTTCATTGATATACCTCAACCAAAAATGCTCGCAAAGTCCTCATCATCGCCGGAACAGACCGTGCAGATTGACGAGTCGCCCTCGGCCGCAAATACCCTGTCACATCGAGTGCAACGCCGCTTGGACACTCCGCGTAACACCCGTGCTTTCTGTTTGGTGACGCCGACATCCTCTGTCTCGCGCTGGCGAAGCACTTTGGGCTGACAGACCTCGGCGCAAACATCGCAGGCCACACATCGTTCGCCGAGAAATATCACACGCCATTCGGAATTACTCTCAAGCAGCTGCAGCGCACCGGTCGGACATACCCTGACGCAGGCTTCACAACTGGTACAACCGTGAACGATGACCATATCCTCTGCCGGCAGTACCGGATGCCGCGCCACCCGCACCGGATTATCACCCAGTGCAGCATACAGCGCATTCAACACTTCTTTGCGCTCGGGAAGGAAAGGTGACGCAGCACGGATGGCCTGAAGCGGGGCGGGCGGTGCATCCGCAACTTCGGTTATCACATCGATGCCGCGCCCGATAAAACGTCGAAACAAATCTCTTCGCGAGGCTATATGGCCGTCATCCTCCTCTGCGGATTTTTGCGATCCGGCATCTTTCAGGCTAAGCGTTGCCCATTCTTCCGTTCCCTCGACACCACACAACGCGGCCCTTGCAGCGAGATGCAGCCGCAACAAATCAGGTCCCTTGGCGGCGTGTATGCATTGCTCGCAATGCCCGGTTCCTGCCAATTGCACCGCGATCCCGCGCCGGGAAAAATCTGCCAGGACAACCGCATTGATCGCACCCAGACAGGGGACAACGGCATCACCTCTGGCACCGGACGGCGCGCAGGCTATCGTCAGTTGTTTTTCATCTGCCGCGATGCCCAGCAGACTTTTGGCGGATACACTTTTCTCGGTCAACGCTTCCGTCGGGCAAGCTGCCACACACAAGGCGCAACTCTTGCAAAGATCGGCTATGACTTCCACCCCGGCATCGAACAAACGTATCGCTTCATGCGGACACGCTTCCGCGCAACGATTGCACTCGCTATAAGTGTACCTGTAGCGAACACAATGTTCCGCTCGGAAACTTGGGCCTGCCAGCATGGTTATTTGGTCTCAGGTTCCTGCCACGGTTTGTTGCGCTTGAGTTCCTGCAATGGTTTGCCCTGTTCGCAAGTATTCGCCGGAATGACGAAACTGTCTGACAATGAAAACTGCGGCGAAGTTTTGGACGACACATGCTGCCAGGTTTCGGCACCACCCTTTACCGCAAATACGTTGCGATCGGCATTGGCAGGAATGGATTGCGCAATCGCCAGGGCAGCAGCGTCAGTATCCGCCACGATCAGAACCAGGCAATTCTTTATCGGCATGAGCTTCTGATACCTGGCCGCAAAAGGGATGGGTGCTAACCTTTGCGCGTCAGCACTGCGCGCGTCCAGCAACTGGTAATCCCTGACTTTTTCGAGCGTTGTTGAAAGTTCGGCATCACCAAGCAGCAACTCACCCGCCGCAAGGCATAGCGTGGGTAGCATCAGGATAGCCAAACAACAACTGCGTATCGCATGTTCCTTCATTACAACGTTTTCTCGCTTTCTTTACCGGGACTCTTTTCACCGGCTGCCGACTCGTGCAGCGTCAAAGCCGCTGCACAAATCCGTACCATCTCTTCCTCATCACGCGTATTCGGCTCAGGTAATACCAGCCGCCTTACCCGGCCATAGCGCACCCATGGTTCAAGATCAGCATCGGGTAGCTGCCACGGGGTGAACCAAAGTTTTTTGCCATGGTTCTCCATCAATCCGGCACAAATATTCAAATCGTCATCATGTGCATCAACACTGATCAGCACCATGGAAGCACCCAGCGACAACGTTTCAGACACCCACCACTCCGCATCGGTTCCGGTTGATGTGCCGTCACTTTTCACCACTTCCCAACCAGCCTTGCCGAAAGAAGGGGTCAGGCAATTGAAATCCTCATTTGAAATGTAATCGATAGCCCAGGATATCTGCCTCTTCTTCACCGGCAACCAGACTCCGACGCGCTCGGCGCCATGCTGCTGAACCAGTCGCGCTACTGCAGTAATGTCAAGCAGCGCCGCATCCGCAAGCAGCACCCGCTCGGCACCAAGCGCGATTAATTCACTTGCACGCGCCTCTGTGCCCTGATCAAGGACGATAGTGGTCTGCTCCAAAGACTCGGGAAGCTGATTGCTGTCGCGCATGAACCGCACACCTTCCGGTGACGGCCCGCCGGCGACTGCCCAGTGCGCCAGGATCAGATCCGGCTGCTCACCCATGCTGGTATTGGCCTCGGTCAAACATCAGTTTATTGTAAACAAAAGGCTGAAAAGGACATTCATCATCCGGTCCGAGCAGAGAAATAGCCGGGCGCAAAGTATGCAGTGTTTCGAGTATAGGCTCAACCATGATACCCATGTGGCTGGGCGCATATTGCGGCAATACCATCAGCGCGTCGTCCAGCAGCAGGCAAGCCCCTTCCTGATTGCCGTCCTGGGTGAAATAAAGGGCCAGCGCGGCGAACGCCAGCCCCTGAATAAAACGTGCATCAGGATCTTTATCCCCCGCCGGGCTCGCTTTGACCACTTTGCTCCAGCGCTCATTCAACCAGTCATGAACCTCTTGAAACTCGTTATTATTCCAGTGCTGTGCGAGTTCATCCCATTGCCAAAGATAGTGCATAACAGGCCGCCGGATAGTCAGGATTGAAGGCGCGAAATATCGATCTTATGAACTTGCTGATCATCCCGGCCTTTCTCGCAACTATTGCATACCGGCTCATCGGGATCGAACTCGTATTCAATCTCGACTTTTGGCACCTTTAATTTTCCGCCGTCCAAGTCGTCGACTTTCAAGGCCAGCAAATCGATTTCCCAATCGGCAAAACTGCCCAGCAATTTAGCCATTTCGCGATAAAAGGAATGCTCGGTCGCACGGGCCAGCAAGCTGGCGTAGCCCCTCACCCATCTTCCGGTATGCAATACCCAAAAACGTTTCATTTCCTTGATCACCCGCGCATAGCCGATCTGGTCACCCGAGGCCAGCGCATCCGCCGCACGTTCCAGCAACCCGGCTAGAAAGCTCAGCTCCACACCCAATTGATCGTCGAATACCGCAAAGCGACTGCCTGACAACTGGAATCCCGCATTTCGATAAAACTCGCGCACTTCAAAGTATGGTTGCTGCTGGTAACGCCCGGTCAGTCTGACCGACTCGACTGCCGGACAGCCACCCGCCACAACGAACAACACCGCATACTCGCAGGCTAGCGTGTCCATCAACTCTGCCAACGGTGTGGCGGTGAAGTCCTCGGCAAAAACAACCCCCATTTCCCGCAGTGATGCCATTACTGCGGGTGATCTGATTGCATTCAGATATTCCGCTGCCGGTTCTTCCAGAAACACCCCTGCCAGCAGACGATAGATGCCGGCTCTGGCATTGCATTCCGCCAGCAGCTCATCAGTCGAAAATTCTGTTGCAAAGTTTGCAGTATCCTGCAGCACTGTTGACATAATCATCCTTTCAAAAAATACAGCCCGGCGCGGGGAGTAACCTGCCAGGCTGCCAACTGCTCGATATCGGATTCTGCCCGGCTCGCTCCGGTAATACCCGGTGGCCGCCGGACAGTCAAACACTAGCCTTCATGCTTTTTGACGCTTTCCGGTCCGCCCCATGAAGCCATTTCCGGATGCATCTTGCGATGCAAGTCGCCGGTATAGGCATAACGCATGGCTTCCTTGGCTGCTTCCAGGTGTTTCTCCCAGCTGCCTTGAACGTCACCATATTTGTCACTCGGACCCGCCCTGGTCACCTTCACCACAGTGTCATACCACCCTTGGGAACCGCCGATCGGATCGACCACCGTTGGAACTATGGCATTCGGATGCACTCCCTTGTCATCCCACCAGACGTTATTCAGATCCGCATCGTCTTGTGCGCCAAACTCGCCGGCCTCCTTCTCCTTGAGTTTGAGCGTGGCAAGCCGGCCATATTCCCAGTGACCGAACGCAGTCGGAATTGCCACCACTTTAGGATGGATACCTTCAAAGACGTAGGCCTTGGTTACCATATAGCCTACCTTGCTCTCGATCCGCACCAGGTCGCCAGTCCTAACACCCAGTTTTTCACCCGTCACGGTATTCATCCACACCGGGTTGCTGTGCATGATTTCCGCCAGCCACTTGACCGAAGCGGTACGCGCTTGCTTGTGCACATTGATCTTGTAGGTGGTCAGGATCATCTCGTCTTCCTTCATCTCCTTGTGCCAGGGAACCTGCTTGAAGGTCGGCATGGGATTGAAACCGTACTTGGCCCACTCATCCACACGCACGTTGATCAGGCGATTGCCAGTGGGGAATCCCACGTAGTTCTTGCCGTTGCGACGAACTCCGATGGCTTTGCCATTTTTATTGATTGTGCCGTGGCCGTCAACTGTAGTTCCGGCCATGTCTGCGCCCGGAATCTGTTTCATATGCAGACCGTATTCAGCCTGGATCTCGCGACCCGTCTTGTCGGAAATCTTGCCGGTACGCGGATTGAGTTTGCCATAGATAGGCCAGACACCATGCTTCTTCAGGAAGTCGAGACCGCCCGCCTCCTTGAGGCCCGGAATGTTGTCAAAGTGCTGGCGCATATAGTCCTCGGCGTCCTTGAAGTTCCAATATTTCTTCATGCCGCGTTTTCCATCCGGATCCAGCTTCCAGATGATATCGCGCATCATGATGCGGTTTTCGCGCGATTCGCCCAGCGCTTTGATCACCGGTTGGCGTATGCCCAGCCATGGCCACAAGGAGTTGGGCATGGATTCCGGTTCCCAGCGCTCGAGGTAAGGGCAATCCGGCAGGATGATGTCGGCCAGCGCGGTTTCCTCGCCCATGAACGGACTCATGGAAATCAAATAGGGGATCAGCTTTTCGTCGCGGTACAGCTTGCCCCAGTACACCTGCGCACCCGGATTGGTGTACACCGCGTTGTCCTGATAGGTGATATAGACATTGACCTTTTGCTTGCCCTCAGCAATAAAATAGGGGAGCAGATGACTCACCTTGTGGTGTGCCAGCGGATACTCGTGCGGATGCGCCATATAGGATGCATTCTTCGGCTTGGGCGGTTCCGGTTGCGGTTGCGGCCAACCCATGCCTCGCGGCATACAGTAACCCCCCTTCTTTTCCACGTTACCGGTCATGATGGACAGCATCATCGTGGACTTTTCATTGTACGAACCATACAAGTGTTTGGCCGGGCCGCGGTATGTGTAGGTCGTCGCCGGCTTGGTCGTGGCGAACTCCCGCGCGATGCGCTCTATGGTTTCGACCGGCACACCGGAAAGGCCGGATGCCCACTCAGGGGTGTACTGCTGATAGTGCTTCTTGAGCTCGGCAGTTGAAACATTGCACCAGGTATCGATGAAGTCGGTATCCTGCAAGTCTTCGCGCAGGATGACATGGCCGATTGCCAGTGCCACCGCGCCATCCGTGCCCGGGAACACCGGAATCCACTCGTCCGAGCGCCCTGCCGTGTTGGACAGGCGCACGTCAAATGTCACCATCTTGGCATTGTTTTCCGCCACCCCTTCCGTGATGCGCTGGGAGTAGGGATTGTGAAAGTAAGCCGCCTCAAGGATATTAGAGCCGAAATTGAGTATGTACTTGGCATTGGCAAAATCCGGCGTTTCGATATCCGGCCCCCAGGTCGGTTCCATGCCGATCTTCTTGGACGACTCGCACACCGAAGTGTGGTTGATGACGGTGGCCGATCCCAGCGTGTTCATGAAGCGATCGATGACACCGCCACTCCGGTTCCGCCCGTACTTCAGGCAAATGGTGTTCGGGTCTTCCTTGATGGCTGCAGCAAGCTTCTGGGTAACCTCGGTGAGCGCTTCATCCCAGGAAATGCGCTTCCACTTTCCCTCGCCTCGCGCTCCGACCCGTTTCAGCGGATACAGGATGCGATCGGGATCGTAGGTGTACCACATGCCGGCGTTCCCCTTGGCACACAGCCTGCCGCGTGTAGAGACATGTTCCGGGTTGCCCTCCAGCTTGACGATGCGGCCATCCTGGACAAAAGCTATCGCTCCATCCTGTATGTTGCACACATGGCAGTTGGTAGGAATGGCTTTACGTTCACCCAAGGTCTCCGGTGAGTAGTCACGACCGCCCAGTTCATTTTCCATGGCATTCAGCACTTTTGGGACAACAACCGCTGCTGCCGTCGCCCCCGCACTGACCTTAAGGAATGTTCTGCGATTCATTTCAAACATGGCAATCTCCCCTCATCCTCAGAAATAGGTATGAACAATTTGCGGACCCATCAGGATCGAATAGCGTAATGCCATTCCGCCCACCAGCAACAACACGGATGCCAGCATGATACCCGACGCTTGTTTGCCGAACGGCACGGCCAGCACGGCCAGCGGAACAACAGTACCGACGATCACACCCAGCCCGATAAACACTGCCCCCAACAAACCAGAAGTCATGAACATAAAGGTCAACTCAGACGCCGACCCGCCATTGGCAGTGGTCACCAGCAATGACAGCAACATTACGGCTGTCGCCCCGCTTGCCACCAGCATGATCTGACGCAGACTTGTCAATAACCGGGCTTCGCCCTTGGCCAGGAATGATGCCACCGCAGCACCTGAGATCAGTGACAGCGCAACGAACAGCACCGGCATCAACGGCGTATTCCATACCGGACGATGCTGATGCACCGACAGGTCGAAGCCGGTATAGATGGGCAGGCCAAGCGCAATCAACGAACCGGCCACCGCCAGCTTCCTGGCAAGTGCTTCGTCGTTTTTCTGCATGGCCAGAAAATAAGCCACCGATGCTGCGCCGAACAGCAGCAGCAGAATCGATCCCCATGTCAGCGGCGAAGCGAAATTCCAGTAAAACGGATTCAGGGTAAAAATGAAACGCATCGGCTGCGAAAGATCTGCGATCAGCAACAGGCCACCGGCCACCAGCAACACAAAGGAAAGATAAAACGAACTGGTGCGCAGACTTTTGAATTCCTCGCGAAACCAGGACAGCCCCGAAATGAAAAACAGTGCCGCCGAGATGCCAATGACGAAAAAGTAATAGGCGTAAGTGCTTGGCCACGCGACGGTATGAAATATTGTGTATTCACCCATGATGTCCCCCTATATATTATGGTTGCGGTTAAACGCTGCACGATCAGCCTCCAGCACTTCCGGCGCATTGTAGACATCGCGGCCGTATTCAGTGCGGTTGCGGTCGGCGCCGATGTAGAAGACGTGCGGCTTGGTGCCTTCTTCCGGGCGCAACACTTGCGTAGGCAGAGTGCTGACCAGGTAGGACACTTCACTGGCGGGATCGCTGAGATCACCAAAGATGCGGGAACGGCCAACGCAAGTCTGAACGCAAGCCGGAACCAATCCCTGCGTCACACGGTGGTGACAGAAGGTGCACTTGTCCACCACGCGGGTAATGTCGGTGTAAGTGCGATGCTTGGGCAGCATGAAACGCGCGTTGTATGGGCAAGCCGCCATACACGCCTTGCAACCTATGCAACGCTCATAATGCTGCAGCACGAATCCGCCATCCTCCACTTTGTAGGTGGCACCCACCGGACACGCGCGCACGCAAGGCGGATCGTCGCAATGATTACAAAGCCTGGGCAGGAACATCTTTCTGACATTGGGATATTTGCCAACGACCTTGTATGGTACCCAAGTCCGGAAAACGCCCAACGGCACATCAAATTCTGCTTTGCACGCTACTTGGCATGCCATGCACCCAATACAGCGGCGTAGGTCGATCACCATGGCATAGCGCTTCTTGCCCGGCACCCCTCTTGTTTCTATCGATGAAATCCGCAATTCACTCATCTTGTCTCTCCCCGAACTATTAGCTTCCTCACAAAGCCCGACAATCCCAATAATCTATTACGGCCCACATTCGAACTACGCTGACAAACATTCAGCATTTCTCATGCCAACACTGATATCCACCTGTATTGATTTGTAAGACGGGATTTTCAAGAATGGTATTCCGCATCTGGCATTACCCTTTGGATGCACCATTAGTACCCATGATTACCATCCGGTAATACGCTTAACCCTATTCCGGGAGTTTGTTGCCTATACTTTCCCACGGTATTGTTCTGCCCGGTTTGTCCGGGTGGTATAGTTATCGCGAACCAAGCAATGAATCCGGCAAATGCTCTGTGGATTTGCCTGCGGGTATTTCCCGGCAGCAGTTATCAACCCGGAACTGTGCATCGCGTTGCTTGGTCTTGGCCAATCTGTCACACATGACTTTGGAAATATGGACTGCTTGCATGAACGATCAGCAACTGCTGCGCTATAGCCGCCACATCCTGCTGGAGGAGATCGGCATCGAGGGACAGCAACGCCTGCTCGATGCCAGGGCGCTGATCATCGGGCTGGGCGGGCTGGGCTCGCCCGCCGCGCTGTATCTGGCCGCCAGTGGGGTCGGTCAATTGACCTTGTGCGACCATGACACGGTGGAACTGGGCAATCTGCAGCGCCAGATCATCCACCGCACCTCTACCATTGGTCAGTCCAAGGTGGGTTCGGCGCGAGCCGCGCTGCATGACATCAACCCGGAAGTCGAATGTATCGCGCTGGCTGTTCGCGCCGATGCGGCGCAACTGGTCGAACTGGTCGCCGGTGCCGATGTGGTGCTGGATTGCAGCGACAACTTTGCGACGCGCTATGCCGTCAATCGCGCTTGCATGGCGCAGCGCAAGCCGCTGGTATCGGGCGCGGCGATCCGGTTCGATGGACAGGTCGCGGTGTTCGATTTTCGCCGCCCGGACGCATCCCGCCGAGCAGCCTCGCCCTGTTACAACTGCCTGTTTCCCGAGGACAGCCTGGCCGCCGAGTTGCGCTGCGCGACCACCGGCGTGTTTGCGCCGCTGGCCGGTATCATCGGCACACTGCAGGCGGCGGAAGCGCTCAAGTTGCTGGCAGGGATAGAACGCGGCCTGAGCGGTAAACTGCTCTCGCTCAACGCGCTGGACATGAATATCATGCGCGGCTCCCTGAGCAGGGATCCGGCCTGCCGCGTCTGCGGTGAAGCTGCCGCCATTGACAGCAAGCGTGCCGGCCACCCTGTTTCCGCACGCAGCGCCAGCGGGTCTTGTCATGATCAACTTGAATAGCATGATCCACATCCTGCTGTTGCTGGTGGTCTTGCCGTTTGCATCGGTATTGCACGCAGTGGAACAACCAGCCAAGCCGCCGATACGCATAGGACTGACGCCCGTCTTTCTGGAGTACCAGGCGACCTTTGTCAAAGACTGGCGCGGCTACATGGAAAACCGTCTGAAGCGACCCGTCATATTTATACAGCGCGGCAGTTATCGCGAAATAGTCGATCTGTTGCGCGAGAGAAAGCTCGATTTTGCGTGGCTGTGCGGCTATCCGTATGTACGCAACAAGAAACACTTCCGGCTCGTTGCAGTGCCACTCTACCAAGGGGAGCCCCTGTACCGATCCTATCTGATCGTGCCGAGCTCCGACAAGCAGACACGATCGCTGGCTGATCTGCGCTGGAAAATTTTCGCCTTTTCTGATCCCGATTCCAATTCAGGCCACCTCTATACCGAATACCTGCTGGCCAAACAGGAACAAAGCCCTTCCACTTTTTTTTCAAGGACATTTTTTACCTGGAGTCATCACAAAGTGGTCGAAGCGGTCGCATCCGGCCTGGCGCAGGGTGGCTCGGTTGACGGTTATGTGTGGGATACGCTGGCACTGTCTCACCCGGAACTGACTTCGCAAACCCGCATCGTGAACAAATCGCCGCAATTTGGACACCCCCCCTTCGTAGCTAGCACCGCCACCCCAAAACAGGACATCACTGCCATGCAGCAAGTGCTATTTCGCATGATGCATGATGAAGAAGGCAGTCGCCTGCTAAACAGACTTAATCTGGATGGTTTTGTATACGGCAGCGATCGCCTTTTTGACAGCATTGAAGAAATGGCCCGGTTTGTCGAGAAAAGCAAAAATGATGCGCCTCAAAGACCTTAGCCTCAAATACAAGGTTCCGTTGCGCGTTGCCGTTTTGGTGATCGTGACCGCCATCGTCCTGACAGCAACGCTGATATATCGCGGCATTGATGATCTGCGCAACAACCTGATCGACAATGCCGAAAAAATGGGGCGCGTTATCGCCAATACGCTGGTTGAACCGATGCTGCACGACGATGTATGGCGCTCGTTTGAGATCATCAACACACCGTTCCGTGTATCGGCACAGCATACCCCGGACCAGGAAGCGGGCTACATTCTCATTCTCAATGTCTCGAACAACGTCTATGCATCGACACAACCCGATCGCTTCCCGATGCTGAAAAATCCGGCCGCGATCGATCCGCGTTACACCGAACTGCTGAAAGCCCTGCCGGATTTTCAAAGTTCGCTCACTGCTGTTTTCGATCCGGACAAGTCAGACGATTTGTTTTTGCTGATACCGATCCAATCCGAGCAGTTGCGTATCGGCACTCTGGTCATGAGTTACCCAAAATCGCCGTTCACATCGCGCTTCTACCGGCTGGCCAAAGATGCCGTCCTGATCACGCTGCTGGTCCTTATCGTATTGCTGCCGCTGAGCATCTACTGGGGCCAAAAAATGGCAGCGCCATTACTGCAGCTTTCCGACGCAATGAGCAACATCACGCCTAACCTGCCGGAGTCAGGCGAAATCATGCTTGAAGAATCCAATGACGAAATAGGGAAACTGGGTAAATCCTTCAAAAGCATGATCGCCGAACTCAAGGAAAAAGAAAATTTACAGCACCAGGTTATCGCCTCTGACCGGCTTGCCGCGATCGGCAGGCTGGCTGCCGGCATTGCCCACGAAATCAATAACCCGCTGGGTGGCATGCTCAACTCCATCAGCACCTACAAACGGCATGGCACTCAGGATCCTTTCGCTCAAAAAACCTTTTCGATTCTGGAACGCGGACTTACCCAAATCAAGGAAACGGTGGCGGCATTGCTGGTGGAGGCCAAGTCAAGGACGCGCCCATTCGACCAGAATGACATAGAAGACATCTGCACTCTGATGCATGCCGGCGTGCGGGCAAAACACGTCAACTTCACCCGCGAAAACGACATCATAGACACCCAGGCCTTGCCCTCCACGCTGGTGCGACAGGTCATCATCAACCTGTTGCTGAACGCGATACGCGAAACCCAGGAATACGGACATGTCCATCTTCGCGTCCATCGCGACAGGGAAAATTTCGTGATTGACGTCTCCAATACCGGCTCCTACATTCCTCCGGAAAAGGTAGCTTATCTGTTCGAGCCCTTCACGACACTGAACGACAGCGGGAGCGGCCTCGGACTGTGGGTTATCTACCAGATAACGCAACAAATGGGCGGTCTCATCACGGTCCAAAGCGAGCCGGATGAAACCCGGTTTATAGTTCAACTACCTTTGCAGGAAGACCGGCGATCATGAGTAAATTAGCCCAACCGATTATTTGCCTGGTGGAGGATGACGAGATCATGGGGGAGTCGCTGTGTGACCGTTTCGCTCTGGAGGGTTTTCTCGTCGAATGGCACCAAACCGGTAGCGAAGCACTACGCGCGCTAAGCAACAAGAAATTCGATCTGGTCATCAGTGATATCCACCTTCCAGACCTGGACGGCGAAGAACTTTTCACCCGCTTGCTCGCAAGCAAGAGTGATTTACCTCCGTTCATTTTCATCACCGGCTACGGCTCGATAGATCGCGCGGTACGGCTGCTTAAACAAGGAGCCACCGACTACATCAGCAAACCCTTTGATCTCGACCAGTTGGTCGAAAAAGTCTGCCAGCTATGCCCGCCTGTCCAAACCGCAACGCCATCAGACAAGAACCGGCATATCCTCGGCATCTCCCCATCCATGCGCGACATCGAGGAAAGTATTCCGCGTCTGGCACGTCTGGCTAATATCATCCTGATCACAGGGGAATCCGGAGTCGGCAAGGAACATGTCGCGCAGCTCATCCACCAGTACGCCCGTAAAGGGACGGACGACAAACCCTTTATACCCGTCAACTGCGGCGCGATCACCGAGACCCTGCTCGAATCCGAATTGTTTGGTTATGAAAAAGGCGCTTTTACCGGCGCGACGCGCACCCGCAAAGGGGTTTTTGAACAGGCACATGGCGGAACCCTGTTCCTCGATGAGATAGGCGATATGTCATTGACGATGCAGATCAAGCTGCTGCGCGCGATCCAGGAACGTCGCATCGTCCGGGTCGGCGGCGAAACGCCGATACCGGTGGATGTGAATCTGATCTGCGCCACCAACCGCGACCTGAAAAAGATGGTCGAGGAAGGCAGTTTCCGCGAAGACCTCTACTATCGTATCCACGTCATACGTTTGCGCATCCCTCCGCTGCGCGAGCGCAAGGAAGATATCCTCTGGTTCGCAAAACTGTTCCTGCGCCAATGTGTGCTGATGAGCAAGGAAAAACATTCCATCTCGCCACTCGCCGAGCACGTGTTACTCGACTACCCGTGGCCGGGTAACCTGCGCGAGCTTAAACACAGCGTAGAAAGAGCTTGCATCCTGTCTCAAAACCCCGTTCTTGAAGCTGACGTATTTTTCGACGATACCCCCGCTGCGGCCCAACATCACGGCGAAGAAACATCGGGCGATAGCAATCTGGCAGCCTATCTTCGTGACTGTGAGCGGAAATTCATCCTGCACTCACTGGAACAAAATCACCGGCATTTCGGCAACACCGCCGCCGTGCTTGGCATCAGCCGCAAAAACCTGTGGGAAAAAATGAAGAAACTCGACATTCATGCGGACAAGGATGTTGAAAGTTGACCCAATAAACATGTAGGGGAGTATGGCCATACGCCCCTACGATATGCCGGGCACAAAAAAACGGGCATCCGAAGATGCCCGTTTTGAACCGGGTCGATTCCGGCAAAGATCGAAATCAGAAGTTGTAGGTCAGTCCGATACCGAAACCTTTCGGATCTTCACCCCCGCCAACAGCAGCCAGACCACCGGCTTTTCCACCATGACCCCAGTTGTCCACGGTGTATGTTCCGGCTGCATCGTTGCTGGTCGCCGCATAAACGACATACATGTCCACGTTCTTGGCCAGGTTGTAGTCAAAGCCCACCGCGAGCATGCCGGCGCCATTAGTGGTTGATCCGGTTGATGAGCCCGCCTTGGAATACTGTGCCTTGACCGCGCCGTTGCTGCCCACATTGAACTTGCCGCCGATGTTGTAGACATTTCGCGAGGTAGAAGCAGTGCCGACATCGGTCGTGCTTTTGACATACTGGGCTGTCACCATGCCGTTGCCGAAGTCGTAGCTGCCCGCAACAGAGGTGTTCTTATTATCGGTATCGACCGCTGCGGTGGTTGTGCCGACCTTGAAATAGGCAAAGTGACCGCCGATGCCCGCGTTGCCGTAGTCCAGCTTGATGCCGGTGCTGTTCCTGCCGGTAGTAGTACCGGCATCCAGCGAGGAAGCAGGAATAAAGGTCAGGCCAGCCTTGAAGCCGCTCATCTCAGGTGTTTGATAGATCAACACCTGATCCAGACGGCCGGACAAACCGACTTTGTCTCCGGTGAAGTTGCCAGCGTCGCCCAGTTGGTCGGCAAACAGGTTGGAGTCGTATACCCATTGATTGGCGCCGCCCTGACGGCCGGCCGTGACGGAACCAAAGCCGCCGGACAGGCCGATATACATGTCACGCGCTTTGCTGAACACCTGGACGGTAGCGTTACCGCCATTACCGTCGGGCACAGTTCCGCCGGCCGAGTTTACGCCGGATTCAAGCTGGAACATCGCCTTCAGGCCACCGTCCAGATCGGTGCTGCCCTTGACGCCGAAACGGGAAGAGTTCGAGTTAAGGGCAAGATTGTTCTTGTTGGCGGCGATGCCTGAAACAGAATCAAGCGACGCGTGCACGCGACCATAGACGGTTGCGTCGGCCATTGCGGCGGCCGGAGCCAATGCAGCGGCTACCGCGATTGCGATCAGTTTTTTCTTCATGCTGTTTCTCCCCCTGAAGTTAATAGAAAACACTCTTTAGATCTGATGCAGGAAGAATTCCGCAAGTTGTGTGCCAGTTTAAGATAGCCATCGTCGATGTCATACTGGACAGCCGGTAATGCCAAGCTGATCTTTGATAAGGTTTGCTGACGAGCCGGCATTATTACTTGAGGTAAAACATCAGCTTTTTCGCCGGGCGTTACCACTTGGTGCCACGTTAGAAACATATATAACGGTTTGGTAATCGGGCAAATGCCTGGCTTCAGCCACCGATATAAGACATTTCTATTTTTTTCCCAGATGCTCCGGATGCTGCGTGGCGCAATTGCGAGTAGCGGTCGCGGCGCTGTGACCAGCAGTCGGCGATCAGGCTGGTCAATTCCCGGTCGCTCCCGCCGCACCGCAGCGGTTCGCGCAAATCCGCGCCAATGGCGGAGGCGAACAAACAGGTGTAGAGCTTGCCATCGGTTGATAGCCGGGCGCGGTTACATTCGTGACAAAAGGATTGAGTGACCGAGGCGATCAACCCGATCTCGCCGCTGCCATCCGCATATCGCCAGCGTTCCGCCACTTCGCCCGGATAGCCGGGATCTACCGGCTGCAGCGGATGGTGCTGATGGATGCGTGCAAAGATCTCTTTGGCGGTGATCACCTGATCCATGCGCCAGCCGTTGCTGGAACCCGCGTCCATATATTCGATGAAGCGCAGGATGATGCCGCTGTAGCGGAAGTGTTCGGCCATAGTGATGATCTCGTGGTCATTCACGCCGCGCTTGAGCACCATGTTGACCTTGACCGGCGCAAACCCGACAAGCTGCGCCTCGACTATGCCATCCAGCACCGTCTTGACGGACACACCCGAGTCACTCATGCGACGGAAAGTCTGTTCGGTCAGTCCGTCCAGGCTGACCGAGATACGGGACAGGCCTGCATCCTTGAGCGACCGGGCTTTATCGGACAGCAACACGCCGTTGGTGGTCAGCGCGATCTCTATCGGTTTGCCTGCCGTGTTGTGCAGTTTGGCGAGTTTCTCGATCAGATGTTCGATGCCGCGGCGCAACAGCGGTTCGCCACCGGTCAGGCGGATTTTTTGCACACCCAGCCGGATGAACAATCCGGCCAATCGCTCGATCTCTTCGAAGCTGAGCAGCTCGGCGCGTGGCAGGAAGGCATACTGCTGGTCGAATACATTGCGCGGCATGCAGTAAGTGCAGCGCAGATTGCAGCGGTCGGTGACCGAGATGCGCAGATCGCGCAGCGGACGGTGCAGCGCATCGGCGATGAACAGCCCATCGCCACTCTGCGCACGCAGAACGTCATGACCCGGAACGATTCCACCCGCAAGGGGTAGGCCGACGGGTATCCCGCTACTGCGCAGCAACCCTGTCGCACGCGTCGGCGCAGATGTGATCGGAATGATATTGTGTACTTTGGCCATGGCGCCTGGAATACGCGAGAACAAATCTACCGCAAAGACGCAATTTCCGCGCCAGCCATGCAGCCCGATCTGAAATTCCCTTCCGAAGCAGGTGTCATTGCGAACAGATTTTGTGCTGTCGAGCCAGCCAAGTAGATTCTTGTCCATGTCTGTCTGCCTTGGTCATGGAGATGAAGCATATCGTTTTGTCGGTTTCCGCAGTAGCAGCTTGTCTGACTTAAAGGAAATCGGCTGCAAATCCACCTGAGCGATCCATAATTTCACCGCTTTCTTGGTCAATAGAACGATTATTGACCTGCAAAACCGCCAAGTGGGGTAAGCAGGCATTTCGCCATAGGGCGAAAGCTCGCAAAATCTGTTCTCGCTCAGCCGAATTTTGCGAGCAGCCGCTACGCGTCTTGCCTGCTTGACCCTTTGCGCTTCGATTCTTCAAGTCAGACAGGCTGCCAGGTTAAACCCAGATTGTCCATTAGCAGTTTGTTGAAATTCACCCCAATTTCGAGGGGCAACAGTGAGATACGATAATATTTTCAAGCCAAACACCTCGACACATCT